>Ga0308009_10000005_pt1 | contig 308245 bp, 304 predicted proteins | sample Neamet127_FD_203134 | JGI IMG/M metagenome (GOLD analysis project Ga0308009, IMG submission 203134) | Marine microbial communities from water near the shore, Antarctic Ocean - #127 | ecosystem: Environmental > Aquatic > Marine > Unclassified | place: Southern Ocean | collected 2014-07-24 | reverse complement strand
CACCAAAGCCCTTCGAAAGGGCTTCCGTTTGGGGCTGTCGGCTCCGGGCTACGCCCTACGCCGACAGCCCCAAACGGAGTCTCATCTTGATTGACGCTGCTGTCTCACCTTCATCGCCGCGCAGCAGTTGAGCCACGAACAGGACGTTGGCGTAAAGTGGAAGGTGAAGCGCGGGTGCCGCTCGAGCCACTCGCGGACCTTGGGGTGCTTGTGGGCGGCATAGTTGTCGAGGATCACGTGGATCGCCTTGCCGGCGGGGACTTGTGCCTCGATCAGATTGAGAAAGCGGATGAATTCCTGGTGCCGATGCCGCTGCATGTTGCGGCCGATCACGGTCCCGTCGAGTATGTTGAGCGCCGCAAACAGCGTGGTGGTGCCGTTGCGCTTGTAATCATGGGTCATGGTGCCGGCTCGCCCCTTCTTGAGCGGCAGGCCGGGCTGGGTTCGGTCGAGGGCCTGAATCTGGCTCTTCTCGTCGAACGACAGGACGATCGCGTGGGCGGGCGGCGCGACATAAAGGCCAACGACGTCGCGGAGCTTGTCGATGAACTCAGGATCATTGGAAAGCTTGAACTGCAGAACGCGGTGAGGCTGCAGGCCGTGGGCGCGCCAGATCCGGTGAACCGAACTAGCGCTGATCCCCGCTTCGCTGGCCATCAGCGCGGCCGTCCAATGGGTCGTCTCACCCGGCGGTTCCTCACGCGTCCGGGTGGCAACCCAAGCGAGCACCTCCGGGGTCAGCGGAGGGATGCGCGAAGGGCGGGTCTTGTCACGCAACAGACCTTCAACCCCTTCCTGCATGAACCGCTCCTGCCAGCGCCACACGCACGTCTTGGACGTGTCCGTCCGGCGCATGATCTCGCTGGTGCCGACCCCGTCGGCGCTCAGAAGAACGATCTCGGCACGCCAGACGTGCTTCTGAGGGGCGTTACGATCCTTGCAGATCCGTTCGAGACGTTCGCGGTCCGCGGACGTGAGGTCGATGACGATACCACTGCGCATGCCCGCTGACTCGCACGGCCGCAGCAGACTGGGAATCCCTAATCGGACTCAACCGTCAGGCGAGAACCACTAGATGATATGAAATAGTTTCATTTATCCCGCCGCTCCTTGAATTTTGGATCACCATCAAACGGGCCGTTAGCGAGATCATCCGAAAATCTGCCGCTGCCTAGGACTGACGATTGCTCGATCGAGGTAAGGGGTCCGGTAATATCGGCTGTCCCACGCGCGGAATCAGCGTTCTCGAGGTACCGGTTCCGCAATCCACGGTCGCCAAGCAACTGATCGGAGAGAACTCGTGTAAAAGCTTGCTCCGGATTGGGCGAGCGAGATGCCGCGCGTTCTGCGGAAGCTACGGCTCCTCTCACGTCATAATTCACTATGTCTAGTGTAGCGTCGGCATTCTCTGAAGTTGTTCCGCGGTCGCTGCCTGCGAAACCTAACGAACCGCCCGCGCCGCCGGAAAGAGATGCCGAGCTCCCTTTTCCGCCACCCTTGGAGGACCCGCGCTGCGCGCTTGCTGAAACCGAAAGACCGACATCGGTTCCCATAGTGGTGCTGTCCTCCGCGCGACGAGTGATATTCCGCGACCATCCGGTTTGAGCCATAATTGCTTGAACATCCCGTTCGAGCGTGTCGGCGACCTGCGGTTTCAGCCGCCAATTCCCCTGGCGGTCCATCTCGAACCCGCCCTTGAGCCAATGGGCCATGGCGGCCTTTCCTTCGGCACCGCCACCGAGGAAATGCTCGATCGTGTCAGGGCCGGCCTGCTTGCCGGCTTCGAAGCGTGTGCTGGTGTCGCTACGCGCCGATCTAGTGAAACCCGTGCTGCTCGACACCAAGAGGTCATTATCGGCGAAACTGAACCGCGCCGAACCGCCACCGGCAATTGCACCATATTGGCTGTGATTGATCAGCCCGGCGCGGCGCAGTTGACCAGCGACCTCTGGCGTTACGTTCATGGCAAGGTCGCCATTCTGGCTCATCGCTAGCTGCTTCTTCGTCATCGTGATGCCATTGGCGCGCAGCAGCCCCTGCATTCGCGTCAGGCGCTGATTGTCGACGATTCGAGACGTACGCTCATTACGCGCGCGATCCGCGATCCCACCGGCGCCGCCGTCAGCCATATCGACCTGATTGCCGGCCGTCCCGGCAAGCGTGCGGATGAAGCTATCGAGCCGCGCAGCTTCGCGCGTCGAGACGCCTGCCGCCTCCGCGCCCTCCGCAAACCCAAAATTGTCCGACTGTCGACGCTCTTCCCCGATGCGCGCCGCGCTCCTCGTACCGTCCCGCCCAACTTCGCGTTGCGCGTCGAGCTTGCCCGCGCGCTCGGCAAAATCGAACCCGGCTGTCTCGCGCGTCCGTCCGTAGACACTCGTTCCCTCGCGTCCTGCTTCCGCGGTGGCCCCATCCGCCGTACCGAGTTGCGTCGACGCATTATAGGTTTCGAGCGCGTGCTCGACCTGCGCCTCATTGCGGCCAGTCGCGCGGGAGAGTTGGGTGATCGCGGAAGAGCGCGCTTCGCCGGCGAGCGCGTTGATAAAGCCGATGCGGCGGCTGGTCTCCTGAACCGACAGGCCAAGCATGCCGGCGGCGTCGCGTTGTCCCTGGTTGGTGCCGGTCCGATGGGCCTGCTCGGTTGCCACGTTTCCGCGCTCGATGCCGGCGACCTTGTTGCCGGCGAAATCGCGCCGCCCTTCCATAGCACCGACCTGGACCTGCGCGGAGGTGATGTCATTGCGGAGCATCGCTTCCTGGTCGAAGGCATTGGCGGTCAGCTTTGCAAAGGTCGGGTCCGCCGAGGCCTGAGCGATGACACCGGACGCCTTCAGCGCAGCGTCCTTCGGCGAGTAGCCGCCTCGCTCGAAGGCCCGCGTCGCGCCCTGCTGCATCATGTCGTAAGCGCGCTGATCCCCAAAGGCGCGCCATTGCACCAGATGCTGCGAGAACGCAGCGAAGGCGCGCTCACCAGCCTGACCGGAACCGAAATAGGTTGTACCCAAAGCCCGGAGCGCGTCCTTCTCGGCGAACTGTTGAAACGCGGCCGTCGTGGCGTTGGCCCTGACTGCGCGTTGCGTCGCAGGGTTGGACAGATCCCCATTGACGAGCGCCGGTGCGAGCCCGCCAAGTTCGCGCGCCGCGTCGATCCCGCCCATGCCGAATGCCGGCACTCCTGGCACCCCGCTGTTGCGCTCACCCAACATCGTGCTCGCCGCGCCGAAGCTGCGGTTGGCGCCAAATGTCGATCGCTCGCCAAAGTCACCAAAGCTCGACGAAGCCCCGCGTCGCGCGGATGTGCCCAACGCGGACGCCTGTGCCTCAAGGGCCGAGGCGCGACCTTCCGCTGTGCCCATAGGCGACGCGGCGGCAGTGCCCTGACCCTGGACGCCGAGCGCGCCGCTGGTGAACGCCGTGAAGACATTCCCCGAGAACCGGAACACCGTGAACACGAACGCGCCCGCCAGGCCCGCCGCCGCCGTGCGGAAGCTGCCGAAGATCGCAAGGGCCTTTTGCGCGGAAGAAGGGGCGAGAAGCCAGGCGTTGGCGCCGTTGGCGTTCGAGCGCATCTCGGCAAGCGCGCCCATCGCGCGCCCAAGGGTAAGCTGGTAAATGCCGGCATCGATCACGCCCCACAAGGCGACGAACACGAACAGCCCAAGCGCGAAGCTCATGACCCGAAGGTTGATCGGCGTCAGGATGAACAGAAGCGCGATCGGGATCATGAACAGCATGATGCCGAATACGACCGCGCGGATCGTCGGCATCCATTCGTTTGCAACCGACATCGTGGCAAGACCGCTCGACATTACGGCGCGATTGGCCATGACCCGGGCCGCTGTTGCCGGGCTATCCTCGAACAGGACGTCGCCCACGGTGTTGCCGAGCAGGACATCTGTCATGAATGCCTGAAGCGACAGCGGAGAGCCCATCATCATGCCGCCCACCTCGCCGAGCTGGGCGCGGCAGCGAGTGAGCTGATTGGCATCGGTCGCGTCGAAGCCCGTCCGCAGGCAAACCTGCCTGGTGTAATCGTCGAACAAGGTCGGATCGGAGAGCCTGTCAGAAATATATTGCCAAGACTCGTCGCAGCTCTTCGTCGTGCCGCCCTTGTCCGCCGCCGTATAGACCGTGCTGAAGGTCGCAGGTCCCGCCATCGCTGCGAACGCGGCTGGCAGATCGGTTGTCGTGCGGAACAACTTGTCATCGTCGATGCCGTAAGCCGGCGACACGCGCGCGACCGGATAGCATTGCCGGACATAGTCCTTGATCGTTGCATCAAGGAAGGTGTCGGTCATCGGGCCACGCGGCGCGACGGCATTGAAGAACAGGTCGAACGTGTGCCCCCCGGCGCCGAACTCGATCTTGGAATCCGGATCGAGCGTGTTGTCGTCGATCGTCTCGACCAGGGCGCGCTCCATCAGGTTGGTCGTGCCGGCGACCAGCACGAGCAGATTGGGGACGCCGCCGACCGGCTGATAGGCGTTGCGCACCTTGTCATAGACGTGGACCGTCCCGGTGGTCGCGATCATACCGACGAACAGGCCGATGCCGACCAGCATCTGAAAGCCGAAGGCGACAAGCCCCATACCCTGGCCACGAATGGCGGTCAGCGTCGCTCCCACCGCAATCCCGACCGTCGCGATCACCACGACCAGCGTCTCGTAACGCGGGTCGGCAAAGATCATCGCGACGAGACGGAATGCATCTACCGTCTCGGCGAAGCCGTCATAGGTGTAGAAGCTCGTATCGACGGCAAAGGCCGGCGAGGCGGCGAGCAATGCGGCGACCGTGACAACGGCGCGAAGGATCCGACGCATCATTGGAGCACCTACTGGTTGCGGTTCGCGGCGGCACCAGCGGCGTCGCGCGCATCGCGATCGCGCTGACGCAAAAGCCCAGCATAGGATGTCGAGAGGTTCGCCTGGCTCAGCGCCGCGAGATAGGACTGACGCATCTGGGCACGCTGGCGGAGGACCTCCTCGCGCAGGTCCCGCAATTGCTCGATGCCCTTGGTGAGGATGCGGGTCTGGCAGATATTGGTACTGGTCGCATTGGCAGCGCCGGCCGCCGTCGTCCCACGCTCGGCATTGCTGAGCGCGAAGTCGATGGAGCGGGTCAGGTCGTTCAGCATCTGATAGGCAAGGGTGAACGCTACCAGCTCATCGGTATCGCTGATGACCGAGCCCTGGACGCCTTGTCGAACGCCCCATTCGAGCATCCGATACACAGGTAGCGTGCTGACATTGGCAACGAACTGGCGTTCGTCCGCCGAAAGCCCACCCCGCGTCCTGATCTTGCCGGCGATCGACTCCATCCGGGTGCGGGCGAGTTCGAGCGCACCTTTGGTGCCGTCCTGGCTGCAATCACCGGCCGTGGGCGGCACATTGAGCGCGCGCTTCTGGACGCGGCCGGAGAGGAAGTCATCGGCGCTTTCCGTATCCTGCTTCGGGCAGGCGGGAATCGCCGAGAAGAGCGGCACCTTGTCGGTCGGGTCCCAGCGCATATAGACGTCGCCGACGCGCGCGCGCATCACATCCGCCCAGTCGCCGGCACCGACCCGCGAAGCCGCGTGCGAAAGCAGCGATCCCGTGCGGAAGATGTCGGTCACCTCGGCCGGGCAATTCTGCAGCGCGTCCTTCAGATCCTCGGTCGGGTTATTCTGGTTCGCCTGGATCTTCTCGCGGCTCTGCTGGTAGCTTTTCGCGAACCCTTCCTTCACCGACTTGTAGCCGGTCATCTCCTCGATGATGCCGCTCATATTGTCGTCGCCCTTGGCGATCTGGACCGCGCGGTTGGCCAACCGGCAATCATTGACCTGAATCGAATTCAGGAAGTTGGTCGCCGCCTCCATCTTCGAAATGATGTTACCCATCTTCTCGTCGAGCGTCTCAAGCAGATACTGGAACGCGACCGCGGGGGCCGCCTGAAGAATGCTCTCCAGCTTCTGGACGAGATAGTCGGGATCAAGGAACGACATACCACCCAGGAACATGTCGATGCCGCCGCATCCGGCCTTGATCTTGGGCAGGCTCAGCGACATCAGATAGTCGTTATGGACATCCACACGGCCTGACATGCCACCCGCGGTCACATAGCCGCGCGTCTGATCCTCGAAGCTGCCGGGAGAGGTGTAGGTTGCGTTGTCGAACCAACTTTCCGCCCAGCTCTGCGCATGTGCCGGGGCCGCGGTGCCGCACGCAGCGACGATCCCGCACAGGCTGAACGAGAGAGGGCGAGCTAGACGACGATAGAGTCTGGGAACGGCAAGCGACATGGCGGGCTTCCTCGGGTTCGAGTGAGATGAAAGAGGTGCTGGCCCGCCATGCTCAGCCTCCTCGGTTGGCCGGATTCCGCGGCGCGCCCACGCCGACAATCCCGGTATATTTGGACATGGCCCGAAGGCCGACATCAGGTCGCACGCCCGTCAGCATCTTGACGGCGAGATAGATGTTGCGGGCGAGGTTCAGCGCATGATCGGTGCCGATCGCGATCGGCACGATCCTGTTCGAATCCGCGATCGGTCGGACCCAAACGACCGGATGGCCAACCCAGGGCAGCCCAAGCCGGCCCGAACGGACCATCGCTTCCTGGCCGCCGATCGCAGCGACGCGCCAGCCATATTGCCGGCCAAAGGCCGATAGCTTGGTCCACATATCGCCGCACGGTACGCAACCCGGGCTCGTGCTCATTTCGATGACGAACGCCGGCGCCTGGCCGCGTAACGTATCGGCGAAGTCCGGCGGGAACTGCCGCGTCAGTGGGACGCGGGCGAGCCACGCCTGCAGGCTGGCAGCGTCGGCAACAGGATGGATTGCCGCGCGCCGCGCCGCATCTTGCCCTGCCGATGCCGATTGAGCCATCGCGCCCCCAGCGATACCCACAACGGCGGACACCATGGCTGCAATGGCGAGCGCGCGCCGCGTCACGGCCGCGGACTCCCGCCGGTGTTGACCAGATCGCCCCCGAGCGCGCGTGGATCGGTCGCCGAGACCGGGCCATTCGCGAGCGCGTCGAAGAATCCGTCCTCCTCGCCGGCGCCGGTCATGAACTGCTCAGGCCGAATGTCGCCGGTCAGCAGCCGAACGGCCTGATACGCCATTTGCGCGAGGTTTGGATACGCCTCGACGCCGTTTGCGATTACCATGCGCTGTTGGCTGTTCCGCCTGATGATCATCGTCGTCGGTGTCACCTCGACGCCGAAGCGCTGTGCGACTTCAGGTCGGCGACCGATATCCATGAGCGTCACCTGCCAGCCCATCTCCTCCTGGAAGCGCTGGACGATCGGCCACTGCACCCGGCAATAGCCGCAGCTGTCGCGGGAGAACATGACGAGCGCGAATTCGCCGGCATGGGCGCGGAGATATTGACGGCGCGCGTCATCCTTGAACGCGGTCAACTGATCGCGCGCATCCCCGACCATCGGATTGGCCGATTTGGAATTAAGTTCGGGATGCTGGAGCATCGCGATCTGGGTCACGCCGGCGAACGCGCGAGCCTTGCGCCGCGCGAAATCCTCGAGCTTCCAGAAATCGGCGACGGCATCGACCGTAAGGACGGTCGCTGCATAATCGCGCTGCTGCTCGATCAGCTTGTGGATCTTCGGCGGCGTCCAGGTTGCAAGTTCGGCCATCGGTGGAATCACCGGCTTCACCAGCGCGTCGGGATCAGGCTTCTCCTCGCTAGGTTTCGGCCGTGCCTGATACCACCAATATCCATCCTTGCCCGTCATGGCCGGCCTTTGATCCTGGGCCTGCACCGGTAGCGGAAGGGCGGTCGCGGCGAGGAGGGCCGCGCGCAGTAAGCGCGTGCGGGCAATCACAGCATTTTCTCCATCCGGGTCAACCGGTCGATAGCGACGGGACCGTAATAGCGACTGTCAAATCCATCCGGATGGCTCGAGCCGACATAGGCATAGCCCGATGGGATGATCACACCTTTTGGCTGATAATGATCGAGCTTCTGTCCCTTGCGGCCGTAGGGCTTGCTGACACCCAGCAGCTTGCCATCGCAGAAGTACCAGCCGTCCCACGTATGCCCTCCGACTGACGGCTTCTCGATCATATCGAGCCGCTCGCCGGGCATGCACAGCACATATTTGGTGACCGACACCGGCTTGGGTCCGGCGACCGCGTTCGTGAGCATGAACGAGACGAGATCGCCCTTGTGGATGGGGCCCGGATCGCCCCGCACCGCCCAGGCATGGATCGATGGGGTCATCACGAGGGTGAATTGCGGGATCGCCCACCAGGTCAGCAGGCCGACCGGCAGCACGATACAATAGGCCTTCAACAGCTGGTCGGGTCGCGGTGGTTCCCCGAGGCCGCTACAGCCGAGCGCGACCGCCGCGCGCAGCGGCAGCTCCTTCAGCTGCAGCCAGATCCATTTAGCGAGCGCCCAAGCGATTCTGAGCATCGCGCACCTCCTCTTTGCCGCCAAGGCGGACATATTCCTCAAGCAATCCGGAGAGGCTCGCGTCTCCGAACACGATGCGAGCGATCGGCGGACTGGCGGCGTCGCGCTCGCAATAGGGCTGGGTGGGATCGCCCGGGATCATCGCCAGCGCTGGCACCCGGGTGATGCCCGCCAAGCGAAAGACGATCGGATCGACGATCAGCTGGACATTCCGCATCACGCACGCAGGGCCCGAGCAGCCGGGATCGATCCGCAGGATCTCGGCGGACAGTTTCGCCATGGGCCCAACGCGGGTAAGACCGCCCGGCATACCCCGGAACGCCAGCACGCCGCCCACGCGCTCAAGCTGCGCGGCATAGGTTCGAAGCGTGGCGATCGGCATCGACGACGATGCGAACAGGACCGGCACCCACCCTTTGATAGTATTCGGCGCGGTAGCGCCCGCGACGGCGGCCATGTCGGGCGCGCTCAGGCCCAAGGCCTGGCCAAGCTTTGCGGCCATGGCCTCGCGCTCGGCATCGAGCCCAGCCTGTCCCGCGGCGTATGCTGCGCGAGCGCGTGCATCCATCGCAGGCGAGTGGGCACGTCGGCGCACGGCATCGAAAGCCCGCCGACGAAGTTCGGCTGAAGGTTGAACCGATGGGCCGGGCTCCGCCGTCGTCGCGCGGCCCTTCTGCGCGCTGACGGCTTGCTTGAGCCGCTCCATCGCGGCATCGCCTTCGCTGGCTGCCTTGGCGCGCGCGTCGGCCGGCGGTGGGCTTGGCGGCGATCCGGCCACGGTCTGCGCCTGGGTGGCCGGGATCACCCCCAGCGCCAGGGTCAGGACGAGGCTAATTCTTGCCGATCGTCTGCATATACGCATCGACGCGGTCCTTCATATCTATCTGGATGTCGGATTGAGCCCGGGCCTCGATGTCCAAATAATATTCGGAGAGGTCCATCTTCGAGAAATCTAGGGCCTGAAATTCTTCAGGCGTGAAGCCCCGGCACATTGGCTTCTTCGGCGTGCCCCAGCCGATCGCGTTGAACGATTTGAGCTGAGGCCGGCCCTGCTCCTGGATGATCCGACCAAGCTTGGTGTTGAAGCAGCAATGGCCTTTGGCCTTCTGGATGCAGATGCCGAGGATCTTGGAGGTGCAATAGCTGCCGATCTCATGGCACATGCCCGAGCCCCGCAGCATGCCGGTCTCCATGTCCTGCTGGTCGCAACCCTGGAGCAGTACATCGATGATGAAACTAATCGCCAGGCTGATCGCGAGCGAGGTCGGATCGATACCGATGATGCCGTGAAGGCCGGCGGTGGCCGCCTGACTGGCGGTCGCGCCAGCCTTGAAGGCGGTGTAGGCAGCCTTCATGCCGGTCAGCACGCCCTTGGCGACCGCGATCTTGGTGCTGAGCGAGGTGAGCGACGAGCCCATCCCGTCCTTGACGATCTTGCCCTTGTCCTTGCAGCAATTCTCGAAGGTATCGAGCAGGCCCGGCGGCCGGCAGCGCAGCGCGCGGCCCGAGAAAATCTCGATATGATCGAGGCAATTCCCCTCTGCGTCGACCTGGCCGTCATTGGGCACGCCCGGATCGTCGACGACTGGATCGGTGACGACCGGATTGGCGCCCGTGTCGATGCAGGCGTCGGGCGAGCAGGTCGGAGCCCCGCCGCCCGCGGGCACTTCGCACGCAAATTGGGATCCAAGCGGGCAGGCATAGGTGGCCGGACCCGTCACCGTGCAGGCGACAGCGCGGATCGGGCATTGCCAGCCGCCGCTCGCCGTCGCCGTGCAACTCGCGGTCTCGCCTTCATCGGCGGCATCGCCATTGCCGTTCAGATCGACCGCGCACATTTCATTGGCGCTGGTGGGCGCGGGACCGGTAGGCGCGGTAGGGCCCGATGGGTCGGTCGGTTCGACCGGATCGGTGGGCTCGACCGGAATGGCGATCGCCGCGCGCGCTTGCGGCATCGCGGCGGCGCTCGCCTGCGCATAAGCCGCCGACTGGGCGCTCACGACCGATATGGCCGAGATTAACAGCACGGATCGCGTGAGGAAGAGGCTCTTCATGGCGTGGCACTCGTGCAGGTCATGTCCGCGCCGCCGAGCCGGACCGTCTGCATCATCACGACGGCTTCAGGGAAATCGTCGAGGCAACCGCAGGCCGAGGCGATCTGCTCGCCGGGTCCGGTCGGGCAGACATTGTCGGCCGAGCAGACATGATAGAAGGTATCGATCCCTGTCGGATCATTCTGCTGGCTTCCCATCACACCCGAGGGCGCCGCCGCGGTGTTGACCTTGGGCGCCTGGGTTTTGCAGATCGTCTCGCAGGCGGGCACGCTGCCCCGATCCGGAAGGCTGAAGGGCCGGGTCGTAGTAGTGACGCTGCCATCCGCCTGGGTTTGCTTGTCAGCGAGCAACGTCTCGGTCGAATGGTCGATGATATAGGCGCCGCGGCTCAGGTCCGGATCGGGCAACGCCGCGTTGTCCGTCTCGCAGACATAGTTGCGCTTGCGCAGGAAGAAGTCGCGGGTGAGCTGCAACGTGCACCGGTCGGCTCCGAACAGCCAGGTCTGGGGCAGGGGCCTCAGGCCGGTGGCAACGCCGCCCCGGAAGGTCTCAACGCCGTCGACATCCTCGCTGTCGAGATGGCATTTGCTGTCCGCCGCGTACCCTGAACACAGGTCGACGAGCTGCTCCGTGGAACCGCAGCTGTCATCCACCTCGACATGGACATCTGCGAACGCCTCACCACCGCTGCTGACCGCCGCCCGCAACCAGATCTCGTGGTCTCCCTTGGTCAGATAGGGTTTCAGGTCGAGATTGGGGAAAGCGTAATAGGTCTTCTTCAGCTCGCATTTTCCGGGCGGCAGACCGCTGGTTGTCCAGGGCGAGGGTCCCGAATCGACGAGGTTGCCGTCGATCCGCACCTGACCCCAGTCGTCCGCGAACCATTCGACCAGGGATGCTTGCCGAATGCGCGCGGGGTCGGATACGTGCAGTGTCATGCGGAAATCGAAGAGACTGCAGGACCCTCCGCTCAGGCTGTTGTCCGGTGGGGAGCCCATTAGGAAATCGGCAACGTTGTTGGCGGTCCGGCTGGTCGCATAACCGCCGGCGGTGCGGGCGATGATGTCATCGAGTTGTGGGTCGATGACATTGACCTGACGCTCGATCGTGCAGGCCCTGGTCTGCTGCGCTTTTCCCGAACCCGCAGGTGACGCCGCGACCATCTGGAAGATGCTGTTGCCGGCGGCGATCGACGCGGCATCCCCCTGGATGGCGGCCGGGTTGTTCTTATACGCCGTCTGCGCGACGGTCCCGTCGCTCGCGCAAGCGGTCGACTGGGCACCGACATAGTCAATCACCGGACCATTGATCTGTGCCTGCGCCACGCCGATGCGCGGATCGGCGGTAGTGAGCGCGCCCACCATGCCGCCGCCGAGATCGCCCAGCACCGAATTGAGGTTGTTCCAGACGAGATTGGCGCCGCAGCTATTGTTGACGCAGTAGCAACCGGAAAGCTCGGGCATGTCGACCTGGGTCAGCTTCAAGGACTTGGACGAGTCGACATCCCAGCGAAAATACTTGCACTGGTTCCAGGTACCGGGCGCGCAGGAGATGATGCCGTTCGCGCAGATACCGGACACCGGCACGGGCAGGTTGCTCACCGTGTCGAACGTCCCGTCGAAATCCTTGTCTTGGCTGATCCGGACGATACCAATGTCACCGCTGGCCGAGGGCTGGACCAACACTTCGAGCAGGCTCTGCGTCTTCTGGCAGGCGATCGTCGGCGTGAACGTCTTGCTGTTGTCGACGGTCGCGATCGGCTGCCCGCTCATCGCCGGCGTGATCGTGGTGTTGAGTAGCGTATCGCTGTCACCCGTCTTCGCACGCGACGCCTGCGCGGCCGCGCGGGCGCGATCCTCCATCGTCTGGGCATGCGCCATCGCGGGAAGCGCGCTGACGACGAGCAGAACCGCGACAGCTCGCCTCATAGCACGCGCTCCGACGGCCCGTCCTGCCGCGATCTTTGACGAAGGCGGAAACGGTGGAGCTGCCTGGGAGTCCGAAGAACGGGAAAGGCGGGACACCGCCCGGCCTTCAAAAATGGTCAGCGCGGCCGCCGCCAGGACAGAGGCACGGGGGAATGCCATCTGCCGAGCCGGGAGGGAGCCGGCCGCGCTGACCGGGGTTGGAGCGGCACCGCGGGGGCTGTGCAGCGCCGCTCCCACCTCGCTTTGTCCCGGGAGACCCAACGGGTCCTGGCGGGCAGACCCGGCCTGACATCCGGAACTGACGAGGTGTCCGTGAAACGATCCGCTCATGGCACCGACACTCCGGCGCAGCAGATCGTCTTTTCGAAGAGCATGAATTGGGCATTGTCCTTGCCGGGCGCGTGCTTCGCGCTCGACCACAAGGAACCTGGCCGACCGATATTGACGCAACTCCCGCCCTTAACCGGCTCCATCAGCTGGAGCTTGTAGCGGGACTTGGTCCAGATCGGCTGGGCCTTGAACGAGCAGCCGTCAGTCGACGAGATGGTGAGCGCGCCGAGGCGGCCCATCATGAAGGTACCGCGCGCGGCGAGGCCAGCCCAGGCTTCGACCGAGTCATCGAAATGAATGTCGCCGGCGATCGGATAGGTCGCACCCCAGCTGCCCATGCACCAGAAGAGCGGGTCGAGAACCTTGCCGGCAGCCGCGGCCGCGCTGTCGGCCATGCAGGCGAGCCCCGCGGCGGGGTTGCCGAACAATATGCCCTCGGGCTGGATGATCGCGCCGAGCGTCCCCGACTGCCAGGTCGGCAGCACCTCGGTGATGAGCGCCACGTCGAACCCGTCATCCTGGAAGCAGGGCAGGTCCGTGAACATGTCCAGCATCTTCCAGACCGGCGAGATATAATAGTGCATCTGCGCGAACATCTTGCGCGTGTTCGTCCCGTCGGCGATCGACGACTGGCTGCCTTGCAGCTTGCCGTGGGTCGGCATCAGGTCGACGCCGAGCGCCATCATGCATCCTGGCTCGGTCACCACGTCGACCATGCGATTGGGCGACCAGAAGGAGACCTTCACCCCGAACCAGAAGGTCGCACCCTTCCGGCAGGCGCAGATCGGACTCGAGGACGACTGCGCGTCGAGCGCCTTGCCGAGCTTGTCGCCCGTGCCGATCTTCACGCCGCCGATAGTGATCGGAAAGATGCACGTCCAGCGCACTTTCGTGATCGGGTTGAACACCGTCCCGGTCGGACAAGACGACGCATGCGCTGGCGAAGCCGGGGACAGCACAAGAAGCAGAAAGGCAGCCGCTATGCTGCGCAACAATGCGAGACGGGTCATCGCGGCGCGCTCCCGGTGCGGTTGAGCTTCACCTCGGTCAGCTCCAGTTTCTGGCCGATCTGCGACACGATGACCGGCGCCACCTCGAGACCGAGACGGTCTTTCACGCGCTGCTCGAGGATGAAGAGCGAGCGGCCAACCTTCTGGCCGAGCGTGATCGGATCGCTCCCGCCACGCGGGCCGGCGGCAAGCAGGATCCAATCTGATGGCGTGGCGGTGCGCAGCGCCCAGCCAAGATCCTCGGGGCGGACGACGACCAGGCGTTGCGGCAGCGACACATAGGTCAGCGGGTTGAAGGTGAAGCCCTTCGGATAAAGCAATTTGCCGTCCGGAAGCTTCACATCGAAATCGAGCGTGTAGAACGGAACGACGCTCCGCACGCGGTTCGCCTGCGCTACGGCCAGCGGAGCGGCCTTCATCGCCGACCAGCTCGCGCGCGGGCCGAAACGGCTGGCCATAAAGGCCGGCAGCTTCTGTGTGCGACCCTCGATTTCCTCCAGGGCATCGGGTTCCGCGATCGGCCAGGTGCGTCCGATCACCGAAGTCTGGGCATGCGCCGCAGCGGTGACAAGCGCGCAGGCGAGCAGAACGATCGTTGTGGCGCCCTGGAACAACACGACACGAATGCGCGCAGGGGTGGTGAAGCTTGCCGCGCCGCCAATAGCCTCATTCATGATGACGACCCTCCGCTCTGCGCCGCCACGGCCGGTTATGGTCTTCGGCGCTGTCGTCCGGCTCGCCGATGACGGCGCCGACGAGACACAGGATGGCGATGACGACGATCGCGCCGACGACAAACCAGTGCATACCGTCCAGAAGCTGACCGCTGCGCAGCACGATCCACGCCTGGATCAGCAACAGCAGCTTGCTGCCGAGCAGCAAACGGATCGAGCCGAGCGACGGCGTCGAGGACAAGATACCCCTCATCGCCGCCACCACCGCGCCATCCGGACGACACCCTTGTCGAGGGCCGGCATGAAGAATGACAGCACCAGGCTGGCACCCAAGGTCAGGACCGCCACCGGCATCGCGATAATCCAGGCGTCACCGACCGTGTCGGGCCGGATCAGGACGCTCGCGACCAAGCCTGAGATGAAACTCTGCCCGACCAGCATCGCACGTCGCCGCCGCACGACGGACGCACGCTCCGCGCCAAGGCTCGCCACATGGGCATCGAGCAGGGCGCGCAGCGCTCTCGCCTCGAGGCTTGTCTCATGCGCCGAGCGCAGCATGAAATCGTACAGCGTCTCGCCCGGACGGCGGGGTTCGATCTCGCGCTCGATAAGCTCCGCGGTGCCGTCGGCGAGTGTCACGCGTATCATCGCGCCCTCCACCGACGAACGGCGGAGATCGCCAGACCGGTAACGCCGGACAGGCCAACCAGCATGACGCCGCTCGCGAAGCAGGCCGCTCCGACGATGAGCGCGCTGCGCACCACCATCGCATGGGGCTGGTTGAGGGCGAACCCGGCTGCGAGCACCAGGCTCGTCATCATCGCCGCCTCGATCACCATCAGCCGGAACCGCCAGCGGATCGCCGCCGCCTCGGCGCGGATCGCGACGCGTGCTTCGATCATCCGTTCGAGCTGAGCATCCTTGCTGCTGTAGAATGACGTCAGATCAAAGACCATCTGGTTCTGCGGAGGCTTGCGCTTCAGCATCACGCAATCTCCTCATGTAGGCGCAATTCGGGCCGAGACCCAAGAATCTCGGCCGGATCGACGCCGGCGAGTTCACACACCGCGTCGAGCGGAGAGCGGCCGGCGCGCAGCAGCGCCTCGAACGCGGCAACCTCCTGCGGCGCGCTGGTGTTGATCCAGTACGAGAAGGGGTCGACGACGAGCCTGGCGATGCCGAGACCCAGCGGAGAGTCGATGAAGACCTCGCTATAATTGGGCTTCGAGTTCCGGACCGACTTCAGCAGCTCGAGGACGAACCCCGAATAATCGAGGATCTTGTTCTCGACCGCCTTGTCATAGGTCGAGCCCTGCAGCAGGAACCGCGTCGCGGCATTCTCGAGGATGACCTGACCGGTGCCCCCGAACAGCATCAGGTCGTTCATCGACTGCAGAACGATACCGAACGAACCCTGATATTTGCGCGCGCGGCGGTAGCCCTGGCCGAACGCTTCGGCGAGTCGTGACAGATCCTGCCCTTCGGTCTTGGTCATGAACTGGGCGGCTTCGTCGCAGAGCACGAAACGCGGCCGGTCGCGGCCTGAGAGATACAGCTCCTGGGTGACCGCGTTCACCACCACCATGACGATGACGTTGAACAGGTCAGGCATGCTCTTCAGCCGTTCGAGCTCCAGCACGACGAACTCGTCGGCCGTGATGTCGAAGGTCGAAGGGCCGTTGAAGAAATGGCCGTAAGCGCCCTCGCTCGCGAAATCGCGCAGGTTGAAGGCCAATTCCCTCGAGACCGGTATCAGATGATCGACGCGGTCGAGATCCGATGCCGCGAACGCGGGATAGGCGCCGAGCCATGCACGGACCGCATCGATGCCCTCTTCGGAATGACCTTCATCGATCGTCCACTGGACAGCCGATTTCAGGAGATTCCATTCCGAGGTGGTGACACCCTTGCGGGTGGCGGCGTTCGCCATCTCGGCGACGATCGCGACCGCCATCGAGATCGCCGACTGCTTGTCTTCGCCGTCGAGCGCGAAGCCCATGTCGAACGGGTTGAGGACGAGCTTCTCCTCGCCGATGTCGATGTAACGACCCGAGCAGAGCGTGCAGAGCTTGCGATAGCTGCCGCCGATATCGATGATGCGAATGAGCGCATTCTGCGCATAATATTGCTGGCAGAGATTGTTGAGCAGGAAGCTCTTGCCGGCGCCGCTCTCCGCCGAGACGATGAAATTGTAATTGTTGATGCGCGGATCGAACAGGTCGAGCGTGACCAGTTGGCCCTTCCGGCCGGTGTAGAGGAGGGCAGGGCGCCCGCCACCGCGAAAGTCGGTCTGGATCGGCGCCATCAGCACCGCAGCCTTCACCGGCATCCGGAAATCGCGCTCGAGCATTCGCAAGGTGCGCCCGTCCGGGTACAGCCCGAACGGCAGGCTCATCGTGAGCAGGATCGGATTGAGATAGCTTTCCTCCTGCATCATGAAGGGCAGGGGTTCGCCTTCCCAAAGCCGCTTGGCGCGCGCCGCCATCTCCCGGGCATGGGCGCTGGTGCGACCGAACACCCAGACGGTCGGGATCACCCGCACGAATTTGGAGTTGCCGGCCTCGTCGAGGATCCAGCCGATCTCCTCGATCTGTTTGCTGACCTCGACCGCAAAGCTGCCGGCGGCCTTTTGCGCAGAGAGCACCTGGGCGCGTTTGTGGATCTCGAACTGCGAATGATCGAACAGGACGTTGAGCGTGTAGAGGAACGGCCCCCCGATCTGGTCGCTGTCCTCGGCCGAACCGCGCATGCCGCCCGTCAGGCGATTGGCCCGCTCGGCGGTGATCCGCCGCGCCGGCGACTTGGGCGTGAGGCAGCGCGCGACCTGGTTGCCGAGGAACAGCTCCGGACCCTCGAACAGCAGGTCGGGACCCGCGTCGATGATCTGCTTGCGGATCGGCGGCGCCGCCCCGGTTGCATCAGGGCTCGACGAGAAAACGCCGGGCGCGGCGGCGAACACACCGTTGAAGATCCGGCGATAGAAGGAGACGATCTCCTCCGGGGGCAGCCGGACGATGCCGAGCTTGGCGAGCTGCTCCTCGATCTGGCGGCGCAGATCGCTCCCCAGCGGACGCCTCGTCTTTACCGACAGGATGGTGCGAAAGTCCCTGATCGGTATGCCGTGCATCGCACGAAGGCCATGTGTCCCCGCCATCAGATAATCGGCGGTGCGCCTGGCCGATGCCTGGATCAGGGGATCGTCGCGGGTCTTGAGATCGAGAAACGCATCGAGCGCCGTCTCGATCAGCGGGTCGGCAAAACTGTGAAGCTGAAGGACCGTGCCATCGGGGAAGTGAATGTTGAGAAGCCCGAGCAGCGCCTGATGCACATGCGCAAACATGTAGGCGCTCGGCACGAGCTCCCAGCCATAGCCCCAACCATCGTCGATGCAGAGGAACGCCTCCTCATCCTCGTCCCATGCAACGAGCGGCAGGTAATCGGAGAAGCGATCGCGCGCGACGCTTTGCCGCAGCTGGGCAAAGCTCAGATCGCCGCCTGTTCGGGAGCCGCGCGCCTTCACTTGCTCTGATCCTTCGGCGCGGGCCCGAGCGTGCTCGAAGCCCTGGGCGTCGGCGCCAACGGACGCGCATTCATGGGCGCTGGCACCAGCGTGCGCGGGTCCCTGGCCGGCGGCGCCAGCGCCGTTGCGGAAATAGCCCCGTCAATCTCACGCTCCTGGACCTGACCCAGGACGGGCGCCTGGGTCGATGGCTGAACCGGATCGACCAGATAGTCGCCGACGACCCAGGCGGGCGTCTCGACGATCGAGAAGACGTAGCGCGGCATGTAGAGGCGGTCAGGCCGCTGACGGTCGGCATAAGGCAGGATCAGCGTGCGAACGGTGCGCGGCGGTTTGAGCATCGGCGTGACCGGTTGGTCGATCAGCCCCTGCAGCTCGCGATAGACGCTGTCCTTGTACCCGAGATAGGCACCCACCGGCGCGGCTGCGCCTTTGGCGGTCATGCCAGACATTGCCGGTGCAGCAGCCTGGCCGCGCAGCAGCTTCTTGTCGTTGGTGACTGCAGGGTCCGACCGGGACGGGCGGCCGGCGACCGCATCCTCATAGGCCTTCTCGGGATGCACGCACTGTCCATGGTCGCTGTTCTTGCAGCTATATTTTTCGGAGTAAGGTGACATCACCGAGCCGAGCGTCGCGCAGCCACCAAGGGCCGCGATCACCGGGATGAGAAGCAGTCGGTGACCGCGGATCGAGACCTTGCATGAAAGGGTTCTGGGCATCAGAATTTGCTCCCCGCCGATGGTTTGATTTCGAGCGTCACGCCCTCCTGGATGACGACGACCACGTCCTTCGCGGCGCCGACCTCGACGATCGGGCCGGCCTGGCGCGCGAGATCGAGATAGAAATCGGTCAGCTTGTCCGAAGATTTGGAAAGGCCGCCCGCTATGCCGGACTTGGCGGCATCGCCGGCATTAAGCGTCCTCACTGTGCCGAGCGCCGAGGTCGACGTATCACCAAAGCTATTCTCGACCGTCTGGGCGATGCCGCTGATGGTCCCTGCGATAAAAGTCCGGGCCAAGGCCGCGCCGGCGCGGGTGACGACCTTGCCCGACAGGCCCTTCTTGCCGTCGGTATCGACAAAGAAGCCCTTGACGCTCTGGTCGACGACCGAATGTTCGTCGAAGTCGACGCAGGAGAGCGTCACGAGCTGGATCTCGACGCGCTCCTTGGCGAGGCTGCCGGTCGCGTTGCCGATGACGAAACAACCGGACAGGTTCGCCTTGACGTCATTGGGGAGCACGGCTGGCACCTGGACCCGCGCGATGATCGGCTCCGGGTTCGAGGTCGCGTCGTGGCTCGCCAAGGCGTCCACGCCCGTCAGCAGCCGCGCCTTCATGAAACCAGGCGGCAAATAGATCGTCCGAATCTTTTTTTTCGACTCGTCCGACGCCGCGGCCGCATCCTTGGGGACGACCGGCGATGTGGCGGCGCCGATTGCACCCACCACTTTTTCGACCGGCGGTGCCGGCGGAGCGGGAGGTCCCACCGGTGCGGATGGCGGGGCTGGCAAACTATTGTCGCCCGCCGCGCCCGAAGCACCGGATGGCGATGGCGGAAACTCCGGCGCGCCGCCGCCGGGAAGGGCTGGCGGCAATGGCGCGCCGTCGGCACCTGGTGCCGCGGGGCCGGTGCCTTGCAGCCCGATCGGTGTCTTGCCCTCCTCGATCGCCGTCACCCGGTCGCCGAGCATGGACTGGCCGTCCAGGACCTTTTTCAGATCGCCGCGCAGCTTCACCTCGAGGCTGTCGCCGCGAAGGCCCGCGCCCATATCAAGCTTGGAGGCCTCGGGCGCCGCAACAACCGGCTTGTCGGCGGTGCTCGCAGAATAGAGGCCGTAGCCAAGCACGCCGATCGCCGTGGCCACGCCGAATTGCTTCATGCGCAGTTTGCCCGTCGAACTCAGCGAATCCCAGCACGCGCGCCAGTCGAGCAGCGCCGCACCCCGCGCTTCGTCACCGCCGTCATGGACCGCCTGGGCGGCTAGATGCGCCTGGAAAGGGCTCTGCTCACCAGGCCCAGCGGCATCCGGCGCGGTCTCTTCTGGTCTCTCGCTCATTGGACAGCTCCCCGGCGAATGATGATGAGCCGAGCGCTATCGCCAGCCTTCAGCGCGATACGATCGAGCGTGACCGCGAAGATGTTCGAGCCGAGCAACGACACCAGGAACTCGGGCTCGGCGAGGACAAGGTCGGCTGACGCCTGGACCAGATATTCGGATGCCGAGAGGCCAGCGCCTTCGATTGCAAACCGCCGGCGTTCATGGAGGCGCGCCGCGGGCAAGGTCGGCAGGACGATGTCGCCCGCGACCGGCGCTACTTCGGCGAAGCTTGCCGGCACGCGGTCCTGCAACATCGACAGCGTGATCGAAACGGCGCGCTCTTCTTCGACCAGCGGGCCGAGCAGATCCTGATTGGCACGGGCGCGCTGCGCGGTGCCGGAGGCCAGGATCACGGTCTGCGCCGGAATGTCCGACGGCTCGGTGTAAAGCGGGTAAATCGCCCCATTGCACGAAACGAAGAATTCGGAAGGCGTGGTCACATAGGTCCGCGTCGGCGTGCCTTCGCCGTCGATCTCCTTCACCAGAAACTTAATCCACGCGTCCGACCCGCCACGCTCAACCGCGATCGCCTTTTCGGCCGAGAACTTGACGTCCTCGATCTCGCCGCCCTGGCAGATGATGTGGTTGACGTCGCGATTGGACAGCCGGATCGAGGCGGTCTGATCGGGCAGCGCGGTAATCGCCTGGGCGAATGCCGGCGGTGCCGCGAAGATGAGGCCGGCCGTCAGCAGGCTCGCACGGCCGCGATTACCGAGTTTCGGCATCGAAATTCTCCTCATGCAGGGACGTCAGCCAGAAGCGGCCGTTGTCGATCGCGTAGCCAATCCGGAGATTGCCCCGGAACTTGCGGATCACACCGCCGATGACGCGGACCTTTTCGACCGGCACGACGATGTCGGTGCTCGTGGTCAGGACAGGCTGGTCTGGCCGAATATAGGTCGCGATCGACAGAGTCGGATTGTCCGAGAGCTCGTCGAGAATGGCGGTCAGGCTGTCGCGGATGCTGTTATAGGCCGAGGGGTGGACGATGCTCAGCAGTTCCTGGAACTGCGGATCGGCGGAATAGGCCGAATAGGTACCCGACAGGCTGACGATGTTTCGCGTCATCGTGCGTAGGTACGGCGCCGAGGGCGCATTTCCCGTCACATAGAGATCGCCGCCGGTGCCGAACGGCACGATGACCGTCCGCTGGTTCTGGTTCGAGGTGTAGATCAGCATGCCGAGCACAGCGGTGATGCCGAACAGGCCCGCGATCGCGAATTTGAGCAGCCGATTCTCTTCGAAGAGATTGGCGGAGCCCTGAAGATAGCGGTGGATGCCCCAGCTCGCCGGCTTGTCGGCGAGCGGATCCCAGTCCTTCGGGCGTGATTTGCGGAAAAGCGCCATGGCCGTTCTACTCGAAGAAGCGGGTCTGGGTCGGACCCGGATAATGACGGAAGCGAAGCAGCCCCCAGCGCCAGGCGAGGTGGGGGATGAACCCGCGCGGCTTGGTCCGCTTCCAGGGGATGAAAAGGAGAAGAGCGCCGATCAGCGTCCACCCGATCACGCCGCCAACGATGACGGCGACAAAGATCGTCGACATGACCAGGATGAATTCATCCGCGCCGAACCAGAGGATCTGGACCGGCAGATGAAGATACTGGGGCAGACGTTCGTCCAACGCTCTTCTCCTCCTGCTTCAAGACAGCCCGAAGAGCCCGGGTTGTCGTGTCCAGGCCTCTCGGCCCGGCTCGTGGGACGCGCGGGGACTTGATCGGCCCCGCGCGGCCGATCAGTTCAGACGACCATCCCGAAGGTTTGGAGGATGGTGTCCGCCTTGATGAGGCACACCGCGGCGACGATCGTCGGGATCCCGATCATGACGTTCGAGAACAGCCGCGACACGCCGAAGAGGAAGGCCGCGACGCCGGCGACGAACCCCATCGGGCCCTTGACGCCCTTGTTCACGACGATGTTGTAGATGTCGTAGCCAAGGTCTCCGGTCGCAGGCGCGGTGAACGCGTGCGCGCCGCCGCTCATTGTTGCGAACAAGACCAAAGGGACGCCGATATTCGCGACCCCGAACACATGCTTGCCGATTTTCCTGATCATTTTGCCACTCCGTTCGCTTGCGGAGCCGCCCGGGAAGATGCCTGCCGACACCGTGAGGACACGTTGGCGGCCGAGCGGCGTGGTGGACGGCTCCAGGGGAGCCACGGCCGTCGGCATTCCGGCCCGTATCGGTGGAGCCGAGGCGCTACGCCCGGACCGGCCCCCCGAACGGCCGCCAAGAAGGAAGGGCGCGCGCGTTCGCGCGCGACGATCGTCAGTGCTTCGCATCGGTCTTCGCCGAATGGTCCGCGAGAAATTGCTCAAGCTCACCCTGCTGGAAGCCCGAGACGAGCTTGCCGTCGATGATCAGCGTCGGCGTGCCGGTGATGCCGATCTTCTGAACGGCGATCGCATCGGCCTCGACCTTGGCATGGCCCGCTGCGCATTTGCGCAAGCTTGCCGGCTGCGCGCCGCCGTAGATCGCCTTGAACTCGGCCTCTTTGTCCGCCGAGCAGAGGATATGTTCGGATTTCGCCGCGGCCTGCGGGTGAATGCCGCTCACGAAATAAATGAGCCGCCGGACCGGCTTCCCCTCTGCTGCCTTGGCGATCCAGAACTTCTCGAGCGCGCGGCAATAGGGGCATTCGGGGTCGGTGAACTCGATCACCGTCGGCGCACCTTCGGGGCCGATGACGAGCGCCTTCGCGGGATCCAGTGCACCGAGCTTTTTCCGGGCGCTCGCATCCTGGGCCAACGCCGTGATGTTGACGCCATTCTTGTCGTAGACTGCGGCAAAGAGGATTTGCTCGCTCTCCGGCGCATAATAGATGATCCGTCCGCCCGCGGTCGCCTGATAGATGGGGCCCTTGACGGGTGCCGGTCCGAAGTCCTCGAACTTCAGGTTGGTGAAGGTCTGCTGCAGCTTCTGCTGCGCTTCCTCACTCGCGACGCTGAGCGGCGCCGGATCACCCTGTTTCGCGGTTTCCACCGATTGCGCGATCGCGCTCGGACCAAGCGTCATTGCGCAAGCGAACAGCGACAGGCGCCGAACCGCCCTGGACGTCGCGCCCCTCACGGGCGGGCACTCGCGATGCGACGCGTGCTGCACTCAAAGGCGTCACGGTCGATCTGCATCTGTACGCCGAGCGGCACGGCCGAGCGCGGCGGCGGCGCCGTGGGAGTCTCCGTCTTAGCCGCGATGGCGAAACCATCGGCCGTCGCGATGACCCGAACCTGCGGCGCCGGTGCGCTGACGGGCGCGGCAACTTGCCGGGGGCAGGCGCCAGCTGGCATAGTGATGAGCGCAAGCGAAACGCTGCCCAGGCTGTTCAAGACTATTCGTTTGGTCATCAGACACGGCTCCTCTGTCCGGGAATCGCACTTGGCGATCCGGGGAAATTGATCGGGATCGGGCTGGGAGCGCTGAGTTGTCGAACGGTGCTCGCCGTCACCCCAAATCGGGATGACCGCGTCATGAAGTAAGTAATCGGGGTGCCGCAATAGGCAGGGCACTGCCGTGCCGGAGGCGGCAATCGCGGACCGCAATCGGCACATCCGTGCCGCAATTTGGGTCTCTAATCGTTCATCAAGTGCCCATTTGGGCTCAAATCTCGTCAAGCCATAAGGAGACAGGCACGAGTCGCAGGGAAGGGGAAGATGGGAAAGGCGGCCTCAAGGACCTACAAATTGCGACTGTCGGATCAGGGAATCGACCTGTTCCTTGCGTGCCACTACCGCCTGGCACAGGTCCTGCGCGACTTCATTCCTTATGGGGCGACCTTTTCCGTCGCGGTCGCGCTTCTCGAACGCATGGATGCCGACGATATCGCGGCCGAACTCGAGACGCGCTCCTGCCTGCAATGCACGGGCGACAAGACCTGCTTCGTTGGATCGTCAGCGCAACTCGCCGAGATCATGCAGCTTGTGTGCGAACGCCTGGTCGAATCCGATCGCTTTGCGCAGAGCCCTCCAGTGGGCAAGCTTTACATAGTCGGCCTTGCTTCATTCCGAACCGCGGAAGATAAAGACCTCGCCGAGGCTTATCGCCGCGTCGCCGGCCAGAGACCAGGACGGGCAAAGAAAAATTAACGGTATCCAAGTTAGTTAAGCAAACGCACTTCCAGTGTTGCGACCCTCGCCGTCTTCCAATTTGGAAACGATTGGATTTGACCGCGGGCATATTTAACACCAGTTTCCGCCCTGTCGAACTGTGCAAAGGGAGCTTTGAGCAACAGTCAGGGAGAACCTGCACGTGTCGCTTCAAAGCACATCCAGCATTGGAGATGCGACTGTCCTTGCGCAGATCAAGGTGATCTCGGGAAAGTGCATCGAAGAGCGGAGACGGAAAGAACGGAAGACGCAGGAGCAGCTCGCCTCCGATGTCGGCATCGGCGTGCGCTGGCTGCGCGAGATCGAGTCGGGCAATCCGAAATCCTCAATCGAGGATCATCTTCGCTGCGCTTCCGGCGTGGGGCTTCCAGCCTCCTATTTCCTGATCCCGCTGATGTTCATGGATCATAAGATGGCGTTTCCACGACAACTACTTCTCGACGACATCGCCGCCCTCGAACAGCACTGTATCAGGTGCATAGGCGACTATTATGTCGACTCGATCGCGAGCCAATTGCGCCCAGCGATCGCGAGGCCGCCCTCCGACGACGATCGTTGAGGCCAGGTGCGAAATGGCGCCCGAAGCGGTTACGTCTGAAAGGGTCTACGCAGGCCTGCGGCGCGCAGTCGTTGGCGGCCGCTATCCTCCGGGCACGACACTCAATGCTCAGGCGATTGCGGAAGAATTCGGAACCAGCATCGCGCCAGTGCGTGATGCAATGCACCGGCTGGTGGGGGAGGGGCTTATCGAGGCACATCATGGCGGGGGGTTTCAGATTCCGACCCTTTCCGAAGACGGTCTCAGGGATCTTTATGTCTGGCACGGCCAGGTCCTGCGTCTCGCGATCAAACATCGCTCAAGCCCCAGCATCAGCATCGACATGTCGACCATTCTGGACGCACTCGACCCGACAAATACAAACGCGATCGCCGACGCGACGACCGAGCTCTTCTTCCGTCTCGCCGAGGGTTCCCGCAATGCGCAGCACGCCTTAACCATAGAGAGGGTAGGGGACCGACTCTACGCGACTCGATTACGTGAGACCGTCATCAAAGACCGCGTGGAGGAGCTCCGCGCGGTCTGGACCGTGACCGCGTCTGGTCGAGAGTCGGCCGTTCGTGACGCCATTTGGGCATATCATCGGCGGAGATTGCGCCGCGTTCCGGCTCTGATCAAGGAGCTTAGCCGACCGCTGTGATCGCGAAATCGTTCATTTGAATAGTATTTTCGGCCAGCTACCGGCGCTGCAGGCTGCTCCGGCATCGGGAACCTTATAAACTCCCAAACCGGGCACATATAAGATCGGGTATATTGGATCCGCCGACTAAATTTCTTGCACCGCAAATCCGCGGTGAATGCAAGGAGTCAGTCATGGAACGCGTGGAAAATCAGCTCGAAGGCGGGCTCGTCGATCTCGGGTCGGTGACCAAGGAAACCAAGGGCAACATCGCTCCGCTGGGCGACACCGTCGGTCTGTCGCAGGGCGGGGGTCTGTCCGACGATTGAGCGATCACCGGCGCGCGGGCACCCGCGCGCCGGCATTGCACGGAGGAACTCAATGGGCTTCCAGCTTCGAGAAGATCTTCATTTTTGTCTGTCAGGGGATCGCGTGGTGTTTCTCGACTTGCGCGCAAACCGCTATTTTGCCCTTCCGTCAAAAGTCGATCAGGCGTTCCAAGCAATGCTGGGGTCAGACTCTTTGGCGAATGACGACGGTATGAACGCCCTCCTCAAGCTTGGCGTGATCACCAATGGCGCGCGTGACGAAGGACTCGATCCATGTGCGCCAGCATTTCTGGCCGCCGACAGTATACTCGACGATCTCTCACCGCACACGACGTTCCTCGCGCTCGCTACGACGTTGCTTGCCATGGCGCGCGCCGAGGCGCAGTTGCGATTCGTTCGACTTGATCAACTGGTGACTAGGCTCCGCGTGTTAAAGACCAGGTCGAGCCAAAGGGTTGATGCGGCCCACGCAATCCGGGACGCGGTCGGTAGCTTTGCCGTGATGGGTCGATGGGTCTCCGCCCGCGATCGATGCCTCCCTCGCTCAATCGCCATGGCGCGCGTCCTTCTAGCGCGTGGCGTAAACGTGAACTTAGTCATCGGTGTAGCATCGCGGCCATTCCGGGCTCATTGTTGGGTTCAGCACAGACAGACCGTGCTCAACGACAGATTCGAGAACATCGCAAACTTTACGCCCATCCTGGTAGTTTGATGCTGGCGCGATATCTAATCATTGCCGGAAGTCTCCCGCGTCTTCGCGATCGAGCGTTGAAGATCGCCGCCGAGAAGAAACTAGCACTCGTTCTTGATGTCGACGGTTTAGTGGTCTTGGCTACGCCAGACATGCCGACGATAAAAATTCAGGGAGGGGGTGGTGTCGTTCTTGGGGATATCTTTTCAAGAGACCTACCATACCCGACGATAACTCAATCCGACAAACTATCTTCTGGAGGTTCCACCGCTACTGTGCAGGTTAAATTTTTGATCGAGGAATGCTGGGGCCACTACGTTTCAGCTATTATCGATCAAGCAACTCGCGCCATCACAGTTCTTCGCTCACCGTTCGGCTCACTCAGCGCATACTACGCAACCGCTGATGAGGCCACGATTATCGCTTCGGACATAGGCTTGCTTCATGATGTCGGAGTGATGAGCGGCGAGGTCGATTGGGTACGCGTCGCTCGACACGCCATCTCTCCCAACCTGCGAAACGAGCGCGCGTGCTTACTTGGTATCACCGAGGTCATCGGCGGCCACTGCATTCGGATAGCTCTCGGAGTGCCGACATCCCACGAAGTATGGAACCCATGGCGTTTCACGGAGCGGGATCGTTGGATCACCAGCGAGCCGCAGGCTGTCGAAGCCCTGCGGCAAACCGTCGATGCTTGCGTCGCAGCGCTTGCGCGGCGGACAACACATGGAGTGCTGGGCATCTCGGGTGGTCTAGACTCATCGATTGTCGCAGCCGCACTAGCGCAAAGCGGGACTAGCTTCTCCTGCCTCACGCTATTCACGAAAGACGCCGCCGGCGACGAGCGGAGCTTTTCCCGCATCCTGGCACGCCATCTAGGCGTTGAACTGACAGAAGCGTTCGAGACGGTATCGAATGTCGATGTGACACATTCAGCGGCCGGGCACCTACCGCATCCGATTGCGCGAAGCTTTGCTCAATCAGGTGACCGCAGCAATCTAGCGGTTGCTAAAGCCACGCGAGCAAACACGCTCTACAGCGGTGGTGGGGGCGACAATGTTTTCTGCAATATTCAGTCGGCGGCGCCTGTTGCTGATCAACTCCATATCGGGCACCTGCGATCGGCGCTGAGAACTACCTATGATGTCGCTCGTATAGCTCAATGTGGCATGTGGACCGTCTTACGCAGTGGCCTGGGCCGCGCGGCATCTGGAAGAAGGACATATCGCTGGCGTCCAGAGCTTTCATTTCTAATGCCCGAGATTGCCGCCGAGACCGACGCAGCCTGCATTCCGATATGGAGCGAAGCTCCGCGGGACGCGCTTCCCGGGAAAAGCACACATGTCGCGTTTCTTGTTGGCATCCTCAATCACATTGAAGGCTATGGCCGCGAGCTTTCACACGAAACGATCTCGCCCCTCATGGCGCAACCAATTGTCGAGCTCTGCCTTCGAATTCCCAGTTGGATGTGGTGCCTCGGGGGTCAGAACCGTTCGCTCGCGCGGCGCGCGTATGCAGATGCCCTTCCGCCGGAGCTCCTCTCAAGACGCGCAAAAGGGACGCCTGACTGCTTCGTGGTCGAGCTATTTGAGGCTAATCGGAAGGTTATCCGCGATTTTCTCGCCGACGGACTCCTGTCGTCCCACGGTATTCTCGACAGAGATGCGGCTGCGAACCTTCTGAAAGAAGACGAGCCCGTCCGGGGCCTTTCGTATTGGCGAATCATGATGCTAACGGACGTGGAGGCTTGGCTACAGACTATCCGGCGGCGCTTCGCAGCGAGCTGACGTGCTCAGCCGTGTACACCTGAGGCAGCGACCCGCATTGCTCGCCATCGCCCGTACTGCGCTGGATCTTCCGGCTCCACGTTTTCCCTCCCACGCAACCAAAAATCGAACCAGTCGATGTTTCGGAGATAGGCGGCTCGTCGATGGGCAGGTTGCCACATCAGATGATATTCTCCGGGGTAGATAAACATTTCGACAGGCGTGCCTGCATTCCGCAGCGACATGAAAGTATCGAGTGAAATGAGATATTCGTGGTCTGCCAGCTGCATAAGTATGGGCGTTTTCACAGCGTTGGCATTCAACGCGATGGACAATGGCTTCCACTGATCAGATCCGGCTCCTCGCGCCGGCGGAAAACCCCACCTCGCCCGCTCCTCGGCAAGGCCGATACCTCCGTACAACATAAACGAAGAAGGATCGATACAGCAGGAGGAGACCGAAGCGGCCGCGAACAGGTCTGGCCTGTTGACGAGCCCAACCTGCACAGTGGTTGATCCATCGCTCGGCCCGCTAATGCCAATCTTTCCGGCGGCGACTATGCCCCGATCGATTAGCGTCTGAACCCCAGTTTCGAGCGAAGCGAAAATCTTACGCCGGGTCACCCAGTTTACTGAGGTTTCGGCAACGACTTCCTCGAAGCTCTTCTTGCTCCCATCCCAAGGTGGGAATGATGGGGGAGCATTGAAGCTCAAGACCGCATAGCCTTCCTTTGCGAACAGTTGGATGGGATATTCGTCGCCCACCCCTCCTCGCAGGAAGCCGGTGCTAGTATATTGCACGATAATGAGTGGTAGCTTTGCCCCTTTCTTATCGCCCGGAGGGAGTACGAGGTCGCCGTATGTCTCGACATTTCCTGGGCTCAGCCAGCGAAGGCGTTCGACCGAGCCAAGCTTCACGCCGGCAAACTCCGGGTTCGGTTCGAAGAGGAGATTATCGCGACCGTTCCGCAGATCAATCGTGACCAGCCTTCGGGGTTGGGTCGCGCCCTCTCTAGCGCAGATCAGGGCAGGTCCGACGAGTTCGCAGCCCAATAGCAAGTCATTGGTCAGGAACAGCCTGCGGGCTTTGGGCGCCCCCGGCTTCCACCGATAGAGCGCCGTCTGGCTTCCGCCCCAGCCTTCTCGCCTGAGGAAAAGCACTTCGCGTTGGCCGAACGCCCACCATAATTGTTGGATACCGAAAGACCGCGTCCCAATGCAGGTGACATCGGGGCAACGCTGCTTGATGCCTGCGGCATCTTCTGCCCATAGGTCGACAGTGCTGAGATAGGCCGCCGGTTCGCGGCGCTCGGTCCAGGTGCGGCGTCCATTCAGTGAGATTACCGAGCGCATATTCTGTGCCGGATCCATTGGCGGTAGGGGAGCTAGCAGCGCCGCGTCGCGATCCGCAGCCGCGCTGTTGCGGCCCGTTTCAATATCGGCTCTCCAGTATTGCGACGGAGCCGGCAGGCGGACAGCGGGGCGACTCCCGCTGTAGGGAACGATACGATCGTCGAAGAGGAAACCTTGCAGTCCCTCCTTATCGATTGATCGCTCCGCCTCTGCCAGGGAAGGCCGCGTCGCATAAATGATCGCGCTGCCGTCAGCTGTCCAAGTGAAACGGTCGACATCGACTGGCGCGTTGGAGACCTTCTCCGGCCGGTCATTGCCTGGATGCACGCGCCACACCTGCGTAAGACCGTTGACGCGTTTCAAGTAAGCCAGCCATTCCCCATTTGGCGACCACTGCGGAACGATGAGAGCGGGGTACCCGTAGTCTACTTTGACGCCACGGATCGGGTAGGCGTCGAGAATCAGTTCGGTCCCCTGATCTACCAGTCGAACCAGCCGGCTTGTGCGGTCCAGCGTGAAGATCGCTTCACAATAGGCATTGCTCCCAGGGTCTGCGCGATACATCGAGAAGGCGATGCGCCGTTGATCTGGCGAGAGGGCAATCAGTTTCTGCCCCGGCGCGAGAGAACTGTAGCCAATATCGCGTAGCCTAAGGAGATCATCGGCTTCGAGAGCACGCCCATCTGAAGCCAGCGATATGGCGGAGGGGATCATGCCGGCGCATGGAGATGCTGTGGCCAAACCCGGAGCCGTCAGCAGAGAACATGCGATTAACATGGGACGAACAGCTCGTCCCGCAGCGCGCCTGCTTACCATCTCTTCGTCAAACTCAGGCTCAGGACGCGACCGAACGGCATATAGTTTGTCGAGTCGTAAGGCGTCTCGTACGCTTGGGTCGATCGGATCGGGCTCGGCGCGACATTGAAAAGATTCTGGGCGGAAATCCCAAGCTCAAGATTCGACCACAATCGGCGACGGCCACCGATGACGTAATTCGCGGTTAGATCCACCGTGGTCATCGAATGTACAGGGATCGCCGGCGTCGAGCGAACGTCGCTGACGCCCCCTGTGAAATTGACGAAGCCGGCGAGTGTCAACGAGCTTTGCTTGTAGATTGCACCGCCGCGGGCTCGAACATGCGGTACATTGAAGATCGTACCGGCGAGTTGGATATCCGGCTGCAGCGGACTGAGGCGTTGCGACAGGCGAACATAGGTTGCCGACGCCTGAAATGTGAGGCTGCCTTTGTTCGGCAAGGGCAGCACATAATTCGCACTTGCATCCACGCCGCGTACCAACTGGGTCGCCGCATTGAGGTTCGTGTTGTAGATGATCGCAACGACATTCGCCGGATTGAAGGCCGCACCGGTAGCATTCTGAAATAAGACGTTCCCTCCGGAAATTGCCGCGACCGCGGCTGCGGTCGGGTTGCGATCGGCGAGGTCGGCAAACTGTGGGTTGCTGAGCGACTGGCTTGGAAAGGGAATCGGCGTCACGATCCGGTTGCGGTAATCGATGTTGAAATAGCTAAGCTCCACGCGCGCGCCGGGCAGGCTCGTCGGATGGAAGCTCATCGTTGCCGACCAGGACGTCGCACGTTCGGGCTTCAGATCGCGGTTGCCGCCGGTCAGCAGGATCGCTGTCGCGCTCGCCGGGTACCCCGACCCGCCTCTGCTCGCAGCGCTATAAAGCGTCGCGAACTCGACGTTATACAGCTGAAACAGCGTTGGTGCCTTGAAAGATTGACCCCATGAGGCCTTCAAATCGATGTCGGGAGAAGGCGAGAAGATGACACCAAATTTCGGCGTGGCGACCTTGGCGATTGCCGGATAATCCTCCCATCGGACCGCTGCGGTGAATGTGAGGCCGTACATCAATGGAATGTTCTGTCCAGGCCCGATAAGAGGCACTCTGATCTCACCGAAGCCGTAATACGTGTCTTGCGAGACCTTGATGTTCTGGGTGCCGCCCAGAGTCTGGAAGCCGTGTAGGCGATTGGTTCGCCAACCACCGCCAAACGCCATTTTGACATCACCAGCGGGCAGGGCAAACAACGATCCGCTCGCATTGCCCTCGAGTGATGCCGTAGCGTTGCAGTAACAGCCGACTTGTCGATAGATCGCGGAGCCATTCGCGAACAGTGAGAGGTCGTAATCGGAGGTATTTCCGCCGTACGTCCCGACGACACTAGCTTCCCAAGCGGGCGAGATTCTCAGCCGCAGGGCAGGTGCGATTGCGAAAGCCTCACTCTGATAGTTCGTCCCCGCGCCATTGCTGAGCACATCGCCGCGAGAATCCAAAGCGTATTGCGTGTGGCTCGCTCGCGAATTGAACAGTCCATCGATCTCAAATGTCAGCGAGCCGCCCAAATCCTGGTGTGCGCTCGCAATAAGGTTGTGGTGCTGAATGGCTGGGTAGAGATATAAGCCAGGCGAAATCGTCGCGGCGTAGGCTCTGTCGCTCGCCATGATGGCGGTGACGCGTTCAAATTCATATGCGAGCATGAGGCCACCGCTCGACCACTTGGTACCCGCAATTGCGCCATATTGCTGCTCCTGGTTACCGCCGTCCGTCGATCCTCCGTATCGCAAGGATGTTGAGAGCCCCTGATAGTCGCGACGCAGGATGATATTAGCGACGCCACCGACCGCATCCGAGCCGTACAAGGCCGAGGACCCGTCCGCGACAATTTCCAGCCTATCGATCGCCATGACAGGGATCGTGGAGACGTCGACCGATTGATTGGCCACGCTGTAAGCAAGCCGATGACCGTTCAATAATGTCAGTGTCGCGTCGGACCCCAGCCCGCGCAGGTTGAGCGTCGATGCTGAGCCGGCAGCGATCCCGCGGCTTTCAGGCACGTTGCCACCAATGCCTGGATTTTGGCCGCCGCCGAAATTTTGCGGAATTGTTCGGATAGCGTCCGCAAGGGTATTCTGTCCGGCATCGCGCATTGCGTCGCGCGATATCGTCGTCACTGGAGAGGTCGGGATAGAACCCCGAATGCGAGAGCCAGTCACAACGATGTCCGATGTCGATGCCGCGACATCTCCTATTGCAGGACGTGCGGCCTCCGATCGCCCCCGGATGAAGATGGTGCCTCCCGAAATGTCAGCATTGAGGCCTGTGCCGCGCAGCAACAAAGAGAGCGCCTCCTGCGGAGTGTAGTGCCCCTTCAGGGCCGGGGCGGGCTTACCGCGCACGTCGTCACTGATTGCGAGAAGCTCCAACCCAGATTCGCGCGCAACTTCCCTCAGCGCCGACTTGAGATCCTGCGCGGCGATATCGTAGTCGCGAGCAGGGCGATCCTGCGCAAATCCGGGTGAGCTTACCGCGAGCGCCGCCGCAACGCCGATATATGTCGCAAGTCGATTCCGCCTCATTCGAAAACCCCCTGTTGGCCGTCCCGCTGTTGCGCGGGTGCATTGACCAGACGGAAGGCGATCGAATGTGGTGCGGTTACGCGGATTCCGAAGCTAGTCGGGCTCTCTCAAAATCAGCTGGCCAGGCTGGGTGTGATCGACAATCAATCCCAACAATGTTGCCAATTTCTGGGCGACAGCTTGCGCATCGCTCGTGTTGAAGTCGGCAACAATCCTGCGCGCTCCGAGTGCTGGATCGGCAATGACGACTTTAATGGACGATGTCTGATTCACCTTTGCCACAATCTCAGCCGCTGGCACGTCGTCAAAACTCTCAAGCGCTTGCGTTGACGCTGCCGTCGAACTTCGGGGCATCGTCGGCGCGGGTGCTGCGGGCGCTGTTGCCGACGGCGGATAGGAAAGTTGTTCCCCTGGCTTGAGGCGAACGACCTTCGCCAGCGTGGCTGGAGCCGGCACCGGAAGGGTGACCTCGATCGTTCCAGTGATCAGTCGAACTTTGACTTCGCCATCGATCGCGACTTCGAACAACGTGCCGGTCGCTTTCACCCTTCCACCCGCGGCATAAACAACGAACGGTCGGGCAGCATTGTGGGCTACCGCGAAGCGGGCTCTACCGCTCAACAGATGCACCGCGCGTTCGGACTGCGAGAAATCGGCCTCGATGCGGCTATGTGCAAATAGCGTGACGACCGACGCATCGCTAAGCGTGAGGGTGCGATCCGTCTCACCTGCGGCATAGGGCAATATCGGCGCTTTGCCCGAGACACCGATCCCGCCGTTGCCGAGCGACATGTGGAGCACACCGAACACGCCAGCAACAGCGATGCCGATTGCAACCATCCCACCGACGGCGATCATTCTTCCTTTTGGAGCCCACCCGACCGACTCCCGCGCGGGTCGCGTGATGGCGCGCAGAACGGGCGCCTGCGCAACGGCGTCACTGGCTCGACCAACTTCGATCGCCACGCGCTTATAAACGGCACGGTGCTCGTCATCCTTCGACAACCAGCGCTCGAGAGCTGCCGCGTGTCGGCCTGGATCGTCGAGCATCTTCATGACCCATTTGTAGGCCTGTCGTTCGATCCCCGTAGCGCGATCGCTCATCGGTTCCTCCGATGCTGATCGATATGAGCAATGGCCTTAAGCATCTGCCTCTTAATACCCCACACGCTCATCCCGACCTTAACGGCTATTTCCTTGTAGGTGAAACCATCGACGCGGCTCAGCAGGAATATCTCCAACGTCTTCGGCTTTAGCTCGCGCAGGACTGCTGTGTAGTGAGCGAGTTCCTGACGGCCCTCCAACTCCCGGTGCTGATCATATTCCGTAGGATGATCGAGCCCCTCTACCAGCGGCACCGACACTTCCGATAGACGGGTCGAGGCGCGCTCGGCACGATCCCGCAGCAGATTGGTCGCAATGCGTCTCAGATACGCCTGCGGCGTCGCGATCTGGGTCGCCGGTGACGCCCGTAGAAACCTGGTCAGTGCTTCATGGGTCAGATCATCAGCTTCGTCGTGGGAGCCAAGCCGTCTCCGAAAAAACCGCATGAGACTTGGAACCTCCGACCGGTAAATCGCCTCGAATTCCACGCCGCCCGAAACCTTGGAGGTAGGTCACGCCGCCCGGCGTGCTCGGCACTGTCCTCCAGCGCCATTAGAAGATCTGCAGAGACGCGTTTGCGCGATATGCATAACGACCGTCATCAGCCTCGCTCCGATCCCAGCGCAAAGATTCCCACAGAGCCCCCCGGTTGCGAACGACATCAAGCCGTGGGAGCCAAGCATTCCGCCTTCCGTAACCCAGTCGGTTGAACCTTGTAGGTGACTCGCTCGCTTCGAGTTTCCCGCACATCTCGATATCCCTTGGCCCACGATCCAGCCGTTTTGTCCGGAAGGAATCTTAGCCCCTTCGACGATATGTGCAAGTAGAAGCATCATATGGTGTTAAATACACTTGGCATGTGTGGGCGTCCCGTTGAGCTCCCCGTAGGTGGGTTGGGGAGCTCACGATGGATTTGCACAAACGGTTCGGTAACTTGGTGCGTGCTCACCGCCTTCGATTAGGCATGAAGCAGGCCGAACTGGCGGAAGCAGCCGGCCTATCTCCCAATATGATCGGGAAGGTTGAGAGGGGGGAGGCTGCCCTCAGATTTCCTAACATCGAACAAATTGCGCGTGCCCTTGAAGTGGATCCTGCGGAACTGTTCGCGATTGATCCAGGGTCAAAACATTACCAGCGGCCGGACCTTTTCGATCTGACGGCCGAACTCTCCGGTTTGAGCGATGTCGAGTTGAAGTGGGCTAGCGAAATGCTTGCCCTTACGCTTCGGATGTTTCGATCAAACACGCGGTAGAAAAATAGCACGCTCGCCATTTCGCACCTACGCGCTCAGCAATCCGGCGGCGCTGACGACCAGTGACTACCGCCGTTGGGGGTGAGGGAAGGGGGCAGGAGAAAGTGGTCGTAGGAAGCAGTGCGCCCTGTCAGTCTCTCAATGGTCGACTAGGAGCGCTGTGCCGGAATTGGTCATAAGCTGCAGCAGGACGGGTCCGAACGGGAAGGACGACCTGTCCCACCATCCGTCGCCGCGATCCGTCGCGGCCACCCCGGCTTCCGCCTTCGACCGGCGCTATCGAAGCCGGTCAATGAGATCATCGAGCAGCGCAATGCAGCCTTGCGTCAGGCCAACAGATACCCGCCGACCGTCCTGCCCGTCGGCACTGCGCGTCAATAGCCCCTTCTTCGTAAGCTCGGCGATCTTCCGATGCGCGCTCGTCGTCGGTACATGGGAGGCCATGCACAGCGACCAGAGATAGGTCTTTCGACCTTCGATGTGCGCCAGATAGAGATCCAGCAACATATCCCACGTCGGCACCGGGCAGAGGTCGAACCCCAACACGGCACCGATAAGTCTGCGCTCGGCAAGGAGCCGGACACAGATATCCCTTCTTCTTTCTGTACGATCGTCAGCGTTCATCTGCGTCGAACTTTTCTGGCACAGGCTCAATGCCTGGCGTGATGGGCCACGCGCGCCACAGGAAAGCGGTGCCCGCTAAGCTGCCGGCACCGCTGCCCCTTGAGGAAGGATCGCACCGGCTCGATAGAGCCCGATCAATTCCTCCTGCTCCGGACGCAGAGCATCGATGGCGCCGAGCGCGTCGGGATCACCATTGAGCAGGTGCGATGGGCAGCGCCCTTCATAGGTCCCGAGATTGGGACGATGCGCGCGATATCCCGCGAGCGCCGCGAGATCCGGATCGAATGACCGTGCGACCTCGGGGGGATAGGCCAGCCAGGGCAACTCATAGGGCTTCAACCAGCCAAGACTGTAGCTCACGATCATCCCGAGCCTTGGCCGTCGCGTGCGGTTGGCGCCGCCGGCATGAAGGGTCGATCCGAGGAACAGGAGCGCTGCGCCTGGCTTCATCTCGATGCTGACGCCTTCGGCCGCGTCGATCACAATCTCATTCTGTCGCAGGTGACTTCCCGGCCAGACGATGGTCGCACCATTTTCGGCAGTGTACGGCGAGAACGGCCACATCACATTGATGAGATATTCAACCCCCTCGGTGCGAACGGGCCACATGTCCTGGTCACGGTGCGGCGGCTGGGCCTCGCCTCCCGGCAGAATCTCGATCGCCTGGGTGAGGTTGAGTTGGATCGTATCGCAATGACGGCCCAGGATCGCCTCGACTGTCGAAAGCACTGTCTTGTGCTGAACGAACGCGGCCATATGTGCGCTACGGCGCAAGAGCCCATGAAAGCGCTTGGTCGTGTCACCATAAAAGGGACCGACCGAAAGCTTCGTGGCGTCGAGCACCGGCTCCAGGTCAGCTGCCAGTGCGCGCACCATAGCAGCCGGCATGGCATTCTGGATCACGCAATAGCCATGCGTGCACAACGCTTCGGCCTGCTCGCCCAATCCGAAATGCAGCGGATCAGCGGTGACGGTGGTCATCTCGTTCATGCCAGCACCCTTTCTCCGGCATCTGCAAACGAGAGCGGGGCGGACCTATAGGTGCCCGCATCGCGCAGCAGGTGCGGCGTCTCAGGGGTAATGTCGATCCTGAGCGCGCCCGTCAGGTTCCGACCGACCTTCTGTGGTAGGCCGAGTGGCCAGCAATCCCAGCCGAGGGCCAAAACCTGGCTGAGCCAGCCGGAGTCGGCGATGCAGGTAAACGCCGTGATTCCGTGCAGGAGAGCGTATTCGACGGCCGCGGTCGTCAACGCGTTACGCACGACCAAGCGCTCCGGCGCCCGCAGACGCATCGACAAACATCCCCTGCTTATCTCGAAAATGTCGGGTGACTGCGGCACGGCTGCGTCGCACAGCTCCGGAAAGATCGTCCCCAGAATATGCGGCCCATCGGTCGACAGAAGCCGGATCGACCCACGGTGCGCTCCATTCTCATCCGCAGCGATCAGATAGATCGCTCGCTCGTCATCGAACTGGTCCATCTCGAAGCAACCGTCGACGACCGGAACGTCCCACTTCAGAAGATCGACGAAGACATGTTTGCGATCGCGATGCATCGCATCGAGGACCGCGCTGGACCCGGGCGCCCGCGCGCCCCGAAAGATCTGAATCATGATTTGCTCCCGATTACAACGGGATCCATCTCGTTCGATTTTCAGGCGGCGCGCACCCGGCTAGGTAGAGGGTTGAACCGCATTTCCGGGCGAAATCAGCCGATTCACGCCGGCACTGGCTGTGCAGGGTCGACCGTCACGGTTGATCTTGCGCCAGACGCGATGCGGGCGGGAGGGGAGAGAAGGGCGAGGGGGCGAGTCGTTCGGATCAGCGACAGGCTGTCGAAGCTGATCTGGGTGCCGATCCCTGCAGGAGTTCGTCCATGCCTTTCCGCCATCTCTGGGAACGACTGCGCGCGGGACGCACGGTCGTACCGCAAACGCGCGCCGCACAGCGCCGTCACCTTCTCGAAAGATCCACGCGGCTAGGTCCCCCCGCCGTGGCGCTGGCCAGGTCACGCTACGCGGGTCACGACAATATCGTCTTCGACCCGCTGGAGACGGAAGCCAGGATCCATCCAGACGGATTTGCGGTACGAGTCTGGGTGCTGGTGCCAAAGGGCGACGTGCCCGAAGATCGGCTCGAGGCGATCTCCAATAGCCTCCACAAACTCGCTCGACTGTCCCCGGATGCTCGGCAGATCTTCTTCCTGGCTACGAGCTACGGATTACGCGTCCAGGAGATTGCATCCTTGCTTGGGGTCAGCCCGCGCAAGGTGCGCCGTTCGATCCTCACCGCGATCGCCGCTCTCGATACGCGAGAAACCTGGAGCAGGCTCTGAAGCCGTTAAGCCCGCCAGGAGTCGGCCTTACATCTTGCGACGAGAGCAGACGTACAACGGCGCGGGCAGTTCGGCCCACATCGCCTCGAACTCCTCTTCGGTCGTGGGCACGGGGCGCTGCTCGGCGACGTCGATCGCGAGCGAAAGATGACACGCAAACGCCGTCAGACCCGCGCCGCCCCGATCGAGAATCTCCAGCGCTTCCCTCATCAACGACACGGCCTTCACCACCGCAGGGTCGGCTGCGCTCACGAGTTCTTCATCGCGAACGATCGACATGGCATTTCCCATCGCATTCCCTTCACCACTGGCATGTTCGTACCTCGGCGCACGACACAATCGCTCACCCCGATCCGATAGGATCGTCGAGCGCGGCGTCAGCGAGGTCCTTTATCGTTATCCTATGGTTGATTGAATTCATCGACCAGACGGCAATCATAAATTCGTGCCCATTTTGGGAGAAGCCCTTTTGAGGGCAGCGGACGCACGCGATCTATTGCGCGTCGCCCGGAGAATTACCCGACGAAAGTCATCTCTATGCCCACAACTGATTGCACTGCCGGCCGCGCGGAGCTGGAAGCACGCGGCATGGCGCTTGTCCGTTATCTTGGCGGACACTGGACTGGCGGCAAAGGCATGTGCCGCTGCCCTGCGCACCCGGACCGAAACCCAAGTCTTTCGGTGCGGACCGGCGACACCGACCTCCTCTTCAAATGCTTCGCGGGCTGCGACACGATCGATGTCCTGCGCGCGATCACTCGGCTTGGACCGATACCTTCAGGCGGGGCGGCGACCGGAATCCTTCCACCGCCAGCCGCTGATGAGGGCTGGCTGCGATCGCGTGCCACTGACCTTTGGGACGACGCGCGCGCCATCACGGACACGCCGGTCGCGCGATATTTGCTGAACCGTGCGATCGGCCATGTCTCGCCAGCGCTCCGCTTTCACCCGCGCACGCCGCTCGGGCCACGGCGCCAGATCGTCTTTCGCCCCGCAATGCTCGCCGCCGTTCAGGAGGGCACTCGCGTGATAGCCGTCCAGCGGACCTTCCTGGACACGGTGCTCGCGCGCCGGGCACGGGACCTTGAAAATCCCCGTCGCATGCTGGGGCGTCCGGCACGCGGCGCCGTCATGCTGTCCGATGCCACCGACGTCCTTGGCCTGGCGGAAGGCGTTGAAACCGCGTTCTCCGCCATGATCCTGCTCGGCATCCCCGTCTGGGCCGCTCTTGGCAATGAGCGGCTCGGCAGGATTGCGGTCCCATCCGGCGTAGAACGTCTGATACTCCTGCCCGACAATGATCGGCCGGGTCGCCGCGCGGAGATTGTCGCGCGCGAAGCCCATGCCAGGCCCGGACGAACGATCGAAACGATCTGGCCCTGGCACGGCCTGAACGACTGGAACGATGTCCTTCGACGGGAAGGGGAGAGGGGTGGGGGGCGGAGGCGGCAGGCGGCCTGACGGTCGGGTCGCGTTCGCCCTCGGAGAATATCCATGTCCCAGCTACCCATCCTGGTACCGGCATCGAAGCTCACCAAGTCGCCGACCAACGTCCGCAAATCAACCGATCCGGTCGCCGACGCACAGCTCGAGGCGAACATCGCCGAAAAAGGAATCATCCAGAACCTCATCGGCGTGCCCGTCGCACGCAAGAAGGGTCAGTATCGCATCACCGCGGGCGGACGCCGGCTCGACGCCGTGCACCGGCTCATCGACAAGGCCGTTTTCGATGCCGACTATCTTGTACCCGTGCTGCCGCTCGCCGACCCCAAGGACGCGATCGAAATCAGCCTCGCCGAAAACTTCTTCCGCCTGGCTATGAATCCCGCGGAGGCCTGCCGCGCCTTTCAGGATGTCATCGAGACCGAGGGCAAGACCCCGGCCGATGTCGCAAAACGGTTCGGCGTGACCGAAAAATTCGTGCACGGGCGGTTGCGCCTCGCAGCCCTTGCCGAACCCGTCTTCGATGCGCTGGCCTCCAACGCCATCACCCTCGACGTCGCCATGGCGTATGCCGCCACCTCGGACACCGAACGCCAGACTGCTGTTTTCAGGCAGATGGGCGAGGGCTATCATCGCTCCAACGTGAGCGAAATCCGCCGACAGCTTGCGTCGTTCAGTTACAGGGCGAGCGATCCACGCGCGCTGCTGGTTGGCCGCGATGCCTATCTCGCCGCAGGCGGCCGAATCGATAAGGATCTGTTCTCGGACGCCGACAGCGAAAGCTGGCTCGACACGCAGATTGTTGACGCTCTCGCGGAGGAAGCCCTCGCTGCAGCCGCCGAAACCATTCGCGAGCGTGACGGTTTTCAGGAAGTAAGAGCCGTTGCGGCGACGCACGTTCCCTATACCGAGACCTACGCGCTGCAGCCACTTCGTGGCGACCTGCCGCCGCTCGCGCCCGAGCAGGAAACGCGCCAGGCCGAGATCAAAGCCGAACTCGAGGAGATCGCCTCAGCGCGCGAGGATGAAGGTTATGCGCCCAGTGTAGATGACGAATTGCGGAACGACGCCCTCGAAGCTGAACTCGCCTCGATCACCGAGCGCACTCCGGTCCTGACCGACACGCAGAAGGCAGAAGCCGTCGCCTATATCGTCATCGGTCCAGACGGCTCCCCGCGCGTCCACGAGCAGCTCTATGTCGCACTTGAACCGAATACTGCGGAAGATCAGGACGATGGCGCCGGGCGGGACCCCGAAGCTGACGAGGCAATCGTCGTCGCAAACGATGCCAAGCCTGTGATCAGTCAGCGCCTCGCCGATGAGCTGGCGGCGATGAAGACCGAGCTTATCGCCATCCATGTCGCCAGCGACCCGGTCTTCGCGCTCGATCTCGGCACCTTCATCATGGTCGAGGCGGCCTCCCGACCGATGGACAGCGATGACGTTCCGAGCGAGCTTCGGGCGATCCGCCCGACACCGCGTGTCCAGGGATTTGACAGCGGCACGCCTGCCGCAGCCGAATGGACCAAGCTCGACAAGGCGCTCAATCGCAGCTGGATCGGTCACGAGACGATCCAACAACGCTACGACGCCTTTTGCGCGCTCGACGATGCTGAGCGCGCTGCCTGGCTGGGCTGGGCGATCGCCCGCACGATCGACGCGGTTCCAAGCGGAAGGACCGGCAGCGACTTCCTCGACCATCTTGGGGCCAAGCTCGCCATCGACGTCGCGACGTGGTGGCGCCCGACCGCGCGGGCCTATTTCGACCGCATCACCAAGCCGGCGATCCTGGGTCTGTTCGAAGAGGTCGGTGGAGTCGAGCTCAAGCAACGCTACAGCGCGAGCAAGAAACACGACCTCGCGGCCTCGGCCGAACGTCTGTTCGCGGGCGACATCATCGTCGAGGCCGATGTGAAGGCCAGGGCCGTGCGGTGGATCCCCGACGGTATGCGCTTCTCGGCCAATCCGGCTGCGGCCAGCACCGAGACCGTGGCGGACGAGACGATCACGGACGAACCGGCAGTTGGCTCTGCGCCCCACGAAGACGCCGCGCCGCTCGCCGACGCCGCCTGACGCTTAACCCGGCGGCCAGCTTCGGCCGGCTGCCGGGCATCTTCGCCATCGCCGCGCTCCGCTCGACCTGCACCCGTCACCAATCGCCACCGTGAGGGGAGGGGGCGGGAACGGATGTGGTGCGCCATGCGCCCGCCATCAGGAGAATCCCTCATGTCCCAGCCCTTGCTCGCGCTCATACCGCCCGATCCCGCTGATCGCCCTTACGCGACCCTGATCACCGTCGCCCGCTCGATCCATCAACTGCTCCATCGGCAGGGTACGATCAGCCGACAGGCCCTGCAGAAGTTGATGACGCAAGGCTTCGGCGGCACCGACGCTTCCGGGGCCTGGTCGATGCGAGATGCTTATGAAGCGCTCGAAACAGCGCAGGTACTCCTCCTCCGCGCGCGCGACTGCCGCCATCTTTCCGGCGCGACCCCGCAGGATCGGTTTCGTTCCCTCCAGTCGCTCGAGCGCTCCCTCCCGACGCAGACCTACCGCTCTGAACGCCAGGTCGATCTGCAGCAGTTCAGCACGCCGCTAACCCTCGCCTGGCTCGCCGGAATGGCCGCCGCCATTGACAAGACCGACCGCGTTCTCGAACCTTCCGCCGGCACCGGCTTGCTGGCAGTCTACGCGGCCCGTGCAGGCGCCTCCCTCATCCTCAACGAGCGCGATCCCCAGCGCGCGGCGCTGCTCTGCGAGGCGCTCGGTCAGCCTGTTACCGATCATGATGGCGAGCATATCGACGATCTCCTGCCCGCCACGGCACGTCCGACAACAGTGCTGATCAACCCGCCCTTCAGCCGCAGCGTATCACGCGGGCATGACCGGCACGCCGGCGCGCGTCATCTCCGGTCGGCATTGCTGCGACTTGCCCCAGGCGGGCGCTGTGTCGCGATCATGTCCCCGGGCTTCGCCCGCGCCAACACCGGAGGCCCTGGTTATGAGGCGGTCTGCGAGGTCGCGACGCCGCGCGTCGAGATCGACATCGAAGGCAGCCCCTATGCGAAACATGGCACCTCGATCAATGTCCGCCTGCTGGTGTTCGACAAGGGCTGGTCAGGCGCCACCGAACATCACCGCGCGGCCAATCTGGAAGCTGCACTGCCGCTGGTCCTGGCTCTGCCGCCGCGCCTCACGCTTGACCAGCCGCCGCCGGCGCCGGCCGCTGCCGGAATCAGACCCCGCCTGCCGACCCGGCCTGCTTCAAATGGATTGCTGCGCGGCCTGACGACCAAGGCACTCACTGCTCCCACGCCGACAGCCCCGCCGCCATCACCCATCGCCCCGCTCGCGTATCGCGTCCGAGACGAGATCCGCCCCGCCGGCGAGGCCAGCGGGATCTATGCACCCTGGCGGCTCGCACGCATCGATATCGATGGTGCCAATCCCCATCCCGACGCCCTGGTCGAGTCGCTGGCGATGGCTTCCGTGCCGCCGCCCGCGCCGCGCTACCGCCCGATGCTGCCCGACCGCACCGTCCGAGCGCTTTCCGACGCCCAGCTTGAGGTCATCATCCAGGCCGGCGACGCCTTCGAGCGCGACCTGCCTGGGCGCTTTCGGGCTAACGCCGCCGGCGATCGCCTGATCGAGGACGAAAACGGCAAGGCGTACCGCACCGGTTTCTATATCGGCGATGGCACCGGCGTCGGTAAAGGGCGGGAGGCGGCCGGCTGCATCATGGACCAATGGTGCCAGGGACGCCGTAAGGCCGTCTATCTCTCGAAGAGCAGCGCGCTGGAGGTCGAAGCGAAGCGCGACTGGACCGCCCTTGGTGGCCTCTCCGTCGACGTTCAGGGGCTCGACGTCTTCCCGCTGGGCAAGCCGATCGCAATGCCGTCCGGAATCCTCTTTTGCACCTATGCCACATTACGCTCCCAGCGGCATGATGAAGCCTCCCGGCTCCAGCAGATCCTCGACTGGCTCGGGGAGGATTTCGACGGCATCATCGTGATCGACGAGGCCCACGCGCTCGCCAATGCCGCCGGCACCGAGACGCAATTCGGCGCCGCAAAGGGCTCGGAACAGGGACTAACCGGTGTCCGTCTTCAAAACGCGCTGCCACGCGCTCGCATCCTCTATCTGTCCGCGACCGGGGCCACCGACCCCTCCAATCTCTGCTACGCCGCGCGTCTCGGCCTATGGGGACCAGGCACAGCCTTTCCCGACCGGAACGCCTTCATGGCGGCGATGGACGAAGGGGGCATTGCCGCCATGGAAATCGTCGCCCGCGACCTGAAAGCGATGGGCCTTTACACCGCCCGGGCGCTCAGCTTCGCCGGCGTCGAATATGAAGCGCTCGAGCACCAACTGACCGCTGACCAGATCGATATCTACGATGCATTTGCGGACAGCTGGAGCATCATCCACCGAAATCTCGACGAGGTGCTGAAAGCCTCCGGCATCGTCGATCGCATGTCGGGCGATGTCCTTAATGCCCAGGCGCGCAGTTCCGCCCTCAGCCGCTTCGAAAGCTCGAAACAGCGCTTCTTTTCGGCCCTGCTGGTCGCGCTCAAGATGCCGACCCTCGTTAAGGCTATCGAGGCCGAGATCGGCCACGGTCACGCGGCAGTCGTCCAGCTTGTCACCACGGCGGAAGCGATCCTCGATCGACGCCTTGCAGGTCTCTCCGACGAAGAACGCGCGAGCCTGGACCTTGAGCTGTCACCGCTCGACACGCTGATCGAGTATCTGCGCAGCGGCTTTCCCACGCGGCAGATGCGGACCTTCCGCACCGATGGGGGTGACCTACGGTCGGAGCTTATGGTCGATGAGGATGGCAACCCCGTCCATTGTCAGGAGGCAATCCGCGCCCGCGACAATCTGATCGAGCAGCTTTGTTCCATGCCGGCTATCCCAGCAGCCCTCGACTCCCTGCTCCGGCATTTTGGTACCGACGCCGTCGCGGAAGTCACAGGCCGCAGCCGCCGTATCATTGTCGACAGGACCGGGCGCCAGAAGCTCGAACGGCGCGGCGCCCGTGCGAGCATCGCCGACGCCGACGCCTTTCAGGACGGGCGCAAGGCCGTGCTGGTCTTCTCCGACGCGGGCGGCACCGGGCGCAGCTATCATGCCGAGCGCAACGCCAAAAGCGCTGGGAAACGCCGCATCCATTTCCTCCTCGAACCAGGCTGGCGCGCGGCCGCCGCCGTCCAGGGGCTGGGTCGCACGCACCGAACCAACCAGACCGTGCCCCCGGTGTTCCGCCCCGTCACCACCGACTGCAAGGGGGAACGCCGCTTCATTTCCACCATCGCGCGTCGACTCGACAGCCTGGGGGCGCTCACGCGCGGCCAGCGACAGACCGGCGGTCAGAACCTGTTCGACCCGGCCGACAATCTCGAAAGCGATTATGCCCGCGAAGCACTCAATCAATGGTATCATCTGCTCCACGACGGCAAGCTCGCCAGCACGACGCTTGAAGCCTTCGTTGAACTCACGGGGCTGAAGCTCGTCAATGCCGACGACGGTTCGCTGCTCGAGCATCTTCCGCCGATCCAACGCTGGCTGAACCGCATTCTCGCGCTGCGTATTGCCACCCAGAACGCCATTTTTGAGGAATATCTCGGCCTCATCCAGGCCCGAGTCGACGCGGCACGCGAAGCCGGCACCCTCGATGTCGGCGTCGAAACCATCCTCGCCGAGAAGATCATCCGTCTCGACGACCAGCTTCTCCGGCGCGACCCGGTCACCGGCGCCGAAACCCGCCTGCAGCGTCTCGAACTCCACATCAAACGCCATGCGACCAGTTTTCACCGATTGATGACGGTCTGGGGCGAGACTCCCGACATCGGCTATCTGTGGAACAGCCGATCCGAACGTGTGGCGCTGCGCGTCCCATCCTGGTCCGTCACCGACGAGGAAGGCCGCATCATTCCGATGTGTCGCATGGTGCGCCCGACCGGCAGCGATCGCCTTGATGCAGCGTCGCTATGGCATTCACACTGGACCTCGATCGAACCAGCCGATTTCCAGTCGCGCTGGGACGAAGAAGCCGTCGAAGCGCAATCGAAGGTCGATATAGAGACGATCAGTATCGCAACCGGCCTGCTCCTGCCGGTCTGGCACAAATTGCCCACCGACGATGTTCGCGTATGGCGCGTGTCGGACGAAGGCGGCAACAGTCTCCTCGGGCGCATCGTCCCCGACCACGCCATCGGCGCTCTCGCGTCCGCCTTCGGTATCGACGCGGAACTCCGCCTCACGCCGCACCAGATCATCGCCGCCGCCAGGGACGGCGCCGGGGCACCGCTGCCAGGATTCGGCGACGCGCGCCTGGTCACGGCGCTGGTCAATGGACAGCGCCGACTGGAAGTCCGGGACTTCCCGCCCGAGCGGCGCGAGTGGCTGAAATCGCTCGGATGCTTCGTCGAGATCATAGCGTACAAGGCGCGCATGTTCGTGCCGGCCGATCTGGCTCCGAAGATCATCGATCGCATCGTCGCGCCGGCTGTTTGAACCCGGCGCATACCAGTGCGCTGACCACGGCGAGCGTCGTGAAAGGCCCCGCCGCGCTGAAAGTCCATCGGCCCGTTGGGCAGTGGGACAATCTGGAATTGAACTCCAATCTCTTTCCCCAATGGGAGAAGAAGCATCCCCGGCGATAGTGACTACAGATGCCGCTCCACATCCTGCCTACCGTGCAGGATGCGCATGATCTCCAACCGGTCACCGTGGTCGCGAAAATAGATCATGTGCGACCGGGTCGAAAACTTCAGATATCCGGGCCGCACATCAACCACCCTTCCTCGCTTCGCGCCGGCCGCCAACGTATGGCAGACGTCGCGAATTTCGTCGATGTAGCGGTCGGCCTGATCTGGTCCCCAATTGTCGGCGCTGTAGTCCCAAATACCTTCGATATCCGCTTCCGCCGCAGGCGAGAAGGCAAGAGCCTTCATCAGCCCTCATACCCCGCCCGCTTGCGGGCTTTGAATGCCTCGAAGTCGAAGGGGCGTGGTTCTCCGGATTGTTCCCCGGCGATCAAGGCGTCCTGCAGCGCCTTTATTTTGGCTTCATGCTCTTCCAAGAGCCGCAGCCCGGCCCGAATGACGTCGCTGGCTGACCCATAACGCCCTGCTTGCACCTGCTCGCTTATGAAGCCGGTGAAGTGGTCTCCAATCGTTACGGATGTATTGCGGGCCATCGCTACCCTTCCAATTTCACAGCAACATTCACATATACCAAAAAGTATTACACGGCAATCCGGATCACCGGACTCATCAACGCACGCGCATGCCGGAGAGGAGCAGGTCCACCAAATGAGCAACGCGCGACGCCGGTGCGCTGTCCTTTTCGCCGACCGCTATCGCTTGTTGGAACAGTTTCTACGGCCTAAACGGCCGGGGCTGTTCCGATCACGTCCTTCAACCAGACAGCGGCAGCATTGCGAATCCGGATATGACCGAGATCATCCAGCACGTTATGCGGCAGACGCTCGCCCGCCTCCAGCTCCAACAGGCGTCGGCCGGGATGGCCGTCCGGCAACATCGTCAGCAATCGCGCCGCGGTATCCGGATCACGAACCGCCAGGCGTCGAATTCCCACCAGCAGCAGGGCGCGCTGCATTGGCGCCTGCGCCACTCGCTCCAGGGCTTCAACGGCCTTGTCGAGCTCACCATGGGTGGCCAGCAACACGATAGCCGAAGCGGCGATGGGCGCCGGCGCTCTGAGCAGAAACCGCGGCGTGATCGCCTCGAGAATAGCCGGGGCTACCGACGCCGCAGCTGTCAGGGCGTCTATCGCATCGACGCGAACCCAACGCGGCTCCGGGTCGGACGCCAATGTCCATATCGCTTCCTGAGCGCCAGGCGGACCGAAGTTGGCTGCAACCTTCAAGGCCTCAATACCCAGCAACCGATCTTCGGTGCGGTCCGCCGTTCCAATAAGGGCATCACAAATGCCTGCGTCGAGCGGTCCATAGTCCGTCAGGGCCGCGGCTGCCGCCCTGGCGATCGGATAAGAGGCCGGCTCTTCCCGATATGGCTCGGCGTCTGACCACCGATCGCCGAGGAGATGGATGAGCGACGCAACATGATCAGCATGAGGATGAGCCCTTAGCTGAGCGACCAGCGATCGCCGCACACGGTGGCCCTTATCCTCGCGAAGGACGAGAATCGACGGCGGAAAGGGCGTCATCGCATTGCGGCACAAGGCTTCCATCGTCACCTGGCGCGCGTCGGCGAAACGGGAGACCAGGCCAAGTTCCAGGCCGTCCACCCGGCCGATCGCAGCCGCCGCTTCTACCGCCCGTCGTGCGACGGCCGCGTCAGTCGCGATAGTCGACAAGCGCTGCACGGCGTCAATGTCATAAATGCCGTTCGCCAGTTGCACGTCTATCAGCCGATCAAGCGCGAGATCAGAAACTTCGGGCACAGCCGCCGCAATCAATGCCCGGGCGTCGGCGCTAAGCTCACCGGCGGCACCCGGCGATGCGAGGAAGGCCTGAAACAACTCGACCATGGCGGACCCCGCTGGCGCCACGGCCTCTTCCACCACGACCCGCCCGCTGGCCTCGTCCCGCGCCGCGTCCGTCCGGGACAGGTCATGCACGATCATCACACACTCGTGCGGGGGCAGGGCGCTCTCCGTCAGACAGACCGCGATCAAACGCGGCGACACACCGGCCAGGATTTGAGCAAGTGCATCCCGCAAATCCTGGTCCGCTGAACACTCGCAGATCCGCTGGATCAAATCCGACTCAAGATCGGCGCTCCATTGCCTGCGAACGGCATCCCAGGCGCGCGCCTCAACATCGTCCACGCGCGCGAGCGCGAGCAATGCCCGCAGTTCATCCGGTTCCGAAACGGCGTCCTTGGCGAGCAACGCCCCCGACCACCACCAAGAAAGCTCGGCGCCGCGGGGATGGGTCGCCAGGGCGAGCCACCCCTCGCGATCACGCATATGCTCGACATAAGCCGTGAGAAAGACCCCGGCGGCATAGCCGTCTTCCTGATAGGACTCCTCCCAATGTTCCTCATAGGCCTGGTCGAACTCGCCATTCTCGACCTCGAGCTTGCGAACAAGCCCTGTCTCCCGCCACTGCCTCGACGACGCCGACACCTCATCGAGGCTTGCCGTGACAACCACCTCGTAGCCATGCGCGTCGCCAAGGGCGCCGGCGGCGATCGTCTCATAGTTGTTGTCGAATCCGCCGCCCGTGGCCGAGAGCGCGGCATCGATAAAGGCCCTCGTCAGATCGGGTGCAATCCGATCCAGCAACTCCAAAAAGTCGGCACCGTAGCTATCACGCTCATGCGGCAGGATATCACGGATGAACCTTTCGCTGATGATCCGAGAGCGTGGGTCCGCCGCAATCGCAGTATACCAGGCATCCGGATAGGTCGGTGCGACCCAGTCATCATTGAAAAAGTCACCGCCATGCCGGACGCCCAACACGAACCATCGCGCAAGCTCGGCGGGCGGATTGGCGGGTGCCCCGACATCGGCGGCAAGCTGAAGCAGCGCGCGAAAATCCGATTGCGGATCAATCAGACCCTCGGCCAGCCACGGATCGATCGCCACCATCGCGCCCGCAGGCGCGACGAAATTCAAATAATTTTCCCTGCGAGCCGCGCGAATGACGAGCGCCGCAGTCTCCAGACCCCAGCCCCGCGCGGTACCGGTCAAACCGGACAGGCTCGCCACCAATAGCTCGATGGCCCGGCAGGCGCGCCCGGGCTGTGCACGCATCGCCTCTTCCAGCCCGGCGCGCACGCTCGGATGCGCAAAGCTGATTGCACTCTCTGGTTGCCGAAGATGCCGCGCAGCGACGAGCGTGTTGACGAACCGATCAAGGCCATCTTCGAAGGCCCGATCCGACCGCAGGGCACGCTGTATGTCGACAAGCCGTTCTCGATCGAAGCCCGACGACGTGGCCAGCAACGCCCAGACGATCGCCGTCCATCCTGCGCTGTCGATCGCCTCCACCTGACGCAGGACAACGCCTTCGATCGCGTCGCGATGGGAGAGATCCAAAATCCTCCGGTAAAATGCCTCGTCGACCTCGCCGTCCTCTGGCCCGGCAGCGAAATGGTCGAAAAACTGGTCAATCTCCAGCGGGGTCTCAAGGGCCTCCAGGGCCCGCGCCCGGAATCTGTCGGCACGCCCCTGCAGGCCGACCGCCAGCCCGTTCAGACGCAGGTCGTAGATTCGCGCCAGCGGCGCACCGTCATACTGGTCTGCATCCAGCAGAACCGACCAGCGCTTCAGATTTGTGTCGGCGCGTGCCAGCCCCAGCATATCCGAGCGACTGGTGACGACAAACATCCGATCGCCGCGCGCGTCCCGTAGCATCCGCGGCAACTGATCGGTCCAGGCCTCCGAGCCTCCACGCAGTCTATATTGCCCCCACGGATCCTCGATATAAAATAGCGTCGGACCGCTATGTACGACCGTCCGCGTGGACGCTGGATCGGCCACGACGGTGTCGACCCTCAACTCCGGTATCCTGCGCTGCAAGGCCGCGATCAGTGCAAGCGCGGTGCGGGTCTTCCCCGTTCCCGATGGGCCGGCAATCACGACCGCGTGATCCCGCTCCAGCCTGCCCAACAGCACATCCCAATTGGAGGGCTCGACGAATGTCTCGAGTTCGGGCGCGCTCGCGAGATAGCCGCCATGTTCCCGGATAAGCCCGATCAGATCTGCGCGCGTCCAGATGCCCGGACGATTTCCGCGCATGCGTATCGACGCTTCCTCCCTCAGTCGGCCGCGGCAACGATCGAGCCGATCATGCGCAATCCCAAGAAAATCGCCGAGGTGCTCACGGATCATGCGATCGATCACCCAGGCTGTGGCGCCCGCCCAGATCGCGACCCGGCCTTCGGGGGCAGGCGGGAGCACCGTTCGCAGGTGGGCCGGAAATCGCCCCGTATCCGGCCATTCCCCGAAATCACCGACCATCAGGTCTCGCAGTACACCCGAAACGTCGGCACTCGTCACCAGCAGATACCGGTTCGTCGGCGTTTCGAGTTGGACGGCTGCGGGCGGGCGCTGCACGCCGTGCTGCAGAAGCGCCTCGAAATCCTGGATCTGCCATGGCCCCGTCGAACGCAGCTTCGTCTGGACGATCAGTCTGTAGCCACCGATGGCTGCCGACGACGAGACCCTGCCTGGAACCGCAGGCTGGAGGTCCGCCTCCAGGTCCTCTTCGTTCGCCGGCTCAAGCGTGATGTGCGACGCCAGCTTCTTCACGAGGAGCAGTTCCAACGCCGCCAGGATCGACACGTCGAGCTGGTAATGAAAACCCTCCAGCGCTGCGGCCCCGCCACGCGGGGGCGCCGCCGCATTGACCGGACGGATCGGCCCGCCGGGCTGAGCAGGAAGCGCCATCAGAAATATCTATCCTGCTCTTGCGCGCAGTCTCGATCTGATCCTGTCATCACACCGCCGCCGTGCCGAAGTCGCGATAGGCATATTCGATGAGGTCGCGCACCAATTCGAGGATGTCGCTGCGGGGAAAGCCGTCAAACGGATAACCATGCGCGAGGTCGTTGCGGATCTCCGACAGCGTCGGTCGCGCGGCCGGTGGGCCGCCTTCGCGATCGAGACGCAAGCGATCCACCACGGTCCCGCCATAGCGGGCAATCATCGGGATCTGCGCGTCGGTCAGGCCGTCCTGGACCACCATATGGTCGAGCAGATCGGCAAACGCCTTGATCGGAGGTTTGCGCATCATACTCGGCTTGCGCGGCTTACCGCGAGCAGGGACCTTGTCACCGTAGCAGTCGTTCAGCGCCAACTCGAGAGCCGTGAGGGCGACCAGTTCTCCGGCCTTGATCAGATCGATATCGACCCAGGCCAGCAGATAGAGCTTTTGCGCCCGCCGATACTTCGCTGCGACGATCTCGGGAATCCCTTGGCGCAGGCCAAGATCTTCCACACACAACCTCCATTCTGACAAGGTCTCGAAGGTCCGAAACCCTGCCGGCTGACCCGGTTGTGGCCAGGGCAGCGTCAAGGACGCCGCCCGCGGCGCGAGCTGTCGAGCAAGGGTCTCAAGGAAAGTTTCTTGTTGTGTCATCGCCCTATTCCGGCAGCTCGGCTTCGCGCAGCACGCGCATCACTTCGCGGAACACCCCGTTAAATTCGGGCAGATCGCTCATCTGATGCTGCAAGCGCGCCGTCCACAGCGTGCTTAGGCGCTTCTCCTTGGCGGCGATCGTCGCCGTCACGCCACCGGGCGGGCGACCGCGAAGGGCAAGTTTCTGCGTGAACTCGGCAAGATATTCCGCGGGGCGAATGTCATGCTCGTCGAGCAGGTTCCAGAGGTCATAGAGGTCGCGTGGTTCGGTACGCGCCTTGTCGGACAGGGCGGCCAGCTTTTCGATGAAAATCTCCGCCAGGCCATAGGCCAGGACGGTCGGTCCATCGGGCAGATCGGAAAACTCCTCGAAAGTCCGCAGGATCGGTCGCTCGGCGAGAGGAAAGCAGAACACCTCGTTGATCGTGATATCGACCTTTACATCGCTGCGCGCGGGCAGGGGCCCCTTGTAGCTCAAATAGAAGGTGTGAGTATTCTGATGGCCATGCCGATCAGGCCGGTCATACGCCATGCTGATTCCCGACGCTGTCTCAACAAGGGCGAAAATCTCGTTCAGACCGGACAAGATCGCGTCGAGCTCGATCGGCTTGATCAACGAAAAATCGAGATCTTCGGAGAAGCGATAATTCTCGAACCAGCAGCGCCTGAGCGCCGTGCCGCCCTTGAAGGCGAGATAGTCGCGCAGGGAATGCTGGGCCAGACCGGTCAGGAACCACGCCAGGCAATAGTCGCGCTCGATCACCGCCTCGGGAATACGACGGCCGCCGGATGAACGCAGAGTGTTGGCGATGCGGGACAAGTCGCGTTGGGGGATCATCAACTGCTCCGGACCAGATCGAGTTCGTCGGGCTCGATGTTGAGCCGAAGGCGCCAGCGCGCGATCATCCGGCCCTCGTTGGGGAATAACGGATCGAGGCGCTGATAGGTCGGGGTCAGCCGCGCGCGCAACGGCTCCAGCACACCCGGGTCAGCCAGATCATAATATTCGAGCAGATAGCCGAGGCGGCGGATCACCGCGCCGACGCCGAGCCTAAGCGCGTAGTCGATCAGATGATCGATCCGCAGCGTGTCACGCTTCATCCAGAGGCCCTTGGCGACTTCGGTGACGCCGCCGACATATTGCGGATGGTCCAGGCCATCGATGACGGTGCGTTCCGGATCACTGACCATGACCTGCTCTTCGGAAGTGATCCAGATCTGGGCAAGACCGAAAAAGTCCTCCGGCCGAACCTCGACGAAGCGGAATTCATAGCCGTGGATATGCTGCGGACGCAGGCGTTTGGCGCAGGACACCACAATCGCCAGTTGCGGCTGGGTGACCATGCGATGCAACTCGAGCGCGCTGCCGTGCGAGATGAAATAGGGCGCATCGCCGACCAGGGTTCTGGCGATGAGGTAGGGGTTGCCGACATGCTCGGTGTCGCGGCCACGCTCGAACGGCACCAGATTGTAGAGACCCGGCTTGAGACGCGTAACGACGCCGCGTGCCTCTGCTTTGGCGACAAGATTGCGCGCCGAGGGCGGATTAAGCCCGGTGATGTCCGTAACATCGGCGAGCGAGAAAATCTGCTGGCGCCGCTCGTTGAGCTCCACGACGAGCTGGGCAGCGCGCGGACCCAGCGTCTTGAGGTTAGATGTTTCGCGCAATTCACACCTCATGGAGCGACGTTCTGCGCGTTCGATATAACGGAAATTATATTTCCTGGCAATGGCGTCTCTTAGACTGACGCGAATTGCGCGCCGAATATAGTTCGACATCGACACGGGGCGAGCAACCGTTGCAAACGAGAGCTCAGCAACTGGGCGGTGACAGGTCGATCTTCCAAGCCCGAGCCTGATCCGGCGTGATGCCGTTACGCTCCAGGGTCTCGAGCAGATCGTCCTGACGCGGCATTCCCATCACCAGTCGATAGGTGGCCAGCCGGTTGCGCAGCCGCGGCCATGCGTCATGTTCCCGGCTCCAGTCGAGCACCGGCACGATCCTTTTGATCTGGACCGGCTCGGCACATCGCTCGAACACCCAGCAGGGCGCGAGATCGCTCTCCAAGTCTTGTTGCGCAGCTAGGACGAACATGTCGCTCCATGGATCCGTATCACCCTGGACGCCTGCCGCAACCAGCCCGGACAGGCCAATGCCGCGCGCGACATTCAGCCGCACCGCATGGCCCTTGTACCGATGAACCCGGCCCTCACGCTGCTCGAGCTCGACGGGAGAACCTGGCAAATTCCAGTGCACGACCGCATGACACCAGGGATGGAAGTCCAGGCCCTCCTGGCCAACGGCGGTCGATGCCAGCAGAAATGGCCGAAACGGCGAGTTGAACGCGGACCGGACTGCGTCCAAACGGCTGACGGCGCCGTTGGCTTCCTTGATCTCGGCAAATCGCAGCGCATGCCGGCACCGCAGCCGAACACCTTCGACATCCTGTCCGTTCTTGCCGCGCCGCCGCCGCCGCTCCAGCCCGCGCACCTCGATGGAAGCCCGGCGCAGCGTCAACGCGCCATGGACCGCCTTCGCGGCTTTCTCGAGCTTTTCCTCCGCAGTTCCTTCGAACATGGAGAGGCCATCGGCTTCAAAATGCAGATGTTCGTCAAGCAGCGCCTGCAGATTGCCATCGATGCAATATTCAAGGGCCTGGCGCCAATAGACGCGCTTGCGCCCTGGATATTGGAGCTGAACCGCAGCAGTCGCCTCACCCTGATTGAACAGCGTCTGAAACCCACGGGCGATATGGAAAGCGCCCCGCCGAAGCGTGCTGCCGGCAACTTCTCCCCGCGATGTTCGCGCCAGCGCGCGGTAGGCGCATATGCCAGGCGATCCGATCGCAAGGCGCGCGAGCATGTCCGCCAGATCGCGTGGCCGTCGGCCAAGTTGCCCCGGGTCGTCCAGGACTGCCTGGATCGCCTCGCGGACACGATCAAGGTCGGCCGGGCCGGTTTCACCCTCGCTGAGAAGAGGATCGGCGCTCAACCAGCTTTCAACCGCCTGCCGGTCCTCAATCAATAGCGGCGCCGCCCAATACCAGCGTTCATCGATCCGCCCGACCGGGCCGCCGCCTCCGAGCGATCGCAAGACTGGTACGATCCGCTTCCGGACGGCGGCCAGCAGCGCGCTCCGCTCGACCGCAGCTCCCTCGCTCAGCGCGAACGATAGCGGGTCGCCCAGTGCCGCGAGCGCGGCACAAGGCAGCAGCAAGGCAAGTGGCGCCATGCCGAGCGTCGGGTCCGACGCAGCCCGGCCCGGTCGGCCAAGACGCAGCGTATCGCCCAGTTCGCCAAACCGCATGTGCCGCTGACCCACTTCACGACTGTTTCGACGGATCCGCGTGGTCCGCGTCCCGCGCAGATCCGCGGCAAGCCGTTGCTCCATCTCATAGGAGATCATCGCCGAGATCGCGTCCGGCGCTAACCGCCATTCCGTGAAGATCAGGCGCTTGAGGTCGACCGGTGCCCCGGCAAACAGCCCCTTGGGATGAATGTAGGGGAGGGCGGGGGGCACCCACAAAAGCCGTTCCACACCGGCCGGCACTGCATCGCGGATCAGGTCACGCAGGCGCGCCGATGGCGCCACGATCGGATCGAGTCGGCGCAATGCAGGCAGATCGAGCAGCAGGTTCCCACGCTTCGCTTCTTTCGCGACGAACCGTCGATCGCCGCCGGTCGCTGCGACGGACGCGGTCCGGAACTGATACTCACGCATGAAATCGAGAAAGTAGGGCGCCGATTTCCAGTATTCGACACCGTCGCGGGTTTTCAGCCGCCGCGCGATCCGCCGCGCAGAAATCGCACCGGCCAAATCTTCCTGCTCGCTCGCCAGAACCCGCACGTCTTCGGCAACCATTCCGTCCGCCCGCTTCGTCGATCCCGTACGTTCGGTCCGGCTCATGATCTTGCCGAGAATAGCCTGCGCTCCATCGCGTGCTTGCATTACCTCCGCTTCGACTGGCGGATGCGCCCGGAGCGCACGCGAAAATGCGTCGAGCGCGCTCTCCAGGGCGATGGCCGCATCCCTTCCGGCCAGAAACCGCACCAGTCCGACGAAATCATCGTAAGGCTTCTCGCCTGGGGCGAGCGCGCCACCGGGCAGGCGATAGGGCGTCGCCGACAGAAGAAGCACGCGTCGTCCCGGAAGCGTGTCGGTCAGCAAACGCTCGGCAAGCCGGACCGCGAGATCGGTCTCGATCCTGCTCACATCGAGAAGATGCGAGAAGCGCTGGAATTCGTCGACGATGATCAATCCATTGCTCGCCAGCGCCTCGGCGCTGCCGATCGCAAGTTCCTTGCGCAGCCGGCCAATGACCTGGTTCCGCTTCCGCCGGAACACGCGCTCCGCGAGGGCGTCGCGTGCCTCTGACGCCTCGGATGCGATCGCCCGAATCTCGGCAGACAGATCCTCATCCGTCGATACTGCGTTCGCGAAGGCGTCGACGATCTGCGGATCGGGCGGGCGCCGGTGAAGATCATGCAGCCGTCCCTGCCAACTGACATAGTTCACCTGCTGCATCATCACGCGAAAGCCGGGACTCCGAAAGTGACGGCGCAGGCACAGGTAGATCAGCGCCCGCTCGCGAACATGGCCGGCCCGACCGGTCACGTTGAAGGAGGTATCGGGGGTCAACGCGAAATAGCGCACGCCGTCGGCCGACCGTGCCTCGGTCGCGAGCAATGTCAGTCGTGTCGCACTGACCGCGCCACCATGGCCGTGGACCTTTAATCGCTTGAGATTCTGGCTGGCGACGGGCTGGCTGGAGCAGAGATAAACGATGTCGATCGCCTTGCCCTCGCGGCGTCCAAGCGCCTCGGCTATCACTTCGCGCGCGACGACGGTCTTGCCCAGACCGACTTCGTCGGCAACGAGAAAGCGCCGTGCCGGCAGCGCGTCTTCCCAGAAACGTTTGACGACGTAAGCAGCGGTCCGCTGCTGGAAGCGCGTCGGACCGCTCATGATACATGGCCCGCCGCGCGCATGACCGACGACCACAGGGCCGTGAAATCCTCCGGCGCGACAGTCTCCAGCTCCTCGGGACCAAAGCTCTCGAGCATCTGCCGGATCGAGCCCAGCCGCTCGGGATCGTCCGTCGCACAGCGGATGAGCAGTTCGAGAAGCCCCGCCTGACCAGACGCCCTCCAGGCTGTGGGGCCGCCGTCCATCCCATCACCCCCGGCCAGCCCTTCAAGGCCCGTGAAATCGCCCAGCATGATTCGCAAAAAATCGGCAAAATGCTGCCGGTCGGGCAGGAGCGCCCGTAACGCCGCGTGTCGTCGCTCCTCTTCATCAACGCCGCGCACCTCGAGGTTCAGCGTGAACGAAATCAGCCCATCGGCGCCATCCGCCTCGAACACCGTGAACCCAGTGATCTCCGATAGGTCGAGCGTGCCGCGAAAAGTTGCCGGCGATCCCGCGATAAGCCCCGCCCCGCACCGGGTGGCTCGGTTCGCCGATAGCGTCGCCGGGCGAAAACGCAGGCCCGGGAGAAGCTCTGGCAACGCCGGGTCGACCTTGCCATCGGCCACCAGCGCGATGTGCCAGCCATCGTCCCATGCCGTGCAGGCGATATGGAGCTTCGCGTCGCACAACGCGGCGCGCGCGGGGCGATCGTCGAAAGGCGCGGGCTTCTCGTCGGCCGGTTGAGCCGGTTCGAAATCCTCGATCACCGCGCCGAGGCTGTGGCGGTCGAGCAGGGCATCGACGCCGGACTCGCCCAGCGCCCGCCCACAGTCGAATGTCGCCATGACCTCGACATTGCGCCCGTCCATCGCCGCGCTGGTCGCATTCATCGAACCGATCGCCATCCGCGCCTGCCGCCCTGTCTCCCAGATCAAGGCTTTGGCGTGCAGTTCTCCAACCTTGCCTGCGAGCAGGGGATCGTCGGGGACCGCCAGAACGGCCTGCCGCGCGAACCCGTCGCGTGCGGCAGCCCAGCACCGATCGAGCGCGTCGCTCCGCGAAATGACGATGACCGGCTGCTTGCTCGACCCCGCCAGTTGGCGAAGCGCCAGACCTGTCAGGAACGGCGAGATCACGACGAGCCGGTCACTCTTCGGCTGGACCCATGTCCGGCCAGGCCCGGTTCCCAAAGCACGGAAGGTCACCGCGCCAAGACCGTCCGGCAAACGCCACCGCGCCCTTTCAACGTCCCGAGCCATCTCCGCGATCAGCCGAAGCTGCCCCTGATCGGGCGGCCGTGCGCACCAGGACGGCATAGCCCGCAAGAGCGCGCCGATATCATTCCCCTTGCCGGATCCGGGAGCGCCGCGGCTGTCCATGACGATGCCTAGATCCCATGAACGATCACCGGTCAGGTTGCGGCTGAGGATGGCGATCCGCAACATGGAGCGGCCCGTCGCTGGATCGACGAACCGGATCACCCAAAGTTTCGGATGGAAGGCGCCGCCCATCGGTGCCTTCACCTCGTGGACCATACGCTCCGCCTCGATAATCGCCGGAGGCAGATATTCAGCGGGATGAATCGCACCGCGCTGGCAGAAGATCAGCGTCCGATCGCATACGCGCTTGAGCGCCGCCAACTCGACCGCCGTAAAAATCCCGGCTTTCCGTTTCGCCATACCGGGCAGATCAGCGAGCATCGCTGCCGGCAAGGAAAGCACGGTATCGAGCGACGCCGAATAGGTGCAGACCACAAGCGCATCGATCGCGAACCCAGCGGGTGGCCGCACGATGTCATAGATGGACAGACGCTTCTGTGGCTCAAGCATCAAGGCGCGGCCGCCAGATCGTTGAGGCAACGCCGCGCCACGTGCCAGCGATAATCGAGCGTGCTTCCCGACTCACCACGCCACCGGGCACGGGCTTTGCGCGATGTGATCCGGGAGGTGCCCCACGCGCCTTTGAGGAACACCTCTCTGTCGCCCACGAGCGCCGCCGCCCGGGGATCGGAGAGCAATGTATCCGGCCCCAGGCATCGCTCTGCCCAACGCCGGACGAATAAGATGGCATGCGGGTCCACGCTGTGGCGCGTGATCGCACCGAGCGTCGGCAGCTCGCCGATCCGTCTGATCACGAGATCGACATCGGCCGGCGACAGACGGTCACGCCATGTGGTGAACGATGCGACATGCGCGTCGCGCACATCGAGCCTGCCACCCTCGGGCAACATCAACTCAGCCACTCGGATATTGTAGAGGATGACCGCACCGTGCATCAGCCGCGAGAACGCCGCACCCAGCATCAGCAGATCGCGCGCCGCCGGTCGGAGCCGCGAGACCCGCGGATGGTCCCAGGCATCGCTCGCCGATGTCCTGCGCCGATAAGCGCTGAAGGGACCGAACAGATTATATTCATGACCCCGCCCGACTGGGTCGACACAGGCATTGCGAAGTCGGTTGCGCAGGAATGCCGCCTCGTCGGTATCCAGGCCGAAATTCAAACCCTCAATCGACGGAAACCCCGCCGGAGGTGGCGGGCGCACCATGTCGAAACCGATATCGACAGCGCTGCCGCCGCCATCCTCGATCGGTGCCGCCTGTTTTACGCGATCCCGAGAACTGGCAATCTGCCGGGCCCAGCGCAGACGGCTACCGCCTGCACGGCGCATGCCCAGCACCGCAAGGCCGTTCCAATAGATCTCGCTCGGCATCCGTTCCAGATCTTCCTGGCTCTGAATACCGATGACACCTTCGCCCGCCCCCAGCACGGAAAGACGCTGGATGAGAAGGACTTCCGTCCTGCGCAACTCGTCGATAATCCGCTGAGGATCACCCTGCCGGGCCGCGACCTCACAGCACCATTGAACGAACAGAAAATAGCGGACCCGTTCCTGGATGGTGCTGAGCCCCGGAAAGAACAGGTCGGCGAAGCTGTCGCGAATTGTGCCCAGCCCCAATTCGTCACGCGCGTCATGCCCCTTGGCGGCGCCGAGCGCACGCAGGACCGACTGTTCATGTTCGCTGTCGTGATCGACCCATCCGAGAAAATTCAAACATCCCCCAACGGCGTTGCGCAATCACATCCCCGGATTCCGCACGCTCCTGCACCATGTCGTCTTCCACGTCGCTGGTCGACCTCAAAGAAACACCGTTATCGACCGATCCGCGCAAACCGGCAAAACATCAAACCCAATGCCACCCGTGTGCACGGATTGATGACGATGAGGCAGGAGACTCCCGATATCGGCTATCTCTGAAACCAGTCGGCCAGTCGCTTCACTCCGCGCGTCGCATCCTGCTCCGCTCAGTCTCGGCTATATGGTCTTACCTACTAAACGTCCGACGCCGTCACCAGACCGCTAGGGTTCCAGTTGCGCCATGATGCGCTCAGCATAGCGCGCGTCGCTTAGATCAAGACCGGCAAACGGCACAAAGCCTTCAATCGTCATCGCGATTGATTTGAGCCCAGCTACCCTGAAACTTGCCAGTTTCGCCTCCTCAGGCGCTCCACCGTTCCGTTCGATCACGACGGCATCCACGAAGGGCGCATCGTGACGTGTGTAGAGAATGTGCGGCGCTAGAATGACCATGCCGCGATTATAGGTGGCACGAATGCATAACTGATTGCGGATCGCCTGCGAAAGCAGCGCCAGGGCATCGGATTCTGCGGAACCGTCGCCGCTACGACGCCGAATCGACAGTGTCTTCCGCGGTGCTTGCATATCCCGACAGCTAAAGGTGGGGCATCATCATCGCAAGCAACCAACGAGACGCGCAACTCCCCCGATACCTGTTCCGCTGACCCCGCCCCATCAGGCTGAAGCCTGGTCGATGGGCGGGAACAGGATCCTGCCCACCATGGTCAGCTTGCTTCCGACACCGCTTCCACCGCCGCCTTCCGGCCGCGACGGGGCTTCGTTGCAGGCTCAGCTGCCACGTCCTGCGGGGCGGACTTTGTCTTGGCCTTGCGATCCCGCGTCGGCTTCACGATGGCCTCATTGGTCTCGGCAGCGGAAGCCGCTGGTACAGCCGCGGCCGACTTTTTCGGTTTGCGGCCCGCCTTCAGTCCCACATCCTTGGCTGGCACGGCCGACTTTGCTTTGGCGACACGCGCTTTCCTCACGGTCGGAGCCTTCTGCGCCGTCTCCACCGGTGCCGGCGCTTCCTCGCTTTCGCTCACTACCACTGCCGGCGCCGCTGGCTTGCGCCCAAGGCCCAATCGCTTCGCGACCTCCCGTCGCTGCTCTGAATAGCTTGGCGCGACCATGGGATAATCCTTCGGCAACTTGTACCGGTCCCGATACTCCGCAGGCGTCAGTCCGTTCGTCGACAGATGGCGTTTCAAGGTCTTGTACGGTTTGCCGTCGATCATGCTGAGAATGTGATCGCGAGACGCGAGGCTCTTGCGAGCCGTCGTCGCCGGCGCAAATTCGGGCACTGCAGGTTCCACGGCCGCGACGTCGCCCGACAGCGCCGTACGCGTCGACTGAATAAGGCCGGCCAACTCCGCGCTCGGCACCAAATTGTTCGAAACATAAGCGCTCAAAAGCTGGACTGTCAGCGTCGTGAGATCGGGCGTCTCGGCCTCGGCCATGGGATACTCCTTCATTGTGCGAACAGATGCGCAGCACAGCGCACTAACCGCGCCAATTTTCAAAGACGTAAACACAAATCCTGCCGTGGCCCGATCGTGAAGTCAAAGGGAAGGGTGGGGAGGATGGTGAGTCCCGGAGATATCCGCGCACCACCGTCTTTCCCTGGAGGAGTACATGGCAGACCGCGTTTCCGTAGCGATCAAGCTTGGCGGGCAGCTTCCGCGGTCCTTGCTCGCCGACTTCGAAGCGGCGATCATCAGCGACGGCGCTTCGACCGACTGGCAAGGCTCTGAATTTACCGTCGCCGAACTGCCGATCGATCAACCCCTTTCCCTGATGGCCAACGAAGTGGCCTGGGGAACCTTCGAGGCGATCGAACAATTCTGTCGCGACAATCAGCTGATATTCGCTCGCTGGGCAGGCGGATGCGCCGGAAGCTTCGGACCGGAACGCCTCGTCTTCAATGGCATAGAGGAGATGACGTTCGCCGTCACAGATGACGACGAGGTCATGATCTCGCGCGACGATGTGCGCCGCCTGGGCTCGATCGCTTCCATCGAGACGCATTTTGCGGCCGCTGACCTCGCTGTGCCGGCGCTCGTCATCGTCGAGGCCCGCCAGCCTGACGGAGGCAATCATGGCTGACACCTGGATCCAGGGCAGCTTTGCCTTCACCTGCAGCAACGCCGAAATGGCTTTGATTGAGGAAGCATTTCAAGCCGCGGCCGATCTCATGGATGATTGCGAACCGTCAGATCCCAAGCCCGAATTCCTCGCCATCTTTCCACCGACCGATCCGGCCCATTGCTGGAGCGGCTTGCGTGCGATTTTCAGCGACCCGAACTTTCCCAGCTTCGGTGTCGACTTCGAGGGTGGTAACAGTCTCGAAGCGCCTGATGTCTGCACGATATGCTTCTCCAGCGACACCGACTTCCAGCCGGATCCTTTAGCTCAACTCATCTATCGGTGCTGCCGCGAAACCCTCACGAAGGCACCGATCGGCTTCGAATGGGCAGTGAGCTGCTCCAGGCCGAGAGTCGGTGAATTTGGCGGTGGATGGTGCGCCATCTTTGCCGATCGCATCGAAATCGAAAGCACCAACGAGGCGCTCAGTCGCGCCCTTGAGGGAGGGATCATCTGATGGATCGCCTCCTGCAGCTGTATGGACCCTGGGGCGAACATCCCGATCATCCCGTCGATGGCTGGAAGGCCGAGGTCGCCAATGACGACACACGGCTCGGCTATTGGGCGTGGGTCGCGTCGCGCGCCGACGATGCGCAAGACCAGGTCACGCCTCGGCCAAATTGAGACGTGCCGCTCGCGCCGACCAGGCTTCCACCGATCCGAAGCATCGGCGCCATCTTTCACCTGTCCCCAACCAAGCCCGGGGCCACGCCGGGCGCTTCAGCATGAGGAGATCTTGCATGACCGCCACCGCCCAATCGATCTTCGACGTAGCGCCGCTGGGCGCGATCATTCGCTATTCCGACGGGACACCGCGGCCGCCGGACCGCTTCAAGCGCAAGGTTCAGGCGTGGGAAACGCGCAACGGCAAAGGGCAGCTTACCCAGCGATCGCCCGCTGGCACCGGTCAATATCCCTACCCAGCGACCTTCACGCTGCACGACGGTAACTATGGGAGCGGCGAGACCATCGTCCTCTCGGTCAACAAGATCTTCTCGGTCAGTGACGCCCGCACATTCGAGATCGTTCGAATACCTCCACCCGGCGCTGCGCTTGTGCTTCAGGAATGGGAGGGTCACCGCGAGTTGCTCCATGTCGCAGCCGGCGACGCAGCCGCCACCGCCTGGCTCGGCCGTCATGGCTATAGCCGCGCGTATGTCGAAATCGTCGGCGACCCGGAACCGGTCGCCACGGCTGCCTGACATGGCATTCATCCATGCCGGTCCCGGCAGATCGCTACGGGACGCCGAGGCCGAAGCAATCGGGCGATACGTCAGTACTGGTATCCACCACTGCCTTGTCCGGCGTGACGGCGACATGTCCCACATGATCCTGCCGGAAACGGATGTCATCACCGCCGGCATCGCGCTGATTGATCGCATCCTCTGGAGCACGGACGGCTCCGAAACCGATGGACTCGATCCGGCGCTCCTCGCCTGACCTCTTCGAAAGGACAAGCTCATGACGCAGGCCCAGCCGGCGAGCGCGCCGCCGCGCCTTTACAGCCAGACCGATCATGATGATCGGGGCAATTTCCATTATGATGGCGATCTCTATCGCCCCGGCGAAGCGCTTCCCGCGCTCTGTGCCAGGATCGAAAACCACCTCCATAGCCTCATCGGGAATGCCCGATTCACCAGCCGCGGCGAGCGCTATGCCGGCGGTCGGAAGGTAACGGTCGAGCTTCTCGATTCGCCCGCGGACCTTACTGACGAATCTGAGCGCCGCGCCTTCACTATTATGGTGCGAGACCAGATCGAGCGTTTCGGCTTCACTCGGTCCAATTTCTACCAGGACTATCAGCAATGCGCGTTCCATTCAGAAGTGCAGATCGGCAAAACCTATTGGTCGGCACTCGCCGCAAGACGCGGCAACGCCAATAAGGTCGAGCCGCTGGTTTCGCTCGCGGCCTTCAAACGGCGGATCAAGCCCGGCGACCGCCTGCAACTCATCGCCGCACCCGACGGACACCGCGCCCTTGGGACGACCAGGTCCGTAAAAGCCGTCCGCTCCGGCGATCTCATTTTCGAAGGCAATGTCTATCTCGACTTCCCGCGCGCCGCGGGCTTCGCTTGTGATGGCCGGCTCGTGCGGTTCGCCAATGGGAATGAGCACGAGCCCGATCGACATCTTCTCTACGAGTGGCTGCCAGCGGAGCAGTGACCGCTCGGCTGTGCCGCGACGGAGCGTTCACGCAGCGATCCCGTCCCGTCCGGCCGGCAGCCCCTTCAACATTCGCCTTTCTGACGGCCCGCGATCCCGGCCGCCGCACACGATTGCCCGAGGAGCAAGGGGGAGGGCGATGGGGGTGAATTCAGCCATGGGAGCCCATGATGTCCGAGCCGATTCGTTTCAAGGCGACAGACCGTCTCGGCAATGTCGCCTATATCGGAGCATCGTCATGACCGAACCGGACGACGCCATGTGGCGCGCCCTTGTCGATTTCCGCGCGCGCCACGGACGTCGCTGGAAGGAAACGCTGTCGATCAAATGGATGAACGGCGGTGACGATTACGAACCCTTTGGCAGCTCGCTCAGGATGATCCGCAACCATCTCGGGCCATCCTGGCTATGCGATCTCAAAAAGGCGACGCTCGACGCGGCCGCGCGCAGGTTGGCCGTACTCGACCGCTTGCCCGAGATGTGCGCGACCCATCTTCCTGAGACGGGCGAACCGATCGTCATCAAACGCGGCGAAACCGGTTATTGGCCGCTACCCGATGGCATGACCGTCGATCTGATCAACACGACCTTCGAGGCGAGGCCGGCCCAGCTCGCGGCCATGCTAGCCGGCTCAATGTTCGGCTGGGACATACCGGGCGCTGACCCCGATCGCTATGACGACGACGGCCGCCCGATGTCGCGCGACGTCTGACCCTCATGGCCATCGAGGTGATCGTCGGACTTCCCGGACTCTCGGAAGGTCCGCTGCTCGATCGCGCCCGAGCCATGCAGGTGCCCGTCCTGGTCTCGGCGAACAGCTTTTCGCGCTGGGACCGGCGCAACGGCACCCGCGAGTGGCGCGGATGGCGGTTGGGATCACTCGCCAACGCACACGGCCTGGCATCGATCGATCTCGACAGCGCCGGCTTCGTGCTGGCGGTTCGCGAACGCGGCATCCCCTGGACCATCGACGATTACATTGCGCTTGCCTCAAGCCATCCATTCCGGCGCTTCGCCAGCCTCGATCTGTGCGTCGAACAAGCAGTCGCGCATGATCGAGACGAGGTCCTCGACCGGATCGCCCGTACGATCCAGCTCAATCGCGCCTGTCACATACGCGCATGCGACGCCGACATCACGCACCGCTTCATGCCGGTCGTACAGGGTCGTCTCCTAGAGGACTATATCCGATCCTTCGAGGCGATCGCCGACCTCATCCAACTCGGCCAACCTCTCGGCGTCGGCTCGATGTGCCGCCGCCATCTTCACGGCCCCGAAGGGTTGATCGCCGTCATCGAACTCCTGGATCGCCGCCTCCCAAAGACATTGCAGCTTCATCTCTTCGGCGTGAAGGGAAGTGCGCTTCCATCGCTCGCTGCCTTCGGCGATCGCGTCGCCAGCATCGACAGCCCCGCCTATGGGGTCGCGGCCCGTCAATCCGCACTCATGTCCGGACAATCGAAGACCAACTGCTTCGTCGCCGATCATATGGCGCGTTGGACAGGCCGCCAGCTCGATCGCCTGCGCGAACCCGTTCGGGCAGTTCAACAGACGCTCGATCTGCCAATCGGCCAACCACGAAATTCCAGTCCCTGGGAACAGGCCCTCGCCACTGCACGCCAGCAAATTCGCGACCTCATTGAGCAAGGCGAAATCGGCTTCGAGCAAATCACCGAAGCGTGGATACTCGAATGGGCAGCGAATCTGCCCGACGAGGCCTGATCGAAGGGGAGGGAGGGAACGGGGTGGTGGCGCGGGTCGGGTGAAACCCCTGTCGCCGCTGCTCCATCGTCCCCATCAGGAGAACCCCAAATGGCCAGTCTCGCTCTTGCCGCCGGCCGTCTCGTCGGCGGCGCCTACCATGTCGACATTTCTCGCGGTCGCAATGTCGGGCGCGTGTCTTCCGAATGGTTCTCGCGGCCTGACGACGAGAAGTTCCTGTCGCTGACCGAGCTGTACGACAGCGTCCGTTCCCGCGCGGAACGCGCCACGACGCGTGTGGTCGAGAGCAAGTCCGTTCGCGTCGAAGCGCGCAGCGAAGATCCCGAACGGCTTTCGCTCATCGTCCCCGGCGATGACCGGCCGGTGGCACCCACCAACTGGTCCTTCGGCCAGCTCTCGAGCCTCGTCGGCGCGCCGGCATCCTATCTGCGGACGCTCCCGGCGGCGCTCGCCGGCATCAATCTCCAGCATGGCCTGCTCTCCCACCGCGGTGAACAGGTGAAAATGCTTCAGACCGAAGATGGGCGCACCGAACTACGCGCCGTGACCGGCCCCGATTATGGCCGCATCTGGGATCATGAGCTTGTTGGCGCCGTCATGAAAATCGCCGGGGACGGCGTATCCGACACGCGCTGGAAAGTGCCGGGCGTTCTCGACTGGTCGAGCATGCGCTACAATCCCTATGTCGATGTCAGCCTGGAGACGACGACGCTCTATGCGTCCGATCGCGACGTCTTCCTCTTCCTCGTTGACGACACGCATCCGATCGAGGCCGGCAAACTCCCCAATGGCGATCCCGATCTCTACTTTCGCGGTTTTTATTGCTGGAACTCAGAAGTTGGCTCCAAGACGTTGGGAATGGCTACCTTTTACCTACGCGCGGTGTGCATGAACCGCAACTTGTGGGGCGTCGAGAATTTCGAGGAAATCTCCATCCGCCATTCCAAATTCGCGGCCAATCGATTTGCCCATGAGGCAGCACCGGCGCTCGAGACTTTCGCGGACTCCTCCCCGTTGACCTTCGTGCAGGGCGTCCGCGCGGCACGGGAACGTATCGTCGCCCGCAAGGATGACGATCGCGAGGCGTTCCTCCGCAAGCGTGGCTTTTCCAAGTCGGACACCGCGAAGATCATCGCGACGGTGTTGGACGAGGAAGGCCATCCGGCAGCCTCGCTCTACGACTTCGTCCAGGGGATCACCGCCGTCGCGCGCGGAAAGACGCATCAGAACGATCGCCTAGAGTTCGAGGGCAAGGCGCGGAAACTGCTCGAACGCGCCAATTGAAACGTGCGGTGCCGGCGTGCCCGGCACCTTTTCTTCCTTTGCTATCTGGAGGCCCAGCCATGACCGAGATTTCGGCGACGTCGACGCGCGCGTTCCGCATATGCGTCCAATTCTTCTCCGACGGCGAATGCTTCGCCGTCGAGACCTTCATCATCGACCTTCCCGAAGGCCAGGATCCCCAGGCTGCCGCCGAAGGCCTGGCCGACCATAGCGTCTACCATGACGAACGGGTTCCCGATCTCAGCCGCACGATCGAGATCACGTCGCCCGATTCAGATGACCCCGGGCCGCCGCCCGCATCCGGCGGCGCACCGACACCGGTCTGACCGCTGCGGGCGTCGGCGACAAACCGCCATGAAGATGAGGGGGAGGGAGCGGGATCGGGCGCGTCAAAATGAGGACGCACGACCCGAGCCACGGCCCTGCCACATTCCCTGAGGAGATCAGCCTTGAACACACCAGATTCAACCCGCTCCACGCTGCCGCTCTCCCTCATCACGAAGGGGGATAACCCCCGCCGTTATTTCGATCGGAAAAAGCATGACGAGCTTGTAGCCTCGATCGGCCTCCGCGGAATGTTGCAGCCTATCCTGCTGCGTCCGAAGGGCGAGGTCTACGCCATCGTCGCCGGCGAACGCCGCTACAGGGCCGGCCTCGAAGCCTACGGCCCCGATGCTGAAGTGCCCGTCATCATTCGCGAGATGACCGATCAGGAGGCCCTCGACGCCGCGATCGCTGAAAATGACGACCGCGATGATCCTTCGGAAACCGAGCAGGCCGATGCCGCCGTCCGCTACCTCGCGGCCTGCCAGAACGATCGCGCCGAGGCGGCACGGCGTCTCGGATGGTCCCGGGCCAAGCTTGATCGTCGTCTGGCGCTCGCCGAACTTTCCGACGCCGTGAAGCTCGCGCTCGACGAACGCCGGATCAAGGTCGGCCATGCCGAGCTGCTCGCCGCCATCCCCGCCGACAAGCAGGACAAGGCCCTCGAGACGATCCTCGGCTCGGGCCTCGATGTGAACAAAACGCGTGACCTCCTCATGCGCGTCACGCAGAACCTCGGCGCCGCCTGTTTCGACAAGACCGAGTGCACGACCTGCCCGTTCAACTCGGCCGCCCAGCGGACTCTGTTCGAGACTCATGTCGATGACGGGCATTGCACCAATCCCGGATGCTTCGATTTGAAGACGCAAACCGCCGAAGCGATCCGCTTCGAGGAGCAGGAGCGGGCCGAAAAAGCGGCAAGGGCCGCAGCTCCACGAGCTGACGAAGACGCTGACGAAGACGCGGAGGATGACGAGCAGGACGATGCCATCGACGAGAGCGGGGCCGATTCCAAGAACCCGCGAGCCCCGTCTCCCGGCACGACCGGGGCGCACGTGTCCGCACAAGCGACCCCGACGCCGCCCCCTTCCGTGAGCGGCGTCTCGACCGCGCACAAGCCGACCGTCACCGTCAAGTCCATAGCCAGCCGTACCAGCGATCTTCGCGAAGCGACGTGGCGAACCGCGCTCGCCCGGGCGCTCGCGGCCAATGCCGCACAGGCGCATATTGCCGTCCTCGTCGCAGCGATGTCCGGGACGCTCTCGCAGATCAAGGGCGAAACCCTGAAGGGACGCGCGGGCCTGCTCGTCGGCGCGTCCTTCCCGGAACTTACGTACAGCGCCAAGATTGCCGAGATCCGCACGCTGCCTGAAGGCCAAGCCGCGACCGTGCTTTCCGCGATCGGCGCAGCCTATGCCAAGGATGTGCTGAACTTCGGGCACGTCGCCGATCTCGCCCGCGCTTTCGACGTCGATCTGCGCGACGTCTGGCAGGTCGATAAGGCATTCCTGGAGCGGTACACCAAAGACGAACTTAGGTTCATCGCCCAGGAAACCGGCCTAGTCTCGCACATGGGCGAGAAAGCGTTCGCCAAGCTCCTGGGCTCCAAGAAGGCGGATGTTGTCGCCGGCATGCTCAATCGAACTGGCTTTGAATGGGCCGGCCGCCTGCCCAGCGCGATGACCCTCGACGGCCAATACGGGCCACCCCCGGTCAACGCCGCACCGCTCGCCCAAGCGCCGATCACCGAACTCGCCGCCTGATTTCCCGCACGCTCCAAATAAGGAAACGCGTCCATGCTGATCACGACCCTGCTCCCGCTGCTCGCGCGCTACTCGCTCGGCTTCGATCTCGTCGCCGGCCCCGACGACACCGTCACCCTGACCGTCATTCCCCGCAGGCATGAAGGCGCGGCCGACAAGCTCGAATCCGGCGAAACCCGCCCGATCTCGCTCACGGCGAGCGCCGCGGACATCGACGCCGAACTCGCCAAGGGCGAGGACGGCGCGCTCGGCCAGCTCATCGCGGCCCGCAAGGCACTCGCCGATCAACTTGCCGAGCAGCGGCAGGCGGCCGACGCCGCGCGCACCGCGGCTGCCGAGGCCGCGAAGGCAAAGGCGGCAACGCCGACGCCGAAGCCCGCCACCGCCGGCGCGAAGGTCGACGCTCCCGCCAGTCCGCCCGTCGACGCCACGGCCGAGGAGCCCGCCAGCCTCTGGTGATGCACCGCCACGACCTTCTCCATGATCATCAGCCGGAGGCACCCATGCAGATCAACCACCTCACCCGCGCGTATCGTTATGACGGCATCGACCTCCCGGTCCCGCCGCATCTCGCAAACGACCCGACTGCGCTCCGCGCCTATCATGCCACGCTCTACCCGGCGATCCTCAACGCCGAGACGGTCGATGCCGGCGTGTCGGGCGCGGCTCACGTCATCGAATACAGGCGCGCCGTCGGGACCAAGGGCTGACCATGTACCGAAGGCCTGGCGAGGCCATCCCGCCCACCATCCGCAAGACGCTCCTCGAATGGATCGAGACCGACGATGGCGACACGACCAGCTTCACCTATCCTGCCTGCACCCCGCAGGCCCAGGCCCTTCACGCGCGGATCGTCCACGACCCGCACGACGGCAAGGGCGACGCCTGCGAGCCGCTCCAGCCCCCTGCAGGTCTTCCCCTTCCGCCCTTGGGCTGAGCTTGCAGGACGCACCGTCGCGCTCTCAACCGACATCCCAACCATCTTCGATGCCCCGCTCGCGCCACATCACAAGCTCATCGGTCGATGGGTCGTGTCGCGGGAGAATTCGACGCCATCCTGTACGCGTGTGGCGGCCCGCCGGTACATCGAGCGCGCTTTCGACGCCGCGGTGCTTGAAATTCTGGCTCCCGTCGAACTTGTCGATCTACGCGTCGCCGTTCTTCACAGCGAGGAGGATGGACCCTCCGCGATCGCCATCGTCTGCGAGAGCATGGGGCAACTCGACCTTGGCTGGATCGAGACCAGCGATGCCCCCATCGGCTGGCGCGCTGCCGCATATAGGGCGCTCGAGCACACCCTCGGCCGAGCGCTTCCCGTCTTCGGCTACCAGGATCTCTTCGACGAGATCGCGATGTATTACTGGGAAGGCGCAACCGACGACGAAGCCGCCCGGCAGTGCCTGATCGCATATCACGGCGCGGACGAGGACGATCTCGACGGGATGACGCTGCCATCCGAGATGAACGCGCGGCGGCCAGACTGGATGATCGCGGCGAATGCGGCGCCCTCTGCGCGGCTGCCAGCGGCTCTCCGCCGAAAGCTCGCCGACCTCCGCAAAGCGCACCAGGCTCTCGGATCCCTGACGCCCGAACGCAACGCCTGGCACTTCGACTTCCAGGTCGCCTCCGAATATCTTCCGGGCATCGAGGAATGCGCCTCATTGCCGCCGTTGACCCTCGTTCCCTTCGACCAGTTCACGCGGGAGCTCGATGATGTCGGGCGGCAGGGCATGGAAATGGGCTTCATGGACATCGCCGGCATCTGCCCGCTGCCCGACGCGAGCCGTATCGACGACTGGTTCGCCTCAATGCGTCTCGGCGCGCAATTCCTTCTCGCAGCCCAGGACCTCGTCCAGTTCGACCCACCCATATCTCGAGGCTCTCATGTCCGAACATAGCACCCAATTCGAAGCCAGCGGTGGCGGCCTGGTCCTGGCTAACGCCATCCTGCTCTACAGGAACCAGGCGCCACGCAATCTCAAGCCCTACGGCGCTTCGTGCGAGAGCGGTCCGGCGTTCGCCAGCTTTCACGCGGTCGAGCACGACGGCGACGGCCGGCCGACGATCGCCGCGGGCGTGCCGCTGTCACGCGCGCACCTGCGCCAATGGACCGAGGCGCTCGGCCGCACCGTCGTGCCCGAAATCCTGCCGGACAATATCCTTGTTGCCCATCCCGACATGCTGGCCTGGTGGAGCCCGGCACAAGTGCGCCACGCTTATTTCGCCCTGTCGGCTCCTCCCGCCGGCCTCAGGGCGCTCTCCGGTCGAACGACCCTGCCGGTTCCGTATCCGGCGCACCTGTTCATCGCCACGCGCTCGGGCCTCGGCGTCTACGCCCTGGCGGCAAGCGAGCGTCCGAACGCCGCGACGCCGGTGCTGCACTCCCCGGTCCTCAATGTTTTCGTCAACGGGCGCCTCTGCTGGGGCAACATCCCGAGGCCGAAAGCGCTCAGCACCGCGTCCATCCCGGCCTATGAGAGCGCGGTGTTCGACTCCTGGTCGACGCACCCCAATCCGGGGCAGGAGTTGACAGTCAGCGGAAAGGGCGGCCTCGTCCGTCTATGGGATGACCTAGCAGCGCGCCGGGCGACCCGCTTTCCGGTCAGCCGTCTCAAGCCCTTCGGTTCGCGTGGTGGACAGCAGAATCGGCCACAGGCGAAAGCGGCAGTCGCGGCCAAGATAACCGTGGCAAGTCTCATTTCCATGAGCGCGCGGGTATGACGAAGCTCGCCGATGATCCGACCGCAGCCGCGGTGCTCGCCGCCGTACCCTGCCATCCGGTCCCGCCGCTTGGCAAATCGTCCGCCCTCGAAGCGCTTCGCAGCGCCCGGTCCGGCCACGGCCTTGCCGTAGGAGCCGACGGCGTGATGCTCATCCTCCGCCGCCCCTGGCTCGCGCTCGACGTGCCTATCACGCCGCCGATCGCCGCCTATCTTCCCTATGGTAGCATCGGCGCGCCGAGGGCCGACCTGCGCTGCGGCCTGATCCCGCGTGAGCATCTCGAGTATATTCTCGACCACTTCCGCGCATCGCTGCCTAACGAGGCGGCGGCGTTCGTGCTCTGGAACGAAGCGACCGGGGATTTCACGGTGAACCTACCCGTCATCGAAGAGGCGACACCCTCCCGCCTCGTTTACCGCACGCCGGCCCTGCCGCCCGACTGGCATATGATCTGCGACATCCATAGCCATGGTCGTGGGCCCGCATTCTTTAGCGCGACCGATAATGCCGACGACTCACATACAACCAAGATATCGCTCGTTTTCGGCCGGCTCGACCAGCCGGACGGCCCAGTGATGGCATCCCGCCTCTGCGCCGGCGCCATGTTCCTGCCCCTGCCGCGCAGCCCATTTGCAGGAGAGTCCCATGCGAACTGAGACCAGGCAGCGCCACTATCTGCCCGCCACCTTCGACAATCGCTCAATCCGCATCCTGCTGGTCGGTTGCGGCGGAAATGGCGGGCAAATGCTGATGGGTCTCGCCTCACTCGATACGGCGCTGCGCGCGATCTCCTCGCGTTCGCTCGACGTCACTGTGGTCGACGACGATATCGTCACCGAGGCGAATCTTGGCCGCCAGCCATTCTACCGGTGCGACATCGGCAACTCAAAGGCGCGCACACTCGCCGAACGGATCAACCTCGCGCACGGACTTGACTGGAGGGCGGTTCATGGCCGCGCGCCTGGTGCAATAGGGCTCGAAGGCATCGATCTCCTGATCAGTTGCGTCGATACCGCCTCCGCACGGCGAGCGCTTGGCACAGCGATCGCGAATGGCAAGGCGACGCCTGCTTACTGGATGGATCTCGGAAACCGCGCCAGCGACGGCCAATTTCTAATCGGCTGTCCGTCGCGCGCCGACGAACGATCCGGACGACTTTCCACCGTGCTCGAGGCCTTTCCGGAACTTGCCGACGAGAGCGTGGCCGACGACGATGCACCGTCCTGCTCGGTTGCTGAGGCGCTCGAACGCCAGTCCCTGTTCGTCAACCGGGTCCTCGCCAGCCACGCGCTGGCGCTGTTATTCGATCTTCTCGGACGCGGTTCCATCGGCCACGCCGGAGCCTTCCTCAATCTGGCTAGCGGTCAAGCCGTCCCAATCCCGCTGCCCTCGGTCGAACCTCCAAACCCTCGCGCCGATCAATGATGGCTCAAGAGAGGGAAGGGGGGGCGCAGACGGTGATCATACAGGAGATCGCACGATGCTCACCACCCGCACGCAGCGGTGGCGCGACCGCCGCTGCCGCTGGATCCCGAACGCCAGCGAAATCGATCCCGCGCGCCTTTCCGTCGACGTGATCGACACGCGCTTGCACGCGGCACCTTTCGTCAAAGCGCACCATTATGCCGCATCCATGCCGGTCGCTCGCCTCTCGATTGGCCTTTTCGCCAATGGCAAGGGTGGCCGATCGGAGCTTGTCGGGGTCTGCGTCTTCTCGCACCCGGTGAACAATGCCAGCGTCCCCAAGACGGCAGGACTCTCCGATCCGCGCACCGCCTGCGACCTCGGCCGGCTCGTGATCGACCAAGCCCAAGGCGGCAACGCTGAATCTTTCCTCGTATCCCGCGCTTTCCGCATCCTGCGCCGCGAGAAACCGGAGATTCTTTCCGTCATCTCCTACGCCGACCCCGTTCGAAGGGTTGACGAGGGCGGGCACGTGTTCCTGCCGGGACATGTGGGTGGACTCTATGCGGTCATGGGAAGCCGATACGTCGGGCGCTCAAGCCCGCGCACCGATCTCATCCTGCCGAACGGCCGCCCAATCTCCTCGCGCGCGGTCTCCAAGATCCGCAACGCGGAATGCGGACAACGCTACGCCATGGACGATCTTGTTCGCGCCGGCGCCCGACCACCAGGATTTGGCGAAGATCGCGCCGCTTGGCTCACCGATCTTGAACGGACCGGCTTCCTTCGCCGACAGCGCCATCCCGGCTGCCACGCCTATCTCTTCCCACTGACCCGCGCCGCCAAGCTCGCGGCGCGCAAGGTGCCCGATTTGGCATATCCTGTCCTCGATCGGCGCGCGCTCGAAGGCGACGTGACGCTTCCACCGCTTTTTGCCGAGGCTGCCTGACCTCAGCCGAGCACCGCCCATGGCCGAAATCGGCGATTGCTCGCCCGATACGATGAGGAACTGTCATGACCGACACGTCGAAACGCGATCTCGCGCGGTTGCTGGCGCGCGCGCGTCGCGCCATCGAAGACCCCGCCAGCCTTGTCGAGCACGACCGCGCTGCCTTGCTGGGGGCACTGGCCAGCGCCGAATCCCACGTCGCAGGATCGCCAATGCCGTGGTCGCTGGAGATTCACATCGCCTCGGTCGAACATCGGCATGGCCTGAATCACTATGTCGCGCTGACGCGAGCGGGGCTTATGGGCGCAGTCGCAGCCTATTGCCGCGAGGGCTGGACCGAAATCAGTGACCCTCGCGATCCCGCCACGCTCGACGACGAAGCCGTCGCCGGCGTCTATTTCGATATCCATGAAAACGAGCATCTCTCGACCGATCGGATCGAACTCGGCGCATCGCCTCCCGTCGCCGGGTACCTGCTCGAAACCGGCTGGTACTGCGTTCTCGCCACCGCGCATCTTTCGACATCAACCGCCGATTTGCTCGACCATTGGTGTTCAAAAGAGGCGACCGATCGTCCGCTCAATATCGCCAGCAGCATCTATGGCTGGTTCGTGCCGACCCGGCAGATCGACCCGGACACACAAGGCCAACTTCCGAACGACCTGCTTGCAGCCATTTGCTTTGGCCGGGACCGCGGTTTCGACCACATCCTCTTCGACTGCGACGCCGGCACCGCCGACGGACTACCGGTTCACAGCTGGTAGCAACGTCGGCGGTCTCGCCATCCGCGCCAGAAGCAGATTCAAATCTTCGCCGCGGAGATCACTCCTGCCTGCGGCCGCTGAGCAGTCTGAGCCGGTCAGCGGCGAGTTCAGCGACGTTGGCCTGCATCACATGGCCTCGCCCACGCAGGATCTCTCCAAGATCCCGAACCATGATGATCAGATCGCCGGTTGAAATATCGCCATCCAGCTGGTGCAAAAGCAACTTCTCTTCATCGTCCAGCTCACGCATTGCAGTCTCGCTCCATCGCGACGCTCGCAGCCTGATGAGTTCAGCGCGCTGTAGTTGATCCAGCCGACGCTGAGTCGGCGGACCCATTATAGCATCTGGTCGACCGTGCGTGCCGGAATCCGATGATCCCAAAGACCGCAATCGACCCGAAGGGGAGCGGGAGGTGTGGGATGCTCCTCAGAACAGGTGCGCCTGGAGTTTCCATCATGAAGATCGAACTGCGCAACATCACCTACAGCGCCGCGCTCTCGCAGGAGACGAGCGCTTTCACGGCCGACATCTGGATCGATGGCAAGCTCGCCTTCCACGCCCGTAACCAGGGCCATGGCGGATGCGATTTCTACCATCAGGTCGGCCGTTGGACTGAAGCACAGGTCAACGCATGGCTGAAGGCCAATCGTCCGGCGCGTGTGGTCCACGGCCTTACCCTCGAGGCGGACCTCGAAACCGAGGTCGGGGATCTCCTCGCCCATGAACTCGAATATCGCCGCCTGAAGCGCCTGTTGCGCACGAACCTCGTGACGATCGAGCGCGGCCAGGTCTTTCAATATCCGCTGCGCAAGCGGCCGCTCGCTATCGTCACCCGCGCGGTCGTCGCAACCAATCCCGACGCTGTGATCGTCAATGGCGCGGACGACGCTGTCCTCCGCCAGGCGGTCGATATCCTGATCGCAGTCGCCTGATCAAAGCACCTCGGACCGCGAAATGAGCATCGCCACGACCGCCGCCTGCCACACGAATGGCGCCGAATTCGACGTCGCTACCGACACGACGATCTTCGACGCCGTCCGCCGCGATGCATGGTTCGTCTTCAACCTCTCCGGGGGCAAGGACTCCACGGCGACAAGTCATGCCGCGATGGTCTGGCTCGATCGCCAGGGCCATCCCCGCACGCGGCGTATCGCCGTCCATGCCGATCTGGGAAAAGCAGAGTGGCGATCGACGTCGTCCTTCGTCGAAGGCGTTGCGCAGCAACTGGGTCTTCCGCTCCTCGTCCTGCGCCGGCGCGCGGGCGATATGGTCGACCGCTGGGGACAACGCTTCACCTCCGGCAAAAACCGGTACGAGGCGCTCTCGACGTACAATCTCATCGGACCATGGTCCTCGGCGTCGCTCAGATTTTGCACGAGTGAACTGAAAATACGGGTCATCGGTCCCGACCTTGCGCGGCGCTACAAAGGCGAGACGATCGTCTCCGTCATCGGTTTGCGACGGGAGGAGAGCGCCAGCCGCCGCTTCACGCCCGTGTCGCGCACCGACGAACGGTTTGCCAAAGCAGGCAATGCCGCCGGCACGCGGATGCTCAGCTGGCACCCCGGGGTCGACTGGTCATCGGACGACATCTTCGCCTACCACGCACGTCACGACCTCGCGTTGCACGAAGCGTATTGCCGCTATCGCTCCACGCGATTGTCCTGCGCCTTTTGCGTACTCGCATCCGCACACGATCTTCAGGCGGCGACGCAGGCGGACGGCAATCTCGATCTCTATCGCCATCTCGTCTCGATGGAAGCCGACTCGACCTTCTCGTTCCAGCCGCAACGGTGGCTGGCGGACGCTGCCCCACACTTGCTTCCCCAGTCGCTTGCCATCGACGTTGCGCGCGCGAAACGCGACGCGATCGAACGACGGCGGATCGAGCGCGCGATGCCGACCGGACTCCGGTTCGTCAAAGGCTGGCCGCCGCGGCTGCCGACGCTGCAAGAGGCAGGCATGATAGCGATCGCGCGCGCGCCGATATTGTCCCGCCACGGTCTTGATCATCGCTATCCCGATGCGTGGTCGGTTCAGCGACGCTTCGCAGAACTCCTCGCGAACAACAGGATCCGAGCGGCCTGACCTGTGACTGCCCGGCCTCGTCGCGGAGGGAGGGGGGACGAAAGGGAGGCGCAACGATGCGCTTTGCCGTCGGAGTTACTCATGCCGTACGATGTCGCCTTCCGCTTCAGCCAGGCCCTCGATCCGTCCGCGTTGACGACGCTCCCGGCCTGCCTCCATGCCCTGACCGCCGCGATCGAGGATTGCCGGAATGCCGGCAAGCTGCGCGACAGCGATCCCGCCGTCCTGCTTCTCGCGCGCCATCTCGGCGCCGTCGCCGAAGCCATGGGCCCCGCTGACATGCAGTTGCGCCGCGCCTGCATGGATGCCGTCGCCGAATTGAAGCGTCATCCCGCCCTTATCGCTCTCGCGCACAAAGGCGTCGCCTACGATGCTCCGGCCAAGACGCTGTTTCACGCCGATGGCCGCAAGGCGATGAAGCGCCTCGCCGATGCCCTCGGACTTGCACCGGACAGCTATGACGTTCGCTCCCATCATGGCGGCGTTGCCGTCAGCGGTGACGTGGTCCTGCACGGTGCCGAGGTTCAGGTTCGCTTGAGTCTCGGCTGCATGGGCCCTGGCCAGGAGATCATGTACCGCCGCGTCGCCGGACGCCACGATCATGTTGGCGAAGGTAATCACTGGGCGTCGGTCCACGAGCTTGTCCAGCCCGAGCGGCTCGCCGCGCGCATCCGCCGTGACCTGCGTCTCTCCGCACCTTCCGCCGTACCTGAGCGCCTCTTCGCCTGAAGAACATGGGCGCACGGGCGCTGCACATCCGCATAACTTCAACCTGGAGGATATCATGACCAAGAAAAGCATGCACTGTGGCCAATGCGGTGGCGAAGATATCATGCGCGATGCTTGGGCGACCTGGGATGTCACGTCCCAGACATGGGTTTTGGGCGAGGTCTTCGACTATGCCTTCTGCGCCGACTGCGAAGCAGACGCTACGGTCGTTGAGCGCTTTCTCGATCCCTTGCCTGAGACAGCATCCTGCGCGTGACCGGCTCCATCGCACGCCCCGTGCCAGGACCTTTCTTAGGTCCGAACGCCAGCCGAAACACGCGCCGAACACTACGGGCCTGCGCACGGTATCAAGCAGGGCCGATCCTGTTTCGGCGGGCCACCGCTCGCGCATGGGAGGAGGGAGGGGACGACAGGTGAGGCGGCGGAATCGGTCCGTTGTCCACCTGGAGCGCCCCCATGTCCCTCCCAACCACCATCCGGACCACCGTCGGCCAATCCCTGGTCCACAAAGTGTCGAGATTATTCAACGGAAGCCTGTCCGACGTTCTCACGGAGCTACTTCAGAACGCACGCCGCGCCGCCGCGACCTATGTCGATATCCGCTCCTATGATCTTGCTGGCCATCCGACACTTGTCGTTCGCGACGACGGTTCGGGGATCGACGATCCTGTCAAACTCGTGACGCTCGGCGACTCAGGCTGGAACGCCGAGATCGCCGACCGCGAGGACCCGGCGGGCATGGGCGTGTTCAGCCTTGCGGGACACCGCGTCGAGATCCGTTCCTATTCCCGTTCGGCTGCGCAGGGCTGGCGCGTCGTCATCACCCCGGATGCCTGGGAGACCGGCGCACCGCTTGCCGTCGAGCCATTCGACATCGACGCCGGAACCGAAATCCTCATCGATTTCCCGGAGATCTGGGAAACTGCGCTCGACGGCGCTGCCGCCCATTGCGCACTGCATTATCCGCTTCCCGTGTTCTTGCACGGCAACGTCCAGCCTCGCGCCGACTTCCTTGGCGGAGCGATCCATGTCGAACAATGGAAGGGATGTCGCATCGGCGTGTTCCGCGGTCTCGGCAATCGACCGCTGGATTGCCCGCGCATCAATTTCCACGGCCTCACCGTTGGCTGTGATTTCCCGATAGTCTCCGAGGCCGATCATCACGAGCCCTGGTCTGTGGAGAATCGATAAGCTCATATGACGTTGGCGGTTGCAGGCGGCATCTGGCGGCCGTCGAGAACCATTAATCTCATTCGCAGAATTGGTTCTCGATTCGCCGGTGGCCTCCGAGAATCGATAAGTGATTCTGCCCCGGATTACTCGATGGTGTAGCCGAGCGCGCGATATCCGGCCTGACGCTTGGCGGCCATTCGCGAGAGCATCGGAACCGCATCGTCGACATAGTCATAGACGAGCACGTCGGTTTTCCCCGCGTGCCGGCGATGCAGGCGCCCGACATACTGCGCGAGCGTCCCTTTCCAGGAGATCGGCATGGTCAGGAACAGCGTGTCGAGACGGTCGTCATCGAACCCTTCGCCGATATAGCGACCCGTTGCGAGGATGAGCCGCTCCTCGCCGTCAGGCACACGCAGTGCGGCGTCCGCTACCTTGCGTTCCGCCGCGCTCATTCCACCCCGCAACACCACGAGATTTCGCACGAACCGGGATAACCGGCCCTGCAGATATTCGAGATGGTCCTTGCGCTCCGTCAGGATTACCGGCGACCGCTTCGCCTCCAGAGCACGCAGCACGTCATCGAAGATAAGATCGTTTCGGGCCTCGTCCTGCGCCAGCGCGGCATAAACCGCCGGCATTGGCGGTCTGTCCATGATCGCGAGCGGCTGCGGCAGCCGGAATGCCGTGCGCCGTTGCCGTGTGCGATGGGCGATCCCCCGGCGAGCGGCCTGGGTTCGCGCATCTACCCGATAGCGGATCGGGCCGCATTGCATGAAGATGATCGGCTGATGCCCATCCTTGCGCGCAACCGTGGCGGACAGGCCGAGCACGAACCTGGCCTTGGCGCGCCGGGCTACAAGTTCGAAGCTCGCCGCGGACAGGTGATGGCATTCGTCGACGATGAGGTGACCATAGTCGCCAACCAGATCCGAGACCTCGCCGCGCCTTACGAGGCTCTGTATCAGCGCCACGTCGATCATGCCTGTAGGCTTCCACTTGCCACCGCCGATCGTCCCGATCAGCTTCGGATCGATATCGAGGAACGTTCGCAGCCGTTCGACCCATTGGCTGAGCAGTTCTTTGCGATGGACGAGCACGAGTGCATTGACCTGCCGCTTTGCGATGAGGTGTGCGGCTACCACCGTCTTGCCGAACGCCGTTGTCGCGGCCAGCACCCCATCATCATGCGGATCGAGCGCGTCGACCGCCTTTTGCTGGGGTTCTTCGAGATCACCCTGGAACGACAGACCGTCCGGGAGCGGAGTCCCTGCCATTCGCTGGTCGTCGATCCTGACAGTGCTTCCATGAGCAGCTATAAGCGCGACCAGTTCGTCGAGGCATCCTCGCGGCAGCCCGATATGTTTCTGGTGAAGCTCCGCACAGGAGATGATCCTCGGCTTGCCGAACGTCGGCAGGCGCATCGCCTGCGCCCGATAGAACTCGGGATTCTGGAACGCCGCGAGCCTGACGATCTGCGCGGTTAGCGCCGCCGGCAACCCAGTCCGGTCGATGTAGACCTGATCGCCCAGCACGATATCGAGTGTCCCAGACAGCGGTTCGGCCACAGGCAACAAGGGCGGCCGCCGGGACGGTGTCATCCGCCAGGGCTCGGCGGCATGCTCGTCCTCCACCGGCATCCGCACACCCAGCACCCGCCCGCGCATTTCCGCGTCGGCCACCATGCGCGCGGCGTCGTGCGCATCCAGCTGCGACAGCGAAGACAGGAACGCCCATTGATCGGGATAGGGGCGCAACTGCTCATCCACGAACAGGCTGTTTCCCCGCCTGCGGGCATGCCCCTGCAGCGGCAGCGCGATCAGATTGCCGAACCCGCCGAGCGGCATGGTGTCCTGGCTCGGGAAGAAGCGATCATAGGAGCCGAACCCGATCTCCGGACGCCGCTCCATCGTGTCGGTCAATAGCGATGCGCCCAGCGCGCGGGCGGTTCGTGCCGGCACGGCGTCGGCGAAGAAGATCCAGACATGGCCGCCATTGCCGGATCGGGATCGCTCGAGCGCGGCGGACACCCCTCGCAGGCGGCAGGTTTCCATCATGGCGAGCGCGTCCTCGGCCCAGCTCGCCTTGTCAAAGTCGGCCGCGAGGAATCGGCAGCTCTCGTCCGCAAGCAGCGGGTAAACGCCCGCCACAAAGTCGCCGGCATCCGATCGCGATAACGCCCGCCCACGCAGATGTTTGTCGATCACCTCGTCCGTCACGGGCAGGAACGCCTGGCGCGGACACTCGCCGCATTTGACCTGTGGCTTGTCGCAGAGTCCGCGTTTCCACTCGTTGCCGCAGGCGGGCGCATAGCCGCCGCGCCCGGTCTTGCGATTGTCCCAGCGCAGTGGGAAGACATCTTCACGACCGGCGAACAGCCTGCGGAACAACGCGACCTTCTCGCCTGTCGGCGATGTCGCGGTCACCGGCGCGTCGGAGAACAGCGAGACAGCATCGGCTTTTCGGTGCTCGGTCGACTGTTGCGCCGCGAGGGCATCCAGCGCCACGACCACTGCCGCCCGCTCATCATCCAGCGCCTTGAGCCGGGCCCGCAGCCGTACCGCTTCATCCATGCCGGTAGATCCGGTCACATCGCTGCAGTCGTTTCGGGCAACCGATCACGATAGACCCCACGGATCACTTTTTCGGCGCTCTCACGATCATAGAAGGGCTGCAGCTTTCGGCTTCCAGCGATCGCCGGCACCAGACCGGCACTTCGCAGATGTTGATGAACCCTGACGGCATGCGTAGCTTTTCCGGGGATGCGCGCCAACTCGGCAGCACTGACGAAGCGCGCACCGAACGCTTCGACCTCCGCTCGCCGTAAGGCGGGCACGATCCTGAGCCGTGTCTGTTTCCTGTCGATTGTCAGCCATCCCATTTGTTTGAGCTTTGCAACCGTCGGGATGGTCAGGCCGAGGTGGCGCGCGGCTTGCGCCATGAGCATGAACACCGGATCATCCTTATATTCGAGGCCGGCGATCACCGCGTCGGTATCGACCAGTATCTGCGCAATGCCTCGTTCGCTGCGTAAGCGGCCCGTTGCCCTGATCTGGCCGCGCAGCAGCCCGCCGATAATCGCCTCCGAGGACCGATAACAGATGCGCACGGCGCGCAGGATCGTCTCGCTGCCCGGTGGCGGCGCTGTGACGAAGGGCGCATCGCCGTGCAATGCAATGAGGAAGCGGTCGAGATCGGCCAGACGATACTGCGCCGGGATCGACGCCCCACCAAGCGGGAAGGCGCGGGGAAGATAGTGTCGCGCTATGAGCGCCTTGAACAGCGGGAGGCCGACGCCGAGATGACGCCGTGCGTCTTCGGGAGAACAGGACTCACGGAAGAAGGCGGTCAACGGCTCCTCGAGGGATTTCGGGATGACCACGCCCCGGGCGTCGCCAGGCAACCGTTCGATCAGGTGCAGTGCGGCTGCTACCGTTGCGACCCGTCCCGAGGATACGCCGCACAGCCTCGCTAGGCCTCCCAATGTCTTGAGATTCCCTTCCATAGCAGGCTGACGGAAGAGCATCGTGCCTGCTGTTATCGGCACATTCTTCACCACATGATTCTTAACGGCCTCCCGGATCGGGTCGAGAGCCGGATTGGTGGACAGGCCGAGCCAGTATTGCAGACGCCCATAGACACCCACAGGCGTCAGACGCTTGAGCGGACATGCCGCCAGCATCCCGTCCAGCATCTTTTCGAACTGGTCGGGGAAGTCTTTGCAGACCGCAAAGCCCGCCGCCATTGTGCGGGCACGCTCCGCAGGCTCCTGCCTACGCCAGCTGACGATCGATCTGCCCCAGCGTGCGACCGAGCCCACCCATTGCATAATCTCGGCGGCGTCCGCGAACGCCAGGCTGTCGAGGAACGCGTGAGAGATACGGGGTCCATCACCAAGCCTGCCGACAAGATAGGCGTCGCCGATCGTGCCATCCGACGTGACCGCGTCGGTACATTCCTGCGTCAGATCGTGCCCACACGTGCAACGCGCTGGTGACAGGTCCGAACGGCGGAACGCATGTCGACAGGCAGGACAGATCGCTAACAGCGCCCGACCATGATGAGGACAGCTCGATACCTTCGCCAGATCCCACCAGGAGCGCCGCCACGACCGACAGGCGACCGGCCCTTGACCCTGCTCGATATCCGATCGCATGCAGTCCGGGCAGATACGGGCGAAGTGACAACTATAGCTGATATTGCCGCTGCGGCTCACCAGCTCACCTGCAAGGACGCTCCCACCCTGGGTCTGCATTATCGAGTTGCGAAGCAATGCTTCGAGCGGGACGCCGCTGAGCCGGGCGATATCGTGGAAGCGTCGCCCACGTTCCATATCGCGAACGAAGTCGGTTCGGTCGACCAGCGGCACTTGACGCGCAAATTCCAGCTGGGTTTCACAGCCATGCCGCAGGGCAAGCCGGTTGAACAGTGCCCAGCCTGGCTCGAACGCTGCCGGCCGTACCCGCAACGCAAGTCGAGTTGCCGGTGCTGTCATAATCCCTCGCGCACGAAGGGCCGCAGGGGTTGCGCGCCGCTTCCGCGCAGCTTTGTGACGCGGCTCATATTCCTGGGTGACGGGGGTACGGTGTCGCGCAGCCAGATCTCGCGCAGGCGTTCGGCCGAACACAGGAAGGGATTGTCGTGGTGGGGCGGGCCGCCGCTCGGAACTGTCGGTTCATCCTCAAGGATCGCATCAAAGTCCAGCATATCCCTGACATCGGGCTCATAAATCGGATGCCAGCCCGAGTGAACCTCTCCCAACAGGTTCAGATCGATCGACCGTCGGCCGATCGCCAGTGCCACGCTCAGCGCCTGGCTCAGATATTTGGAGACGATCCCGATCTCGCCGCCCGTCGCGACGTAGATGCGTTTCGCCATCTCATGCTTCGCGAGGCCGGACGCATCCGGCAACCCCATCATCTTTTCCATGACGCCGAGCACGCCAGAGAACATCGTGCGACCGCTCCGGGTCGCCCAGTCATAGGGCTTGAGGATGATCGTCGGTTGCAGCCGACGGCGCAGTTGCATCGTCTTTTCGCCCGGCACGGAGATGTCGAGCAGCCGGGGAAGACCCGCGATCACGATCTGGACTTTCACACGGTTGAGCAAAGACTTGATGAACTCGGTCACTTCCGCCGTCATGTCGGGATTATTCTCGTTCACCATGTGATGCCCTTCATCGATGAAGATCATCTCGGTGCCCGTCTCCTCGGCATAGAACGCGATCTTCTCGATCACCTCGCTGGTGTTCCAATGGTCCCGCGCACGATAGCCATAGGCGCCGAGGATCGCCCCCACCAGCGCCCGTCGCGTCGTCCGTTCCGGTGCTTCGACGTAAACGATGCGGCGGATATCGGCATCCTCTGTCGCGCTGTCGGGGTAGTCGGCCATATAGTCCTCGAGCGCCGTCGTCTTGCCGGACCCCGCAGAGCCGATGATGAGCAGGGCCCGGGCCTTGAAGCGTCGGCTGTCCCCGCGCGGGCGGTATCGGCCATGTAACTCGCGGATCGCCGCCTTCGCTTCCGTGTGGCGCGTATGTGGGATCACCGTGGTCTCGAACGCAAGCACGGCGTCGGGCACCGCTGGCCGTGCCGATAACTTCGCGGCGCGACGATGTGTCATCGCTTCGGATCCGCCCATTGTGCAACCAGAGCCTCGATGTCCGCGTCGAGATCTATGATGGGAGGCGCCGGCGCCGGAATCTGTTTCGCCGCAGGTGGTGCGGTCTCTATCGCCGGTCCCTGCGTTCCTATTTCAGGCGGTCGTTTCTGGCCTTCGATCGGCGTGAAGTAGCAACCGTCGGTCTCGTACCGCGCCGCCCGCGTCTTGCTGCGGACTTTGCTCGCCTTGCTTTGCAGCTCTCCCGCCGTCTGTTCGGCAAGACCGCGCGCCGCTTCGAGATCGGCGACAGTCACCGGCGCATTTTTCGGCAGGCTTCGCCTTGCTATCGAACGATGGATCTTGTGCTGATATTTGGAGACGCCCCGCGATATGCTCTGGTCGATACACGGGATCATCAGCCATTCGCCGCGCTCGTCGTCGAGCAGCCAGACCTCACCCAGATCATAGGGGTCGTAGCGTAACTCCCAGTCCTTCTCCAACCCGCCGCGGCGCGCTAGCAGGGGTTCGAGCTTCTCCCGATCAGCATAAAGCAGCCCCTCATATTGGATGCCGATGTTGGAGATGCGCCGGAAGAAGGTCTCTCCGGTCAGTCGCACAATATGGTCGAAGTCGGGAACCGGGCGCACCGGGTAAAGCGCGCTGAGTTCTCGCCAGCGCTCGTAGGGCGTGCATTTCAACGTATCGTGGACGCTGTGATGATAGTCGTCGACGATCCACTTGAGGACACGATTACGCACATCCTCGAGCGACAGCCTTGCCTGCGCCACCGGATCATAGAGATCCATGGTCCGCGACAACGTCGTCCCTTCCTCATGGCTGAACACCTGCACGCCGATGGTCTGGAACACGCGCTCGACCGCGCCCTTCAACCATGGCATTTTCACCGGCAGATTGACGATGCCGATGTCGAGCATCCTGGCGGCCGACTGCAGCGATTGCGACCGGAACTCCTTGCCGTTGTCGCAGATCAGCCATTCGGGCACGCCGTGGCACGGCCAGTCATGCTCAATATCGGCGAGCCCGGAGAGATCCTTCTTCCATAAGGAATGGGCAAGCGCTCTCTGAAGTGAGGCATAGGACGGCGCCTCGAAGCTCAGATGCACCCCTATAATCATGCGGGTGGCGCGATCGAGAAGCGCGGTGAGCCAGGGCCGCCCCAAGGCGCGGCCGCTCTCCGGATGCACCACCACCAGATCGATCAGGCAATGATCCACCTCCACTTCTTCGAGCGGCCGTTCGGGCGGGCTCCGCCGCTCGAAGATGCCGAACTTCAGCCAGGCGGCGCGCCGACCGAAGCGACGCTCATATTCCTGCCGTTCGGTATAATTGTCGCGAATAAACACGCGGAAGGTGCGGTCGCTGACCGCAGGAACCTCTTTCTCGCGACACAGATCCACATAGCGGCGATAGGCATAGTTCTTCTGCCGCCGCGGCATGCCCAAATACCAGACTTCGACGGCCTGCCGCATGAGCTTGTAGGTATCGGGGTGATCGCCGTCCTCGCGCGCATAGCGGGGTTGGCGTGCCCCGCGCCGATGATAATGCGGGATCAGGAGCCGGACATCCCGGCCGTGCCGGCTCCATACGCTATACCACGCCCGCACTGTATAGGGATTGGGCCGGGCCGCTGCCTTGGTGCGGCGTGGCACGCCGTTCCCTTTTCGCCGCTCCGCAGCCATCCGGGCCGCAAGCGCGGCATCTTCGCGTTCCCATTGTTCATGATGCGCGTCGAACACGGCCTCGGCGGCAGCGGCATAGGCGCCCATGAGTGTCGGGTGCTCGCCGCGGATCGCGTCGACCATGCGTACATAGGTGTCCCTGCGCTCGGCCTCGCGGCGGATTTCTTCGGGCCAGAACTCCCAGGTTTTCTCCAGCGTCTCGGCGATCGCCTTGGGCAGGCCGTCCGCATTGCAAGGATGATGCGTCAGCCGCCGGGCACCATAAACGATGTCGATTTCATCGTCGCTCCATGTTCGCGCATCGCTGCCGCTCTGCGGTCGCAGCAAATAGCCACGGCGCTTGCGCTCGATCACCAACCAGAGCGCCACCTGACCTTGATCGTCCCGGATCGAGAGCGTGTCGCCTTGCTGGAAGCGCATCGGCGTTGCGTTCATTTCGCATTCCTTCCCCGCATGAGGACCGTGTCGTCATCGAGCGGTCGATCGAGATCCACCGCAAGCTCGCCGACTGCCACGAGGCCGAGCACAATGTTGACATGCACGGGCCGGCCGCCGAGCGCCTCGGCGGCTGCGCCCAGGTTCGACGGAATGGGGAGGCGGGTGATTATGGTGTGGATCGCGTCGAGGTTTTCTGCCGCCAGCACCGCCACCGTTGCGCGCAGGCGTCGCACATTCGACAAGCGTGGCTGTCGCCGGATATCGGTATCGAGCCACATTTCGTGCCGGGCCCCACGCGCGGCGCACTCGGCTTCGATTGCTGGCAACCGTCCGCCCAAGGTCGGGTCAGCCGCCAATCGCGTGGCCAGTTTCACCTGCCGGTAGATGACCGCGCCGCCCACCGTCTCCAGCCGGATATCGGGGGTGTAACGCCGTTGTCGGCCAGCTTCCGTCCAAACGAACGTTTCCGGTTGCACCCCGAACTGTGCAACATCGGGATCGAAGTCGAGAAGCAACAGCGCATCGCGCTCGAGCAGGCTCTCATAAGGTAGCGCATCGCCAGCCTTGATCGACTGATACCAGCCCGTGCACGATCTTTGCCCCGGCCGTCCTGCCGGATTTCGGGCGAACCGCACCGTTGCGCCAGAACGCAAACGGGCAGATTTGTCGGTCACGCCGGCATCCACTATTCTCCTTGCGGGAACGACTCGAATTGCCGGTTCAGTATAACTGCTTCCGCAAAGGGCGTTAATCGGTTCCGCTCAGACCCTCATTATTGAATGGGTCGCTCGAAGCCTCCCCCTGTCCGTCGTCTTGACGGCCGATACTGGAGTCGAGCGCGAAGAAACCTATGCGTATCTCCCGATCTTCCAGAAATGGATGGACGATCACGGCATCGAGCATCATGTCGTCCGTTACGTCCCGAAGCGCTTCAAACATTGGCCGCCCTACTTCACGTTACTTGAGAACTGCCTGACTAACGCGACCCTGCCGTCAATCAGTTTCGGGCGCCATTCGTGCAGCTCGAAATGGAAAATTCAGCCTCAAGATCAATGGGTTGCGAACTGGGAGCCAGCGCAACGAGCATGGGCTCACGGCCAGCGTGTGGTGAAGCTTATCGGTTATGACAGCTCACCCGCCGACACCCGGCGATATGCACATCGCGAAGGTCATGTCTCACCGCTTTATGACTATCGCTATCCACTTCGCGAGTGGGGGTGGGACCGCCAGCGTTGTGCCGCACGGATCCGCGCCGAGGGCCTTCCCATCCCGATCAAATCGGCTTGCTCTTCTGCGCGGCGCAAAAACCGAACGAACTGATAACACTCCCGCGCTGGTGCCTCCGACTGATCGTGCTCCTGGAGGCGCGTGCCGCACCGCGCCTGCGCAATGTCGAGGGATTGTGGCGAAGCTCTACCAAGTCTCGACCCGGCTCCATGACGCTGTTCATTCGTGCGAACGCTCTGCTCGATCCCGCGGAGATCGATGCCATCATCGCCGGGGCTCCCGTCGACCTTGTCGACTTCCAGCTTGTTGCCGCCGATATCCCGATCGAGCGTCGCCCGCAGATGCGTGAATGGATCGACCGGTTCAATGAGGGTGTCGACCGAATCGCGGCATGACTGCCGCTTTCTCGACCCGCCTGGGCCGCGCAACTACACGGCGCTGCGGTCCCCGGCCTGATCAAACATTTGTCCTACGCCATATCGGACGAATTCGGCGCGAGCGCCTCGAGGATGCGGCAATCTGCGACGGTGCCGCCGGCGCAGGACTCGATGAGCGCGCCCAGTTCGCGGCGCAGCGCCGTCAGGTCGGCGATCTTGCGATCCACCTCGACAAGATGGGCCGTGGCGACCGCGTCGACTGTCGCGCAGTCATGGCCACGCCGTTGCGACAGATCGAGAAGGGCACGGACCTGCTCGATCGAAAAGCCAAGATCGCGCGCCCGCCGGATGAACGAGAGGCGTGCCAGATGCTCCGGTCCATAGCTGCGATAGTTGCCGCCGGTGCGCGCCGGCGGAGGCAGCAAGCCGATCTTCTCATAATAGCGCACCGTCTCGATGTTGGTCGCAGTCGTTGACGCCATTTCACCGATCTTCATCGCTTGACCCTGTAGTTGCTACAGGGTGCATATAGCGCCTCGACTCAAGGGAAGCGAGGCGACATGGCCGGTTGCGGATCATGCTGTGCTGAAACCCAGCGCATCGAAGACACACGCTGGCGGCGCGTTCTGTGGATCGCGCTGGCCGTCAATGTCGTGATGTTCGCCGGTGAGATCGGCGCGGGCATCGCCTCGGGATCGCGGTCGCTCCAGGCGGATGCGCTCGATTTTCTCGGGGATGCCGCAAACTATGCGATCAGCCTCGGCGTCGCGGGCATGGCGCTGCGCTGGCGGTCGCGTGCTGCTTTGCTCAAGGGCGGCACGATCCTCGCCTTCGGCCTCTATGTCCTGGTCACGACGATTCTTGCCGCTATGGGCCGGGGCGTGCCGCAGGCCGGGACGATGGGAATCGTCGGCATGATCGCCCTGATTGCCAATGGCGGCGTCGCGCTCATGCTCTATCGTTACCGGAGCGGCGATGCGAACATGCGCTCGGTCTGGATCTGCTCGCGCAACGACGCGATCGGCAATCTCGCGGTGCTGCTCGCGGCCGCCGGCGTCATCGGCACGGGTACGGCCTGGCCGGATCTCGCGGTCGCCGCGATCATCGCAGGCCTTGGCATAACCGGCGGGGCGCAGATCATCCGCCAGTCCCTCGCTGAATTCAAACTGGACCGAGGGTCAGGCAACACCGCGCAAGCAACCGCTCGGTAGCCCGATCGAGCGTCGCCCACGGATGCGTGAGTGGCTCGACCGGTTCAATGAGGGTGTCGACCGACTCGCGGCATAACAGCCGTTTCTCGCCCCGCCCGGGCCGCGCAGCTTCACCTTGACCGGTGTCTAGCCACGCCGTCATTCTACCGTGACGATGCGCCTGATCCACGACCTCGCCGTTCGCCGAATACTGTATCGTCGGCCGATTCCGACCATGCCGGATATCCTGGTGATTGATATACCACCGCGGTACGCGGCCCCCAGCCTACCGCTCGGCCGCTACTATCCCATCATCATCGAAACCCGCTTCGAACTCGACGAGATCGAGACCTTTCTCGCCGCCGAGCGGGACTTCCCCGTCGTCCCAGACTTATTCGACCGACGCCCTTCGGCGCTGAATGGTGGTGACATTGTCTTCTGTCGCTACGCCGCGCCGGCTCCGGGCTGGCCGCTCCTGCTTCTCTGCCATTGGCCCGCCAACTTTACTGTAATGGTGCCGCCAACGAGCGATTCCTTTGCCCGCGGTTGCTACACCACCGAGATGTTCGAGAGCATCGACGCCCTCGATCAGACCGAAGACCGGCTTCTCACTATGCTCGGCCGACACCACCCAGTCATCGTCAAACCGATCGGCACCGCGCATCCCGCAGGCCACGCCTAGCCAACGGCATTTCTGCCCGTGTAGCTCCGGATACCCGAACGGCGCCATGCGCCGCAGCGACTGATGCCGATCGCCCCACACTTTCCTCGAATCCACCGCCGCGTCGGTGCCCCGCCGGCCTTTCCCGTTCGCGCCCCCCTAACCCACACGCCAAACTTGCCCCGGAAGCCTTGCCTAGTTGTCGACGGGCGCGGGCGAACGAGCGCGCGTCGGCGGTTGGGCGCGCGGCGGGGCGGGGGAGGGAGGAGCTGGTGGCGGCGCGGCGCTGTTCTTGGGCGGCAGCGCGGGCGGGGAGGCCGGGGATCAGAGGAAAGGGGGATCTGGAGGAGTGTCGCCGAGATGGTCTCGAGAGCGACATTCGAAGGAGTTGAGGCGATGAACATTGGTGAATTCAAGAAGGAGAACGGCCGCCTGATGGGTTCGGTCTTCACGCGCACCATCGACCTGCCGAGGATCGGGCTTCGCCCGGTGCAGAGCCAGAGCGAGAAGGCGCCGATCTACGAGATCGTGGCGCTGAACATCGCGCGGCGCTGGGTGCAGATCGGGGCGCTCTGGGAAGCCGTGTCGAAGAAGACCGGCGAGGTCTTCCTCGCGGGCCAGATCGACGATCCGAGCCTGCCCGAGCCGCTTCCGGTCGCCCTGTTCCCGAACGAGGCGGGTGGATTCACCGTCGCCTGGCGTCGCGAAAATCTCGGCGGCGGGTTCGGCGGCGGCTTCGGCAGCGGTGGGTTCGGCACCAGCCAGCGCGACTATGCGCCACGGACCCAGGACGGCTTCGGTGACAGCACCGCCGGCGCCGACGGCAGCCTGAACGGCGACCGGACGGACGCGGACGTGGACGAGGACATCCCGTTCTGACCGCCAAGTGAACGAGGGCCGGGGGTGCGTCGAGCGCCTCCGGCCCTTTTTTTGTTTCCCCTTTCGACAAGGAGTTCGCCATCATGGCTCGAACCGCATCCTCAAACAGCATCAGCCGCCTGGCCGACCTGCCCACGCTTTATGCCGAAATGATCGCCACCCCGGAATTTCAGGCGGCGTTCGGCGATCCCATGCCGCTCAGCATCGTCGAGCTTGGCGATGAACCCGGCGAGCATGACATGCCCGAGCCCTTCGCCGTTCAGGCCGAATGCGGGGCGATCATCGCCACCATCTTTGATCTCTTCGCGGGCACGCGGCTTGAGCCGCTGTCCGCCGAGATCGCCTGGGGCTTCGTCAACAGCTTCCATTTCGTCGCCGGGAAGCTGGAACGCCGCGAAGACAGCCTCGCCGCCGAAATCGGCGACCTGGTGCGACATCCCGACATGAGCGAGGTCTATAATAACGAGCTGGAGGAGAAGCAGCTCCTCTGCCAGTCGACCGCCGAGCACCGCGAGGCGATCGAGTGCATGCGCGACTATGCGGCCGAGATGTACCGTGCGCAGTCGGGCTGGCCGTGGTCGCCGGCGCGGGGAAGCCGGGCATCCTCCGCATCGTCAGCGAGCCAGATCGCGGCGCAGGATTTCCTGCGTGCCCGCGAACTTGCCGCCCGCGAGAAGCACAGTCCGAAGGGACCGATCGTCGTCTTTTCCGGACCCGCCCAGTGGCACGATTGGGAAACCCTGTGGGCGCGGCTCGACGAGGTCCATCAGCGCGTACCGCACATGTCGCTTGTGACCACCGGACAGCGCAAAGGCGCCGACGCGATCGCGGCGGCCTGGGCGGCCCGCAATAGCGTGCCGCTGGTGGCGTTTGGCCTCTACGGTTCGGGTCGGAAAACCGCCTTCACCCGAAACCGCAAGCTCGCCGAACTGAAGCCCGTCGAGGCGGTGCTCTGCGAAGGCTCGGGGCTGCAGGCGAACCTCTATCAGACTCTGAAACAGGCGGGCGTGCCCATCCATGCCTTCCGCAAGGCCGATCAGATCGCCGATACCGCGTTACGCCGGATGCGGGCCTGAGCATCGGGGGCGGGGGCTTCGCTCCCGCCTCCTTTCCCACCGTTTCACAGGAGGCCGACATGGCCATACCAGATGTGTACCGGCGCAATTTCGCAACCCTGCGCCGCGCGGCCGAGGACGGTAATCTCGCCCTGATGGAGTGCACCGACGCGGTCACCGGCGTCCCGCGCTACGTTATCTGCGCCGTGGGACGGGACGACGGTGCTTACGTGATGACGCCGTTCGGCCATCTTCACGATGGAGACCCGTATGAGGCCTATCTACCTCCCGACACCGATAGATCGGAGCAGCCATGATCGGCTATGGAGGTTGCATCGAGCCCGGCGGCGTGGAGCTTGCCGACGAGCGATGGGGAGCGCCGTGTCCACGTTGTGGCGAACCAGCCGAGCACGGCCAAGTCGAGCGCGCGGAAGGCTCGCTCAATATCTACCGCACGGTCGCCTGCGATCATTGCGGGCACCATGAAGGGTTCGATTGGCTGAACCCCTGACGATCTGAGGTTCCTGTGAGGCCGGACGCATTCCCGCGTGCCGGCCTATTTTTATGCAAGGGCGGCGAGTGACAAACAGGCTTGGCCCTTCTCCTTGACCGCCGTGGAAGGGTGTTACGCGCGGCTAGCGTCTCACAATCCTCAGACGTGCGGGACGGCCGGTGCGGACAAAGGGTCCGCACCGGCCGATGCGATTCGGGGGGCATCGAGCCCCCCGAATCACAGCCTCTCTCTATCTATCAAGAAGTCCAAGCATGGCACGGGGACAGCGCCGGCCTCAAGGACGACGGGGCCCCACCATTTTCTTTTGCGGATCGAACACAGCGCCTCAGCGTCGACGTCGGTGGCCGCCAAAGAAAATCGTGACCCCCATCGCCGCTACGCGGTCGCTTCGCGATCCTTGACCCCGTCGCTCAGAGCCCGTGCCGGGAAAAATGCCTCTTTAAATTTCAGGAGGCCATCATGACGCATTCACCCCGTTCCATTTCCCGCTTCGCCGACATCGCCGCGCACTATGCCGAGGAGACGGCCGAGCCCAGCGACCGCTTCGCCGTCGCCTTCACCGAGACGGTGGGCGAGTTCCGGATCGACCGCGCCGAGGACAGCATTGATGCCGGCATGCCCGATCCGCTGGAGGCCGAGCGCGCGACCGAACTCCTTATCACGACGTTGTTCGACGTCCTGCACGACACCCGGTTGGAGAGCATCGCCGACCGCCTCGCCTGGGGCATCGTTCACAGCTTCCACAAGGTCGCCGACCAGCTCGACGGGGAAGCCGATCGCGCGGCGCAGCAGGTCAACGGACTGATCCGCTCCGCCGACGGGAGCGAGGTCGCGACGAGCGAACTGGAGGAGGCCCAGACGCTCTGCCAGTCGCTGGACGAAGCCCGGGATGCGGTCGCCTGCATGCGCGATCACGCGGCGCAGATGTATCATGCCGAAACCGGCCGGCCATGGTCGGCACCGCGCGCGACGTTGGTGTCGGGAAAGCGGACCGCCTCGGTCATCGCCGCCACCGACTTCCTCGCCGCACGCCGCCAGCGCCGCATCGAGGAACACGCGCCGCAGGGGCCGGTGGTGATCTTCTCGGGCGGCCAGCAATGGGAGGACCATCAGCTCCTGTGGGATCAGCTCGACGCGATCCACGCCCGGATCCCGGCGATGGTGCTGGCGACGACCGCCCAGAACAAGGGATGCGACGCGATCGCGGCGGCATGGGCGGCGCGGTCGGGTGTGAAGCTGGTGGCCTTCACGCTCGACGCACGGTTGGGGAAGCGGGCAGGGTTCGCCCGCAACGAGCGGCTGCTGGCACTGCGCCCCGTCGAAGCGCTGGTCTGCGAGGGGTCAGGACTTCAGTCGCACCTCGCCCGGATGGTCCGCGACAAGCGGGTGCCGGCGCACTTCTTCCGGCTCTCGGATCAGCGCACAGCCGGCGCTGTCGCCTGAGATCGTGATGGGGATCGGTTGGGCATGATGCCCGGCCGATCCCTTTTTTTGTTGGCGTAGAGAACCGCCCCGCTCGGGAGCCCGATCAGAGATCGGGTCCGTCGCGGGGCGGTGCGACAGCGTGCTGTCGGCCTCCTGCGCGTGGCTACGCCATGCTCGTCGCTGGGCCACCCTTCGGGCGAGTTTTTGGTTCGGCCGCTGCCACTGGCAGCGCCTTCAGGGCGGCGAGGGCCTGACTCCCACCGACCCGGATCGCCTGGTTGAGTAGGTCTTTGAAATCCCGCTCGGTCAGCGCCTCGATTGGGAGTTCGGTCACCATCCCCGCATAGCGATCGCGCAGGGCGCGCCGGGCACTTTCCACTTCGTCGGCGACCTTGCGCTGTCGCGCTTCGAGGTCGGCAAGTCGCTCACGTTCCGTCATCTTGGGCATGTCCATCGTCCTTTGTGATGGGTCTGCCCGCCGTCCCGGATTGTAAGCTGGGTTCGCGCGCGTTCAATCCCGAACTTGGGGTATCGATCTCATGCACACCAACGGTAGCGCGATCGAGATGAGCTTGCCGGCGTGCCGCCGGCGAGAAGAAGAAATCCCCTGCCGGGGATTGTCCGCCCATGCCCGGTCGAGACAACGCAGCGCGCAGAGCGCTGCGAAGGGGAGCACTCACGGCCTTGGCCGTTTGTAATGCACCGTACGCACGGGTGCTGCGCGGCTATTCCGACGATAAATCAATGCTATAAGCCTGTCCGACAAGTCCGACGCTGGACACGGCGCGGCGTCCGACATGTCACCCGCGAACGACAGTGCGTCGAGCAAATCGTTGGATTTGCGCGTCTATTCCTGTCTGACATGTCGGACAGCATAAATCGTTGAAAAACAGCGGCATCCGCGCTATGATGCGCTTGCTTCAAGACTTGCCCGTCGAGCTCCCAGTGCTGGAGCTACGACATGATCAGAATAAGCGTGCGGATCGACAGCGCCCTGCACGACCGCCTCAACCGGCGCGCGGCCGGCGCCGATCTCTCCCTCTCGGTGTTCATTCGGTCCGTTCTCGAACAGGCCGCCGATCCCCGCGGCCGGTACATCTATTCGTCGCAGGACGAGATCCTCGCGACCTGCATTCAAATCCTCACCATCCTCGGCACCTCGATCGGCCAACGGACCCCGGACGTTCTGCAAAAGGGGATGGCGGAGGCGCGCGGCATATTGCGGGACAGGGGTCTGCTCGACCCGGAAGCCGACCGATGAGCGGGGATGAACGACGGGCTGATCCCACCCCCACCGCCGAGCTTCAGGCATCGCCGCAGCTGCCGACCATCCCCTGGACGATCGGCTTCCTGCCGCTCCTGTATCTCGGGCATCCCAGATCGGTCCTTCCTGTCCATGTGGACGCGGGAGACGCACGATGAGCATCTTTCGCAACGACACGCTCGGCTCCTGGACCCGCGGCGGACAGGCGATCGTCCACAATGTCCGCATGACAACCCAGGTGTTTTTCCAGACGGTCATCGCGGGGTTCGTCCTCTGGGTGATGGGCACCATCTGGTATGCGCTCGAAATGTCGACGGACTATGAGCGCTTCATCCTGCGCAAACTGGTCGAGGCGAGCTTCAAGGTCGATGCGGCCGCCGGCACCAACGATCCGGTGTTGTTCAAGACGCCGGCGGGACACCAATATTGGACGTCAGCCGATTGGCTGCTCGCCTCCAAACTCGCCAAGCAGACTCTCCATAAGGTCGAGCTCGACCTCATCCACGGGGCGTTGATCGCCGGCGCCTTCGCGCTGCTGGCGCTGTTCTTCGCCTGGTTCACATTCACGCGCACGGGCAGGGGACTCGGCTCGAACGAGTATTTGCGCGGTGCCCGGTTCGGCACGATCCGGCAGGTCAAACACTTGCTCCGCCACCAGCGCAAGGGGAGCTTCTCGATCGGCGGCGTCCCCATTCCGGATGCCTATGAGCCCGAGCATGTGCTCCTGTGCGGCGCGCCCGGCACCGGCAAGACCAACCTCATCGTCAAGATGCTCGAGGGGATCCGCAAGGAGGGCAAGCGGGCGATCGTCTATGATACTGCCGGCACCTTCGTCGAGAAATTCTACCGCCCGGGAAAGGACATTCTTCTCAATCCACTCGACAAGCGCACCAGCCGCTGGTCGCCCTGGGGCGACGTCCCGCGCGATTACCATTATGACCAGATCGCTGAGTCGACGATCCCCGACAAGGCGGGTGATCCGTTCTGGGCGAAGGCCGCCCGCGGCACGCTCGTCGCGGTCATGCGCAAGCTCGCGCATCAGAAGCAAATGCTGGTCTCGATCCTGCTTGATCGCCTGTTGCGGTCCAAGCTGAAGGATCTTGCAGCCTTCGCCGCTGGTACCGATGCCGCGGCTTTCATCAGCCTCGAAGGGGAGCGCACGTCTGCCGGCATCCAGGCCGAACTTGCCTCCGTCATGCGCAGCTTTTCCTATCTCGACGACACCCGCAAAGGGCTGTCGATCCGGGACTGGGTGGCGAACGAAAAGGGGGACGGCTGGCTCTTCATCACCGTCAAGGCCGACCAGCTCCCGTCGCTTCGGCCCCTGATCACGGTCTGGCTCGATATCGCCATTTCGGCGGTCATGAGCCTGACGCCCGATCGCCGCCGACGCCTCTATTGCGTCATCGACGAACTCCCCACGCTGCAGAAATTGCCATCGCTGTCCGACTTCCTAGCGCGCGCCCGCAAATATGGCGGGTGCGGTATCCTGGGGTTCCAGTCCTACCCGCAATTGGAGGCGACCTACGGTATCCAGGATGCCGCTGCGATCACCGGCTATTGCTCGACCTGGGTGGCTCTCCGCGCCAACGACACCCCCACGGCAAAGCATGTTTCGGAGAATCTCGGTCAGGTCGAACAGGTCGAGGCGAACGAAGGCATGTCCTACGGCGTCAACGACATGCGCGACGGCGTGAACCTGTCGCGCATGCAGGTGACCCGCCCGCTGGTCATGCACACCGAGGTCACCAATCTGCCCAACCTGTCGGGTTTCCTGCGGTTCGGTCGCAACCTGCCGGTGGTCCATTTCCAGGACCGCTTCAACACCGTCGCGACCATCGCCGACGCCTTTGTCGAACGCGATACGCCGCCGGTGCGCGACCGGGATGGCGAGGCCCTGATCGCCGCGATCCATGCCGAAGCCAAGTCAACCGAGTCGCCATCACCGCCGCGACGCAAGAAGGCTGCACGACCGGTGCCGCCACCGCCTCCGCCAACATCGCCTGACCTCTTCGAGGGCGGCAGCAGTGGGGCCGCCGAGGGGGAGGGGGTTGAACCGAAACCCGCCGAAAACCCGCCGACAGACCCTGTCGCACCTGCTCCGGCCTTCACGCTTGCCCCCCAACGGGGCCGGACCCGCATCGAACTCGATGTCTATGATCGCGAAAATGGCCCGGCCAGGCCGGCGCGGCCGGCATGATCCATCCCCGCCGCCTGAAAGGTACGCCCGGCAATATTGCCCGCTATTATACGGTGGGCGATTATTACACCAAAGGGAGCGACGAACATTCAGAATGGGGTGGCCGGATAGCGGTTGAGTTAGGGCTATCCGGCCCGGTCGATCCCCAGACTTTCCAAGAGTTGCTGGCCGGAAAGATCGACGACCAGCAACTCGGCCGCCACCGTGCCAACGGCGAGATCGAGCATCACCCCGGCTGGGACTTCGCCGTCAATGCGCCGAAATCGGTATCGATCATGGCGCTGGTGATGGGCGACGAGCGGATAATCGCCGCCCATGAGAAAGCAGTCGGGACGGCGCTCGAATATCTCGAAGAACATGCGTCCCTGCGCCGACGCGACAACGGCCAGATCGTTCACGAGACGACTGGTCGACTGATTTTTGCCCGCTTCACCGAACATGCCAGCCGCGAGCTCGATCCCCATCTCCATACCCATGTTGTCGTGATGAACATCACGAACCGAGAGGACGGTTCGTCCTGGGCCAGCCTCGAGACACGGGCGATGTTCGCCGAGCAGATGGTTGCGGGGCAGGTCTATCGAAACGACCTCGCCCATGAGCTTCGCCAGATCGGATACGAAGTCGAATTCGACCCCAGACGGGGGCTGTTCGAGATCGTCGGCGTTCCCAAGGACTTTATCAAGGACACCTCCCAGCGCGCTGGACAGATCGATGCCCATGCCAAGGAGCATGGGCTCACCGGACAGGCAGCGCGTCGCCAATCCTTCTACCAGACGCGCGGTCCCAAGGTGACGGCGACACTCGACGAGTTCCACATCCAGTGGGCCGCGCGCGCGAAACCCTATGAGGCGGACCTCGCCAAACTCACCGCGCAGGTCGAGGAACGGGGCACGTCGATCATCGACGTCGACCGCCGAACCGCCGGTCGCGCGAGTCTGTTCGGCCTGCGGCAGGCGGAGACACGCGAAGCCGTGAACAATCTCGGCCGCATGTACGGGTTGGCGCTGGCCAGCCATGTCGGAGAGGTGAGGCTTGCCGATGTCCGGCCGTTGCTTGCCGAGCATGAGGCGAAGCACAAGCTCCTCGTCACCCGTGCGCCGACGGGCGATCAGACTCTAACCCGCGGCCGGACCAGCAGGCGCAGCGCTCGCCAGGAAATGGCGCTGTCGCAGCACCTCGCTTTGGCCCTGGATGATGCCCGACCCATCGCCACCGCCGACCGCCTCCTGGTCGCGCTGGAGACCGCTGGCCTCACGCCCCATCAGGAGCAGGCCCTCGTTCAATCGGCCTTGTCGCGGGACCGGGTCACTGGCATCCACGGCGTCGGCGGCGCCGGCAAATCGACGTTGATGAATACCCTGAGACAGGCGGCCGAGCCGGGAACGGTGCTGGTCGCGCTGGCCCCCACATCGTCAGCCGCTGCGACCACGGGTCAGATCGCGGGTGTCGAATCGAGAACGGTCGAAAGCGTTCTCACCAGCGGTGGTCGCGGCATCACCGACCGCCATGTTCTCCTCCTCGATGAGGCCGGGCAACTCGGGACACGCCAGGCCATTCGCATCCTCGAGATCAGCCGGATGACGGGCGCGCGGCTGATCCTGCTCGGCGATGACAAGCAGACCGGCGCGATCGAACAGGGGAAGCCCTTCTGGCTGATGCAGAAGTTCGGCCTCGCCACGGCGCAACTCACCGAGTCGATGCGCCAGCAGACCAAAAGCATGAAGGCCGCGGTCACCCATGCGCGGGCCGCGGAATATGCCGCCTCGCTGTCACACCTCGACAAGGTCGTGAGCGGGGAGGGGGCCGAGGCGCTCGCCAAGGGCCTCGTCGCGGAATGGACCCGGCTCAAGCCGGAGAACCGCGCCACCACGAACATCCTGGTGCTCGACAATGCCACCCGGCTGATCGTGAACTCAAAGATTCGCGAAACCCTGAAATCGGAAAGCGCGATCGCGGCCGAAGACGCACGGCTCCAGGTCCTGACGCCGAGCGGCATGTCCGACCAGGAGAAACACTATGCCCGATTTTATTCAGGCGGCCAGGTCGTGACCTTCACGCGGGATCAGCTCGGCGCGGGGATCGCGCGCGACGTCCAATATCGTGTTGTCGGTATCGGACGCGCCGAGAACGGGCGGCAGGTCGTGCGACTGGTCGACGAAAACGGCCGGATGATCCGCTGGGATCCGCGGCAGAGTCAGGTCAAGCAGATCAACGTGTTCAACGCGGAGAATCGCGACCTCGCGGAAGGCGATCGCATCCAATGGCGTCTGGTGAACAATGCGCTCGATCTAAAGAATGCCGAGCGTGGCACGGTCGAAAAGATGGATGGAACCGTTGCCACGATCCGTTGGGACCGAGGCGAGCGCGTGCAGCAGATCGACCTGTCCGAGCACAAGCACTGGGACCACGGATACGCAGAGACCGTATATTCCGCGCAGTCCAAGACCTACGCCCGGGTGTATGTGCTGGCGCCGGTCAATTCCGGGCTCGTGAACGGCCAGAATTATTATACGGCGATCACCCGCGCGCGCTTCGGCGTGAAGCTCTGGACCGAGGACGGGAAGCGCCTCGCCGAGAAGCTCGAGACCCATTCCGGCGAAAAGACGTCCGCGCTGGAAGGGCTCGGAAGGCTGGACAGGGATAGCCGCGACAGCCTCGCCGCGCGTCATGCAGACCCGATTGAGCGAGCTCGGGCGGACCAGGATCGTGAGCGGTCCGAGCGGCGCGACATGGCCCTTGGCCGGCAACTCGACCAACGGACGAATGCGCCAAGGGGCCTGCCGGAGCGGCTGGCTGAAAATGCCCGCGGGATTGCCGACATCCTCGACCGCTTCCTGCAATCTGTCGTCGATCGCGCGCCTGCCGAAGCCGATCGCGCCGACGCCCGAACCGACCCAGCGCCCGCCCAAGTACATGACTCCCGTGACGCCGATTCCGGCCACGGTCCGGAACATTGATCACGGAGCAGTTTGCCATGAACCACACCGCCTTTGCATTTTCCGCCCGATGCCGCCTCAAATCTATTCTGCGCGCCGGCTGCCTTGCCGTGGTGTTCGCGGCATCCACCGCGGCTTCACCCTCGGCGGGGATGGCGAGACCTTCGGAAGGCGCCATCTCACACTGCATTGCACGTGCCGCTGGTGGGAAGGATTGGCTCGAGAAAACCCTGTGGGGACTGCGCGACCAGGAAGGCGGATGGGTCGGCGCGGAGGTCGCCAATGCCAACGGATCGCATGACCTGGGGCCCCTTCAGATCAATAGTTGGTGGGTGCCAAAGATCGCAGCGGTGCTGCGGCGGCCCGAGCAGGAGGTTCGCACCTGGCTCAAGTCCGATGCCTGCTTCAATGCCGATGTTGCCCGCTGGATCTTCCTGTCGGCCTTGCGGGCGACCGGTGACTATTGGGCCGCGATCGGGGTCTATCACAGCCCCACAGCGTGGCGCCAAAGGCACTATGCCCTGAGCGTCGCAGACCACCTCACGCGGCGTTTTGGCCCTGCGATCTTCGCCGAACGGCCTGTTAGGCTTGGCGGTGCTTCGGTCGCGACGACCCCGCAATCGCCCGACTCGCCCACCAACGAGGCCAAGCGGGAGCGAATGCTCGGGTTCGGCGTGGTAGCGCGCTCCGTATCGTCAGAGGTGCAAGATTAAGCGGCGCGGTGGCAGCAGGCTTGTCGCTCTATCCGCTCCTCGATAGATCAGCAGGGGAACAACCAGGAGTGAAACATGAACAACAGCGACCTCGCCGACCATCTTTCCAGCGCCACCGGCTCGAGCAAGGCCGACGCCAAGAAAATCGTCGATACTGTCTTCGCGGCGATTGCGGACGCGGCGGCGAAGGGCGAGGAGATTTCGCTCAACGGCTTCGGCAAGTTCAAAGTGAAGGCCAGCGCGGAGCGCGAAGGTCGCAATCCCTCGACTGGCGCGACCATCACGATTGCGGCCTCGAAGAAGCTCTCGTTCACGCCCGCTAAAGCGGTGAAGGACAAGCTGAACGGTTGAACCAATTCTTGGTCCAGGCGCGTCCCTCAACGATCGCGCCTGGACCAAGAAAGCCGGCCGTCGTTTTCCTCGTGTGGAGGCCGGTTTGGGGTTTTCCACACTAGGGTTCGGCGGCGATGGGTTCAAAGTTCCTTGTGTCTAAAGCGTCTGCTGGCGCGACTTCGCGACCGCCCTCTATCATACAGGTTTCATGACAGACCCTCGAACCCACACAGCTTCTCGCACCATCGTTGCGCCACCACGTGCCATCTTCCGCGCTTTTCTCGATGCCGAGGCCCTTGCGTCATGGCGTGCGCCCAAGGGCATGACTGCGAAGATCCTCGCTTTCGACCCCCGTGTTGGGGGCAGCTATCGGATGACATTCGTCTATTCCGAGACCGAGCGTGGCCGAGGCAAATCAACGGAGAATACCGACGTTGTCGAGGCACGCTTCATCGAACTGATACCGAATGAAAAAATTGTCGAGGCTGTCGAGTTCGAGTCCGCCGATCCGGCCTTTGCCGGCACCATGACGATGACCACGATATTCACGGCCGTCGCAAACGGCACGAAAGTGACGTTCACCGCCGAGAACGTCCCCACGGGGATCAGCGAAGCTGACCATCGCGCCGGCATGGATTCGTCATTGAAGAATCTTGCCAATCTCGTTGAATAGGCCCGCAATCGACGCTTAGTCTTTCTATGGGCGTTTGCGAGGAAGATAGCGCCTGACCGCCCGCGACATCATCGACACGCTGAGCACTGTAGATCGGCTCGAGTGCGGGAACTGTTGATAAACGGTGGCACGCGAGTTACAATAACCTTGCTCCAAGACATCCCGCTGAGCTCCATCGATTGGAGCGGCGACGTGATAATGACGGTGCGCCTCGGTGGGGCCTTGCTTTGGCACCTCAGGCAATGCGAATGTCCCTTACACGATAATCGCATCGTACGGCGATGAGGCGCGCCCGATCTTCTAACACGAGGTACGGGAACGCCAATGATTCCTCGACCGGGCCACGAACGCCTTACGGTCAGTCCAACCCTCCTCCGCAACCTAGAGCGCAGGCTACGGATCAGGAGCCTACTCAGTCTGCATGTGAATCCTCAGCGGGGAGCTCGACCCAAGAGACTCCACGGGAACCTCGCAATGCGAGGCGCGATAAATTCTCACGGCAGCTGATTGAGGATGCCAGTGGGATATTCGCACGACGACTGGGCCGGCCAGTGTCTCAGGACGAAGCGAGGATTCTGCTAGGCGACCTGACCGACTATTATGAGCTCGCCATCGCCCGACGTCGGACCATTGTCGTTCGACAACCGTCAAGGGAATGCGACGACGACACGAACGCCGGATAACCCAGCCAAGCGGTTTGTCTACGCCGAATCGGCAGCTTGACGGGTCAACGCTATCGCAGAATAAATAGTGAACAGAACGGCACGGCGGCACGGCCACAATTCCCCAGCGATAGGCGCGTTTCGCGGTTGGAAGTGGGGAAGGATCGTGATTGAGAGCAGAGAAGGAATTGTGGAACAATGGCGAAACCCAGAGCGAAGCTGAGACGGACGGTGGCACGTGCGTCGGTCCACCACGCATTGAAGAAAGCGGTTCTCTACGCTCGCGTCTCAACGTCGGAGCAGGAGCGCGAGGGATTCTCGATTCCTGCCCAGCTCAAACTTCTCCGAGACTACGCAGCGATCAACGACATCGATATCGTAGCCGAACATGTCGATGTAGAAACCGCGCGGAAGGCCGGGCGTACCGAATTTGAAGCGATGCTTGCGTACCTACGACGCCATCCATCGGTCCGAATGATCCTGGTCGAAAAGACCGATCGGCTGTATCGCAACCTCAAGGACTGGGTGACGCTCGACGAGTTGGATATCGAGATCCACCTCGCCAAGGAGGGTGTCGTCCTTTCCAAGGATTCCAGGTCTTCCGAGAAGTTCATGCACGGCATCAAGGTGCTGATGGCCAAGAACTATATCGACAATCTATCAGAGGAAGCGCGCAAGGGCATGACCGAAAAGGCCGCGCAGGGTTATTGGCCTACCCTCGCTCCACTCGGTTACCGCAACATCCGCAATGATGCTGGGCGGAAGGTGATCGCGGTCGATCCCGAGATCGCACCGATCATTGCGCGCCTGTTCGAGCTGTGCGGAACCGGTAATTTCTCAATCAACGAACTGGCAGCGAAGGCGCGCGAGCTTGGTTTGAGGTATCGTCGAAGCGGCAAGCTCGTCAGCAGTACGAGTACGATTTTCTATATTCTCAGAAATCGGCTCTACACCGGCTCCTATGAGTGGGACGGTAAGCTTTACCAAGGCCTACACGACCCGATCGTCTCGCTCGAGGCTTGGGAACTAGCTCAGGAAGTCATCGATGGCCGTAGCGCATCCAATGTCCGCGCGAGTCCCAAAGATTTCGTCTACACCGGCTTGATGACGTGCGGCCACTGCGGCTGTGCGATGGTCGCGGAGATAAAAAAGCAGAAATACATCTACTACCATTGCACCGGCTTTAAGGGAAAATGCCCTGAGCGTTACGTCCGCCAGGAGGCGCTTGACGTTCATTTCGAACAGATGCTTTCGCGGCTTCGCCTCGACGACGAGATTTTCGGTCTCGTACAGCGAGCGCTCCGCGAGAGCCATGGCGACGAGAGCCGCGAGCGTGATGAAGCCAAGGCGCGGCTGACTGCCGAGGCAGACAAGCTCCAGGAGCGTCTTGACACCATCTACCTCGATAAGGTCGATGGACGTATCACCAAGGAATTTCACGATCGCATCGCTACCACCTGGCGGGAGGAGAGAGCGCGGGCGATCCGAGGACTCGAGCACCTCAATAATGCCGACGAGGCCTATGTCGACGATGGCGTGGCGCTGCTCGATGTCGTCAGGAACGCCCACAAAGGCTTTGCGGAGATGGCCCCGGAATACCGGCGTCGAGCTCTAAATTTGGTACTTTCGAACTGTACTTGGGCCAATGATCGGCTGACCGTAGAATTCAGGCAGCCCTTTGGAATGCTTGAAGAATTATCACGGGCCGCGTTCACTCTCGGCACGCCAAACCAACCCCAAAATGAGGGTTTTGACAGTTTGGTGACCCCTACGGGAATCGAACCCGTGCTTCAGCCGTGAAAGGGCCGTTACGAGGCTGTTTGATCGTCCACCGGTGTTTGCTGGTATCCTCGGAAAACCGCCACTCACGAGGCAATGTGTATCCCATTGTCCACCGCTGATTGTCGATGTATATTTGACGGGTATTTGATAGGGTGCGGCATGGCAAAGACGGTTTCCGAGGCGAAAGTCACCACACGCGCGACGCGGGCTAAGCTCGAAGAGGGTAAGACCCATTGGCGCGCAATCGACCGGCACGTGCACCTGGGCTATCGCAAAGGGCTGCGTAGCGGGCAGTGGCTCGTTCGCTGGTATCAAGGCGATCAGAAGTACAAACAGGTCGCGATCGGAACCGCCGATGACGTGATCGCCGCTGGCAATCTCGATTTTGAAGCCGCTGTTCGTGAAGCTAGGCAAACGGTAATCAATCATCGAACCGATGCTGCGCGTGTAGCTGCCGGTCCCATTATGACCGTTCAATCTGCCATCGATCAGTACCGTGAGAAGCGGGATAAGGTCGAGAGCGCCCACCGTGGTCGGGAAGCGCATTCGAGCGCCCACCGGCTGCGTAATTACGTCTCCGAGGCATTTGCGGCGACGCCGTTGCACCAAATCACGTCCGACGCGCTTTCGAAGTGGCGGGCGTCTATTCCGGGTGCGGTCGCTACTCGCCAACGCTTGTCCAACGATTTGCGCGCCGCACTGAATGGGGCGACCAAGGATCAGGCGGTCCGCGTTGCAATCAAAGAGGGACTGAAAAAACCTGACGAGGATGTTGGGGCAGCCGAGACGCGCGCCGATCAATTTCTATCCAACGATCAGGTCCGTGCGGTAGTCGCGGCAGCGGGCGAAATAGACGCGGACTTCCACCGCCTTGTGCTTGTGCTTGCAGCCACGGGCGCGCGCTTCGCACAAGTGCACCGCCTTACGGTTGGCGATGTTTCCGCCGATAAGTTGAGCATTCTTATGCCCGCAAGTCGGAAGGGGCGTTCGGGTGCAAAGTCGCGAGGCTCGAAGCCGGTGCCGATCGGAAAGGACGTATTACAGGCCCTTATGCCGATTATCGAAGGCAGGGCAGGCAATGAGCCTTTGTTAGAGCGCTGGTTGCATAAACAGGTCGCGCCGAAGGTTTGGGAGCGCGATACGCGCGGCCCTTGGCGACTTGCCAGTGAGATGACGCGTAAGTGGGCAAAGGCGGTCGAAGCGGCTGGGCTACCTGCCGATACCGTGCCCTATGCTTTGCGGCATTCAAGCATTGTGCGAGCGCTAACCGTTCCGTTGCCAATTCGGCTGGTTGCTGCGTTACATGACACGTCGATCGCGATGATCGAGGCGCACTATACTCATCACATTGCAGATAGCATGTCGGCTTTGGCAGCAACTGGCGTCATCTCGCTGACGGCAGATGTGGCATAATAGTCACATGATCTAAGCTAAGTCCGTGAAATGATTAGATAAAATAATGCTTGACGACGTCCACAAATAAGATTATCAACATCTCACAGAAGTTTGCCCGCTTGGGCATTGTCCGGCGTCATCCGGTGAAGTATAACGGTGTCCGTGCTTCACTAAAGGACCAGAGTCAGTGCCAAATCTTCTAGATATTTCCACCACCCGAGATGCCCTTGGCGGCATATCGCGCAGTTCGGTTTACCTTCTCATCGGGCGTCAGGCGCTAGATGTCAGGCATATCGGACGCCGTGTTTTTGTAACGCGTGAGTCGATCGAGCGCGTTGTTGCCCACGGGGCATAACATCAAAACACCCCGCGATCTGTCGTTCAAAAAATTTGAGCGACCAAGCCGTGCAGGGCTGATCGCTCAAGGATTGGAATTCTCGTCTTGGTTATTCATCTACCTATCGCAGCCGTGATCGGCACGCAAGCATCAACTTCGCCTGAAGGCGAAAAGACGGCGGCTTTCGAGATACAAGTCGCCCCTTTCAACAGTCCTGCCGGGGGCGAGCAAAGCAGTACGGCAGCGAGCGCTCTTGATCGCATAATTACCGTAACTCGCTTTCCGACCATGGGAGCGAAAGTAAAATACGAGATGGAAACATCTCTTCGAGATTTTGCCCAATACCTTCCGACCATCTGGGCAGTCAGCAAAGAACGATTGCCTTGGTTCAAATTGGCGTCGTTTGGTGACAAACGAAAGGCCGGATCGAATTGCCTTCGCTCCAATGAGAACATGCTTCTCATTGATGGCGTCGAGGTTGATTATGATGCGGGCGAAACGATGCCGGATGAGGCGGCGAGGCTGCTTCGAGAAGCCGGGATATGTGGGCTAATCTACACTACGCCTAGTCACACGATCGAAACACCAAAGTGGCGAGCATTCTGCCCTTTCTCCAACTCACTCCCGAAAAGGGATCGGGCTGCAAACGTCGCCAAATTGAACTTTCTCTTTCATGGCACTTTAGACCCTGCCAGCTTCACCATGTCGCAAAGCTTTTACGGCGGCAACGTTACGGACAAGCCGGAGATCACGGTATTTGTTGTGGAAGGTCGCGCGCTTGATCTTGCAAGCGACATACCGATGACCGGCAAGGACGGAAAGCCTTGGAAGGCCCCAGACAGCCGAAACATCCTGCGGCCAAGAGTGCCGCTACCAGAGAAGCAGGCTGGGACCTCGGTTGGCATGATCATGCTGGAAACGGCTTGTAACAAGGTCGCGTTCGCATCGCCGGGGACGCAGGAAAAGACGTTGGTTAGCCAGTGCTGGCACGTTGGTCGTCTAATTGACGAGGGCCGCGTAGATCGCGCTCTTGCCGTGCGGCTTCTAGAGCATGCTGCGAGTAGTATGGCGGATGAACCGGGCCGCAAGCCATGGCAGCCGCATGAACTCTCCGACCGCATTCGCATCGCTATGCGGAAGACCACAGGAGTTGAGGCATGAGCGCGCCCTACCAGTTCAAAGTCGCGCAGATGGCTGCCGTTGAGGATATGGGGCTTACCAACCGTCCGGTTATTCGGATTGTTGCAGGCCAAGCCCCCGCCGCCGCTTCAGCAGTTGAAGACGCCCTAATCCTTGGTGACGCGCCGTTTTACCAACGGGGCGGGCTATGTCGGCCCTTCACGACTGAAGCTCCTACGTCGTCCGGCGGTACGACGCGCGTGCCGTGTGTTGTTCAGGTGACTGAACCGATGCTGGTCGATCACGCCGGTCGCGTAGCCGACCTCGAAAAGTATGATGGTCGATCGGAAAGCTGGAAACCGTGTGAATTGCCAAGCGGCATCGCCAAAATCGTGCTGTCGCGTGTCGGTGAATTGGAGTTCCCGCCGTTGGCTGGCGTCATTGTCACGCCCACGCTTAGACCGGATGGGTCTATTCTGTCCGAGGCGGGGTATGACGTGCGAACGCGGCTCCTATTAATCGCCCCCTTGCGTCTTCCGGCAATTCCAAATGAGCCGACCAAAGAGGATGCACTCGCAGCCTTGGCGCTTCTCGACGGGCTTCTAGTGGAGTTCCCATTCGCTAACTTGGCTTCGCGTTCGGTTGCTTTGTCGGGGCTGCTCACGGCAGTGGCGCGGGGCGCGATGGCGACAGCGCCCATGCACGTCTATTCGGCCCACATGGCTGGGACTGGTAAGAGTTACCTAGACGGCCTGAAAGGCGCGCTCGTTCTGGGCGATCACGTTCCCGTTCTTTCGATCGGCAAGACTGAAGAGGAAACAGAAAAGCGCCTGAGCGCCGCGCTGATGGCGGGACGTTCGCTTGTCTCAATTGACAACGTGAACGGCGAGCTAGGCGGGGACTTTCTATGCCAGGCGATCGAACGTCCAATTGTCTCGCCGCGCGTGCTGGGCCAGTCCACGCTTGTTGAGATCGAAAACCGGGCGACCTTTTCGGCTACTGGAAACAATATCCGCATCACAGGTGACATGACCCGCCGCGCGATACTTTGCCAGCTAGACGCCGACGTTGAACGTCCGGAACAACGGCAATTCGATGGCAACCCCTTCGCCGCTATTATGGCTGATCGTGGTAAGTACGTGGCAGCAGCTTTGACGGTTGTTCGCGCGTATGCCGTTGCAGGGTACCCAGAGCAGCGGCCAGCCCTTGCGTCATTTGAGCAATGGTCCAAGGTCATCAGGTCCTCGCTTGTTTGGCTTGGGCAGGCTGATCCGTGCGATACTATGTCGGCTGCGCAGGCAAGTGACCCAGAGCGCGCGGCCCTGCATACCGTCATAACTGCTTGGAAGGCTGCATCTCCAGACCGCTTGCTCCTAACCCGTAATCTGATCCAGATTGCCGAACAGCAGGGGGAGTGGTCGCACTTCGAACCCGGTGTGGCGTTGCGGGAGGCGCTGATGGAAATCGCCGAGCATCCTAGGGGACGCGAGATATCCCCCCATCGCCTTGGGCGGTGGCTCGCTGATCGGGAAGGCCGGATTGTCGCGGGCATGAAAATCGTTTCGCGCGAAGATGGCCATTCCAAGCAAAAGTTATGGCGGGTCGAATCCGTATAGAACGCACGATCCCCGGAGCCGCTACTTCGGGGATTTTGTTCATCTTGCGGGTTATGCGGGGTTTGCGGGGATCATTTCCGATACCCCGATGAAAGTGTCTATAACGACAGTTGCCGGGCACCATGCTTCAGCAAGTAACAAAACCCCGCAGATACCGCAGCGTAATAACAGTTGACGTCCTCCGCGTTGTGACGCCCGGTTATTGGGTGCTGTGGATAAAGTTGCAACTGAGCAACACATCAATGCAAACAAGTAATTCAGCCAATAGCGCAATGTGCTGAAATAGGTTATAGTACATGCATGTTCTTCAACGACTTTGCGCCCATCAGCGGCACTCGCAAAACCAGTGATGGTTATCTGGTCACAGAAGCGCGGATTGCTCGCGCTAATAACGTCCAGTCCTATCTTGGGTCTGAAGTCGGGCGACCTGATCTTGCAACGGTTCGTGTATTTCGACCTGAAGCCGAAGTCTTCTCGAAAGACGCTATGGCATCGGCGTCTCACAAGCCTGTCACTATGGGCCATCCCGCCGAACAGGTGGACGCGACCCGATGGAAGGCTAGCGCGATCGGTTGGACCGGCGATGGCGTTGCCCGCGATGGGGACTTTCTCAAGATTAGCATGATGATTGCCGATGCCGACGCGATCCGGGCCGTCGAAGCTGGGACGCGGAGTCTGAGCGCAGGTTACGATTGCACGCTCGACTGGACCTCCGGCGTCACCGCTACCGGTGAGGCTTACGACGCCCGACAGGTAGGCATCCGGCTAAATCACGTCTCGGTGGTCCCCAACGGGCGCTGCCCCGGCGCAAAAATTGGTGACGCTCAACCCCAAGGAATCCCAATGCTTCAAGATGCTATCGCATTCGCAGACAGCGTCGCCGGAAAGTCGGCAATCGCTTACGAAGGCTATGTTGCCTATCTCAACCGCCGCGAACCGAAGTCGGCTGCCGAATTGCTCCGCGATCATCAGGCCGCGTATGCCGAGACGGCAAAGCAGATCGCTGACAACGCAATCGCCATCCCGATCGCACGTGCCGCCGCCGATAAGGCCCGCGCCGACATGATTGCCGGTTTTAACGCAGGTCGGTCATGAGCCTTAACGAGGATATCGCCCGCGTTATTCGCGATCATACCACGAGCACCGACGCTGCGGCTGTTCTGGGCCTTGCTGAAGCTGAAGCGAACCGTTTGGCAGGCGAGATGGCGGATGCTGAAAGCGCGTCCCTGTCGCCCTTGCTAGACGCCGACGAGGCTGAGAGGGCGCACGCTGCGTTCTCCGCAATGGGCTTCACTAGCCGCCGTCTGATCGGTGCGATCGATGCCTTGCGCCTTCGGGTTAAAACCCTCGCTCGCGAAGAGGCGGAAGCCGTCCGCGATGCCGAAAAGGTCGCCGCCCTCAAGGAGCGTGACGAACTAGCCGCAATCATCGCCGACAAAATGCCCGACCTCATCAAACGCTACACCGCAATCGTGCGGGATGTTGAGGCTAGCGATAATCGCCTGAGTGCCGCTGGCCTTGTCATGGAGAGCGCCGAAGGCAAGGCACGCGGCTACTCTGGCAACGGCCAGTGGATCGGCGGCGGCGTGGTCACGCGCTTTCGTGATACCAAGTTGCCGATGTTCTCAACGCCCGAACCCGCTTGGCGTTTTGATTTTGGCGCTGGCGTAATGCGCTACCCGGCATTGGGCGAAGGTGCCTGATGTGCCCACTGATGACGGTAAATGCGGACCAGATACGGACGGTCGCGATCCTCGCGGTCGCTTTTCTAGCGGCAATCCTGGCAAGCCTCGCGGCGCGAGTAATCTATCTACTCGACAAGCTCAAAACCTCCTCGACGGGCAAACCGAAGCCTTAACGACTAAGGCAATTGAGTTGGCGCTGGCGGGAGATATCACGGCCCTGCGCCTCTGCCTCGATCGCATCCTGCCGCCCCGCAAGGATCGTCCGGTCGAGATAGATTTGCCCCCGGTCGAAACCGGCGCGGATCATGCCCCCGCTCTAGCCGCCGTGGTCGCTGCCGTGGCGATGGGCGACCTCGTGCCCGCCGAGGGGAAGGCGGTTGCCGAAATCCTAGAACTGCACCGCAAGGCAATCGAGACGTTCGACCTTGAGCGCCGGATCGCTGATCTAGAGGCGCGCACCAAGTGAACCTAGCCCCTCGCATAGCCGCACTCGAAACGCGCATCCCCTTCGCAACCGTTCCGATGGACGCTGCCGAAGCGCGAGCCCTCTGGGATGCGATGGAAGCAGAAGAGCCCGAACCGGACCTATCTTGGCTTGGTCTTACCGCTCACGAGGCGTGGGCCCGCTACAAGGATTGTCTGAATGCCTAAGCTAACCGAACGCGTTGATGCCCTCGACGCCCGCAATCAACCGCAACCGCGCTGGCATCGCGCAATCGCTGAAGCCGGTGAAACGGTAGGCGACGTGCGCCGCCGATGCGGTGTTCCGGCTGGCGATAACATCATTGTGCGGAGGATTGTCGATGCCTTGCCTTACTGATCGCATCGCCGCCGTGGAGGCTTGCAACCCCGTGCGCCGAACGTGGCACACGATTGTCACCCGCACACACGAGACGCGCGAACAAATCCGCGCTGTCCGCCCTGACATAGCGCCCGACGACGGCATCCTCATTTACAGGCTCGTTTGACATGGCCCGACTGCCCGAACGCCTTGCTGCTGTGGAGAAGCGGACGCCGCCCGTTCGCAATTATGACATGTCGCAGGTTCCCACCGGCATCCTGGAAAAGCTGGCGAGGCTGGACGAAACCCGACCGCTGCCGCCATTGGAAGACGTGCTGACGCCTGACGAGTTGGTGACATTCCTCGCGTGTAAGCTGTGAAACTCGCACAACGCCTTGACCGGCTATCTACGGCTGGCGGGTTGCCCGACCCTGAGACGATCCGCGTCACGCTTGAACGGGTAGAGGCGTCGATTGCCGTCATTGCCGCCGACATGCCCGACGATGACACCAGCATGTCGCGTTGGTGGGATTGGTGCCGCGAACTGGCGACACGCGATCCGATGCTGGCGACGTTGTATGCGGGGTTCACTTGGGATGATTTGGCTTTGTAGAGTGGTCCAGATCAATCATTCCGGAATTCAAACGGTCGCCGAGCAAAAACCTTTCCTGATACTTTGTCTATCAGTGCGATGCAAAGAGGATTTGCGATGACAAATCGCTTCGATAGTTCCAGCGATGTTGGCGAGTCTATAGTTGCTTCGCGATAATACTTTCCCGTCGCGTAGTAAGGGGCTTTCGGCTCAATAAGCAAAAGTAGGGCAGCGTTCCGAGATAGAGATCGAGCCTCATCCACCGTCGCCTCCACCGAAAGCCAAGGCGACGCGTCAACAGAGGAAAAGTCGCTGGTAGGGTAGTAGCTCATGCCGATCAGACCGGTTCCCAGATAGATACCAATCTCCGTATTCAGTAATGATCGAACGACGCGACGCGCGCCATATGCGTTAGACCCTACATATGTTCCAGTCTGCTGCGATGTCGCTTTTTTAGTTAGGCAGTACGGAATATCTTGTTTTTGCCAATCATATTTAGGCGGATTGCCGACGTGAATTCCGGCAAACTCGGGCGGCAATTCGTACTTAAACATACTACACGTCGTGTTTACAGAATATCGGCCGACGATTACTCGCCCTGTTTCGGGGTCGAACTTCGTTAGGTCTGCTTGATCCCATAGGATGGTGATCGGCTTTCCAAAGCTCGCCGCACCGGCAGCCTTCGCGCGCTCTTCAAATTTTGCTGCGCTCTCATACGGGTCTTTCTTCAACCCCAATGCGCGAGCCTTCGTGATTACCGACGATAGCGTCTGTGCACCGCTAATTGTCCCGGAAATCTGTGCGCATTGATCAGGCTGAGCCTGCGCTGAAACGGAGAATGCCAAGAGCAAGACAGTGCAATATGACTTCATTTCGATCTCCGATTACGTCGATATTTCGGTCGCCGTATTAGCGATCTAAGCGCAAATGCTTGCCCAAGTGCTATCAAAACCGCCGTCTGCAACATCGTCGTTAAACACGGTCATTACGCCTAACCGGCTAATAAACTGTTGGGGGCCGGTCATGCCGCCGAAGCCGTTGCGCGAGTTTACCCGTCCGCAGACTACGCCGTTGCGAACAGTCATCTCAGTAAAGTCCGCCGAGGATGGATCACGCAGCCGCTTTTTCACGTCCTTTTCCGCCATCATCAAACGATAGGGGTCGCTTGGCCCCGGTGCGGGCGCTGGCGCTGCTGCCGACGCGGGAGATGGCTTTGGCTCCGGCGGTGGGGCTTCGCCTGTGATCTTAACCGTAGGCCCATACGACGCCAACAAGTGCGACCAACGCGCCGATCTTTTTTCCTTCCGACATCTCCATTCCCCCCTATCCGGCCGGAGCCGGGTGGTTCGTAACGTGCGAGCACGAGGCAGCACGCCCCCCGTATTCACGCGAGGCGCTATTGTATTTCGGGAGCCGCCCTACAAAGGCGACTCGTGCTCGGCGCATGATGCGCACCCCGAACGGCTTACGAGACCGGGAGGGGTGGGCTGTACGTAACGGGGTTTTCTATAAACAGCTAGGGCAAGTTGTATTGCGATGCGCCAAGCTTCCAGCGTCGGGAGTGAAAGCCCTTAAAAAGCGGCAACCTTTTCTCGTACTTGCTCGTGCAAGCAGCCCCTAAAATCGCCGCCATCATGTTCCAAGATATCATTGGCTACGCTTACGACCGTCGCGCCAACAGCAATTTCCTTTGAAATTCGATCGTGCTTGTAAAGCCAAAGCGAAACGTCGGCCCAATCCCAAAGAGGGCTTGCAGTCGTGACGCGCGCTATGGGTGCCGGAAAACCCTCGCTCCGGTGACCCTTGAAATAGTTCGTCATAGCCGATCGACTCATATCAGACCTAGCCGCGATGTCCGCTAAACTAACTAGCGGATCGGGCTCGACTCTTTCAACGATAGCTCCGGCAGCGCGACAATTATCGACGGCTGACCCAATAGCATCTTCAAGAGAGTCAGCCTCTCGACTGAAATCTATCAAGATGTGACCTTTTTGAAATGAAACCAAAGCGTCATCGCATCCGGAATCATAGAAATACGACTCAAAGTTCTCATCTTGTGGGTCAAGCCCAGTGGCGATGACCGTGAATTCATACGTTTCCATCACCAACCTCCTCATTATTGTCCTGATGGGGGCAGCGATCTACCGCCCGCCTAATTTGCTTTGCGTGGTTTCCGCCGTTCTTAGGCGTTCCGGAAATTCCAAACTGGCAACCATCTCGATCAGCGTGCGCGCAATACATACGGCCCCAATGGCCTTGCATGCGCACATTCCAATCCAAGCTCTCAGCATACTGGACTGCTTCCTCGACTTCCTTGTCGGGGTGCCTGGTTCTAGCCAGCGACGCCTCCTGTATTTAGTTCACTGTGAACATCTGTCAACACTTTTCGTTCCTCCCCCTTGGCATTGAGCGATGAAGCAGGAATTAAGCCGTCCACGCTAGACATGATTTGATCAATGAAAGGCATATGAGGCGACTTGAGGTCGTTAAAGCCACGGGTCCGCCGCGCATGGCAAATACGTTGTCCACCGACGTTTATTCGATCGATATTTGACAAGGAAAACGGCGCTTCTGCTAAGCCGTTGTAATCACACCATAAAAATGGTGACCCCTACGGGAATCGAACCCGTGCTTCAGCCGTGAAAGGGCCGCGTCCTAACCGCTAGACGAAGGGGCCTGCGTGGTTGGAGGCGCCTAAAAGGAAGCCGCTACGGCGTCAACCCCTCAATCGGCCCAGGCGGCGTCTTCGACGTGCAATTCGGCTGACGGGCGCGAGGACCAGTCGTCGATCTTCGCGCGGCCGGCCAGCCAGAGTTTGCGGTGGGGGGCAGCGCCTAGCAGCGCCTGGCCCAGCGCGCTCTCGGCGGCGCGGAAGGCCATCGCCTTGATGCTGCGGCCGTCGTCGCCGGCGACGATCGTGCGGACATGGCCGTTGCCCACGATGTCCGCCTTGATGACGCGGACCGGGCCCATCGCGACGCGGGGGGCTGGCCAACCCATGCCGTAAGGGCCGCCGGCTTCCATCGATTCAACCAGGCCGGGATTTACGCCGCCTGCCGCGAGCACCGCGTCGAGCAACAGCGCGCGGTCGCCGTTCGAGCGCTCGACCGCGGCGGCGAGACGCTCTTCGAGGAACTCGGTGAAGGCGGGGATTGCGGCCTCGCTGATCGTCAGGCCGGCCGCCATCGCATGGCCCCCGCCCGCCACGAGCAGGCCGTGCTCGCGTGCGGCCATCACTGCCGCGCCGAGGTCCACGCCTGGGATCGATCGGCCCGAGCCCTTGCCGACGCCGTGCTCGTCGATCGCGATGACGATAGCCGGGCGGCCGAGCTTCTCTTTCAGCCGGCCGGCGACGATGCCGATCACGCCCGGGTGCCAGCCGTGGCCGGCGACGACCGCGACCGCGCGATCACGCGATGCCAGCAGGTCGGCGGCGTCCTGCACGGCGGTCTCGATCGCGCGACGTTCTTCGTTGAGCCGGTCGAGTTCGGTGGCGATCGCGCGCGCTTCGTCGGCGTCCTGCGTGGTGAGCAGGCGGACACCTAAGTCTGCGCGACCGACGCGGCCGCCGGCGTTGATGCGGGGCCCGAGCGCGAAGCCCAAGTCGGTGCAGGTCGGGTTGCGGGTCAGGCGCGACGCCTCGATCAGCGCGGCGACGCCGATGTTCTTGCGCGCGCCCATGACCTTGAGGCCCTGCGACACGAACGCACGGTTGAGCCCGCGGAGTTGCGCGACGTCGGCGACGGTGCCGAGCGCGACGATGTCGAGCAGGTCGATCAGTTTCGGTTCCGCGCGATCCTTGAAGAAGCCGCGCGCGCGGAGCGTGCGGACGAGCGCGGCGGCGGCGAGGAAGCACATGCCGACCGCAGCGAGGTGGCCGTGCGCGGCGCCTTCGGTCTCGTCGAGGCGGTTGGGGTTTACGAGCGCGAGTGCGTGCGGGAGCGCGGTCGAGCATTTGTGATGGTCGATGACGATCACGTCGACCTGCGCGTCGCGGGCGGCGTCGAGCGCGTCGAACGCCTGCGCGCCGCAGTCTACCGTGACGATCAGCGTGGCGCCTTCGTCGGCGAGGCGGACCAGCGCTTCGCCTGACGGGCCGTAGCCTTCGAGCAGGCGGTCGGGGATGTAGGGGCGCGCCTCGATGCCGAGATCGCGTAGGACCAGGACCATGAGCGCGGCGGAGGTGGCGCCGTCGACGTCGTAATCGCCGAAGATGGCCACCTGTTCGCCTGCCTGGACGGCGTCGGCGAGGCGCTCGGCGGCGCGGTCCATGTCGCGGAAGATCGACGGGTCGGGCATGAACGCGCGGATCGAGGGGGTGCGGTGCGCGTCGAGTGCGTCGCGGGGGCAGCCTCGGGCGAGCAAGAGTTGGGTGACGAGGTCGTCGCCCGAACCGCCCACCCCAAAGCCGTCGCGTTGATCAGCCGATAGGGCTCGCCAGCGCCAGGGTTGGCCGAGGATCGAGGAGGTTACGCCGAGAACTGTCATGGCGACGGAGTAGTGATTGTGGAGGGATTGTCGAGTTTGGCGCGCGTGCCGTCAGGACGAATGGGGTTTGGCATCGGGTTCGTGCGCCAACCTGTCCTTCGATACGTCGTCTCGATACGCTGCGTTGCAGCTCCTCGACGGCTACTCAGAACGAACGGGGGTGAGTGAGGAGTGTCGAGCGGGTCCACGGATGCGCCGGCGCGATCCTCCCCCGCCAGGGGGAGGTGGCAGGCGGCAGCCTGACGGAGGGGGCGGTTCGCGATCACCTCTGTTCCGTGTCCGCCCCCCCCCGTCGCCTTCGGCGCCACCACCCCCTGGCGGGGGAGGATCGGCGGCGCCGTCACTTGATCCAGGGCCGCTCGCGGAACCATTTCGTCACGATATACTTGACGCCCTCCATTACCGGCATGCCCTCGTGCAAGGTCAGCCCGTTCGGGCTCCCGTCCGGGTTCATGTTGTTCCATGCGAGCAGCATGCCGCGCTTCGGGGCGATCTTGATCCCTGCCTGCGGAAACCAGGTCGCGCCGCCTTCGGGGACGTCGTTGAGGAACACCATCGCGGTCCAGGTGCGCTGGCCGCCCTGCTCCTGCATCCTGGCCCAATAGCTTTCGGACTCGTGGAAATAATCATGGTGCGCGCGGAATTGCTGGCCGGGGGCGTAGCGCTGGCCCTGCATCGTCTCGCCGTGGAGCAGGTCGATCCCGAGCAAGGTCGCGATCGCCTCGTCGGTCGGCTGCACGTCGGGGGACCAGCGATCCATGTCGCAGCTCTCGCTGGTCCGGAAATTGCTGTTCGGGCGATCGGACAGCAGGGTGGACGGCCGCCGCTTCGAATCGATCATCGCGATCAGCCGCTTGCAGGTGGCGGGATCGAGGAACTTGTCCTGGTAATAGAACTGCACCGTGTCCATCGCGATGCGCTGCACTGCCGGGTTGGCGTCGAGCCGCGCGGCGACTTGCGATCCGAAGGCCTGGCGGAGTGCTGCGGCCGGATCGACCTTCTTGGCTTTTGAAAAGATACCCACGCCGCAGGATTTGGCGAACTCGCCCCGAAAGGCAAGAGGGGGATATCCTCCCCCGCCAGGGGGAGGTGTCGCCGAAGGTGACGGAGGGGGAGGACGCGCAACGGCCGTTTTCCTCGCCTCCCCCTCCGTCAGGCTGACGCCTGCCACCTCCCCCTGGCGGGGGAGGATTTTCGTCAGTCGCCAAAGCCTACCAGAAGATGTCGTACACGGTGTCGACCACGCGGCCGCTGTCGAGGTCGACCAGCAACGCGTCGTTGTAATAGCGCACCCAGCGATACGGGCCATACGCCTCGGGCAAGCGGTAGGTATACGGGTCCTGAATCCAGTAATTCTGGTTGTAGAGGATCCGATTTAGCGAGAAGCCGACCCCGAAGCGTCGATAGCCCGAGCCCCAGCCGCTCGGCGCATAATAGCGCGGGAGGCGATAGGCGCCGCGGTTCGATGCGCGGTAGTTGCTCCAGGCGTAGCGGTTGTCGTTACGCCAGCCACGGTTCCATGCGCCGCCCTGGTTGTAGCCCTGGTTGTAGCCCTGGTTATAGCCACCGCGGCCATTGCCTTGGAAATTGCCGTATGCTCGGTTGGGTTGGCGGTTCTGATAGCCGTCGCGGCCTCCGTTGCGCCAGTCTCCACGGTTGTCGCCCCGGCCGTCGTTGCGCCAGTCGCCCCGACCGTCATTGCGTCCGTTGCGATCATTGCGTCCGTTGCGATCGAACTGGCCGCGATCCGCCTGCTGGTTGCCGCGATCGAAGCCTGGAACGAAACCGGGGCGGCCCTGGTCGCGGTTCCAGTTGCCGCGGTTCTGAGCGGCTTGCGGGTCGGGACGGGTCTGGCCATTCCAGCCTTGACCGTTGCCGCCTTGGCCGTTCCAGCGCTGGCCGCCGCGGTTCTGCCCGTTCCAGTCGGGACGGCCTTGGCCATCCGGACGGTCGCCGCGGACCTGCTGCTGTGGGCCGAGATCTGCGCGTTGCGGGCGCTGGCCTTGGTCGGGCGCTGCGCGGCGGTCGGGACGTTGCTGCTGAAAGGCCTGGCTATCTTGGCGCGGGCCACGATCGCCACGCTGGCCACGGTCTTGACGCGGTCCGCGGTCACCGCGGTCCTGATCGACCTGTTGCGCGCTGGCGGCGGTCGCCATCATCGTGGCCGGTACCAAGGCGGAGGCCGCCATCAAGAGTTTGAGAAACCTGCCCGTCATCGTCGTCGTCCTCGACTGCCGGCGCACGAGCCGGCTCCTATGATGTCTCGGCTCTAGACGTCGGGTAGTGTGGGGAGGCTGAATGGGTCCGTCAGTGATTAGACAGGTTTGGGTGGGATACGTTGTACTTGTCTGAAAGCATCCACCCCGGCGAAGGCCGGGGCCCAAGTGGGGATGATGGGTAACGAGGCGCGCGATTCATCATCTTAGACGTTCCGATTGGGCCCCGGCCTCCGCCGGGGTGGTGAACGCAACCCGACGTATTCAGCGTAAACCTTGTTCTCCCGCGAAGGCGGGAGCCCAGTCTGGACTCCCGCCTTCGCGGGAGAACAAGGTTCGCGGGATATAGCTTTGTTGGTCCGGGGGAGGGGAAGCTACCGCGCCGGCGGTGGCACGAGCGCCGGCACCAGCCGCGCGGAGTCCGCCGGATCGATCCCCGGCCTCGGCCCCGCCGGTATCACCTCTTCCCCGCGCATCGCCCGCCCGGCCCGCTGGATCGCCTCGACCACCCGCGGATACACCCCGCACCGGCACAGGTTCGTGATCTGCTCCCGAATCGCATCCTCGCTCGGGTCCGCATTCCGCTTCAGCAACGCCGCCGCCGCCATGATCAGTCCCGGGATACAGAACCCGCATTGCGGCACCGCCTCCGCGATGAAGGCCAGTTGCACCGGATGATTGCGCTCGCGCGACAGGCCCTCGATCGTCGTGACGTACGCGCCCTCGATCGAGCCGATCGGCACCCGGCAACTCCGCATCGCGCGCCCATCGATATCGACCGTGCACGCCCCGCAATGGCCGGTGCCGCAGCCATATTTCGTCCCCGTCAGGTTCGACGCATCGCGCAACGCCCACAGCAGCGGCGTCTGCGGGTCGAGCTTGTATTCGATCGGCTCGTTGTTGACGGTGAAGCGGCTCATGGCCCCCGTCCTAGCGCGCCGGGCTGGATCGCACCAACCGGCATTGCCACGCGCTGCCGCCCCGGCTTATGTCGCGCGAATAATACCGCGAGAGGGCGCAACACGATGCACGTCGATACCAAATCCACCGCCTCAGCCGGCGGCGATGCCAGCCACGGCTACGACGCACCCGATCTGCGCGTGTTCGTGTTCGCGCTGTTCTTCATCTTCGGCGGCATCACCTCGCTGAACGACATCATCATCCCGAAGATGAAGGAGCTCTTCACGCTCGACCACGCGACCGCGATGCTGGTCCAGTCGGCGTTCTTCCTCGCCTATGCGCTGTTCTCGATCCCCGCCGCCGCGATCGTGCGGAAAGCGGGCTATATGCGGACCGCGTCGATCGGCCTCGTGACGATGACCGCGGGCTGCCTGTTGTTCATCCCCGCCGCGGGGCAGGCAAGCTTCGGCATGTTCCTGTTCGCGCTGTTCGTGCTCGGCGCCGGCATCACCGTGGTGCAGGTCGTCGCCAACCCGCTGATCTCGGCGCTCGGCCATCCCAAGTCCGCCTCAAGCCGACTGACCTTCGCGCAGGCGTTCAACTCGCTCGGCACCACCATCTTCCCGTATGTCGGCTCGGCGCTGATCCTCGGCGGGCTGGCGACGGTCGATTCCTCGACGCTCACCGGCGCCGCGCTCGACGCGTACCGCACCGAGTCGTCGCGGACGGTCGTGCATACCTATATCGGCCTCGCCATCGCGCTGCTGATCGTCGCGGCGGTGGTGTGGACCCGTCGCAACCGGCTCAACGAGGAGCAGGACCAGACCGGCAGCATCTTCCATGCCTTCACGCTGCTGAAGCGCCCGCGCTTCGCGATGGGGACGGCGTGCATCTTCCTGTATGTCGGTGCCGAAGTCGCGGTCGGCTCGCTGATCGTCAATTACCTGATGCAGCCGAGCGTGATGGGCCTGAGCGACGTCGCGGCGGGCAAGCACGTGCCGTTCTATTGGGGCGGCGCGCTGGTCGGCCGGTTCATCGGCGCCTACGTGCTGAACAAGGCGTCGCCGGGCAAGGTGTTGGCGGGCGTCGCGACGGGCACGCTGGCGCTGATCCTGATTTCCGCGAACACCGAGGGCGCGGTATCGGGCTGGGCCCTGCTGGCGATCGGCCTGATGAACGCGGTGATGTTCCCGACGATCTTCTCGCTGGCGTCCGAGGGTCTCGGCAAGCGCGCGGCCGAAGGGTCGGGCGTCATCGCCACTGCGATCGTCGGCGGCGCGATCATCCCGTATCTGACGGGAATGCTCGCGGACACGTCGGGCAGCCTGCACTTCGCACTGCTGCTCCCGGCGATCTGCTACGCGCTGATCCTCGCTTACGGTCTGTACGCCCGGAAGCCGGTGGTGGAGGTTGCCGCCTAACCCGCTCCGTCATCCTGGGCTCGACCCAGGACCCAGAGCCACGATCGCTGACGTGCGTGGCTCTGGGTCCTGACTTTCGTCAGGATGACGACCGGGGCAGCATCGGCGCGGCCCGCCCGGTCGCAAGATCGGCGTCCGAGAATCGGATCGGCGTCCGTAGCCCCGGCACCAGAGACCCATCCGGCCGCGCGACTTCGATAGCCATTCCCCGCGCAATCACCTGCGGATCATCGAACGCCTGCGCGACCGTATTGATCGGTCCGGCCGGCACGCCAACCGCCTCCAGCCGCGCCAGCAACTCCAGCTTAGGCACCAGCGACGTCGCCGCCTCGATCCCCGCAAACAGCAATTCCTTGAACGCCAGCCGCCCGGCATTGGTCGCGAACCGCGGATCGTCGCGCATCTCAGGCAAACCCATCGCGTCGCAGAACCGCCGGAACTGCCCGTCATTGCCGACCGCCAGGATGAACCACCCATCGGCGCACGGAAACACCGCATAGGGACACACGTTCATATGCGCATTCCCGACCCGCGTCGGCGACACGCCACTCGCGAACCAGTTCATCGCCTGGTTCGCGAGCACCCCGGTCATCGTATCGAGCAACGCCATGTCGATCTGCTGACCCCGGCCGGTGCGCTCGCGCATCGCCAGCGCCGCCTGGATCGCGATCACGGAATACAGCCCGGTCATGATATCGGCGAATGCGACCCCGATCTTCTGCGGCGCGCCGTCGGGTTCGCCGGTCAGGTCCATGATTCCGCTCATGCCCTGGACGATGAAGTCGTAGCCGGCGCGCGGGGCGTAGGGGCCGTCCTGGCCGAACCCCGTGATCGAGCAATACACCAGCCGCGGGTTGATCGCGGCAAGCGTCGCATAGTCGAGCCCGTATTTGGCCAGCCCGCCGACCTTGAAATTCTCGATCACGACGTCGGCGTCGGCGATCAGGTCGCGGACGACGGCTTGTCCTTCGGGCGTGGTAAAGTCGGCGACGACCGATCGCTTTCCACGATTGGCGGCGTGAAAATACGCCGCATCGCGCGTGCCGTCGGGGTTGTCGATGAACGGCGGGCCCCAGCTTCTCGTGTCGTCGCCGGCCGGGCTCTCGACCTTGACCACGTCCGCCCCGAGATCGGCGAGGACCTGTCCCGCCCAAGGCCCGGCGAGTATCCGTGCGAGTTCAACGACCTTCAGGCCGGTGAGGGGGGTGTCCTTCACCATGCCATCGCGCCCCATCCGTCACCCGCACCAACCATCATCCCACCACAATCGTCATCCCAGCGAAAGCTGGGATATCCCCGTCGTAGCGCGCGCCCTCGCCGCGGGAGACCCCAGCTTTCGCTGGGGTGACGGGTAAGTGGCGGGGTGACGGGCAGTTGAGGGGGCGGCTGGGTACCGTCAAAACGCAGCGATACCCGTGATCGCCCGACCTAGGATCAACGCATGCACATCATGCGCGCCCTCGTACGTGTTCACCGTCTCCAGGTTCATCAGATGTCGCATCACCTGATACTCCCCCGAAATGCCGTTGCCGCCGTGCATGTCCCGGCTCATCCGCGCGATATCGAGCGCCTTGCCGACATTGTTGCGCTTCACGATCGAAACCATCTCCGGTGCGAACCGGCCCTCGTCCATCAGTCGCCCGACGCGCAACGACGCCTGCAACCCCAGCGCGATCTCGGTTTCCATGTCCGCCAGTTTCTTCTGGAACAGCTGTCGCCCGGCGAGCGGCGTCCCGAACTGGTTACGGTCCAACCCGTACTGCCGCGCGGCATGAAAACAGAACTCCGCCGCACCCAGCGCGCCCCAGGAAATTCCGTACCGCGCCCGATTGAGGCACCCGAACGGCCCCTTCAGCCCCTGCACGTCGGGCAGCAAAGCGTCGTCGCCGACCTCGACCTCGTCCATCATCACCATCCCGGTGATCGACGCACGCAGCGACAGCTTGCCCTCGATCTTTGGCGTCTCCAGCCCCTTCATCCCGCGCTCCAGGATGAACCCGCGGATACCACCGCCATGCTCGTCGGACTTCGCCCAGATCACGAACACGTCCGCGATCGGCGAGTTGGAAATCCACGTCTTCGCACCCGAGATCACATAACCGTTCGCGGTCTTCTTCGCGCGCGTCGTCATGCTGCCCGGGTCGGAGCCGGCATCGGGCTCGGTCAGCCCGAAACAGCCGATCCATTCGCCGCTTGCGAGCTTGGGCAGGAACTTGCGCTTCTGCTCTTCGGACCCGAACGCGTTGATCGGGTACATCACGAGGCTCGACTGCACCGACATCATCGAGCGATAGCCCGAGTCGATCCGCTCCACCTCACGCGCGACCAGCCCATAGGCGACATAGGACGCGCCGACGCCGCCATATTCCTCGGGAATTGTCGGCCCGAGCAACCCCAGCTCGCCCATCTCGCGGAAAATCGCGGGATCGGTATGCTCGTGCTGGAACGCGTCGATGATCCGCGGCGCCAGCTTGTCGTCGGCATACGCCTTCGCGGTGTCACGGATCATCCGTTCGTCTTCGCTCAACTGGTCGTCTAGCAGAAAGGGGTCGGCCCAATCGAACTTGCCCATGCCGGCCATCGTCATCTCCTTCGTTGACCGCCGACTTCGTGTCTCGGGCAGCGAAAGTCCAGCCCTCTCGAACGGTTTACGCGTCGATCAGCGTCAGCACCGCGATGGTCACATGCTCGCGGTCGCCGATCGTCGCGATGCTGTCGACGCTAAGGTCGGTGACGATATGCCCGCGCATCGCGAACTCCGCTTCGGGCATCGCGTCTATCCAGTCTCGAAGACCGGGTACGGGATCGACCGCGATCGTCAGCCGGTGCAACGTGCCGACGAAGGTGGCGCTCGCCCAGGGCGTGCAGGCGATCGTCGCGACCTGCATCGTTATGCCTGCCGCGCTCGCGTTGCTTCGGAGAGCGCGGATCAGAAGCGTACCGGCGTCGGGGCCACGAATCGCGTCCATCCTCATGCGCCGTGCCGTTCGATGAACGTCTCGATCTTCGCCACCATCGGTTCGCGCGCCTGACGGCCGCGCCGCAGGTCGTGCACGAGCCGCGGATCGCCCACCGCCAGCCGTCCGAACTTGGTCATCGGCATGCCTGTCTGCCGCAGATATCGATCGATCTTCATGAGAATCGTCACCGTCGTTCCTCCCGAGTCCCTTGCCTCGTTCCTGGTCTGTTCCGTCAAATCCTACTTGTCTAGGAAATTTCCTGCGCTACGGTCCGGGGGTGTCGAAAATCGCAACCGATCCCGATCCAAGGACTGCGCTGGCGACGCTGGCGGCGGCGCGTGGCGACAGCTTGGCGGCGCTGTCGGCGATGCTCGGGCGCAACGCCGCGTATCTCCAGCAATATGTCCGCCGCGGATCGCCGCGGATACTTGGCGAACGCGACCGGAGACTGTTGTCGGAATATCTCGGCGTGAGCGAAGCGACGCTGGGCGCGCCCACCGGCAGAGCAGCCGGGTTTCGCATCCGCAAACTCGACATTGCGGCCTCGGCCGGGCCGGGGGCGCTGGTGGATGGCGAGATCGTCCTCGGTACCGATACGCTCGATCCGGGGCTGGCGCGCAAACTCGGGCTCACGGACGGGCAGGCGGCGATCATCCGCGTGCGGGGCAGTTCGATGGAGCCGGGGTTGTTCGACGGCGATCACATCGTCGTCGACACAGCCGACCGGACGCCGCGCGCGAAAGGCGGGCTGTACGTCATCCGGATCGACGACGCGGTGATGGTGAAGCGCGTGGCCCTCGTGCGGGGCGCGCTAGTGGCGACGAGCGACAACCCCGACGCGGCAGCAGTGCCGGACGGAGCGATCGCGGTCATTGGCAGGGTAGTCTGGCAGATGCGCGAACCGCGATAGCAGGCTGGCGTTCAATACTTGAATCCTCCCCCGCCAGGGGGAGGTGGCGCCGAAGGTGACGGAGGGGGAGGACACGGAGCAGACGTTATCCTTGCCGCCCCCTCCGTCAGGCCGACGCCTGCCACCCCCCCCTAGCGGGGGAGGATCGTTTACGTTGCCGTTCTGCGTCGTCGCCTTGGCTCCAGTGCGACCGTCAGCGACCCTGCAGCTTGCTCAGGATGGTCATCGACTGTTCCGACCCCGACTGCGGGACGATCTCGCCCGTGCGGTCGATGATCGCGTCCCAGTGCGCCGCGACACCCTCGACCGACAGATCGTCGCCCGTCAGCAGCTTGCCCTGAGTCAGCGTGACATAGGCCGCCTGGAACACGCCGGCACCGGCACCGACGATCATGTTGGTCGGCGCGTCTTCGGACACGAGGAACACCGCGGCCGGGGCGACCTTGTCGGGCGAGAACGCCTTGAACGCTTCCTCGGGAAAGATGTCCTGCGTCATCCGCGTGCCCGCGGTCGGGGCGATCGTGTTGACCTTGATGTTGTTCTTCGCGCCCTCGATCGCGAGCGTCTTGGTCAGCCCCGCGAGGCCCAGCTTTGCGGCACCGTAATTCGCCTGGCCGAAATTGCCGTACAGGCCGGTCGACGACGCGGTCATTAGGATGCGGCCGTAATTTTGGGCACGCATCGTGTCCCACACCGCCTTGGTGGCGTTCGCCGAGCCATTGAGGTGGACGTCGACGACGAACTTGAAGTCGGCAGGTTCCATCTTGGCGAAGCTCTTGTCGCGCAGCACGCCGGCGTTGTTGATGAGGATGTGGACGCCGCCCCATTTCTCGGAAGCGCGGGCGACCATTTCGATCATCTGGTCGTAATCGGTGACGCTGCCGCCGTTCGACATCGCCTCGCCGCCAGCCGCCTCGATTTCCTCGACAACCTTCAGCGCGGCGTCGGAATGGCCAGTGCCGTCGCGCGATGCGCCGAGATCGTTGACCACGATTTTCGCGCCGCGGCGGGCGAGTTCGAGCGCATATTCGCGGCCCAGGCCGCCGCCTGCGCCGGTGACGATGGCAACCCGGCCCTCAAAGCGAATAGACATGGAAAAGGCGCTCCTCTCTTATAGTTGGAGCGCCTTTCCTAGAACGTAAAGCCAGCTAGGCAAGCGGCAGGATCACCTGCCGCTTGCTGCGTAACTTACTTGCCGCCGCGGTTACGGCAGCCGTCCTTGACCGTCTTCGAGCACACCGGATATTCGGCGGGTGCCGGCGTCGGCGGGGTTACCGTCGGCTGACCGAACGTCACGCCACCGGTCGGGGCAGGTGCTGCCATCGGAGCGGCGGGTGCCGCCATTGCCGGATCCGCAGGTGCTGCGGGGTCAGCAGGGGCTGCCTGGTCCGCGGGTGCCGTCTGCATCGCGGGATCGGCCGGTGCGGTCTGCGCGGCGGGATCGGCCGGTGGGGTCGTCTGGGCGATCACGGGCGACGCGAGAAGAGCGGCAGCGGCGAGAAGAATGGACTTCATACGAATCTCCTAAATGGGTGCACCATTTTGGTAGCGCGACGTCTGAACGCACTAAGTCGCGCTTGGGTCCTTCGTTTCGCATCCGATTCCATTCGCCCCACCGCGGGACAGGTTCGTCAGCCGCCCGTATCGAGCGAATAGCCCGCCGAACGGACGGTGCGGATGATATCCGGACGCTCGCCGACGTTGATCGCCTTGCGCAGCCGCCGGATGTGCACGTCGACCGTCCGGCTCTCGATATCCGAGTCGTGGCCCCAGACGGCATCGAGCAGGCGCTCGCGCGAGAACACCCAGCCGGGATGCTCGAGGAAATGCTTCAGCAGCCGGAACTCGGTCGGTCCGAGCGACACGACTTCGCCCGAACGGCGAACCTTGTGGCCGACCGTGTCCATCTCGATGTCGGCATAGCTCAGCGCTTCACCGGCGAGAGCAGGGCGAACGCGACGCAGAACCGCACCAACCCGCGCAACCAGCTCGCGCGGCGAGAACGGCTTGGTCACATAATCGTCGGCGCCGGTTTCCAGCCCGCGGACGCGATCCTCTTCCTCACCGCGCGCGGTGAGCATGATGATCGGCACGTTCTGCGTCTCGGGCGCGCGGCGCAGGCGGCGGCAGACTTCGATTCCCGACAGGCCCTCGACCATCCAGTCGAGCAGGACGATGTCGGGCACCTTTTCCTTGGCGAGCAGCAATGCCTCTTCGCCATCGGGGGTATGCGCGATCTCGAAATCCTCGCGCTTGAAATGCCACACCAGCAATTCGGCGAGGGCTGCATCGTCCTCGACCAGCAGCATCTTCGCGCGTGCCATTATGCCTGCTCCTGCTTGATACCGCGTTCCCGGTCGACCATCTGCGTCCCGGTTGCGGCGAAATAGACCATCTCGGCGACGTTGGTGGCGTGGTCGCCGATCCGCTCGAGGTTCTTCGCGACGAACAACAGGTGCGCGACCTGGCCGATCGTCCGCGGATTCTCGACCATGTACGTCACCAGCGTGCGGAAGATGCTGTCGTAGAAATCGTCGAGCGCGGTGTCGCTTTCGACCACCCGCACCGCTTCCTCGGCATCGCGCGCGGCGAACGCGTCGAGCACGTCGTGGACCATCTCGCTCGCCATCCGGCCCATCGCCGGCAGGATCGAGATCGGCTCGATCCGGTGCTCGCTCTCGATCATCGGCACGCGCTTGGCGATGTTCTTGGCATAGTCGCCGATCCGCTCGACGACGCCCGCGATCTTCAGCGCGGCGACGACCTCGCGCAGGTCGACCGCCATCGGCGCACGCAACGCGATGATCCGCACCGCGAGGCGCTCGACCTCCGCCTCGATCACGTCGATCTGCTTGTCGGCGACGCGTACCTGTTCGGCGAGCGCGAGATCGTTGCGCTGCAGCGCCTGCATCGCCTTGTCGATCGCGTCCTCGGCGAGCCCGCCCATCTGCGAGATCAACCCGCGGAGCTCGCCGATGTCGTTGTCGAAGGCCTTGACCGTATGCGTGTTCATGCGTGGTCCTCCACTCAGCCGTACCGGCCGGTGATGTAATCCTTGGTCCGCTCTTCGCGGGGATTGGTGAAGATGTCGGAGGTGTTGCCGTATTCGACCAGCGTGCCGAGGTGGAAGAACGCGGTCTTCTGGCTCACGCGCGCTGCCTGCTGCATGTTGTGCGTGACGATCACCATCGCATAGCGGCCGCGCAGTTCGTGGATCAGTTCCTCGATCTTGGCGGTCGCGATCGGATCGAGCGCCGAGCACGGCTCGTCCATCAGGATGACCTCGGGATCGACCGCGATCGCGCGCGCGATGCACAGGCGCTGCTGCTGGCCGCCCGACAGCGCCGTGCCGCTGTCGCTGAGCCGATCCTTGACCTCGTCCCACAAGCCGGCGCGGCGCAGCGACTTCTCGACGATCCGGTCGAGATCCGCCTTCGCGCCGGCTAGCCCGTGAATGCGCGGGCCATAGGCGACGTTCTCGTAGATCGATTTCGGGAACGGGTTGGGCTTCTGGAACACCATGCCAACGCGGGCGCGGAGCTGCACCACGTCCATGTCGGGCGAGTAGATATCCTGGCCATCGAGCTTGATCTCGCCCGTCACGCGCGCGCTGGCGACGGTGTCGTTCATGCGGTTCAGCGTGCGCAAGAAGGTCGACTTGCCGCAGCCCGACGGGCCGATGAACGCCACCACCTCGTCCTGGTCGACGTCGATCGAGACGTTGTTGATCGCGATCTTGCTGCCGTACGCCACGGAGACGTTCCGCGCCGTCATCTTGAGAATCGGCATTTTCAGGTTCTTGGTCATCACCAGCGGGTCTCGAATCGGTTGCGGAGGTAGATCGCGACGCCGTTCATCGCGAGCAGGAACACGAGCAGGACGATGATCGCGGCGGAGGTCTTTTCGACGAAGCCGCGGCTGACCTGATCGGACCAGAGGAAGATCTGGACGGGCAGCACGGTCGCGGGATCCTTGAGCCCCGAAGGCGGCGCGGCGATGAACGCGCGCATGCCGATCATCAGCAGCGGCGCGGTTTCGCCGAGCGCGCGGGCCATGCCGATGATCGTGCCGGTGAGGATGCCGGGCAACGCGAGCGGCAGAACGTGGTGGAAGACGACCTGTACCGGCGATGCGCCGATGCCGAGCGCGGCGTCGCGGATCGACGGCGGGACGCTCTTGATCGCGTTGCGGCCGGCGATGACGATGACCGGCATCGTCATCAGCGCGAGCGTCAGGCCACCGACGATCGGTGCCGAGCGCGGCATCCCGAACGTGCCGAGGAAGACCGCGAGCCCGAGCAACCCGAAGATGATCGAGGGGACCGCCGCGAGGTTGTTGATCGACACCTCGATCAGGTCGGTCCAGCGGTTCTTCGGCGCATATTCCTCGAGATACAGCGCGGACAGCACACCGATCGGGAACGCGAGCAGCAGCGTGACGGCCATCGTCAGCAGCGATCCCTTGAACGCGCCCCAGATGCCGACGCGGGTCGCATCGGTGGAGTCCGCCGAGGTAAGGAACCCGGCGTTGAACCCACGGCTCAGCGCGCCGCTCGCCTTCAACCGGGCGACGACGGCCTCCGCATCGGGTGTGCCGTTGCCCTTGGCGGCGACGTCGATCGTGCTGGAGACGGGGACTTCGAAGACAGCCTTGCGCTGGAGCAGCGACGGATCGGCCTTGATCGCGTCGCGCACCACCGCCCACGCGCCGTCGGACAGCAGATTGGCACCATCCTTGCCGTATTTGGTGCTCGCCGCGGCCAGCACGGTGCCTTCGAGACCCGCACCTGCGAGCGCGAGATCGGCGCCGCGACCGACGAGGCGGTCGGGCTCGATCGGCAGTTTCGCGGCGGCGAGATCGACCGGGAGCAACACGCGCGTCTCGACGAAGCCGCTCGCGCCCTGCATCACCATCGTGATCAGCAGATAGGCGAGAAACGCCGCCGACAGCCACACCGCGGCGAGCCCGGCGAAGCGGAAGCGGCGCTCGGACGCGTAACGGCGGCGGATCCGCGACTGCATCGCCTCCGTCGTCCAGTCGGTCGGCACGCGACGCACGGGCTCGGCATTCGTCGTGGGGATCTGGGGCACGAGCGTGTCACTCATAGGCTTCGCGGTACCGTTTGACGACGCGCAGCGCGACGATGTTGAGGAGGAGCGTGACCACGAACAGCGTCAGGCCCAGCGCGAACGCGGCGAGCGTCTTCGGGCTGTCGAACTCGGCCTCGCCGGTCAGCAGGTCGACGATCTGCTTGGTGACGGTGGTGGTGCTGGCGAACGGGTTGAGCGTCAGCGTCGCGACGCCCGAAGCCGCCATGACGACGATCATCGTCTCGCCGATCGCGCGCGACACCGCGAGCAGCACCCCGCCGACGACGCCGGGGAGGGCGGCCGGGAGCAGCACGCGGCGGATCGTCTCGGACGACGTCGCGCCCATCGCCAAACTGCCGTCGCGCATCGACGACGGGACCGCGGCGATCGAATCGTCCGCCATCGACGAGACGAACGGGATGATCATGATGCCCATTACGAGGCCGGCGGCGAGCGCGCTCTCGGACGACGCCCAGCTGATCCCGATCGAAACCGCGAAGTCGCGCACGGCCGGCGCGACGGTCAGCGCCGCAAAATAGCCGTAGACGACGGTCGGCACGCCCGCGAGCATCTCGAGGATCGGCTTCATCCATTTGCGCGTGGTCGGCGCGGCATATTGCGTGAGGTAGATCGCGCTCATCAAACCAAAGGGAATGGCGACGATCATCGCGATCACCGCGCCGATGAAGAACGTCCCCCAGAACAACGGCACCGCGCCGAGCGACGCGCCGGGATCGCGGCCGTCGATCACCTGCGGGCTCCAGTGCGTGCCGAACAGGAAATCGGTGATCGGCACTACGTGAAAGAACCGCGCGGATTCGTACAGCAGCGAGGCGACGATCCCGACGGTGGTCAGGATCGCGATCAGCGACGCGCCGAGCAGCATCAGCATCACCACCCGCTCGACCTGCGTCCGCGCGCCAAAACCGGGCTTTACGCGGGTGAACGCGAACGCGCCGCCGGCAAAGGCGAGCAACAACGCGAGAGCAGTGGCGATCCAGTCGTAGCGCGTCTGCGCGGCGGCGTAGGAGGGGGCGAGCGTCCGGGAGAGCCCGTGGAACGCGCCGAAGCTGCGCCCTTCGGCAAGGCTGCGCGCTTCGGACAGGATCGAGGCGCGATCGAAGCCGGGCGGGGGGAGCTGCATCGCGGCCGGCGTCGAGAGCACGGTGTCCGTGACGAGCGCGGGTGAGGTCATCGACCAGATGACAAGGAAGATCAGCGGGGGAACGGCGGTCCACAGCGCGACGAACCAGCCGTGGTGCGACGGGAGCGAACTGAACCGCACAGTGCTGCCGGCGCGGAAGCGCGTGGCGCGAACGCGCGCGGTGAGCCAGCCGATCAGGCCTAGACCGAGGACGAGGAAGAGGAGGGCGATGGCGGACATTATGAGTCTTGCCCGTCCATAGCTACCACCCCGGCGGAGGCCGGGGCCCAATTGGGAAGGTTGCAGTAACCGCGCGCAGCGTCAGCCAAGAGATCGTTGCCCAATTGGGCCCCGGCCTTCGCCGGGGTGGTGGCTCTGGGAAGACAGTTCTTTACCGCAAAATTCCCGTTCCCCCGCGGACGCGGGGGGCCAGCTAAGTTCCGGTATCGAGCTTGGCTCCTGGGCCCCCGCGTTCGCGGGGGAACTAGGACGGGAGCGCGGTTGGATGAGAAACCCATCACGACAACACCGCCGGATCGAGCACCGTCTCATTCGCGATGATCGCCGCCGACCGCGCCTGAATCTCCGCCGGCGCCGCGATCAACCCCCGCTTCACCAGCGGGCCCGTCGCCCCCCAGTTGGCCGCATACAGCTTCAGCAAATTCCGCAGCCCCGGAATCGCCGTCAGATGCGCCTTCTTCACATAGATATAAAGCGGCCGGGACCCCGGATACCGGTTGTCCGCGATCGTCGCATAGGTCGGCGCGACGCCCGAGATCGACACCCCGTTCACGTCGTCCTTATTCTCTTCGAGATAGCTGTAGCCGAACACGCCGATCGCATTCGGATTCGACTGCAGTTTCTGGACGATCAGATTGTCGTTCTCGCCCGCATCGACATACACGCCGTCCTCACGCACCCGCGTGCAGAGCGCCTTGTGCGCGTCAGGATCGGACTTCGCGAGCGTCTTGGCGGTCGGATCGCTGTCCTCGCACCCCTTGGTCAGGATCAGCTCGGCCAGCGCATCGCGCGTACCGCTCGTTGCCGGCGGGCCGTAAACCTGGATCGGCACCGCGGGCAGCGCGGGATTGACGTCGCGCCAGACCCGCGCGGTGTTCGTCTTGCCGCCCGGATTGGCGGCGAGCGCCTTGTAGAGATCGGTCGGCGTCAGCTGCATCTTGGGGCCGTTCTTCGCCTCGGCAAAGGCGATGCCGTCGATCCCGACCTGGATTTCCATGACGTCGCGCACGCCGTTCTCGGCGCAGCTCTTATACTCGCTCGCCTTCATCCGCCGCGAGGCGTCCTCGATATCGGGATGCGCCGCGCCGATCCCAGCGCAGAACAGCTTCATGCCAGCGCCGGTCCCGGTCGATTCGATCACCGGCGCCTTCGCGTCGGGATCGTTGGCGACGAGCTGTTCCGCGATCATCGTCGTGAACGGATAGACCGTCGACGACCCGACCGCGGTGATCTGGTCGCGCGAGCCCGCGCCGCCGCCGTTCGCCTGATCGACGCACGCGGTCAGAGCGCCTGTCACCGCTCCCAACACTCCAAGAAGAACGAACCGCTGCACCAGAATTCCCGTCATGCACCGGCCTTAGCGGTACTTAAGACGATCCTGTGTGACAATTGGGTTACCCTTTTATGACAGCGGCTTTCGAAGCCTTGGTTCCTGGCGGAAGAATTACCGAGACGGTCGTCCCGACGCCGACCTGGCTGGCGATGTCGAGCCGGCCGCGGTGGCGCTCGACGATATGCTTGACGATCGCCAGCCCGAGACCCGTCCCGCCCAGCGATCGGCTGCGCCCGGCGTCGGCGCGATAGAAGCGCTCGGTCAGCCGCGGGATATGCACCGCGGCGATGCCGTCGCCCTCGTCGCGGATCGAAAGCCGGATCATGCCGGCGTCGTCGCGCTTCAATTCGATCGTCACGGGCGTCCCCGCGCGGCCATATTTCATCGCGTTGCCGATCAGATTGTGGAGCATCTGCGATAGCTGGACGCGGTCGCCCGAGACGGCGGCGAGATCCGGGTCGATCGTCGCGACCAGATCGCGACCCCGATCGCCTGCGGCTTCGGCCAGTTCCTCCCGCGTGTCCTCGACCAGTTGCGCGAGATCGACCGCCTGGTCGGGCAACCGGAACTTCTCCGCCTCGATGCGCGACAACGAGATCAGGTCCTCGACCAGTCGCTGCATCCGCCGCGCCTCGTCGTCCATCACCTTGAGGAAGCGCGCGCGAACCTCGGCATCCTCGCCCGCCTCGTCGCGCAGCGTCTCGATGAAGCCGAGGATCGACGCGAGCGGTGTACGGAGTTCGTGGCTCGCATTGGCGACGAAATCGATCCGCATCCGCTCGGCCGCGTAATTGCCGGTCTGGTCGATCAGGTGGACGATCCGCTGGCCGTCCGACGCTTCGCCCAGCCGCATTTCCCAACGCTGATCGCGCGTGCCGAGCCCGACCAGCTCGATCGGCCGCTCGCCGTCGATCGGGCCCGGCGTGCCGAGCCGCTCGGCGGCGGCGGGATGGCGGATCGCGACCCGCGCATCCTCGCCCAGGATATGCGCGCCGAGCAACGTCCGCGCCGCCGTGTTCGCCAGGGTCACCCGGCCGTCCTGCACCAGCAGCACCGGCGCGACGATCGCATCGAGGACGTCGTCGAGCACGGAGGATGTCGCCGTGCTCATGTCGGCGAGGGCAGGGGCCTCGTCGCCGGTGCCCGCCGCGACCAGCGCCGCCGCGATCCCGCCGACCAGCGCCACGATCGCCCCCTGCACGTCGCGCGTGATGACGAACACCGCCACCGCCGCGACGACGACGACGACGATCGCCCAGAACGTACGCAGGCCAAATCCCGACAACATGGCATTCCTCAGGATGGGGGCAGTGCTCGCCCGCAGACGGCGTTCCTTAAGACGGATCGATGTACGGGGTAATCATCATTCGTCGCGATGGCGATGGTCTTGATGGGGATGCCGGGACGCCTGCTGCCGGGATGGCGGACCGATCTTTCGCCGCGCGCCTTTCCATAGGTTCGCGGCCGCCTACATGGGCTGCGACCGATACAGGGACCGATACAGGAGCGAGCGATCATGAAGCGGACCGGCAACACCATTCTCATCACCGGCGGCGGCTCGGGCATCGGCGAGGCACTCGCGCACCGGTTCCACGATCTCGGCAACACCGTCATCATCGCCGGACGCCGGCAGGACGCGCTCGACAAGGCGGTCGAAGGGCGTGCCGACATGCATGCGGTGACGCTCGACGTCGAGGACCCCGCCGCGATCAGGGCGTTCGCCAAGACCGTTGTCGATCGGTTTCCCGCGCTGAACGTCCTGATCAACAACGCCGGCGTCATGCGGCGCGAAACGGTCGATACCGCGCGCGATCTCGCGGATGCGGAGGCAATGATCACGACCAACGTGCTGGGGCCGATCCGGCTGATCGACGCGCTGGTCGATCATCTCGTGGCGCGTCCGGATTCCGTGATCGTCAACGTCACGTCGGGGCTGAGCTTCGTACCGTTGATCGTCGCACCCACCTATTCGGCCACCAAGGCGGCGGCGCATTCCTACACCGTCGCGTTGCGGGAGGTGTTGAAGGGCAAGGTCGAGGTCATCGAGCTCGCGCCGCCGGGCGTGCAGACCGAACTGACGCCAGGGCAGGCGACACGCCCCGGCTATCAGCCGCTCGAGGAGTTCGCGGACGAGGTTATCGCGCTGTTCGATGCACGACCGACCCCCGCTGAGATCCTGGTCCAGCGCGTTCGCCCGCTACGTTTCGCCGAGCGCGACCAGCAGGTCGAGACGTTGCTCGCCAAGGTGAACGCCGCAGCAAACCCCGAATAACTTCGCCTTCGGATCAGACCCGCAGATAGCGGTAATACCAGACCTCTTGGCCCTGCCGCCTTGCCTTGCGCTCGTACCGGGTTTCGGGCCAGTCGTCGGGGCGCGTCAGGAAATCGTGCGGCGTCCTTGCCTGCCATTCGAAGTCGCGGCGCGCGTTCATGATCATCATCGACCAGCGGCAATAGGTCGGGTCGTCGGTGCCGAGCCGGAATTCCGCGCCGGGTTTCAGCTTGGCGGCGATCGTGTCGAGCGGGCCGTGATTGACCATGCGGCGCTTGGCATGGCGCGCCTTCCGCCACGGATCGGGGTGCAGCAGATACAGCCGGTCGAGGCTCGCGTCGGGCAGGCGCTCGATCACCTCTAGCGCGTCGCCCATGTGCAGCCGCACGTTGGTCAGTTCGCCGTCGCGGATATGCGCGAGCGCGCCGACCACGCCGTTGAGGAATGGCTCGCAACCGATGAAGCCGACGTCCGGGTTCATTGCGGCCTGGCCAGCGAGATGCTCGCCAGCGCCGAAGCCGATCTCGACGTGCAGCGGACGGTTGTCTCCGAACAGCGTCATCGCGTCGATCGGGCCCTCTTCCGGCACGGACAGGTCGGCGAGCGTTTCCTCGACGAGCGCGGCTTGGCCGAGGCGCAGCTTGTGGCCCTGGCGACGGCCATAGAGGCGGCGGATAACAGAAGGATCGTTCATCGCCGCGTGCCCTAGCGGTGCGGGGCGCCGGAGCAAAGTCCCCCGACAGCCGTTGCATGTCCGTAATGGCCGAACCACACCCCTCCGCATCGCCCGATTCTAACGGATCAAACGAGGACGACATCGACGCGCTCAAGGCCGCCGATGCCAAGGACCTCCACCAAGCCGTGCGCGAGGAGGGCGAGGACGAACTCGACCGACCGATCTCGTCGCTGTTCTTCTCCGGGCTCGCGGCGGGCATGGCGATCGCGAGTTCGCTGATCGCCGAGGGCGCGCTCCACGCGGCGATTCCCGATACGCCGTGGCGATCGATCGTCGTGTCGCTCGGCTACCCGATCGGGTTTCTTGTCGTGGTCCTAGGCCGGATGCAGCTGTTCACCGAGAGCACGATCACCGCGATGCTGCCGCTGGTGACCAAGCCGTCGGGCTCGGCATTGCGGCGGACCTTGCGGCTCTGGAGTGTCGTGCTGGGTGCCAACCTGATCGGGACCGCGCTGGCCGGCGGCATGATCGCGGCGGGCCTGCTCGGCGGTAGCGAGCTTCGTACCGCGATGATCGAGGTGTCGATGGGAATCACCGAACTCTCGCCGGGCGCGACGTTCGTCAACGCGATGCCGGCCGGGTTCATGATCGCGATCCTCGCCTGGTCGCTGCCGAATGCGCGCGAACAGTCGTTCCTCGTGATCTTCGCGGTCACCTATGTCGTCGCGATCGGCGCGTTCAGCCACTCGGTCGTCGGATCGGTGGAGGCGTGGCTGCTGCTGTTTGCGGGTAAGGTCGGCGCTGGCGAAGCGCTGGGTGGCCTGATGCTGCCGGCGATCCTCGGCAACTTGCTGGGCGGTGCGGGGTTGTTCGCCCTGCTGGCGCATGCACAGGTGCGCGGCGAGATGAGCAGCCATAAACCGGGCCGGGAGACACGTTGATGGGCGATATCGAAAAGGCGGCAAAGTCCGTCGAGAAGGCAGATCGCGCCGTGACGCATAAGGCCGCCGCGCACCGCGACACGCCGATCGTCAAGGCGACCGGCTTCCTCGCCGAGATCGGCGACCAGCCCCAGCTCGTCGCGACCTCGCTCGGGACGGTCGTGATCGGGCTGGTCGCGCGTCGGCCCGACATGATCCGCGGCGGCGTGCGGATGTTCGCGGCGCACGCAGCGGCCACCTTCGTCAAATCGGCGATCAAGAGTTCGATCGACCGCACGCGTCCCGAAAAGGCGATCGAGGACGGCAAGGCACGGTTCGAGCCCGGGGACAGCGACGATCACGCGCAGACCTCGTTCCCGTCCGGCCATACCGCCGGTGCGGTCGCGGTCGCGCGGGCGGTATCGCGCGATATCGACGGGGCAGGGGCACCGGCCGCGCTGGTCACCGGCGTAGTCGCGGCGGCGCAACCGCTCAACGGCAAGCATTACCTCTCCGACCTCGTCGTCGGCGCCGCGGTCGGCTGGATCGCGGAGGCACTGGTCAGCGCGGTATTCGACCGGGTCGCGCCGGTCATCGAAAACGCCGCGGTGGAGAAACTGCCGCTGCTCGACGCTCCCGCTACCGCCTGATTAACCCGGATTTTTTCGTTCGACGCGGCTACGCATGGAACCGTTACGAGCCCGTGACGGTTTGCGACCTCGTCATAACAGGGAAGTCCGTATCATGAAGAAACTCGCCATCGCCACGCTGATCGCCGCCATCGCACTCCCGCTCGTGGCGTGCGGCGGCAAGGGTGACGACAAGCTCGGCAGCCAGGTCGAGGCCGCCGGCGAGAACCGCGCCGACGCACTCGAGGCAGCCGCGGACAATCTCGAAGATCGTGCCGAAGCCGTTCGCGACAACGCCGAGCGCCAGTCGGACGCGATCGACGATGCCGACGTGAATGCACAGGCGATGCCGCAGGCGCAGAAGGACGCACTGGTCAACGGCAGCGAAAAGCTCCGCTGATCGTCTAGGCGCGAACTCGCGCTAGCGTCAGGGCCGCCCTTCGGTACACACCGGGGGGCGGCCCTGACGTTTTGAATGGTTGGATTCGAACGGCCCGGCTCGACCGGTCGATACAAGAGGGACACGGCAATGATCGACAGGCGTCGACTGGAAACGGGGGGCTTCATCACCTTCCTGGTGGCGATCACGATCGCTCTGTGCGTGGTCGTGTCGTCGTTCGCGGCGGCGCTGCTGTGGAGTGCGCTGGCGGCGATCCTGTTCCAGTCGCTGTATCACTGGCTGCTCAAGCGCTGGCCGGAACGCCGCAATCTCGCCGCCGCGCTGACGCTGCTGATCATCTTCGTCGCGGTGATCGTGCCGACCTTGTTCATCGGCAGCCTGGTGATCGACCAGTCCGCTTCGGTCTATGCCAAGCTGCAAAGCGGGCAGATCAACTTCGGCGCCTATTTCCAGCAGATCCACGACGCGCTGCCCAACCGAATCCAGGGTGCGCTCGACAAGGCCGGGCTGAACAGCTTCGAACAGGCGCAGTCGCGCGTGTCGACCATCCTCGGCAACAGCGTCCGCTCGATCGCCGGGCAGGCTCTGTCGATCGGCCGCAATGCGGCTGCGTTCCTGCTCTCGTTCGGTGTCGGGCTGTACGTGACCTTCTTCCTGCTCCGCGATGGTGACAAGGTTGGGCCGGCGATCCGCCTTGCGTTGCCGTTCGAGCATTCGGTGGCGGAGAAACTCGTCGACAAGTTCGTCGCGGTGGTGCGTGCGACGATCAAGGGATCGGTGATCGTCGGCCTCGTCCAGGGCGCGCTCGGCGGCCTGACGTTCTGGATCGTCGGCGTACCCGCTGCCTTGCTGTGGGGCTTGCTGATGGCGCTGACCTCGCTGCTGCCGGCGGTCGGACCGGCGATCGTGTGGGTGCCGGTCGCGGTGTATCTGCTGGCGACGGGCGCGATCTGGCAGGGCGTGGTGGTGATCGTCTCGGGCGTGGTGGTGATCGGTCTGGCCGACAACATCCTGCGTCCGATTCTGGTCGGCCGCGACACGGGGATCCCGGATTACGTCGTGCTGGTGACGACGCTCGGCGGGATCGAGCTCATCGGGCTGAGCGGCATCGTCGTCGGCCCGCTGGTCGCCGCGCTGTTCCTGACCGCGTGGCAGATCCTCACCGAGCAGCGCCATGGCATGCCAGAGCCTCTCAAGGACTGATGCAGTCAGTCTTATCCTCCCCCGCAAGGGGGAGGTGGCAGGCGCAGCCTGACGGAGGGGGAGGTAAGGAATAACCGCTGTTGCGTATCCTCCCCCTCCGTCACCTTCGGCGCCACCTCCCCCTTGCGGGGGAGGATTGAGATGTTGAAGCTTAAGCTCGCCCGGGTTGCTCGCTCGCAAGAGAACCGACCAACAAAAAAAGCCTCCCGCGGACTGGTCCGCGGGAGGCTTTTTAACAACCTCAAGCTCGTCGCTATCAGGCGACGGCGGCCTTCAGCGCGTCGACCAAGTCGGTCTTCTCCCAGGTGAACGTGTCACCCTGAGGCTCGCGACCGAAATGCCCGTACGCAGCCGTCTTCTTGTAGATCGGTGCATTGAGCTTCAGATGCTCGCGAATGCCCTTCGGCGTCAGGCGAACGAGCTTCGGCAGGACCGCCTCGAGCTTCGCTTCCTCGACGGTACCGGTGCCATGCGTGTCGACATAGACCGACAACGGCTCGGCGATACCGATCGCATAGCTCAGCTGGATCGTGCAGCGACGCGCAAGCCCCGCCGCAACCACGTTCTTCGCAAGATAGCGCGCGACATAGGCTGCCGAGCGATCGACCTTCGTCGGATCCTTGCCCGAGAACGCACCGCCGCCATGAGGCGCCGCGCCGCCGTACGTGTCGACGATGATCTTGCGCCCGGTGAGGCCGGCGTCGCCGTCCGGGCCGCCGATTTCGAACTGGCCGGTCGGGTTGATGTAGATCGCGGTGTCGTCGGTGATGAAGCCGTCGGGCAACACGTCCTTGAACACGCCCATCACGTAGTCGCGCAGCACCGCGTACTTGGCGGGATCGGCGTTGTCGCCCTTCTCGCAATAGCCCGGTGCATGCTGCGTCGAGACGACCAAAGCCGTCGCGCCGACCGGCACTTCGTTCTCGTACGACAGCGTGACCTGGCTCTTCGCGTCGGGCTCGAGGAACGGCGCGGCGCCCGAGTGGCGGTCTTCGGCCATCTTGGCGAGGATCTTGTGGCTGTAATACAGCGTCGCGGGCATCAGGCCGGGGGTCTCGTCGGTCGCGTAGCCGAACATGATGCCCTGGTCGCCGGCGCCCTCGTCCTTGTTGCCGCTCTCGTCGACGCCCATCGCGATGTGCGCGGACTGGCCGTGGAGGTTGTTCTCGAAGCGGAACGTCTCCCAGTGGAAGCCCGACTGTGCATAGCCGATTTCCTTGACGGTGTTGCGGACGGCCGCCTCGATCTCTTCGAGCACGCCGTCGGCCCACTGGTCGTTCTCGTAAATGCCCTTGCCGCGGATTTCACCGGCGAGGACGACGAGCTGCGTGGTCGTCAGCGTCTCGCAGGCGATGCGCGCCTGCGGGTCCTTGGCGAGGAACAGGTCGACGATCGTGTCGCTGATCTGGTCGGCGACCTTGTCGGGATGGCCTTCGGAGACCGATTCGGAGGTGAAGAGAAAGGACTTGCGCATGAAACCTCTTCGCAAAGGCTCGCCCAGGAAAGTCCGGGGAGCGACATATAAGGAAAGCTTTATATGTCCTTCTAGCGCTGGCGACGGCGCAGGGCAACCGCGGTGACTAGCATCAATGCAGCGACGATCGCCGCCATCGCATTGCCTATGCGAGAGAACAGGGTGGGGGGCAGCGCGGTGGGCATCGGCTGCTCGATCGCCCCGGCAGTCTCGTGCGGTACGGTCGCGACGAGGCGGCCATCGGCGGCGATGATCGCGGAGATACCCGTCGGGGTGGCGCGGAGGATCGGCAGCCCTTCCTCGATCGCGCGCATCCGGGCTTGGGCGAGATGCTGCGGCGGGCCCCATTTGCCGAACCACGCGTCATTGGAGGGATTGAACAGGATCCGAGGGCGGTGCGCACGATCGACGACTTCGCCCGAGAAGATGATCTCGTAACAGATCTGCATCCCGATCGAGCCGAAGCCGGGCAGCGTCAGGTTCGCAGGGCCCTTGCCCGAGGCGAAGTCGATATCTCCGGGTACCAGCCGCGCGAGCCCGAGCGGTTTCAGCAGCCACGGCATCGGCAGATATTCGCCATACGGCACGAGGTGCGCCTTGTCGTACCGCCCCCGCAGACGCGCCTGCGCGTCGAGCGCGAACACCGAATTCGCCGCGCTGGAGATCTCATCCTTGGCGTTGAACTCGAGCGCGGTGCCGCCGATCAGCAGGATGTCCTCCGGGCCCAGCAATCGCGCCATGCGGCGGCGGAGGTAGAGCGGGCTCGACCAGCCATAGGCGTAGAACGGATAGCCATCCTCGACGTAATCGCGGACGACGCCCTCGGGCCAGACTACGAGGCGCGGGGTAGCGCCGCCCTGGCCGGACAGCTTCTCCAGCGCCGACAGAACGCGCTCGCCATCGGTTTCGCTGCGATCTTCCTGGCCGATGTCGGGCTGGACGACGCGGACCAAAGGCGTGCCGGGCGCTGGCGGCGGCGCATTGGTCCAGAGCGCGGACAGTGCCGCGAGGCTCAGCGCGGGAATGGCAATCGCCGGCAGAGTCCAGCGGCGGACGGCGAGCATCAGCAGCGCGCCCGCGGCGAGGATCGTCACCCCCGACAGCGCGTACGTGCCGATCCAAGCCGACAGCCGCGCGACGCCGATCGCGGGCAGCCAGACGACGCTCAGCGGGTCCCAGGCATAGCCGGTGAACAACGTCGCCCGCAGCCATTCGGTCGCGATCCACGCTGCGCCGAAGACCAGCACGAACGTCGCGTCGGGTCGGTCGGTCCGCCGTGCGATCCGCCAGGCGAGCGCGCCTGCGAGCATCGGGAACAGCGCCAGATACAGTGCGAGGCCGACGGCGGCGAAATACCCCAGCACCGGCGGCATCGCGTCCTGGAAGTCGAACGCATGCTGGAACCAGTTGTTGTTGACGGTGAAATGCCCGACCCCGAACACCCACCCGCGCCACAACACGGTGCGCAGGGTCGGCGCATCGTGGACGAGCTTCATCCACAGCGCGAACGCGACGAGGGTGAGCGGCCAGAGATCGAGCGGGGCGAAGCCGGTGGCGGCAATCGCGCCGAGGACGAGGCAGGCGAGGGCAGGGTAGCGGGTCACGGTCGCGCTATGGCGTGGTGAAGGGGGTGGGGCAATGTCTTAGCCTTAGGGTGATCGAGCCTGCCGGCTGCATTCATTGTGGCTCCCCCATGGGGCACCACCCCGGCGGAGGCCGGGGCCCAGTTGGAAAGGTGGTAGTAGCGCAGCGCTGTCCGTCGTTAGCAACTTCCCCCAGCTGGACCCCGGCCTCCGCCGGGGTGGTGCAGGGGAATGGGAAAGCGTCCGATCGGCAAGGGCGCGATGGGTGGTGCATGGGGGAAGGACACCCGCACCAAAGATTGTTCTCCCGCGAAGGCGGGAGCCCAGACTGGACTCCCGCCTTCGCGGGAGAACAAGAGAGGGCCACGGACTTCACGGCGAAGAATATCCCCCACGCAATCCTCCGGGTCGACGAACCGGATCCCCCAATCTATCCTCCCCCGTATGACCCTACGCCCCTTCCACCTCGCCTTCCCGGTCCACGACCTCACCGCCGCCCGCACCTTCTACGGCGCCACGCTAGGCTGTCGCGAAGGGCGCTCCAGCGACCAGTGGATCGATTTCGACCTGTTCGGCCACCAGATCGTCGCCCACCTCGACCCCTCGGCAAAACCCGTCGCGGTCGAGAATGCGGTCGATGGCCACGCCGTCCCCGTGCCGCATTTCGGCGTCGTCCTGACGATGGACGACTGGACCACGCTGTCGGAACGCGTCACCGCCGCGGGCGTAAAGTTCGGAATCGCGCCCTATGTCCGCTTCAAGGGCCAGCCCGGCGAACAGGCGACGATGTTCTTTTGCGATCCCAGCGGCAACGCACTCGAGTTCAAGGCGTTCGCCAACGACGACATGCTTTTCGCGACTTAAGGACTATTCATGGCCAACCCCATCACCGTCGACGTTCCCCATCAGCTCGGCAAGGCGGCCGTCCGCGCGCGGCTCGATGGCGGGATCGACAAGATCAGCGCCAGCATTCCGGGCGGGTCGGTGACCGATCATCGCTGGGACGGCGATACGCTGCACTTCACCATCCAGGCGATGGGCCAGACGATCGCCAGCGCGGTCACGGTGTTCGAGACCAACGTCCACGCGGTCGTCGACCTGCCCGGTATCCTCGGCCTGTTCGCGAGCAAGATCCAGGACATGATCCGCAAGGAAGCGCCGAAGCTCCTGCGCTGAGATCAGGCCGGCGCGCGTCGATACAGCGCGAACGCCGCTCTGGCGCCGATGATAGCCTGCGCGACCCAGGCGTCGTCGGCGTGCTGCCGGTCGATTGCGGCCAGCAACGCGCGCCATTCGCCCGACAGATGCTTCGCGCCCAGATACGCCGAGGGCATGCCCTCGGGCACGGACCGCGACAACATGATGCCGCCGAGCCGCGACCCCTCGACCACATACATCGCGCCCCAGCCGGCCGCCTCGCTCGGCGGCAGGTCGAACGCCATCGGCGTCGGCATCTCCTCCCCCAGCGCGGCGAGATCGGCGGCGAGCGCCTCACCCCGCGATCGCACCGCGGCAAGACCGGGAATGCCGTCCAGCCAGGCCTCGACCGCGGGCAACGCCTTGGCATGCGCGATCAGGAACGCGCGATAATCGTCCGCGTCGCTCAGATCATAGCGTCCGAACCCGGCATCGACCGCGTCGTGATCGCTCGCCGTCGCTGCCCGGAGGCGAGCGACGGTCGAAAGCCCTTCCGTCAACAGCAGCGTCCCCCGCCCTTGCTGCCGTAGCGCGCCTCCTGTCGATCGCGGAAGAACGCGCGTTCGTCCATCGGCGCGTGCTCCGGATGTCGCTCGGCCATGTGCTGGCAATAGGCGGCGTAGGACGGCACGCCGACCATCAGCAGCGCGGTCTCGCGCGCCTTCGCATAGAGCGCGCGGATCATTCCGCGGCCACCAGCTGGGGCGGGACTTCGGTGACGGTCGGCCGGTCGATCTTCAGCGCCGCCAGACAGGTGCGGATGCCGAAGAACACGATCGACAGCACCACCGCCAGGAACAGCGCGCACAGCCCCGCGTCGATCCGGTCGTTGAGCACGATCCGCTGCATCTCCGCCATCGTCTTGGCCGGCGCGAGCAACTCGCCGCGCGCCGCCGCGTCGGCGAACTTCGAGGCGTGCGCGAGGAAGCCGATCTTCGGATCGCTCGCGAACAGCTTCATCAGCCCAGCGGTGATCGTGCACAGGCACAGCCAAGCGGCGGGCAGGATCGTCACCCACGCGTAACGCTGGCGCTTCATCCGGAACAGCACGACCGTCGCCAGCACGAGTGCGACCGCCGCCAGCATCTGGTTCGAGATTCCGAACAACGGCCACAGCGTGTTCACCCCGCCGAGCGGATCGGTGACGCCCTGATACAGGAAGAAGCCCCACGCCATCACACACAGCGCGGTCGCGATCAGCCCCGGCACGATCGCGGAGGCATTGCGGAACGACGGCACCGCCAGCCCGATCAGATCCTGCAACATGAACCGCCCGGCGCGCGTCCCCGCATCGACCGCGGTCAGGATGAACAGCGCCTCGAACAGGATCGCGAAGTGATACCAGAACGCCTTCATCGCCTGCCCGCCGATCAGGTTGCTGAAGATCTCCGCCATCGCGACCGCCAGCGTCGGCGCGCCGCCCGTCCGCGAGACGATCGTGGTCTCGCCGACGTCCTTCGCGGTCTGCGCCAGCAGCTCGGGCGTGATCGGGAAGCCCATCGCGGTGACCGCGGTCGCCGCCGACGCGAAGTCGGTGCCGACCACCGCCGCCGGGCTGTTCATCGCGAAATAGACGCCGGGATCGAGGATCGACGCCCCGACCAGCGCCATGATCGCGACGAAGCTCTCCATCAGCATCGCGCCATAACCGATGAACTGCGCGTCGCCTTCGCTGGCGATGAGCTTCGGCGTGGTGCCGCTGGCGATCAGCGCGTGGAAGCCCGACACCGCACCGCATGCGATCGTGATGAAAAGGAACGGGAAGAGCCCGCCCGACCAGACCGGGCCGCTGCCGTCGATGAACGGGGTTAGCGCTGGCATCTTGAGCGGCGGCGCGACGACCGCGATGCCGATCGCCAGTGCGACGATCGCGCCGATCTTGAGGAAGGTCGACAGGTAATCGCGCGGTGCGAGCAGCAGCCATACCGGCAGGACGGAAGCGACCGCGCCGTAGCCGACCATCAGCACGCACAGCTGCACCGGGGTCAGCGTGAACAGCGGTGCGAGCGTCGGCGAGGCGGCGACCGTGCCGCCATAGACGATCGCGGCGAGCAGCCCGATGACGCCGAGCACGGAGACTTCGCCGACCTTTCCGGGGCGAATCCAGCGCGTGTAGATGCCCATCAGGAATGCGAGCGGGATCGTCGCGGCGACGGTGAAGAGGCCCCACGGACTGCCGGCGAGCGCACGCACCACGATCAGCGCGAGCACCGCGAGGATGATGACCATGATCGCGAACGCGCCGATCAGCGCGATCACGCCGGGGATCGCGCCCATCTCCATCCGGATCAGTTCGCCGAGCGACCGCCCATCGCGCCGCATCGAGATGAACAGGATCATGAAATCCTGCACCGCACCCGCGAGCACGACGCCGGCGAGAATCCAGAGCGTGCCGGGGAGGTAGCCCATCTGCGCGGCGAGTACCGGCCCGACGAGCGGGCCCGCACCGGCGATCGCGGCGAAGTGATGCCCGAACAGGACGTTGCGGTCGGTCGCGACATAGTCGAGGCCGTCGGCGCGGCGCAGCGCCGGGGTTTGCCGCGACGGATCGAGCTGCATGACGTGCCGCGCGATGTAGCGTGCGTAGAAGCGGTACGCGATCAGCTGGACGGAGACGGCGGCGGTGACGATCCACAGCGCGTTGACATGCTCGCCCCGCTCGAACGCGACGACCGCGAGCGCGCAGGCGCCTAGCAGGGCCAGTGCGCCCCAACCGATCTTCTCGCGTAATGTCATGTGCGCGCCCTCCCGTACGGTCCGTACCGGCGACATCGCGTATTCGGGAGGCGAGCGCTAGCCTAGATTAGGGTCGGCTCCGGCTGCGAGCCCCGCCGCGGTGGCGAACTCCACCCCGGCGGAGGTCGGGGCCCAATTGGAAAGGTTGCCGCAACGGAGTGGAGAGCGTCGCCATTGCCGTCCTCCAATTGGGCCCCGGCCTTCGCCGGGGTGGAGCCGCTGGTTGGTAAGGCGTATTACAATTCTGGCAACTCGGCGGAACAGCGTGCTGGATTAGAGAGCTGCGAGATCAGGAAGCACCTCACTCAAAATGCGGCGTATACGCCTCTTCCGTCACCCCGGCGGAGGCCGGGGCCCACCGGGCCGCACACTCCACGGACCGCGAGCATGCGGAAGGGTGGATGCCGGAACGAGCCCGGCATGACGGGGAAGAGGTGAAGCCCTTTGGTGCATCACGGGGGACGCGGGGCTGGCGCGACGTAGATGTGATCCATATCGAGGGCGTTCCCTCGCGGACGGGGGGGGCAGCTCAATACCGTTGTACGCCGCCATCCTGGACCCCCGCTTTCGCGGGGGAACAGCGCGCATGCCTGTCGACGTCACGCTCTACCTGTAGCGACGTAATAGCGAGGGACGCGAGAATTTTAGCGAGGGACGCGAGACCGGTTCGATAGCCGGATCGCCCGCCCTGACCGCGCAAGACGCGCAATACCAACCGCCCTTACTTCGCTCCCCTCCCTGGAAGGGAGGGGCTGGGGGTGGGTTGGCTGGTTTGAGGCACTACAGTCGGATCATGTGGACGCCGACCCACCCCCGACCCCTCCCTTCCAGGGAGGGGCGAAGAAGGGGCTTGCAGGAGACTCCAGCCGAACCCCGCCCAAACTCAAACCTGCGAGTGATGGCCCTTCAGCTCATCCCCGACGATCCGCACCACGTGCAGCACATTCGTCGACCCAGGCGTCCGGAACGGCACGCCCGCGAGCACGATCACCCGGTCGCCGGCCTTGGCGATCCCGTGCCGCAACGCCATCCGCTTCGACTTCGCGACCATGTCCTCGAACGATTCGACGTCGCGCGTATGCACCGCGTGAGTCCCCCACAGCAGCCCGAGCCGCCGCGCCGTCTCCTGGCTCGGCGTCAGCACGAGCAACGGCACCGAAGGCCGCTCGCGCGCGATCCGCCGCGCCGTCGAGCCTGAGGTCGTGAAGCAGATGATCGCCACCGCCGACACGGTCGCGGCGATGTTCTTCGCCGCCTCGGCCAGCGCGTCGGCGGTCGTCGGATCGGGCTTCATCACGGTAAAATGCATGCGGTCGCCGTGCTCGGGATCCGCCTCGACCGAGACGCCGATCGCATCCATCATCGCCACCGATTCGACCGGCCAGGCACCCGCCGCGCTTTCGGCCGACAGCATGATCGCATCCGCGCCGTCATACACCGCCGTCGCGACGTCGGAGACTTCCGCGCGGGTCGGCGACGGCGAGGTGATCATCGATTCGAGCATCTGCGTCGCGACCACCACCGGGCGACCCATCCGGCGCGAAACCTCGACGATGCGCTTCTGCAACGGCGGCACCGCCTGCGGCGGCATTTCCACGCCAAGATCGCCGCGCGCGACCATCACGCCATCACACGCCTCGACGATCTCCTCCAGCCGCTCGATCGCCGCGGGCTTCTCGATCTTCGCCATCAGCGCCGCCTTGCCGCCGATCAGTTTCCGCGCTTCCCACAGATCCTCGGGGCGCTGGACGAACGACAGCGCGATCCAGTCGACGCCCTGGTCGACCGCGAAATCCAGATCGCTGCGATCCTTCTCGGTCAGCGCGGCCATCGGCAGCACGACGTCGGGGACGTTCAGCCCCTTGCTGTTCGACAGCGCGCCGCCGACCTCGACCCGAGTCGTGATCTCGCGCGGGCTGTGCGACACCACCCGCAGCACGAGCTTGCCGTCGTCGAGCAGCAGGCGTGCGCCCGGCTCGATCGCCGCGAAGATCTCGTCGTGCGGGAGTTCCACCCGCGTCGCATCGCCCGGCGTCGGGTCGCGGTCGAGCAGGAAGGTCGAGCCGGTCTCTAGCACCGTGCGACCGCCCTCGAACTTGCCGACGCGCAGTTTCGGTCCCTGGAGATCGGCGAGGATGGTCGAGGGGCGACCATATTCCTTCTCCAGCGCGCGAATCGCCTGGATCACGGCGATCTTCGACTGCTGGTCGCCGTGGCTCATGTTGATTCGGAACGCGTCTGCGCCGGTGCGGAACAGCGTCGCGATCATCTCGGGGGTGCTGCTGGCGGGGCCGAGCGTCGCGAGGATACGGACTTTCCGCGAACGGGGTGCGATGGCCATGGTCATGCGTTGCGTTTTCCTGGGGGGAGGTCTTTGCCGCCACGGGCCTTAAACCCTATCTCCGCGGGATCAACCACGGAGCATAGCGAATGACCCCCGATCGCCTCGAAACACTCGACGATGCCGTAGCGGCGCAAGCCTTTCGCCGCCTGGTACGCCACCTCCGCCACCGCGAGGATGCGCAGAACGTCGACCTGATGGGGCTCGCCGGTTTTTGTCGCAATTGCCTGTCCGACTGGGTCGAGGAAGCTGGCGGCCTGTCGAAGGACGAGGCGCGCGAGACGGTGTACGGGATGCCCTATGCCGAGTGGAAGGCGCATCATCAGGGCGACGCTAGCCCCGAGCAGCTCGAACGGATGAAGGCGAGCGTGGCGAAGAACGCGCCCAAAAACGAGGCCGTCTGATTCAGGCGATTGAGCCGAACACGGTAAACGCCTAGACGCTGGCCCGCACCCAACGCGGCATGATTCAGGACGTCTCCGGACGGCGATCACCGGTGCGGGCTTGTATCTTGATTGGCTTTTGGGCCGGCGCGTTGGCGTCGGCGAGTGGGGAATTTTCGATGTCTGACGAACGGCAACACGGCATGGGCGGCGGCGCGGTCGCCGCGGACGAACTGCGCCTGCTGATCGAGCGCGCCGAGCGTCTCGAAGAAGAGAAGAAGGGTATCTCGGACGACATCAAGGATGTTTTTGCAGAGGCTAAGGGCCGGGGCTACGACGGAAAGGCCATGAAAAAAATTATGGCTATTCGGAAGAAAAAGAAAGAGGAGTATCAAGAAGAAGAAGCAATTCTTGAGGTCTACTTGCAGGCTTTGGGTATGCTGTGACCGGGGGTGGGCGGAGGTGCCTAGTCGCCTTCGTCCGCATTTACGGCTGCACGGTAAGCGGCGAGTATTGCCTTGTCGCCATTTACCAAGCCGTCGACGACTTCACGCATCTCTACGACGTGCTTACGGAAAGCGCTTGTTACGGCCGTGAGATAAGTCTCCGTCGCTCCGTTGACCCACGAAAATGCCGATCTGACCATGGCCAAATCCATTTTGGTGACGTGAAGGTTCTCACGGTTCTTGGGATGAGTAATGCGGTGACGGATCTCTAAAGCTTGTTTCAAATCCGACCACCCTTGATGCCCAACATCAAGCGAGAGCGACGGGTCTATCAGTTGCGCCTGTCTATTGGTCAGTTTTATGATCGTTGGTAATGTCACGAAGCGGACCTGCTCAATGATCGTACCACGTTCCGTGACGCTGAAGCTGCGCTCCCTCAGCGCTAGATCAGCGACCGGCGTCAACAAACCCATGCTTTTTGCGATAGATCGGACATGCTCGCGGTACAACCATATTGATCCCTCAATCGCAGCAAATACTGCCCTGATTATTTCGCGGCGATGGGTTTGAGTATCACTGTCAGATCGGCGAGCATCAGCGGCGAGTACATCTTCAATAAGGATGCCTAGAAAGCTGAGACGCAATTCGTCGTCGATCGGTTCTTCGCGCATTCGATCCATGCCCCGCGTTAAACCAGCGTCCTCAGCTAGCATTGGCCTCCGCTGGCAAAGTAGTCCAGCCTAATCCGGGGATCGTAATAGATCGCTTGCCCGAGAGGTCCGTACGGCACACAATCAGTTCGCGGCTCTCTATATAGCCGATCAGCCGCTTCACCCGGCCGAGCGAACTCGTGCCATAGGTCGCCGCGATGCGCGCATCCGATGGGCACGGTTCGCCTTCGCGGGCGGCGCGGGCGACCAGCAGGAATGCCCCCAGCATGTCGTCGGGCAGGCCGCTCGCCACGTCGAGCGCCGCCGTCCACGCCTCGTCGGTCATGTCGAAGATGCCGGCGCGGGCGCAACTCAACCGGCGCACGAAACCCGGCAGGTCGAGCGGCGGTTTGGCGAGGCCGCCCATCCGGCAGCGTACCTGGAAATCCTGGAACAGCACCGACGGCGGGCGCAGCGTCGACTCCGGATCCTCGACGATCGCGCGGAAGACGTCGGCGTAGACCGCCTCGACCTCGTCGTCGGTCTTCTCGGGTGGTGGCGGCGCAGCGGTGCGCGGTTCGGGCGGACGGGCGATGCCGTCGAGCAGTTCCTCCGCGGGCACGCGACGCGGGCGCGAATCGAACATCAGGCCGAGTTCGGGGGCGTCGACCACGGGCTCGGACAGCAGGTCCTGCAGATCCATCGGCGCGGCGCTGGGTAGGGGGGTGAGCTTGGGACTACCACTACGCGCCGACGTTGCGACGTCGCCGATCTTCACGGTGATCGGCCGCCGCGACACCGCGGGGCCGAGCGCCATGAAGGTGCCGCGCTGGAGATCGCGAATCGCTTCCGCCTGGCGCCGCTCCATGCCGAGCAGGTCGGCGGCGCGCGCCATGTCGATGTCGAGGAAGGTGCGGCCCATGAGGAAGTTCGACGCCTCCGCCGCGACGTTCTTGGCGAGCTTCGCGAGGCGCTGCGTCGCGATCACGCCAGCGAGGCCGCGTTTGCGACCGCGGCACATCAGGTTGGTCATCGCCGCCAGCGAGGCGCGGCGGACCTCTTCCGAGACTTCGCCGCCGGTCACCGGCGCGAACATCTGCGCTTCGTCGACCACCACCAGCACCGGATACCAATGCTCGCGCGGCGCATCGAACAGCGCGGACAGGAACGACGCGGCACAGCGCATCTGGCCCTCGACCTCCAGCCCCTCGAGGCTCAGCACGGCCGATGTCCGGTGTTCGCGCAGCCGCGTCGCGATCCGCGCAATCTCGCGTTCGCTATAGTCGCCCGCCTCGATCACGACATGGCCGTGCGGCCCCGCGAGCGTCACGAAATCGCCTTCGGGATCGATCACGATCTGCTGGACGTGCCCCGCCGATCGCTCGAGCAGCCGGCGCAGCAGATGCGATTTCCCCGAGCCCGAATTGCCCTGCACCAACAGGCGGGTGGCGAGTAGTTCCTCCAGGTCGACGCCGACGGCAGTACCATTGCCGTCGGTGCCCATATTCACGCTAACCGTCATGCCGCGCGTTTGGCAGGTGCGGGCGTGTGGGAGCAAGGAGTCTTTGCGGAGTGGCTGACATTCGACGCCGCCTGGCGATCCTCCCCCGCCAGGGGGAGGTGGCAGGCGCTTTGCCTGACGGAGGGGGAGGAAAGGGTAACGTCTGTTCCGTATCCTCCCCCTCCGTCGCCTTCGGCGCCACCTCCCCCTGGCGGGGGAGGATTGAGAACATTCGCGCACGGCTTTGCGCGCTGGAATAATCCGCGATCCCGGTTAGGGCGAAGGAATGGCCACACACTCCCCGCTCGCCGATCTTTCGCAACGCCTCCTCGGCAAGGCGCCGGGCGAGCTCGACGAGGAGGAACGCCGCGTTCTCGCCGGGATCGAGTCGGGTACCATCGTCAGTCGCGACGCCGCCGACGTGTCGGACGAGCGCGCGACCTTCGGTGAGCGGCTGTCGGACCGGGTCGCGAAGATTGGCGGGTCGTGGGCGTTCATCATCGCCTTCACGCTGGTGCTGATCGGCTGGATGCTGCTCAACTCCGACATCCTGACCCATTTCGGGCGGGCGTTCGATCCGTATCCCTACATCTTCCTCAACCTGCTGCTGTCGACCGTCGCGGCGATCCAGGCGCCGGTGATCATGATGAGCCAGAACCGGCAATCGGCGAAGGGCCGCCTCGCTGCCAGCCTCGACTACGAAACCAATCTCCGCGCGGAACTCGACATCCTGCGCGTCCATCACAAGATCGACCATCTCGTGCTGGCGAGGCTGGATGCGATCGAAGCGAAGATCGACGCCCTTGCGGGCAGGGGGATAGACGGTCTGGCGAAAAGCGCCCCCGGGGCCTAAGAGCGGCGCATCAGGCTATTAGAGGCACAGATGGCAGGCCATTCCAAATACAAGAATATCATGTACCGCAAGGGCGCGCAGGACAAGAAGCGCTCGTCGGCGTTCAGCAAGCTCAGCCGGGAAATCACGGTCGCGGCCAAGATGGGGCTGCCCGATGTCGACATGAACCCGCGCCTGCGCGCGGCGGTGAATGCGGCCAAGGCGGCGTCGCTGCCCAAGGAGAACATCCAGCGCTCGATCGACAAGGCGAGCCGCGGCGATGCCGAGAATTACGAAGAGATCCGCTATGAGGGCTTCGGCCCCGGTGGCGTGTCGCTGATCATCGAGGCGCTGACCGACAACCGCAACCGCACCGCGACCAACGTGCGCGTCGCGGTCGGCAAGAACGGCGGCAACTTGGGCGCGGGCGGTTCGGTCAGCCACGCGTTCGACCGGGTCGGGCTGATCTCGTATCCGGCGAGCGCGGGCGATGCCGACACGGTGTTCGAAGCGGCGCTCGAAGCGGGCGCCGAGGACGTCACGTCGAGCGAGGACGGCCATGAGGTCTGGACCGCGCAGGGCGACCTGCACGAGGTGGCCAAGGCGTTGGAAGCCAAGCTCGGCGAGGCCGAGGGCGCAAAGCTTGCCTGGCGCCCGCAGGTGATGGTCGCAGTCGGTGCGGACGATGCGGCGACGCTGTTCAAGCTCATCGACGCGCTCGACGAGGACGACGACGTGCAGACCGTCTGGGGCAATTACGAAATCTCCGACGAGGTCATGGAGTCGCTGGGTTGAGATGAAGATTGGTTCACGCGAAGGCGCAAAGGCGCGAAGAGATTCGCGTGGACCAGTGGTCCGCGAACGCGGAATGTTCATTTGGTGGCTAGGAGCATTTTTAAGGGTGCCGCTGGCGCGACACGGCTATCGAGTATGCGACACCTTCGCGCCTTTGCGCCTTCGCGTGAACCAATCTGCATGATCATCCTGGGACTGGACCCCGGCCTCGGCACTACCGGCTGGGGTGTCATCCGCGCCGATGGCAACCGCCTGAGTCATGTCGCCAACGGCCAGATCAAGACCGATCCGTCGATGGCGCTCCCCCGCCGCCTGACCGCACTGTACAACGCGCTGATCGACGTCATCCGCACCGAGCGCCCGGACGGCGCGGCGGTGGAGGAGGTGCTCGGCAACACCAACGCGCAGTCGACGCTGAAACTCGGCCAGGCGCGCGGCGTCGTGCTGCTCGCGGCGGCGGGGGCCGGGCTGCATATCGGCGAATATCATCCGTCGACCGTCAAGAAGGGCGTCGTCGGCACCGGTGGCGCCGATAAGAAGCAGATCCAGGCAATGATGGCGGTGCTGCTGCCCGGCGCGAAGCTCGCCGGGCCCGATGCGGCCGACGCGCTGGCCGTCGCGATCACGCATGCTCATCATGTCGCAAGCGCCGCGGCCTTGTCGCGTCGCAGTGGTATCGGCGCCTGATCCACGCGCACGTCCGATAGTATCCGCAGGTAGAGGCAAACAAACAGGCGGATCTCCACCTTTTCGCCGTTCTGCATACTCTGACAAAACTTGGTTCGTTTTGAACTAGGTTTTACCAGTGCCGGCATAAATTCATTCCGGTCAGGTTTTGATAGCCAAGCCTCAATTGCTGTGGCAGCGCCGTGGTGCAATTAATTTAAATCAAAGGCGCGGCGATGCGGGTGGAAGACGTGCGGGGGGGCACGAACGGCGGTACTGTTTCGCCCTCGGCATTCGCGATGCCCGAGGGCATGGCGATGCGCTACGACCTGCCCGATCCGGCATTGTCCGACTATTTGACCGGATACGCGATCTACGCGTCGAGCGACCGCACGCCGATGCTCAACTGGTATCTGCCCGCGCCTGCGATGATCTCGGTGCTCGTCGATGCCGGCCCGCTGACCGTGTCGATCGGCAATCATCGGTTCGGTCCGCTGGATCGTGCAAGTTTCTACGGACCGACCAGCCGTGCCTTTCGAACCGAGACGCATGGCGGGATCGCCGTCGGCATCGGGCTGAGCGCGCTCGGCTGGTCGCGGCTGACCGCGCGGTCGGCGGGCGATTTCCACAACCGCGTGGCGCCGCTGAGTACTGCCCTCGGGGCTGAGCTCTCCGCCCGCCTGATCGAAGGGCTGGACGCGCTCCACGACGAGACGCTGATCAAGCCGCTGCTCGACGAAGTTTTCTGCGGCCTGTTCGATCGTCCGCATCCGCGTGACGACCTGATCCGCGCGTTTACCGCGTTGACGGTGACCGATGGCGTGATCGAGATGAAGGACGTCGACGACCGGCTGGATATCCCGACGCACGAACTGCGCCGGATGGCGACGCGCCACTTCGGCATGCCGCCAAAGCTGTTGCTGCGGCGCGCGCGGTTCCTCCGCTCGTTCATCCGCCTGATCACGGCCGACGGGCTCAACGACTATTCGATGATCGACAGCAGCTATTTCGACGCGTCGCATTTCCTGCGCGATGCCGGCACGTTTCTCGGCACGACCCCGCGCCGGTTCATCGCCTCCGACACGGTGTTCCTGCGGGCGAGCCTGCGCGCGCGGGCGGCGGTGATCGGCGCGCCGACCCAGGCGCTTCACGGCGTCGCGAAACCCGCTTCGACCGTGCCGAACAGATCCTCCGCCGATCCCGATCGGCTCCAGCCGAGCGCGTGAGGAGCTGCGCGCTTGAGGACCGGCGGGGTGCGCGGCGGCGCGTCCGTCGCGGTTTTGCCGGGATGACGCCGCGCACCCTTTGTTCTACCGGCTGAACCATGATCGTGCATCTCAAAGGGCGCCTGGATTCCACGGGCATCGACTACGCGGTGATCGACGTCGGCGGAGTCGGCTATCAGGTCGGCGCATCGGCGCGGACGCTCTCGGCACTGGGACCGATAGGCGAGGCGTGCACGGTGTTCACCGAATTGCTGGTCGGCGAGGATTTCCAGCGGCTGGTCGGGTTCTCCAGCGCGGACGAGCGCGACTGGTTCCGGTTGCTGACCGGCGTGCAGGGGGTCGGCGCGCGCGTCGCGCTGGCGATCCTGTCGGCGCTGGAGCCGGTCGACCTGAGCCGTGCGATCGCCAGTGGCGACAAGGCGATGGTCGCGCGCGCCAATGGCGTCGGGCCGAAGCTCGCCCAGCGGATCGTCATGGAGTTGAAGGACAAGGTCGGCGGCATCGCGCTAGGGCTCGGGCCGGCGGTGGTGAACGCCGCACCGGGGGCGTCTGCGGATGCGGTGTCGGCGCTGCTGAACCTTGGGTTCCGGCCGAACGAGGCGAGTGTCGCGGTGGCGGCCGCGGACGAGGAACTGGGGCCGGGCGCCTCGCTCGACGCGCTGGTGCGCCTGGCGTTGCGCAAGGCGTCGAAGTCGTAGCTTTACCGCGAGTGCAAGTGGCGAACCTTTCGATCCTCCCCCGCCAGGGGGAGGTGGCTGGCGCTTTGCCAGACGGAGGGGGAGGTCAGGGAAACCTCTGTTCCGTGTCCTCCCCCTCCATCACCTTCGGGGCCACCTCCCCCTGGCGGGGGAGGGTAGGAAATTATGATCCGGGGTGTTTCAAAGCGGCGTGAGCAGGGCCTTTCGCGCGAGATACGCGTCGAGATTGGCGAGCACGAGCGCCGCCATCGCGGCCCGGCCATCGACCGTCGCGCTGCCCTGATGCGGCGATAGGACGACCTGATCCATCGTCTTGAGCGCTTCGGGAACGGACGGTTCGTCCGCAAAGACGTCGAGCCCCGCACCGGCGATCGTTCCCGCCTGAAGCGCCGCCACCAGAGCGGGTTCGTCGATCAGGCTGCCACGCGCGATGTTGACCAGGATGCCGTCCTCGCCAAGCGCTGTGAGAACAGCGGCGTTCACGACGTGCGACGTCGCGTCGCCACCGGGGGCTGAGACGATCAGCACGTCGCACGCCGCCGCGAGTGAAGCGATATCGGCATGAAATACGCCCGCGAACTCCGGCTTGGCGGAGCGTGCGGTGTAATGGAGTTCGCGCGCAAACGGTGCGGCGCGCTTGGCGATGGCCTTGCCGATCCGGCCCAGCCCGAAGATGCCGATCCTTCGCCCGCTCGCCCGGCGTGCAAGATCGACCTGCCACCCGCCGTCGCGCACCGCGCGGTCGTTCGCGACGATCCGTCGCTGCACGGCCAGCATCAGTCCGATCGCGAGGTCTGCGACATCGTCGGTCAGCACGTCGGGTGTCGTCGTCACCGCGATCCCACGCGCCCTGGTCGCGGCGAGATCGATGCCGTCATACCCGACGCCGTGTATCGCTATGATCTCCAGCGCGGGCAGACGATCGAGTAGCGCCGTATCGACCACGCTGCTCCCGCCACCGACGATCGCCCGCGTCGTCGCTGGCGGATCCTGGCGGTGCAGCGTGAAGCGCTCGGCCAGCGCGGCCTCCAGCGCAGGCGAGACTCCGGAGAGCAGATACAGGTCGGGCTGCGCGGTTTCGTTGGTCATGCCCAACCCATAGCCGCCTTGCCCCCTTCGCCGCGAGCGCGCTATCGCGAGCGGGTGACCGATACAGACCGCATCCTGACCGCCGCCAAGCGTCCCGAAGACGTCGACGCCGCGCTGCGCCCGAAAACGCTCGACGAATTCGTCGGGCAGAAGGCCGCACGCGAGAATCTGCGGATCTTCATCCAGGCGGCGAAATCGCGCGGCGATGCGCTCGATCACGTGCTGTTCTTCGGGCCGCCGGGGCTGGGCAAGACCACGCTTGCGCAGATCGTCGCGCGCGAGATGGGGGTGGGCTTCCGCGCCACCTCGGGCCCGGTGATCGCCAAGTCGGGCGATCTCGCCGCGCTGCTGACCAATCTCGAGGATGGCGACGTGCTGTTCATCGACGAGATCCACCGGTTGCAGCCCGCGGTCGAGGAGGTGCTGTACCCGGCGATGGAGGACCGTGCGCTCGACCTGATGATCGGCGAGGGGCCATCGGCGCGGTCGGTCCGCATCGACCTGCCGCGGTTCACGCTGATCGGCGCGACCACGCGGCAGGGGTTGCTGACCACGCCTTTGAGGGACCGCTTCGGCATCCCGGTGCGGCTGCAATTCTATACGGTCGAGGAATTGGAGCGGGTGGTGACGCGCGCTGCGGGGCTGCTCGGGTTGGGGATCGCCAAGGACGGCGCGATGGAGATCGCGCGGCGTGCGCGGGGTACCCCGCGTATCGCCGGGCGGTTGCTGCGAAGGGTGCGCGATTTCGCCAATGTCGCCGGGCATGAGACGGTCGATGCGCGGGCGGCGGATGCGGCGCTCAACCGGTTGGAAGTCGATTCGCTTGGGCTCGACGCGATGGATCGGCGCTATTTGATGATGATCGCGGATATCTATCGCGGCGGTCCGGTCGGTGTGGAGACGCTGGCGGCGGGGTTGAGCGAACCGCGCGATACGATCGAGGAAGTGATCGAACCGTATCTGATCCAGTTGGGCCTGATCGCGCGGACGGCGCGGGGGCGGTTCCTCAACGCAGGCGGCTGGAAGCACCTAGGCCTGAACCCACCGGCTGGGAGCCAGGACGGCCTGTTCGACGCCTGACTTCTCACCCCTCCCTGGAAGGGAGGGGCAGGGGGTGGGTCGGTTTCCGCATATCCAGACCGTGCTGGCTCGAGCGGGCCGACCCACCCCCAACCCCTCCCTTCCAGGCAGGGGGGAAGTGAGGGGGTGTTCAAAGCGCTTGGGACTCATTTGGAAAAATCCCCGCCAAAGATCGATCGAACTTCACCCCAACACTGCTTTTGTTGCGTGGCACCCAAGCCGTTCATCTGATAGCCAACCCAAATGCCCCTTTCGGCCGCCGCCTCTGCCCGCGAAATTCTCACCAGCCTTCACGACGTGATGGCCTCGCGCACGTCCGCGCAAGCCAAGCTGAACGCCGTCGTTGGCATCATCGCCACCGCGATCGACAGCGAGGTCTGCTCGATCTACCTGTTGCGCGAAGGCGTGCTCGAACTGTTCGCGACCCGCGGCCTCGACCAGGCCGCCGTCCACGTCACCAAGCTAGCGCTCGGCGAAGGCCTCGTCGGCACGATCGCCGAGGATGTCGAGGTGCTCAACCTCGACGAAGCCGCGAGTCATCCCGATTTCGCCTACAAGCCCGAGACCGGCGAAGACCGATTCCATAGTTTCGCGGGCGTCCCCATCATCCGTCGCGAGCGATCCGTGGGGGTCCTGGCCGTCCAGCACACCGATCGTCGCAAATATGCGGACGTCGAGATCGAGGCGTTGCAGACCGTCGCGATGGTGCTGTCCGAACTGATCGCCAATGCGGGGCTCATCGACACCATGGGTGGCGGCGCGGACCGGCCGCAGTCGACCGCGGCGATGCGCATCCCCGGCCAGAAGCTCGTCGACGGCATGGGCGCGGGCTTCGCGGTCTATCACCAGCCGCGCATCCATATCGAGCATACCGTCGCCGAGGATACCGACGCCGAGCGCCACCGGGTCTATGCGGCGTTCGACAAGATGCGCGAAGGCATCGACCGGATGACGCGCGAGGCCGAATTCGGCGTCGGTGGCGAGCATGTCGAAGTGCTCCAGACCTACAAGATGTTCGCCTATGACGAGGGCTGGGCGCGGCGGATCAACGAGGCGATCGACTCCGGCCTTACCGCCGAGGCTGCGATCGAGCGCGTCCAGCAGCGCACCCGCCAGCGCATGCGCCAGATCGACGATCCGTTGCTCGCCGACCGGATGCACGATCTCGAGGATCTGTCGAACCGACTGCTCCGGATCGTCTCGGGGCAGATGGGCACCGCGGCGCAACTCGGCCTGCGCCAGGACACGATCCTGATCGCCCGCAACCTGGGGCCTGCCGAGCTGCTCGAATACGACAAGCGCCGGCTGAAGGGCGTGATCTTGGAAGAAGGCTCGCTCACTGCGCACGTCACGATCGTCGCGCGCGCGATGGGCGTGCCGGTGCTCGGCCGCGTCCGCGATATCCGCCGGCTGGTCGCGGAGGGCGACATGCTGTTGCTCGACAGCGCCGAGAGCAACGTCTTCGCCCGCCCCTCCGCGGCGATGGAGGAGGCGTTCGACGCGCGGCTCGCGATGCGCCAGAAGCGCAAGGCGGCGTTCGCGGCGCTGCGCGACGTGCCGCCGATCACCAGAGACGGCCACCGCCTGACGCTCATGGTCAATGCAGGCCTGCGTGACGACGTCGCCGCGCTCGATGTCACGGGCGCGGACGGGATCGGCCTGTTCCGTACCGAGTTCCAGTTTCTCGTTTCGGCCACGCTGCCGCAGCGCGAGCGTCAGCAGCGACTTTACAAGGAAGTGCTCGACGCGGCGGGCGATCGCCCGGTGATCTTCCGCACCGTCGATATCGGCGGCGACAAGGCGCTGCCGTATCTCAACAAGGAAGATTCGGACGAGGAGAACCCGGCGATGGGCTGGCGCGCGCTGCGCCTTGGCCTGGAGCGCGACGGGTTGATGAAGGTGCAGGCGCGCGCGTTGCTCGAAGCCGCCGCCGGTCGCACCCTAAACGTGATGTTCCCGATGGTCAGCGAGCCGTGGGAATTCGACGAGGCGCGCGCGCTGTTCGAGGCGCAGCGGACCTGGCTGGAGGGGCGCGGGCGGAAGATGCCGCTGGCGATCCGCTATGGCGCGATGCTCGAAGTGCCGGCGCTTGCCGAGATGCTCGACGTGCTGCTGCCGCGTATCGAGTTCCTGTCGATCGGCACCAACGACCTGACCCAGTTCCTGTTCGCGGCCGATCGCGCCAATCCCAAGCTCGCCGAGCGCTACGACTGGCTCAGCCCGTCGATCCTCCGCTTCATCGCGCGGCTGGTGTCGCCGACCCGTGACGCCAAGGTCGATCTGGCGGTGTGCGGCGAGATGGGCGGACGGCCGCTGGAGGCGATGGCGCTGATCGGCCTCGGGATCGAGCGGCTGTCGATCACCCCCGCCGCGGTTGGCCCGATCAAGGCGATGACGCGCTCGCTCGATCGCGCCGCGCTCACCCGATACATGACAGGGCTGCTCGCGGATCCTCCCCGCGACATGCGCGGCGCGCTGACTGCGTGGGCGACCGAAAACGGCGTCGAAATCGTCTGAAGGCCCGAAACCGGCGGTTCCGGGCCGCGTGCGCGTTGACACGGCTAGGGGCCTCTGAAAGACGGGGGACATGACGGGCAACGCTACGCAGCCCGCTTCGGAGACAAGAATGGACGAGGTCGAAACCGGCCAGAACGCTACGCCCGCTGTACCAGAGCGTGCTGGCGACATTCTTCGGAACAGCCGCGAGTCGCAGGGATTGAGCGTCGCGGATATCGCCGCACGTACGCGCGTGCCGCTGCGCCATCTCGAGGCGATCGAGGCATCCGACTATTCCGCGCTGCCGTCTTCCACCTACGCGGTCGGCTTCAGCCGCGCCTATGCGCGTGCGGTCGGCGGCGACGAGGTGCGGATCGCGCAGCTGGTGCGCGAAGACGTCGCCAAGCTCGGCCGTCGCACGCCCGAATATGAACCCTATGAGATGACCGATCCGTCGCGCGTGCCCTCGCGCGGGATCGCGATCGTCGCGCTGGGGATCGCGATCGCGGTGCTGGTGCTGGTCGGCCTCTGGTACGGCACCGACATGTTCCGCGGATCGAGCGAGTCCTCGACCGCGACGCCGATTGCGCAAACCGCGCCGAACCCCGCCGCGCAGACCGCGCAACCCGTGCCTGCCCCGGCGACACCTGCTAACGGCCAGGTCACGCTGACCGCCTCGGACGAGGTGTGGATGCGCGTCTACGATGCCGACAACAAGACGCTGTACCTCGGCACGATGAAGCCGGGCGAGAAGTTCGACGTGCCCAAGGATGCGAAGGACCCGATGATCAACATCGGTCGGGCGGACAAGCTTGCGGTGACGCTCAACGGTGCCGCCGCGCCGGCGCTCGGCACCGGTGAGCGCGCGATCAAGGACGTCCGCATCGGGGCACCGGCGATCGCCGCGCGTCTTGCCGGTACGCCCGAGCCGCAGCCCACGCCGACCGCGTCGGCCACGCCGTCCGGAACCAGCGAGCAGGCGCGCGCCAGCCGTCCGCGTACGCCGCGTCGGCCCCTGACCGAAACGCAGCGCGCCAATCTGGACGCTGCAGCCAACCCGCCGCCCGCCGCCACGGCAACGCCGAACCCGTGAAAGCCCGCGGGCATCGCCAGGGCCTTAAGGCTGGCGACAGGATGGGTAGTGCAGCTATACCCGGACGATTAACCAATCCACCGGGGGGTGTGGCCCATGCGTAAGTCTATTCTGATCGGCGTCTGCCTCGCGGCCTTGATGCCGGCCGCGATCTCCACTGGCGCCCAGGCGCAAAACGTCGAGGGCCGCGTCGGCAAGCTCGAAAGCGAAATGCGCGCGGTCCAGCGGAAGGTCTTCCCCGGTGGTGCCGGCCAGATGCTCCAGCCCGAAGTGCGCGCGCCGCAGAACGAGCAGGGCCCGGGGCCGGGCTCGCCCGCGACCAGCGCGCTCGCCGACGTGAACCAGCGCGTGACGTCGCTCGAACAGCAGATGACCTCGCTGACGGAGCAGATCGAGCAGAACCAGAACCGCACGCGCCAGTTGCAGGATGCGTTCGACAATTACCGCCGCTCGAACGACGCGCGGATGAAGACGCTCGAAACCGGCCCCGCGCCGATCGCCGGCACTGGTGGCCCGACCGAGCCCGATGATCCCTCGAACGGCGGCCCTTCGAACGCCGGCTCTTCGAACGATGGCCCCTCGCGCCCGACGACGCGCCCCGAAACGGCGTCCCGGCCGACCACTGCACCGACCAAGGTCTCGGTCGAGAAGCCTTCTACCGGCGATCCGGCGGAGGACGAATATTTGTACGGTTACCGCCTTTGGGAGGCCAAGCAATATCCGCAGGCCCAGGCACAGCTGAAGAAGGTCGTCGCCGACTATCCGAAGAGCAAGCGCGCCAGCTATGCGCAGAACCTGCTCGGTCGCGCGTATCTCGACGAGGGCAAGCCGAGCCTCGCCTCGATGGCGTTCTACGACAATTACAAGAAGATGCCCGATGGCGAGCGCGCGCCGGACAGCCTGCTGTACCTCGGCCAGGCGCTGACCAAGCTCAACAAGCCGGCCGATGCCTGCAAGGTGTATGACGAACTGAACGACGTCTATGGGGCGAAGATGGCCTCGGCGATGAAGGGCCAGGTTGCCGCCGGGCGCAGCGCGGCGAAGTGCAAGTAAGTAGGTTCACCGATGAACACCGGCCGCTTTGATGTCCTCCCCTGGAAGGGGAGGTGGCAGCCCATCGGGCTGACGGAGGGGTATCGCGCCATCGAGGGCGGATCACCCCTCCGTCCGGCAAGCGCCAGCCACCTCCCCTTGCAGGGGAGGATCAGCATCCTCGACATGGCCAACCGCGCATGACCGAAGAAGGCCGCCGCTTCGCCGCCGACTTCGCGCGCCTTGCCAGCGACATCGTCAACCCGCTGTTCGCCGTTTCGGGCGGCCCGGACAGCATGGCGATGCTCACCTTGGCGCACGAAGCGCTCCCCCCCGGCTTCACGGTCGCGAGCATCGACCATCGCCTCCGCCCCGAAGCGGTGGAAGAATCCGCCATGGTCGCCGCGCACTGCGCGTCGCTAGGCATTCCCCACGCCACGCTTGCGCCAAGCGAACCGATCACCGGCGCCAGTATCCAGGCACAGGCCCGCACCACCCGCTACGCCCTGCTCACCGATCACGCCCGCACGATCGGGGCAGGGGCGCTCGTCACCGGCCACCACGCCGACGATCAGGCCGAGACCTTCCTGATGCGCGCCGCCCGCGGTTCCGGCCTCGCGGGGCTTGCCGGCGTCCGCGCGCGCACCGAAATCCACGGCGTCACGGTCATTCGCCCGCTGCTCGACTGGCGCCGCGCCGAACTCCGCGCGATCGTCCGCCGTGCCGAAGTGCCGTTCTTCGACGATCCCTCGAACCACGACGACCGCCACGATCGCACCCGCTTCCGCCGGTTGCTCGGCGAGAATGAATGGCTCGGCACGCCCAACCTCGCGCGCGCCGCCGCGGCGCTCGCCGAGACCGATACCGACGTCCGTGCGATGGTCGAGTGGATCTGGACTGAACGCGCCAAGGTCGGCGGCGGCGAGGTGAAGCTGGCGGTGGAAAAGCTCCCCCGCGAGATCCTCCGCCGCCTCGCCCGCCGCGCGATCGGCACGGTCCGCACCGAGGCGGGCATCGTCGCCCCCGAATGGACCGAGGCCGCGAACATCGAGAAGCTGCTCGACTCGCTGATGGCCGGCAAGCGCACCACGCAGGCCGGGATCATCGCCAGCGTCCGCGGCGACGTCTGGCGCTTCCGCGAGGCACCGCCGCGCCGGGTCCCCACGTCGGCCCCTGCCTGAACGTCGGGCCCCGCTTGAACCACGTGACGATCCGTTCACACTGATCAACGCAACGCGCGCGTTGTTCCATTGCCATTAACCTGCGCACGCTTATCTTGTGCGGTGAAAGGTATCGTGCACCCATGAGCGACAACGACAACCGCGGTCAGAAGCCCCAGGGTCCCGGAAACGGCGGCCCCGAGAACGGCGGCGGCAATCCCTGGATGAAAAGCCTGTTGATTTGGGTCGGCATCCTGCTCGCGCTGGCGCTGTTCGTGACCATGTTCGACGGCCGCACCGCGGCGTCGAGCGGCAACACGATCGCGTATTCGGCGTTCCTCGACAAGGTCGACGAGGGCACCGTCAAGGACGTCAACATCTCGCGCGATATCATCTCGGGGACATTGTCCTCGGGCGAGAAGTTCAAGTCGTACCCGATCCAGGATTCGACGCTTGTGCCCCGCCTGCGCGAGAAGGGCGTCTCGATCAGCGCGAAGCCTGAAGAGGGCCCGTCGATGCTGGCGCTGCTCCTGTATCAGTCGCTGCCGTTCCTGCTGTTCCTCGGCATCGCGTTCTTCGTCCTGAAGCAGATGCAGAAGAATTCGGGCTCCGGCGCGATGGGCTTCGGCAAGTCGCGTGCCAAGATGCTGACGCAGAAGGAGGGCAAGGTCACCTTCCAGGACGTCGCCGGCATCGATGAGGCGCGTGAGGAACTGGAAGAGATCGTCGAGTTCCTGAAGGACCCGACGAAGTTCGCCCGCCTCGGCGGCAAGATCCCCAAGGGCGCCTTGCTGGTCGGTTCGCCCGGTACGGGCAAGACGCTGCTCGCGCGCGCGATCGCGGGTGAGGCCGGCGTGCCGTTCTTCACGATCTCGGGGTCCGATTTCGTCGAGATGTTCGTCGGCGTCGGTGCGAGCCGTGTCCGCGACATGTTCGAGCAGGCGAAGAAGTCCGCACCGTGCATCGTCTTCATCGACGAGATTGATGCGGTCGGTCGTCACCGTGGCGCCGGTCTTGGCAACGGCAATGACGAGCGCGAGCAGACGCTGAACCAGTTGCTGGTCGAGATGGATGGCTTCGAGGCGAACGAAGGCATCATCATCATCGCCGCGACCAACCGTCCCGACGTGCTCGATCCGGCGCTGCTGCGTCCGGGCCGCTTCGATCGCCAGGTCGTCGTCCCGCGGCCGGATATCGAGGGTCGCATCAAGATCCTCGAAGTCCACATGAAGAAAGTACCGCTCGCCCCCGACGTCGACGCGCGCGTCATCGCACGCGGTACGCCTGGGTTCTCGGGTGCCGATCTCGCCAACCTCGTCAACGAGGCGGCGCTGCATGCGGCGCGCAAGGGCAAGCGGCTGGTGGCGATGGCCGAGTTCGAGGAAGCCAAGGACAAGGTCATGATGGGCGCAGAGCGTCGCAGCATGGTCATGACCGACGACGAGAAGCGGATGACCGCGTATCACGAGGCCGGTCACGCCGTCGTCGCGATGCACGAGGCTGCGTCGGATCCGATCCACAAGGCGACGATCATCCCGCGCGGTCGTGCGCTGGGCATGGTCATGCGTCTGCCCGAGCGCGACTCGTACAGCTATCATCGCGACAAGATGTACGCGAACCTCGCGGTGTCGATGGGCGGCCGTGTCGCCGAGGAAGTCATCTTCGGCTACGACAAGGTCTCGAGCGGCGCCTCGGGCGACATCCAGTACGCCACGGGTCTGGCGCGCGACATGGTCACGCGCTGGGGCATGTCGGACAAGGTCGGCCCGCTGGAATATGGCGAGCCCGAGGGCGAGTCGTTCCTCGGCTATTCGTCGAGCCGTCCGTCGCGCATGTCGAACCAGACCGCGCAACTGATCGACGACGAGATCAAGCGGATCGTCGAAGGCGGTCTCGATCGTGCCAAGCAAGTGCTGAGCGATCATGTCGATCAGCTCCACACCGTGGCCGGCGCGCTGCTCGAGTTCGAGACGCTGACCGGCGACGAGATCAAGAAGCTGATTGCCGGCGAGGATCTCGATCGTCCGGATCCGGGCGCGAAGGCGTCGACCGTCCCGCGTGCGGGCACGTCGATCCCGAAGACGCGGCGTCCGAACGGTCCGTTCGGTACGCCGACCCCGCTGGGGGCGTGATCCGGTTCACCCGGCAGTAACCTAAGTATCTCTATGGGCGGTCTTTTTCCGGAGAGGCCGCTCATGTCGTATGTTCGCTCCAAGGCGCTGATCGCCGCGCTGACGATCGCTGGTCTGGCGATGCCGGCGAGTGCCGCGATGACGGTCGGCACTTTCCTCGCCCGCGCCAACGCGTTGCGCGACCAAGGCCCGATGGCGTTGATGTCGCCCGATTTCCCCGCGCTGAAGGCCGAGGCGAAAGCCGCGACCAACCAGCTGAAAGCCGAACGCGCCGCCCGCGCCGCCGCCGGCAAGCCACCGATCGCCTGCGTTCCCGAGGGTGAGTCGGTCGGCATCATGGACATGCTCGACGGTCTTAACGAACTCCCCGCCAGCTACCGCAAACGCCCCCTCAAGGATGGTTACGCCCGGGTCTTGGCGAACCTGTACCCCTGCCGCTGAGCGGGTACGTGTAATCGGGGTCAAGGTGGCCCAGGTCACCACCACGAGTGGTCCGCCGCACCAGCCTTCTCCGTCCTCCGACACAGGTCCGCCTCCCGGCCCAAGTTCGTCGTCTGGCCAGTTCGTCCTCTGGCCCGAGTTCGTTCTCTGGCTCAAGTTCGTCTTCGGCCGAAGCCCGTATCCTGACACAGGTCCGTCACCCAATCCCGATCCAAACCCGGCCCCCAAGTCCGTCACCCCAGCGAAAGCTGGGGTATAACCTTTGGCTGGCGACGCGCCGACACCATGAGATCCCAGCTTTCGCTGGGATGACGGGGGGAGAGGGCCAGTTTTCGCGGAAAGGGGGCCGATTTTCGCGGGAATGGCGAATTCGGTCACCCGCCCCCCCAAGCCCGTCGCCCCAGCAAAAGCTGGGGTATCCCCGTTGGCTGGCGACGCGCCGACACCATGAGACTCCAGCTTTCGCTGGGATGACGGCGATTGGGGCGGCCCCGATTTTCGTTCGGACAATGGTCCGGCCCAGGAACGCGCTTGGATAGCGGATCCGTTCTCAAATGACGGAACGACAGGCCTGCTCCACGCCCACGACCTAGCCCGACCTAATCCGTCAACCCGTGCAGCAACAGCAGCACGATAAACGCCAGCAGCACCGTGAACGCGAACGTCAGCAGCGCCACCGTGCGCCACGCCGCCGATCTCTTCCGCAGCGAATACGCCCCGCGAAGCTGCCCGAACATGTGCACCGGCGGGACCACCACCGCGGCCAGCCTGAGCGTCGCGTCGGGCACGCCGACCAGATGCCCGAGGATCAGCGCGATCGTCAGCAGCATCATGAACGCAAGCGAATAGGTTACGAAGATCGCGTGGTCGTACAGGTGATGCTTGCGCCGCCACAGGAAGAGCAGCGCCAGGAACGGCACCGATAGCGGGATCAGGCCCCAGCTATATTTATAAGCGCTGGTCTGCAGCTTGTAGATCATCAGCCCCGGATTTTCATTGGCCTTGGCGATGCCGTGATCGAGCCGCTCCCAGCCGGTCTTGAAGTCCCTTAGGTCGACGACCGGTCCGTGACTGCCGCCGCGCTTCATGTCCGTCGCGACGCCGAGCGCGCGGATCGTCGTCCGCAGCGCCGCCGCGCGTTGATCGAGTTCGGCGATCGATGGCCCGGAATACGCTCTATCGCTCGTCGCGGCGGTCCTTTGCTCGTCGATGATGGCGAGCGCGGCGCGCGCCTTGCCGGCCTCACGGGCATAGTCGGACGTCGCCCCCGGCCGTTCGTCGTTCACGATCGTATCCGCGAGTTCGCCCCCGACCGCGCCGATCGTCGCGAACATCAGGAAGACGGTGAACAGGAACAGCGCGAGCGGCGATACGAACCGGGCCCGCTCGCCATTGACGTAGCGGCGCGTGAGCGTGCCGGGATGCAGGGTCAAGAGCGGCAATGTCCGCCAGATCTTGCCTTCGAAGTGGAAGACCCCGTGCGCGATCTCGTGCCCGATCCCGCCGAGCGAACGGTGGACGTGCGCGGACTGCCCGCAGGCATGGCAATGCTCGCCGAGCAACCGCGTCCCGCAATTGAGACAGAGCGCGTCGTCCGGACCATGGCCGGCATGCGGACCATAAGCGTCCCCCGCCTTAGGTTCGACCGCGCGTCCGACCAGGGCGCCCGTGGCGATATCCGCCGCTGCTTCGATATCTCCGGTCATCAGCCCCCCTATAATATCGGTAGCGTAACGAGTTCGCGGCGTTGGCGCGAGGGGCTTCGCATGCTACCGCGCGGGCCATGGCCGACGCAGAAAATCCGACCGAATTGATCGCCGAAATGGGCCGCCGTGCGCGCTCGGCCGCGCTGGTGCTGGCGTCGATGCCGTCTGCGCGGAAGGCCGCGGCGCTGGCGTCGGCGGCGGGGTCGATCCGGGCCGCATCGGCGGGAATCGTTGCGGCGAACGCGGAGGATATGGCGCGTGCAGCGGACGCCGGTCTGTCGGGCGCGCTGCTGGATCGGTTGCGGCTTGACGAGGCGCGTGTCGCGGCAATGGCGGACGGGGTAGCGGCGGTGGCGGCGCTCGCCGATCCGGTCGGGCAGGTGATCGATGCCAGCGAGCGTCCGAACGGCCTGAAGCTCTCGCGTGTCCGCGTGCCGATCGGCGTCATCGGCATCATCTACGAGAGCCGCCCGAACGTCACCGCGGACGCCGCGGCGCTGTGCGTGATGGCGGGCAACGCAGCGATCCTGCGCGGCGGGTCCGAAGCGGTGAAGAGCAACCGCGCGATCCATGCGGCGCTGGTCGAGGGCCTGAAGGCGGGCGGGGTACCCGTCGATGCGGTGCAACTCATGCCGACCACCGATCGCGCGGCTGTCGGCGCGATGCTGAAGGCGGACGGGGTGATCGACCTGCTCATCCCCCGCGGCGGCAAGAGCCTCGTCGCACGCGTCCAGGCCGAAGCGCGCGTTCCCGTCCTCGCGCATCTCGATGGCATCAACCACGTCTATGTCCACGCCTCGGCGGACCCGGCAATGGCAGCAGCGGTCGTGGTCGACGCGAAGATGCGCCGCACCGGCGTCTGCGGATCGATGGAAACGCTGCTGATCGACCGGGATTACGCCGACGCACCGGCCTTGATCCGAGGTCTCGCGGCAGCGGGTTGCGAGGTGCGCGCCGACGCAAGCGCGCGCGCGCTCGTCCCAGAGATCGCAGCTGCCGACGCCGCCGACTGGGACACCGAATATCTCGACGCGATCGCCTCGGTCGCGATCGTCGACGGCTTAGACGCGGCGGTCGCGCACATCGCCCGCCACGGCTCGCACCACACCGACGCGATCGTCGCCGAGGATGCTGGCGTCGCCGAACGCTTCCTGACCGCCGTCGACAGCGCGATCGTTCTCTGGAACGCCTCCACCCAGTTCGCCGACGGCGGCGAGTTCGGCCTCGGCGCGGAGATCGGCATCGCCACCGGCCGCCTCCACGCCCGCGGCCCGGTCGCGCTCGAAGGCCTCACCACCTACAAATGGATCGGCCGCGGCACCGGCCAGGTGCGCGGTTGATGCCCCGAGCCGATCGGCGTAGCGTAAGCGCATGAACGCGCCCGTCTCGATCACCACCCCGCTCGATCCCGCGACCTTTGCGATGGTCGAGGAACTTGCGCGGTATCGGGGGATTACCGGCGAGGAGTTCGCTGCCGAGGCGATCCGAGAGGCAGCCGAGCATCATGCCGGGATGCGCGCCTACATCCAGGAGGGGATCGACTCCGCCGACCGAGGCGAATTGATCAGCCAGGAAGAGATGGAAATCTGGTTCGAAGAGCGCGTGGCTGCTCGTCGGCGAGGATGAGCCGCGCAACTTGGACTCCCCTCGCGCAGATCGATCTCGCACGGATCGATGATTTCAATGCGCGACGCGATCTCGACTATGCCGACCTAGTGGGTCGCGCTGCGATCGCGGCAGGTAATTTCCTCGCCGATTTTCCCGGCGCAGGTCCGATCGTCGACCGCGACGAGCGCAAGTGGCGCGTACCCGAAACCGACTATGTTTTGATCTACCGCATCGTCCCGCACGGCGTCGAAATCCTGCGCGCTTATCATGGTCGTGAGAACTGGCGTAGACAGCCATGACCCACGTCGGCATCCTCGGCGGGTCGTTCAATCCCGCGCACCGCGGCCATCGGGGCATCACGCTTTCGGCGATCGACGCGCTCGCGCTGGACGAGGCGTGGTGGCTGGTGTCCCCCGGCAATCCGCTCAAGGACGCCGCCAACGACATGGCGCCGCTCCCCGCACGCCTCGCGTCCGCGCGACGCATGGCCCGTCGCGCGCCGATCCGGGCTACCGACATCGAAGCCAGGCTCCACACCCGCTACACGCTCGACACGATCCGCAAGCTCAAGCGGCGTTACCCGAAAATCCGGTTCATCTGGTTGATGGGGGCGGACAATCTCGCCGACTTCCACCGGTGGAAGAACTGGCGCCAGATCGCCCGCGAGGTTCCGATTGCGGTAATCGCGCGGCCGGGATATGACGGGCGCGCCCTCGCGGCCCCCGCGATGGGTTGGCTGCGGCGCTTCCAACGGCGCACAGACCATGCGAAGAGCTGGACGACGTGGAGATTGCCGGCCCTTGTGCTGTTGCGCTTCCGACCCGACCCGACCTCCGCAACCGGCCTGCGTGCCGAAAATCCCGACTGGGCTCAGCATTTTGCTGGTCCGGTAGTCTTACCCAGGAGCTGACTTGGCCACTTCCCCTACTGCCCCTCGCGCGACCGACCCCGAAGAGGTTGAGGCGCTGCATCGCCTGATCCTCGCGTCGCTCGACGACGACCAGGCGGTCGAGACCATCTCGATCCCGCTCGCGGGCAAGACCAGCATCGCCGACTATATGGTGATCGCCAGCGGTCGTTCGACCCGCCAGGTCGCCTCGATGGCGCAGAAGCTGGCCGAGCGGATCAAGGCCGAGTTCAAGCGTCCGGTGAAGATCGAGGGGCTCCCCACGGCTGACTGGGTGCTGATCGACGCGACCGACGTCATCGTCCACCTGTTCCGCCCCGAAGTCCGCAGCTTCTACAATCTGGAGCGGATGTGGGCATTCGGCGACGCACCGACGCCGCCGCCCGTGCCGACCTTCACCGACGAAGACTAAGCGCGGCGGCGGCCCAAAAGCGGATCATGCTGCTCCACATCGTCGCCCGCGGTCGGATCGGGCGCTCGCCCGAGGCCGACCTCGTCGACCGCTATCTGAAGCGGATCGTCTGGCCGACCAAAGTCAGCGAACTGCCTGATACCGGCGGCAAGATTCCGGTGGTCGGCGAGCAGACCAAGCGCATCCTGCTCGACGAGAAGGGCGAGACGCTGTCGTCGACGCAGTTCGCGCAAAAGCTCGAGCGGTGGCGCGACGACGGCGTGCGGGAGGCGCGGTTCATGATCGGGGCGGCCGACGGCTTCGACGACGCGGCGCGCGACGAGGCGGACCTGTTGTTTTCGTTCGGCCGTGCGACCTGGCCGCACCTGCTCGCCCGCGCGATGCTCGCCGAACAGCTCTTCCGCGCGACCAGCATCCTTGCCAACCACCCCTATCACCGCGAAGGGTGATGCATGAGGGCAGGGGGCGTCTTGGCGATCGCGGCGCTGTTCGCGGCGGCGGGCGTAACCGCGCAGACTGACGCGCCCGAACTGGCGACCGAGCAGCAACGCCTGGTCGCGGCGAAACGCGACGCCGCGATCGCCGCCGCGCGCGCCGCCAAGCTCGCCGCTGCGGCCGCTCAGGAACGCAACGCTGCCGATAAGGCCCGCCGCGAAGAACAGGCGCTAGCCGCCCGCGTCACCGCTGCCGAAGCCAATCTCGCCACCGCTAGTGCCCGTGTGACCCTTGTCGAACGCCTGCTGTCCGATCAGCGCGCCAGGCTCGGCCGCGCGCAGGCCCCCGTCGCGCGGCTGCTGGCGGCGCTGGAATCGCTCGCCCGCCGCCCGACCATCGTCGCGGTCGCGCAGCCGGGATCGGTCGACGACCTCGTCCATGTCCGTGCGGTGCTGGGCAGCGCGCTCCCCGTCGTCCGCCAGCGTACCGAGGCGGTCCGCACCGAACTCGCCGTGACGCGGCGTTTGCAGGCGAGCGCGACACTTGCGGCCAAGGCACTCTCCGATAGCCGCGCGCGTCTGGAGAACGACCGCGTCGCGCTGGCCACCCTCGAGGCGCGTCATCGCCAGCGCAGCCAGGCCCTCGGCCGCGGCGCGCTCAGCGAGTCCGACCGCGCGCTGGCGCTCGGCGAACGCGCGCGCGACTTGGTCGACGGGATGGCCGCCACGACCAACGCCAAGGCGACCGCCGCCGCCCTGATCGCGCTTGCCGGCCCGATCCCCCGCCCGATCGCGCCCGGCACCACGCCACCGCCGCCCCCGCGCGGCGTGTACCGCATCCCGGTAGCGGGCAGGCTCGTTACCGGCTTCGACGAGGTTTCGGACTCCGGCGTCCGGTCGCGCGGCCTGACCTTCGCCACCGCGCCCCGCGCCCGCGTCGTCGCGCCCGCGGCCGGCACGATCCGCTACGCACGTCGTTTTCGCGATTACGGCGTCATCGTCATCATCGACCACGCCGATGGCTGGACCAGCCTGGTCACCGGCCTCGCCGCAACGTCGGCAAAGCCCGGCGACCGCATCGCGATGGGCGCGCCGCTCGGCATCGCGCCCGGCGAGGACCCGCAGATCACCGTCGAACTCCGGCGCCGGGGTCGGCCGGTCGATGCTGCGTCACTGATAGGACCGCGCTGATTGGCTGAGCCAGACCAACGCCTGACTTCGTGGTCGAAATTCGCCAAAACCACCCCGTCACCCCGGACTGGTTCCGGGGCCCGCCGTTCCGCGAACCCAATTCTATCGAGCGTGCGGAACCGTGGATGCCGGAACGAGCCCGGCATGACGGAGCATGGTGGAAGAGACTTGCCGCCGAAACCTGATGGACGCCGCGTTTCGATCCTCCCCCGCAAGGGGGAGGTGGCTGGCCCTTGCCAGACGGAGGGGGCGGTAAGGGGTAACCGCTGTTCCGTGTCCTCCCCCTCCGTCACCTTCGGTGCCACCTCCCCCTGGCGGGGGAGGATCGATGGGGCCCTCAGTCAGCCCCCATTAACCCTCATCAGTCTTCACTCCGCGCGCGCGTTGCCGCCACCACGTCATTACGCTACGCCGTCACGACTGTACGACACGTCACTTCTCAGGTTGCAGGACCATCGATGCCCCGTCCTATTCGTGCTCCTATGCTTACCGCGACGGCGATCGTCGGCGCGCTGACGCTGATCCCGCTCGCCACCTCTGCGATGGCGGCGGTCGACACCGACACGTACCGCGAGTTCGACCAGTTCCTCGACGTCTTCAACCGGGTGAAGGCGGAGTATGTCGACAAGGTCGATGACAAGACGCTGATCAAGGGCGCGATCCAGGGCATGCTCGCCAGCCTCGATCCGCACAGCTCGTATGTCGATGCGCTCGACTACGAAAACCTGCGGATCATGACCGAGGGCAATTACGGCGGCCTCGGCCTGACGGTCCAGATGGAGGACGGCGCGATCAAGGTCGTCTCCCCGCAGGAAGACTCCCCCGCAGCCCGCGCCGGCGTCAAATCCGGCGACTACATCACGCATATCGACGGCAAGCTGATTTACGGCGATTCGCTCGACGAGGCGGTCGGCAAGATGCGCGGCAAGCCCGGCAGCAAGATCACGCTCGGCCTCGTCCGGCCCGGCCGCGACAAGCCGCTCGACGTGACGATGATGCGCGAGATCATCGTCCAGAAGCCGGTGAAGTGGGAAGTCCGCGGCGACGTCGGCTACATCAACATCAACACCTTCAGCGAAAACACCGGCGCCGACACCCGCGCGGCGATCATGGCGATCGACAAGTCGCTCGGCCACCGTCCGCTCGGCTATGTCGTCGACCTGCGCGAGAATGGCGGCGGTCTGCTCACGCAGGCGATCGAGGTCAGCGACGCGTTCCTCGATCACGGCGAGATCGTCTCGCAACGCGGCCGCGAGAAGACCGATATCGAGCGCTATTACGCCAAGCCCGGTGACGACGCGCACGGCCTGCCGGTCGTCGTCCTCACCGATCCCGGCACCGCGTCGGCTTCCGAGATCGTCGCAGGCGCGCTGCAGGATCATCACCGCGCGCTGATCATGGGCGAGCGCAGCTTCGGCAAGGGCTCGGTCCAGACCGTGCTCCAGCTCGGCCCCGAGACCGCGCTCCGCCTCACCACCGCGCGCTATTTCACGCCGTCCGGCCGGTCGGTGCAGGAGGGCGGGATCGAACCCGACATCAAGGTGCCGCAGCTCACCGATCCCGACTACAAGTCGCGCCCGGTGTTCCGCGAGGCGGATCTGCGCAAGCATCTGATCAACGAGGTGAAGGCCGACAATGCGGTGCTGGAGGAGGATACCAAGACGGATCCGCGCTTCTCGCAGACGCCCGATCAGTTGAAGAAGCAGGGGATCGACGACTTCCAGCTCTATTACGCGCTGAAGACCGTCGCGCGTCTCGGCGGGCCGGTCCAGGTCGCCGCCGCCACGAAGCCGCGCCCGATCAAGCCCGATCCTACCGCCCCCGACGCAACCAAGGCGCCCACCAAGTGAGCGTGCGTCGTGGGCTTGGCATGACCAAGAACGAAGAGATCGCGCGCGCCATCGCGCTGCTGCTGCCGGCATTTTTGTTGCTCGGCGCGCTCGGCTCGCAATATCTTGGCGGGCTGTATCCGTGCGAGATGTGCCACTGGCAGCGCTGGCCGCATTATTCCGCGTTGCTGATCGCCGGCGCGACGTTCTTCGTGCCCGGCCGGTCGTTGCGCGCATCGCTGGTCATCATCGCCGGGCTGCTGATCGGGCTCAGCGGCTTGATCGGCGTCGCGCACGCCGGCGTCGAATATCATTGGTGGAACGGCTTCACCGCCTGCACAACGACCGTCTCGATGGCCGGCACGACCGCGGCCGAGCGTCTCGCGGCGATCATGAATGCGCCGATGGTGCGTTGTGATTCGGCGCAGTGGAAACTGTTCGGCATTTCGCTCGCCGGCTTCAACGCCATCTTTTCTCTGGGGGGGGCGATCACCATATTCGCTCTCATGAGGAAGACGAGATGAGCGGCTGGAAGCCAGGAGACGCCAAGCAGGCGACGGACTCGATGATCCGCGTCGACCAGGCCGGCGAATACGGTGCGATCCGTATTTATGCGGGGCAACTGGCCGTGCTCGGCGACCGTCACCCGGCTTCGCGCTCGATCCACCACATGGCGCAGCAGGAAGAGCGCCACCGCGCGTTCTTCGACCGGATGATCGTCGAGCGCCGGGTACGGCCCACCGTGTTGCAGCCGATCTGGAAAGTCGCCGGCTTCGCGCTCGGCGCGGTGACCGCCGCGATCAGCCCGCGTGCGGCGATGGCCTGTACCGCGGCGGTCGAGACCGAGATCGACAAGCATTACGAGGAACAGCTCGTTCAGCTTGGCGCCAGCGATCCCGAGCTATCCGCAGCGATCCTCGATTTCCAGGCCGAGGAACTCGAACACAAGGCGACCGCGATTGCGGCGGGTGCCGAGGAGACGCCGGGCTACCCGGTATTGAGCGCGGTGATCCGGCTCGGCTGCAAGGTCGCGATCGCGACCGCCAAGCGGATCTAGGCGGACGGACACGGATCAACGGATACGGCCAAGCGATTATAACAAGCCGAACGAACGCGTGGGAGTGATGCGTATGAAGATGCTTTTTGCGGCGGCGTTGCTCGTCGCCGGCCCCGCCGTCGCACAGACCGCGCAGCCGACCTCTGCCAATACGTCCAATGCCAATACGGGGCCGACCCTAGCGCAGCCTCCTGCCAAGGCCCCCGCGCTGCCCGGCGCGACCGCCAAGCCCAAACCGGTCGTCGCCCCCCCGCAGGTTTCGCGCAACGCGCCGATCAACGGCGTCCTGACGCTGTTCGGCAACGAACGCTGCCCGACCAATCAGAACGGCGAGGAAATCGTCGTCTGCGTCCGCCGCAGCGCGCAGGAACAATACCGCGTCCCGAAAGAACTCCGCGAGTTCGTCGTGACGCCAGAGAATGCCAGCTGGGCGACCAAGGCCCAGGGCACGCTCGACGCAGGCTCGGGCGTCAACACGATCGGCAGCTGCTCGGCCGTCGGCGCCGGCGGCGCCACCGGATGCTTCGGCCAGCGGGTGCGAGAATCCCGCCTCGAAAACAAGACCCGCGCCGCCGAAGTCCCCGTCCTCCCATAAGCCTACGCGAAACAGCGCCCTTCTTCCCCCCTCCCTGAAAGGGAGGGGCAGGGGGTGGGTCGGTTTCGGCATGTTCGAACCCCAGTGGCCAAAATTGGCCAACCCACCCCCAACCCCTCCCTTCCAGGGGGGGGAGCACGTCCCGATCCTCTGCCGCCGGCTGGCACACTTCACTCGCGCGCTCGCCTTGATCGATGCTGGACTAGCGTGCTTTCTCCATGCCTGACGCTGATCGGGAACGATGTCGCTATTCCCGACCCCGAGCACCTCCCGCTAGGAATACCGGCATGACCCAACCCCTGCGCATCGCCTTCCTGCTGTTCCCGAACGTGACCCAGCTCGACCTGACCGGCCCCGCGCAGGTCCTGTCGCGGCTCGGCAATGCGCGGCTCGATTTCGTGTGGAAGACGCTCGACCCGGTCCCGACCGACGCCGGTTTCTCGATCCTGCCGACCGCGACCTTCGCCGAAATGCCGCGCGCCGACATCCTCTGCGTGCCCGGCGGGTTCGGCATCAACGCCGTGATCGCCGACGACGAGGCGATGGCGTGGGTCCAGGCGGTCGGTGCGGACGCGACGTGGGTGACGAGCGTCTGCACCGGCTCGCTGATCCTCGGCGCGGCGGGGTTGCTCGACGGCTACCGCGCCGGATGCCATTGGGCGCAACGCGACATGCTGACTTTGTTCAACGCGATCCCGGTCGACGCGCGCGCCGTGGTCGATCGCAACCGCGTGACGGGCGGCGGCGTTACCGCGGGGATCGACTTCGCGCTGACGCTGACCGCGATGATCCGCGGCGAAGCGCACGCCCGGGCGGTTCAACTCGGTCTGGAATATGATCCGGCACCGCCATTCGGCAGCGGCTCACCCGCGGGCGCAGGTCCGGAGATCGTCGCGGCGTATCAGCGCCGCGTGCACGCGCTCGTCCCTACGCGCGACGACGACCTCCGCGCGCTGGCAAGGCGTCGCGGTTTCCCGCGGGATACTCAAGGGTGACGCTTCAGCCCGCGCACCCGGTGCCAGATGTAGAAGGCGGCCAGCGCGATCAGGACGATGCCGATCAACAGGTCGGCGCTGTGGAATGCGGCCTTGACGCGCGGATCGCTGTCCCACTTGTCGCCGAGCTTCATGCCGACCCACGCCAGCCCGAAGCACCACGGCCAGGAGCCGATGAACGTGTAGAGATGGAACGGCACCAGCTTCATCCGCGCGACGCCGGCGGGGAAGGCGATGAACGAGCGGATCACCGGCAGCAGCCGTCCGATCAGCACCGCGGCCGAGCCCCAGCGCGCGAAGAACCGATCGGCCGCGTCGAGCTCGCCCGGCCCGATCAGTACGAACCGGCCCCAGCGCTCGGCCATCGGTCGGCCGCCGCGCTTGCCGACCTCATAGGCGACGATCGAGCCGAGATTGCACCCGATCGCGCCCGCAGTCGCGGCGAGATACAAGTCGAATCGCCCGGTCGAGACGAGGTAGCCGGCGAACGGCATGATGATCTCGGACGGCAGCGGGATGCACGCGCTCTCGATCGCCATGAGCAGCGCGATGCCGACATAGCCACCGGACGAGATGACGCCGATCGTGAAGGTGGCCAGCACGGCCAGAATCTTTTCGAACATGGATCGGTCGATTGCGCGAACCGGGCGACGAAGGGAAGAGACATTCGGAACCGCCCGGCGAGTCGTGCGCTGGTTGCGGCATGACAAACCTCACACTCAACGACGGCCGCACGATGCCTCGACTCGGCATGGGTACGTGGCAGATCCCCGACAGCCAGGCCGCGGCGATCGTCCGCTCCGGGCTCGATATCGGCTTCCGCCTGGTCGACACCGCCGCGATCTACGAGAACGAACGTGGTGTCGGCGATGGCTATAAGGGCTCGGACGCGTTCCTGACGACCAAGCTCTGGAACGACCGGCAGGGCGATGCCGAAGCGGCGATGGACGAGAGTCTCGCGCTGCTCGGTGTCGAGTCCGTCGACCTGTATCTGATGCACTGGCCGGTGCCGAAGCAGGACAAGTATGTCGAAGCGTGGAAGGCGATGATCGCGTTGCGCGATGCCGGCAAGGCGCAGTCGATCGGCGTGTCGAACTTCCTGCCGGAGCATATCGACGCGATCGTCGCTGCGACCGGCGTGACGCCCGCGGTAAACCAGATCGAACTTCACCCGAACTTCCAGCAGCGCGAGCAGCGTGCGTATCATGAGGCGCACGGCATCGTGACGCAGAGCTGGAGCCCGCTGGGGCAGGGCAAGACGCTGTTGCAGGACGAAGTGATCGTCCGGATCGCCGACAAGCACGGTCGCAGCGCGGCGCAGGTGATCCTCGCATGGCATCTGGCGAACGGGTTCTCGGTCATCCCGAAAGCGTCCGACGCCGAGCACCTCGCGGACAATTTCTCGGCGCTGGACCGGACGCTGGACGACGAAGACATGGCCGCGATCGAAGCGCTCGACGATCCGGCGGGTCGCCTCGGCCCCGAACCGAACGCGATGTAATCCTCCCCGGCATGGGGAGGGGGACCGCGACGCATAGCGGCGGGTGGAGGGGGTTCTCCAAGAACGGTACGCCCGCGGTGAGCCCCCTCCACCAGCTGCGCTGGCCCCCCTCCCCGTGCCGGGGAGGATCAACCGATCCGTCCACCTACGACGCGCAGATCCTCCACGAACCGCGCATATTCCTCCGCCGCCTGAGCCGGATCGGGCAGGCGGAGCAGATAGCTCGGATGCACCGTGATCCAGGCTTCGCCGCCATCCGGCAGCTGCAACGCCCGCCCACGCTCGCGTCCGATCGTCATCACTTTCCCGAACAACGACCGCGCTGCCGTCGCCCCCAGCGCCACCGTGACCTTCGGCTTGATCAGCATCTGCTCCTGCTCGATCCACCAGCGGCATGCGTCGATCTCGCCGGCACCGGGTTTGGCATGGATACGCCGCTTGCCGCGCTGCTCGAACTTGAAGTGCTTGACCGCATTGGTGACGTACGCCCGCGACCGGTTGACGCCGGCTTCGGCCATAGCCTTGTCGAACATCTGGCCGGCGGGGCCTACGAAGGGGCGTCCGGCGAGATCCTCCTGGTCGCCGGGCTGCTCGCCGACGAACATTAGCGGTGCATCGACCGGGCCCTCGCCGAACACGGTCCGCGTCGCCGGCTTGTAGAGCGGACACCGCGTGCACCCCGCCGCCTCGTCACGCAAAGCCTCCCATGCGATCAGGCTGTTGCCGCCGACCGTATCGCGCGCTTTGGCAATCATCCCGCTCTCCCTCGCCTGCGCTGCTGCGAGCAAGCCCGGCACCAGCGCGGTTTCGGGCATGTTCTTCCAGTATTTTTTCGGCATCTCCTTCAGCATCGCGCTGATCTTCACGCGCGCCGGGTTGAAGATGCTGGCGTAATAGGTCTTCCACACCTCCTCGGTCGGATCGCCATCGGGCGCGTCGGCCTTGCTGGCGCCGGGGCCTTCGCTCAGCGCCTTGCCGTCCCAGTGGATCGAGACCTCGGGCGTCAGGATCGACCAGCGCATGCTGGCGAAGCGGTTGACGAAGAACGCGGCGTTGGCGCGGACGATGTGATGGTCGGGCTCGAACCATGCGACGAAGCGCGTTCCACCCTCTTCCCCACCCCCATCTTCGACCTCGCGAAAGCGCAGGAACGCGCGCATTTTGTGGATGTCGCGGCGGACGTCCTTGGCGATCCGATCGAGCCGGCGGACGAGCGGATCGGCGCGGTCCTCGATCAGTTTGGGTTCGCGACGGAGGCGGAAGAGCAAGGTGTAGAGCAGCGCGAACCGCTCGGGATCGCTGCCGAGGATCGCGCTGCGGGCAAGATCGAGGAACGCGCGGGGTACGGAGAATGCGCCGGGTGCCGGGGCCGGCGCGGGCTCGGCGACGGTCGCGAACAGGTCCACCGGTTCGTCGCCGACCTGCCACACGACGTCATCGGGCGCCACGTCTTCGGCGATCAGCCCACGCGCCGCGTCTCGCCAACCGTCGAAATCGTCCGGTTCCGACAGCGTTACGACGCGCACTTTTGCTCCCCTCCCTGGAAGGGAGGGGCCGGGGGTGGGTTGCTATCGGGGGAATGGTGCACGTGCCTCGGGCCGACCCACCCCCAACCCCTCCCTTCCAGGGAGGGGGGCAGGTTGCGCGCAGTGCTCACGCGAACATTTCCATCTGCTTTGGTTTCGGCGCGACGATCGGCCGCAATTCCGCACGATCCGCCAGCACCACCGGTCGCCAGTCCTCGGCAATGATGAACGGCCGCAACTTGGCAACCGACACCGTCAACCGCGCCACATCCGCCAGATGCAACCGCCGCCAACGCCGGCTCGTCAAAATGCCATTGACCGCCTTCACCCCAAGCCCCGGCACCCGCAACAGCATCTCGCGCGGCGCCCGGTTCACATCCACCGGAAAGCTCCCGCGAAACTTCAACGCCCAGGCAAGCTTCGGATCGATATCGAGCGGCAGCATCCCCGTCGCGTCGTCGGCAGCCGCCACCACCTCATGCGGTTGGAACTCGTAGAACCGCATCAGCCAGTCCGACTGGTACAGCCGGTGCTCGCGCATCAGCGGTGGGCGTTGCAGCGGGAGAACCGCGCTCGCATCCGGGATCGGGCTGAACGCCGAGTAATAGACGCGCCGCAGGCCGAACCGATCGTACAGCGTCGACGCTTTCCGCACGATATCGCCGTCCGTCGCCGCATCCGCCCCGACGATCATCTGAGTCGACTGGCCTGCAGGGGCAAAGCGCGGCGCGGACTTGTATTTCGCCTTCGCGTCCTTGCCGTCGATGATCGACGCCTTCACCTCCGCCATCGCCGTCTCGATCCGCACCCCGTCCTTCTCGGGCGCAAGCCGCTTCAGCCCGCCCGCCGTCGGCAGCTCGACATTGATCGACACGCGATCCGCATACAGTCCGGCCTGGTGGACCAGTTCGGGGTCCGCATCGGGAATTGTCTTGAGGTGGATATACCCCCGAAAATGATGATCCTCGCGCAACGACCGCGCGACCTCGACCATCTGCTCCATGGTGTAGTTCGACGACGCGATGATGCCGGACGAGAGGAACAGTCCCTCGATATAATTGCGCTTGTAGAAGGCGATGGTGAGGTCGACGACCTCCTTCGCCGTGAACCGCGCGCGGCGGACGTTCGAGCTTTTGCGGTTGATGCAATAATGACAGTCAAATATGCAGCTGTTGGTCAGCAGGATCTTCAGTAGCGAGATGCAGCGACCGTCCGGCGCATAGGCGTGGCAAATCCCCATCCCCTCGGTCGAGCCGAGCCCCTTGCCGTCCTTCGAGTTGCGCTTGGTCGTACCCGACGACGCACACGACGCATCGTATTTGGCCGCATCGGCGAGAATCTCGAGCTTGTCACGGGTATCGAGCTGGGCCATCCGTTCGTCTTACGTTCCGCTATCGCCAGTGTCGATTGATCGACATCAACGATTCCCGCGATAGGCTTCAGTCGAAGACGTACCGAAACAGATCGACGAATCCGCCAAGGCTGACGGGCAGGAGCAGCAGCACCAGCGCGTAGAACAGCAGGATCCGGCTCAGCGCCTTTTCGTGTTTGAAGACCGGCCGGCGTGGTGGCAGCTCTTCCTTCCGGGGCCAGTTATGGGTCTCGTCGAGGAACATCTCGGTCTCCAGGCGATCGTCCGCACCGCATGCCTCCAACCGAACGCGGTATCCGCGATACCGGTGGCAAGCGGCAACACATGCCGCGAAACCTAACGATCATAGTGCGATACTACTACCACCCCGGCGAATAAATTCGGTCCGAGCGACCGGCATTCACGATATCGGCAAGACATCGGGCGCCCCGCCGGGCGGAATGGATCGCCATGCGCGGCGCGAGACGATAGGCTCGGCAAAACTTGACCGGGGGAGTAAGCATGCATCGTCGTAATTTTCTTGCGAGCGCAGCGGCGGCATCGGCCGTCGGAGTGCTGCCGGCCCAAGCCATCGCGGCAGGGGGGAATCGCGATACGGCGCTCAGGACGATGCTCGATCGGTTCTTCTACGCGCGGCTCGATGCGTCGCCCGAACAGGCGACCCGGCTCGGTCTCGACACCGGCGCCCGCGTTGCGCTGAAGGGGAAGCTCGACGACGAGTCCGCCACCGGAAAGGCCGAGGATCTTGCGCGGGCCAAGGCGGAGCTGGCGGACTTGCGGGCATTCGGCACCAGCGGCCTCTCGCCGGCCGCCGCGCTCGACTATGAAGTCGTGGCCTATCAGCTGACGCGCGCCATCGCCGGTGCCGAGCGGTTCACCTATGGCGACAGCCTCGGCCGGTTCGCGCCCTATGTCCTCAGCCAGCTGACCGGCCCCTATCGCGACGTACCCGACTTCCTCGAATCGCAGACGCGCGTGCGCGATGCGGCCGAGGCGGATGCGTATCTCGAACGGCTCGCGGCCTTTCCGAAGGCGATCGACGACAGCAGCGCCCGGCAACGCAGCGATGCCGCCCGCGGCGTCTTCGCCCCGGACTATATCCTCGACACGACCCTCAAACAGCTCGGCAGCGCGATGGAGCGGCCAGCGGACCAGACCGTGATGGTCGCAAGCTTCGCCGCCAAGCTGAAGGCGGCCAATCTCCCGGCGGACCGCGTGGCCAAGGCGACGGCGATCGTCCAGCGCGACGTCTTCCCAGCGCTGGAACGGCAACGCGCGCTCGTCGCGGACTTGCGGACGAAGGCGGTCCACGACGCCGGTTGCTGGCGGCTTCCCGACGGCGCGGCCTATTATGCCGCGGCCGCCGAGGCTGCGACGACGGTGGCGATGAGCGGCGACGAGATCCACCGTCTCGGCCTCGCCCAGGTTGCCGAGATCGGCGCGCGGATCGACACGATCCTGAAGGCGCAAGGGATGACCAAGGGCAGCGTCGGCGAGCGGCTCGTGGCGCTCAACCAGCGTCCCGATCAGCTCTATCCGAACACCGATGCCGGCCGGGATGCGTTGCTGGCGCAGCTCAATCGCCAGATCGTCGCGATGCAAAAGCGACTGCCCGAAGCGTTCGCGACCCTGCCCAAGGCACCGGTCGAAGTGCGTCGCGTGCCGCCGACGATCCAGGCCGGTGCGCCCGGTGGCTATTACCAGAACGCCTCGCTCGATGGCTCGCGTCCGGCGATCTACTACATCAACCTGCGCGACACGTTCGACCGTCCGAAATTCGGGCTGGCGACCCTTACGCATCACGAGGCGGTGCCCGGTCATCATCTCCAAGTCGGCCTCGCGCTGGAAAGCACCGAGATTCCGCTGATCCGCCGTCGCGGGTTCTTCAGCGGTTATTCGGAGGGCTGGGCGCTCTATGCCGAGCAACTCGCCGACGAGATGGGCATGTACGAAGGCGATCCGCTGGGACAGGTCGGCTATCTCCAGTCGCTGCTGTTCCGCGCGACGCGCCTGGTGGTCGACAGCGGCATGCATGCGAAGCGCTGGACCCGCGAGCAGGCGACCGACTATCTGATCGCCACGACGGGGATCGCGCGCGGTCGCAGCCAGGGCGAGATCGATCGCTACACCGTCTGGCCGGGGCAGGCGTGCAGCTACAAGATCGGCCACACCGTCTGGAACCGCCTCCGTGCCGAGGCCCAGAAGCGCCCCGGTTTCGACCTGAAGCAGTTCCATGCGGTGCTGCTCAAGGGGGCGATGCCGCTCGCCATCCTGGAACGCGTCGTTCGGCGCGAAACATCGGCAACGTAAAGGCGATGTGAGGGTGGCGTCGCCCGGCGGATCGAATCGCGTGCCGTCCTGCTTCGGCACGGTCTGCCGCGCGATATTGTCAGCGCTTCAGGATTGTGAAAGGGCTGGGGTGTAGCAGGGGCAGCATGAGCGACGATACTCGATCCCATTATGATCCGGCCGATCACGGTTCTGCCGCTCCGTCCGCGGACGGGGCGGGGACCGGAGCCGAGGCTGTGCCGACCCGACGTCGCGTGCTGGCGCTCGGCGCGGTGACGGCCGGTGCGGTCGTGTCGATCCGGCCCGCGCTCGCCCAGACCGTCGGTTCGGTGCTGAATTGCCAGATCCCGGTCCCCGATCCCGGTCGTGCGGGTAGCTATATCGATGCCGACGGCAGGGTCGTGCCGGCGCGCACCAAGGGCGCGTTCCCGCCGTCGACCCGCCCGTTCAAGGGCGAAGAGGTCAAGCGCGCGATGGCCAATGGCAGCACGTTGCCCGGCGTCGATTCCGAGCGCAGCCGCGCCTATGTCAAATACATCCGCCGGTTGCAGCGCGGCCAGGGCGGCTTCACCTGCTTCGCATCGTTGCAGATGCCGCGCGGCTGAGGCCGTGCACGACAGCCTCTATCGCGCTCCGCCCGAGGGGGGGCTGCTGGTCGCTCCGCTCGACGAGTTTACCGCGGTCTATCACCGCGCGTCGGGAATCACCCACCTGCTGACCGAGCCGGCGCCGCAGATCCTGGCGATCCTTGGGGATGGCGCGCTGTCGCTCGACGCGCTGCTCGATCGTCTCGCGCGCGACTATGATCTCACGGACGGCGATCTCACGGACCGCGATCTCACCGACGGGACGCGCGAGGCTTTGGCGGCGCGGCTTGCGGAACTGGTGGAATCCGGATTGGTCGAGCGGGCATGAGACACGCCTTCGCCGTCCGCATCGGCCCGGTCGGCTTCCGGATCGGCTCGGACTGGCGCGCGCCGATCGCGCACCTCGAGACGCTGTACCGCGACTATCCCAAGCCGCTGGACGGCGTGCCGGATTTCACCGTCCGGCTGTTCGCGCGTCGGCCCTGGCGGCGTTTCCTTCGCCCCTCGGTCGAGATCGGCGGCGATTACATGCTGCCCGACGCCGCACCGCTGCCGCTACGCCAGGGGCTGCTCGCTGCCGAGATGGCGATGAACCTGCAGATGGCGCTCGGCGCGCGCCGGTATCTGTTGCTGCATGCATCGGCGGTCGAGCGCGATGGGCGTGCGCTGTTGATGACCGGTATCTCCGGTGCGGGTAAGTCGACGCTGGCGACGCTGCTCGCCGCGAAAGGCTGGCGGTTCATGGGGGACGAGTTCGCGCTACTCGATCCGGCGAGCGGGCTGATCCATGCGTTCCCGCGGCTGATCAGCCTGAAGAACGAAGCGATCGCCGCGGCCGAAGCGGTGTGTCCGGATGCGCGGATGGGGCCGCTGATGCCGGCGACGCCGAAGGGCGATATCCGCCACATGGTTCCCGACGCGCGGGCGATCGCGGCGATGGACGTGCCGGCGCGGCCCGCGTTGCTGGTATTTCCGCGCTATGGTTTCGCGCCCGAAATCCGTTCGGTGCAGCCGGGCGAGGCCTTCGTGCGGATGACCCAGGCATCGACCAACTACGTCGCGCTCGGCGAAGCCGGGTTTCGCGCGCTGACCGGGTTGATCGGGGATGTGCCTTCGGTGGCGGTGGACTATCCCGATGGCGCGAGCGCGATCGAACAGGTCGAGGCTCTATGGGCGACGGTGTGACCGACGCCCGCGTGCTGGCGCGTGCGCTCGCCGATCCGGCCAGCGTCGTCGGGCTAGATCCGGACGGCTGGACCACGCTGCTGGCGATGGCGCGGGCGGAGCAGCTGATCGGCACGCTGGCGATCCGGCTCGATGGCTTGCCGATGCCGGCTGCGGTCAAGGCGATCCTCGCCGATGCGCGCGCCGCCGCCGAACAGGGCCGTCGGGCGGCACTTTGGGAAGCGGAAATGGCGCGGCGGGCGCTTGCTGCGATCGATTGCCCGGTCGTGCTGCTGAAGGGGACCGCGTTCGTTGCCGGGGGATTGTCGGCCGGGCAGGGGCGGTCGATCGGCGACCTCGATATCCTCGTGCCGCGCGCGTCGCTGGACGCGGTCGAGTCGGCGCTGCTCGCGGCCGGCTGGGAATGGGTGAAGCCCGACCCGTATGACGACGCCTATTATCGGCGCTGGATGCATGAACTGCCCCCGCTGATCCACCGCGAGCGCGACCGGATGATCGACGTGCATCACACCATATTGCCGCTGACCGCACGGATCACGCCCGACGCGGGCGCGCTGGTCGAGGATAGCGTGCCGCTCGCGAATGGGCTGCGGATCCTGTCGCCGAACGGGATGATCGTCCACGCCGCCGCGCATCTGTTCGCGGACGGCGACCTCGCGGGGGGAATGCGCAACCTGTGGGATATCCGCTGCCTGGTCGAGGAGTTCGGCACCGACGGTCTCGATGCGGAAGCGCGCCGGCATGGCCTGCACCATGAGGTGGCACGCTCGCTACGGCTGGTCGACGCGCTGTTCGGTGCGACCAGGGCCCGCGGCGTCGACCGCCTCTACGTTCGCCGGATCGCTGCTCGGGACGGCTGGGGCAGGCCGACCCGACCGATCACGCGCCTGGCCTTCTACGTCCGCTCGCACTGGCTGCGGATGCCGCCGGCGATGCTAGCCCGGCACCTGTGGACCAAGTTCCGCAAGGCTTAGCGCCCCCAGGCTTACGGCAACCGAGCACCACGCTGACGTCGCACCGCCCAGACGACCAGCAGCACGACCGTGATCGCCAGCGTATCCGCGATCCAGTCGCGGATGTCGCAATCGCGCTGCAGCGACGGGATCGACTGAAGCACCTCGATCAACGCGCCGAGAAACGAGAAGCGCTCGCCGATCCGGGACAGCTTGGCGGTCGGATAGGCAAGGGCCGCGAGCAACGACATCGTCGCGAACGCGAGCATATGCTGGAACTTGTCGCCGAACTGGTCGATCGGCATGTGCGGAGGCTTTGGCAGCAGCGCCATCGTCACCGCGAATACCACCGCCGCGACCAGCGCGAGGCGAAGAAGCCCTGTGCGGTTCATGCGCCGAGCCTTTCGAGCGTCGGCAGCAACTCGGCATAGCCGTCGATCACCGCGTCGGCGCCGAGCTCGGCGACCGGCTGCATCAGGAAGCCGAAGCTGCACGCGATCGTCGGTAGCCCCGCTGCCTGACCGGCCTGGATGTCGAAAACGGAGTCGCCAACGAACGCCGCGCGTCCGCCGCCGCCCCCGCTTTCCCGACAAAGCCTGACCATCTCGTGGATCGGCATCGGCGATGGCTTGGACTCGGCCAGCGTATCGCCGCCGAGGATGCACGCGAACCGATCGGTCAGGTCCAGCTCGCCGAGTACGGTCCGCGCAAACCGTTCGATCTTGTTCGTGACGATGCCGAGCGTCACGCCCTTCGCCGCCAACGCATCCAGTGCTTCGATCGCGCCGGGATAGGGCTTGGTCAGCACGCAGATGTTCGCCTCGTAATAGGCGAGCAGCGTGGCGTGCAACGTGTCGAGCATCGCTTCGTCATAGCCGCCGGTCGCCGTCAGGCCCTGCTTGAGCATGTGCCGCGCGCCGCCGCCGATCATCGGCTTGACCTCTTCGACGCTCAAATGGGGGCGCCCGACCGAAGCCAGCGCATGGTTGACCGCGGCGGCAAGGTCGCCGCTGGTATCGAGAAGCGTGCCGTCGAGGTCGAACCCGACGATATCGAAAGAAAAATGCGTCATTACGGGGATGCCTGCCAGCGGCGCTATGGAATTGGCAAGGCTTTCGTGGCAGCGATCCTCCCATGACGACGCATTCCAACGACCAACCGTTTTCGGCGCATTCCCCCGTGCACTCGCCCGTAAACCCGATCGCGGTCGTGATTCTTGCCGCGGGCAAGGGCACGCGGATGAAATCGGACCTCCACAAGGTGCTTCACCCGATCGCCGGGCGGCCGATGCTGCTGCATCTGATCGCGAGTGCGGCGGCGTTGCATCCTGCGAAGACGGTGGTCGTGACGGGAGCGGGGCGCGAACAGGTCGAGGCTGCGGTCGCGCCGCTCGGCATCGCCACCGCGTTGCAGGCGGAGCAGCTCGGCACCGGCCATGCGGTCGCGCAGGCGCGCGCGGCGCTGGCGGGGTTCGAGGGTGACGTTTTGATCCTCTACGGCGACGTGCCGCTGGTCACCGCCACGACGATGCAGCGGATGATCGACCGGCTGCACGGCGACGATACGCCCGCCGTCGTCGTGCTCGGCTTTCGCCCGGCAGATCCCGGCGCTTACGGCCGCGTCATCGCCGACGCTGCGGGCCGGATGGACCGGATCGTCGAGTATAAGGACGCGTCGGACGCGGAACGCGCGGTGACGCTGTGCAACTCCGGGCTGATGGCGGTGCGCGCGACCGACCTGTTCGCGCTGCTCGACCGGCTCGGCAACGACAACGCGGCAGGCGAATATTACCTCACCGATATCGTCGGGCTGGCGGGCGCGGCCGGGCGGTCGGCCGCGGTGATCGAGACCGGCGCGGACGAGGTGGCCGGCGTCAACAGCCGCGGCGAACTCGCCGGCGTCGAGGCGGCCTGGCAGGCGGAACGTCGCGCGCGAGCGATGGCCGACGGCGCGACGCTGATCGCCCCCGACACGGTCTGGTTCGCTCACGACACGGTGCTCGGTCGCGACGTGGTGATCGAACCCAACGTCGTGTTCGGCCCCGGCGCGCGTGTCGAGGACGGCGCGACGATCCACGCGTTCAGCCATGTCGAGGGCGCCAGCGTGGGGAAGGGCGCCAATGTCGGGCCTTTCGCGCGCCTTCGCCCCGGCGCGGACCTGCACGCGGACGCCAAGGTCGGCAACTTCGTCGAGGTCAAGAAAGCCGTGATCGGCGAGGGCGCGAAGGTCAGCCACCTGACCTATATCGGCGATGCGGATATCGGCGCGGGCGCGAACATCGGCGCGGGCACGATCACCTGCAATTACGACGGCTATTTCAAATACCGCACCGTCGTCGGCGAGGGCGCGTTCATCGGCTCGAACTCGGCGCTGGTCGCCCCCGTCACCATCGGCGCGGGCGCGATCGTCGCCGCCGGATCGGTCGTGACGCAGGATGTCGAGGCCGATGCGCTTGCGCTGGTCCGCCCGCCGCAGATCGCCAAGCCCGGCTGGGCCGCACGGTTCCGTGAGAAGATGCTGGCAAGGAAACGAGCATGAAATCTCTGATCGTCGTCGGAGCGTTGGCACTGGCGGGTTGCGCCACGTCGCAGGTGTCGCGCGATGCGATCGCGCCGATGGTCGCGATCGAGCGTGCTGCCGGTCTCGCCCCCGGCGCCTATCCCGGCATTTTCGTGATGACGGTGCGCGCATCGGGCCGGCAGGGACCGAACCTCTACCTCAACTCGGAAAGCGACTATCGCGATCCGCGCAACCTCTCGTTCGAGGTTCGACCGATCGCGCAGGCACAGCTCGAAAATCGGCTCGGCGCGCCCGTTGAGACCGCGTTGCAGGGACGTACCATCCGCGTCGATGGCGAGGCGCGCCGGGTGCGGGTCAACTTCACGGCGGACGGCCGCCCTACCGACAAATATTACTACCAGACCCATGTCGTCATCGAGCGGGGCGAACAGCTCCGCTCGGTCGACTGAACGAACGGACAGACGCTATGTGTGGCATCGTTGGAATTCTGAGCGGCGAAGACGTCGCGGGCCGTTTGCTCGACGGGCTGAAGCGGCTCGAATACCGCGGTTATGATTCCGCGGGCATCGCCACCGATCATGATGGCGCGATCGAGCGGCGGCGTGCGTCGGGCAAGCTGGTCAACCTGGCGAACGAACTCGCCGCGCATCCGCTGCCGGGGCATACCGGCATCGCCCACACCCGCTGGGCGACGCATGGCGGCCCCACCACCAACAACGCGCATCCGCACGCGACCGGCGAAGTCGCGGTGGTCCACAACGGGATCATCGAGAACTTCAAGCCGCTGCGCGACGAGCTGATCGCGCGCGGCCGGACGTTCACGAGCGAGACCGACACCGAAGTCGTCGCGCATCTGGTCAGCGAGAAGATCGAGGCGGGGATGGACCCGGTCTCCGCCGTCCGCGACGTGCTGCCGCGGCTGCACGGCGCGTTCGCGCTCGCGATCCTGTTCCGCCAGCATCCCGACCTGCTGATCGGCGCGCGGCTCGGTTCGCCGCTGGTCGTCGGGCACGGGGAGGGCGAGATGTACCTCGGCTCGGACGCGCTTGCGCTCGCGCCGCTGACGCAGCGGATCGCGTATCTCGACGAGGGCGACTGGGTCGTGCTGACCCGCGACGGCGCGCAGGTCTACGACCGCGACAACGCGCCCGTCGAGCGCGCGATCACGATCTCGGGCGTGACCGGCGACCTGATCTCGAAGGGCAACCACAAGCATTACATGCTCAAGGAGATTTACGAGCAGCCGATCGTCGTCGCGCAGACGCTGCGCTCGTATCTGAAGCGGATGGAGGGCGAGGTCTCGCTGCCGATCCCCGAGTTCGACCTGTCCACGATCAAGCGCGTGACGATCGTCGCGTGCGGGACGAGCTTCTACGCGGGCATGGTCGCCAAATACTGGTTCGAACAGTTTGCGCGCGTCCCCGTCGACCTCGATGTCGCGTCCGAATTCCGCTACCGCGCGCCGGTGATGGAAGACGGTGGCCTTGCCCTCTTCATCTCGCAGTCGGGCGAGACCGCGGACACGCTGGCGGCGCTGCGCCATGCCAAGGCCGAGGGGCAGAAGATCGCGGTCGTCGTCAACGTGCCCACCAGCTCGATGGCGCGCGAAGCGGACCTGTTGCTGCCGACGCATGCCGGGCCGGAGATCGGCGTAGCCTCGACCAAGGCGTTCACCTGCCAGCTGGCGGTGCTGGCTGCGCTCGCCGCCAATCTGGCGCGCGCGAAGGGGCTGCTGACGAAGGAGCAGGAGCGCGAGATCGTCCGGCATCTGTCGGAGGCGCCCGCTGCGCTCAACGGCGCGCTTGCGTATGATGAGGCGATCGAGGCGATGGCGCACAACATCGCGGGTGCGCGCGACGTGCTGTATCTGGGCCGCGGGACGGACTATCCGTTGGCGCTCGAAGGCGCGCTGAAGCTGAAGGAAATCAGCTACATCCATGCCGAGGGCTATGCCGCCGGCGAGATGAAGCACGGCCCGATCGCGCTGATCGACGAGCATGTGCCCGTCATCGTCATCGCGCCGTCGGGCCCGCTGTTCGACAAGACCGTCAGCAACATGCAGGAAGTCATGGCGCGCGGCGGCAAGGTCGTGCTGATCTCCGATTACGACGGCATCCAGGCTGCGGGCGAAGGCTGCATGGCGACGATCACGATGCCCAAGGTGCATCCGCTGATCGTGCCTTTGGTCTATGCGGTGCCGGTGCAGTTGCTGGCGTATCATGTGGCGGTGCTAAAGGGCACGGACGTCGATCAGCCGCGCAATCTGGCTAAGAGCGTGACGGTCGAATAACCCGTGGCTTAGTTGGAGCTGGTACATCTAACCACAGAGACCACCCCGGCGAAGGCCGGGGCCCAGTTGGGGGACGGCAGTAACGTCGGACGGTCCGCTGTTACGACGACCTTTCCAACTGGGCCCCGGCCTTCGCCGGGGTGGTGCGTATGGTTGGCGGCGAACGCCGATTTCTTTACCCCACCCCAAACCCTCGATTGACTAAGATTGTGAGCCGCGTCACAACTCGCGGCGTCGATGTCGGGCAACCGGCATGGCACCGCGCGGGAGAGCGTTTCCGGTCCTTTCAGGGCTGGCCCTTGACTGGGCACGGAACCGCCGAAGGAGCAACCACCCCGGAATCTCTCAGGCACCAGAGACCGCGCGAGGCTGATCGACACTCTGGAAAGCGTCCTGGCGTTCGCGCCGAGGGCCACCGAAGGGGTAAGCGCTGGACAAGTCCCGCGCGAAAGCTCTCAGGTCCCGTGACAGAGGGGGTTCGGATCGCAGCACCACCGGGTGCCGCGCGCCCCTTCGACGGAGACGAGCATGAGCGATCCCACTTTGCGCGATTACGCCAGCATCATCGATCAGGCCGACGATTACGTCGAGCCCGAGATCCTGCCATTGCCGCTCGACGCGTGGCACCGGGCGCAGGGCGCGCGGATGGTCGAGTTCGCCGGCTACGAGATGCCGATCCAGTATGAAGGCATCATGGCCGAACACGCCTGGACGCGCGACTCGGCGGGCCTGTTCGACGTCAGCCACATGGGCCAGCTCGTCTTCTCCGGCGAAGGAGTCGCGCACGCGCTCGAAACCGTGCTGCCGGGCGACATTGCCGGGCTTGGCGAGGGCAAGATGCGCTATTCGCTGCTGCTCGCGCAGGATGGCGGCATCCTCGACGACCTGATGGCCACGCGCCTCCCCGACGACCAGCCGTCGCCGTTCTCCGCGGCCGACGTCGAGCCAGAAGCGTACGACCCGCTGCACCCGTCGCCGACCGCCAGCGGCAGCTTCTACGTCGTCGTCAATGGCGCGACCAAGTATGACGATGTCAGCTATCTGATCGAGCATCTGCCCGACGACGTCACGATCAACATCCTCGAAGACCAGGCGCTGCTCGCAGTGCAGGGCCCCAAGGCGGTCGAAGCGGTCGCGCGGATCGTCCCCGGTATCGACGGCCTCGTGTTCATGACTGCCGGTGCGTTCCATTGGAACGACGTGCCGCTCTGGATCAGCCGCTCGGGCTACACCGGTGAGGATGGCGTCGAGATTTCGCTCCCCGCCGACCACGCCGTCGCGTTTGCCGACGCGTTGCTCGCACTCCCCGAGATCAAGCCGATCGGTCTCGGCGCGCGCGATTCGCTGCGTCTCGAAGCCGGCTTGCCGCTCTACGGGCACGATCTCGATCCCGAGATTACGCCGGTCATGGCCGACCTCGGTTTCGCGCTGTCGAAGCGTCGCCGCGAAGCCGCCGACTTCCCCGGTGCCGAGCGTATCCTCACCGAGCGCGAGCACGGCCCCGCCACCAAGCGCGTCGGCCTGATCGTCGAGGGCCGCCAGCCCGCCCGCGAAGGCGCCGAGGTGATCGACGACACCGGCGCGACGATCGGTCGCCTGACCAGCGGCGGCTTCGCGCCGACGCTCGGGAAGCCGATCGCGATGGCCTATGTGCCGCTCGCGCTCGCCGCACCCGGCACCCGCATCGAAATCGCGCAACGCGGCAAGGTCCACACCGCCACCGTCACCGCGATGCCCTTCATTCCCCACCGCTACGTCCGCGCAGGAGCCAAGTGATATGAGCCGTTACTTCACGCAGGATCACGAATGGGTCGATGTCGACGGTGATATCGGCACCGTCGGCATTTCCGAATACGCACAGAGCCAGCTCGGCGACGTCGTGTTCGTCGATGTCCCCGAAGCCGGTAAGACGCTGACCAAGGGCGACGAGGCCGCGGTCGTCGAATCGGTCAAGGCAGCATCGGACGTCTACTCGCCGGTTTCGGGCACCGTCACCGAGGGCAACGCGGCTTTGACCGACGATTCCAGCCTGGTGAACTCGGACGCCGAAGCCGCCGGCTGGTTCTTCAAGCTGACGCTCAGCGACCCGAGCGAACTCGACAGCCTGATGGACGAAGCCGCCTACGCAGCCTTCGTCGAAGGGCTCTGAGCTAACTGAGCTAACTGCTCCCCTCCCTGGAAGGGAGGGGCCGGGGGTGGGTCGGCCGGTTGGCTGGCGACACGGACCCCAAGCAGCCTACCCACCCCCAACCCCTCCCTTCCAGGGAGGGGAGAGGTCCAGCATCATGCGCTACCTTCCCCTGACCCAGCCCGACCGCGAGGCGATGCTCGCCGTCATCGGCGCCTCGACCATCGACGACCTGTTCGTCGATGTACCCGAAGCTGCGCGCCTCGACGGCCCGGTCCGCGACCTGCCGATGCACGCCTCCGAGATGGCGGTCGAACGCCACATGTCGGCGCTCGCGAAGAAAAACCTCACCGCCGGCGAAGCGCCGTTCTTCCTCGGCTGCGGCGCGTACAAGCATCACGTCCCAGCGTCGGTCGATCACCTGATCCAGCGCGGCGAGTTCCTGACCGCCTACACGCCGTACCAGCCGGAAATCGCGCAGGGCACGCTGCAGATGCTGTTCGAGTTCCAGACGCAGGTCGCGCGGCTGCTCGGCACCGATGTCGCCAACGCCTCGATGTACGACGGCTCGACCGCGTGCTGGGAAGCGATCGTGATGGCGCGGCGCATCACCAAGCGGGGGCGTGCGATCCTGTCCTCGGGGCTCCACCCGCATTACGTCTCGGTCTCGAAGACGATGGCGAAGTTCACCGGCGACGTGCTCGACACCGCCGCGCCCGCGCTGGCGGCGGACATGGACCTCGACCAGCTGATCGCCAAGATCGACGACGACACGTCGTGCGTGGTCGTGCAATATCCCGACATCCTCGGCCGCATCGCCGACCTCCGCCCGCTAGCGGATGCGTGCCACGCGAAGAAGGCGCTGCTGATCGCGGTCGTCACCGAGCCGGTTGCCTTGGGTGCGATTACGTCGCCCGGTGAGATGGACGCGGACATCGTCGTCGGCGAGGGTCAGTCGCTCGGCGTCGGCCTCCAGTTCGGCGGGCCCTATGTCGGGCTCTTTGGTTGCAAGGACAAATACGTCCGCCAGATGCCCGGCCGCCTCTGCGGCGAGACCGTAGACGCCGACGGTCGTCGCGGCTTCGTCCTGACGCTGTCGACCCGCGAGCAGCACATCCGCCGTGAGAAGGCGACGTCGAACATCTGCACCAACTCCGGTCTCTGCGCGCTGGCCTTCTCGATCCACATGACGCTGCTCGGCGAAGCCGGTCTGCGTCAGTTGGCCGAAGTGAACCACGCAGGCGCGGTCTCCGCAGCGGAACGCCTGTCGCAGATCCCCGGCGTCGAACTGGTCAACGACACCTTCTTCAATGAATTCACGCTGAGGCTGCCCGTCGAAGCCCGCCCCGTCGTCCGCACGCTCGCCGATCGCGGCATCCTCGCCGGCGTGTCGCTCGGGCGTTTGTACCCCGGGCAGGACGCACTCGCGAACGGCCTCGTCGTCGCCGTGACGGAAACGACCACCGCGGAGGACGTCGAAACGCTTGCGTCCGCACTCCAGGAGATACTGGCATGAGCATCAACCAGAGCGGCTGGCGCCCGACCTCGCCCGAAGCCAACACCGGCGGCGTTCCAGCATCGGTAACCGGCAACAAGGCCCTGATGCTGGAAGAAGCCCTGATCTTCGAGATCGGCGACGGCGAGACGACGGGCGTAGATTTCGACACCTTCGGTTCTCCTGCGAACGCAGGAGCCCAGGGTACCAAGGACGCCGCGCGTAACCCTGGATTCCTGCGTGCGCAGGAAAACAAGCTGGGCGGGTTGTTCCGCACCGCGCCGATCGGCCTCCCAGGTCTCTCCGAGCCCGAAACCGTCCGCCACTACACGCGTCTCTCACGCCAGAACTACGGCATCGACCTCGGCTTCTTCCCGCTCGGCAGCTGCACGATGAAGCACAACCCGCGCCTCAACGAGAAGATGGCGCGGCTGCCCGGCTTCTCCGACGTCCACCCGCTCCAGCCGGTCGACACGGTCCAGGGCGCGCTCGAAGTCATTCACCAGCTCGCGCACTGGCTCGTCACGCTCACCGGCATGACCTCGGTCGCGATGAGCCCCAAGGCGGGCGCGCACGGCGAACTCTGCGGCATCCTCGCGATCCGCGCGGCACTCGAAGCCAAGGGTGAAGGCGCGCGGAAGATCATCCTCGTTCCCGAGAGCGCGCACGGCACCAACCCCGCCACCGCCGCGTTCGCGGGCTATAGCGTCGAGGACATCCCCGCCACCGCCGAAGGCCGCGTCGACACCGCCGCGCTGAAGGCCCGGCTCGGCCCCGACGTCGCCGGCGTGATGATCACCAACCCCAACACGTGCGGCCTGTTCGAGCGCGACATGCGCGAGATCTCCGACGCGGTGCATGCGGCGGGCGGCTTCGTCTATTGCGACGGCGCGAACTTCAACGCGATCGTAGGTCGCGTCCGGCCGGGTGATCTCGGTATCGACGCGATGCACATCAACCTGCACAAGACCTTCTCGACCCCGCACGGCGGCGGCGGTCCAGGCTCGGGCCCGGTGGTGTTCTCCGAAGCCCTCACGCCCTACGCACCACTTCCGTTCGTCGAAAAGCAGGGTGACCAATTCGCCCTCGTGGAAGAAGAAAACGCCGACGAGCATCATGCCGGCAGCTTCGGCCGCATGGTCGCGTTCCACGGCCAGATGGGCATGTTCACGCGCGCACTGACCTACATCCTCAGCCACGGCGCCGACGGGTTGCGCCAAGTGTCCGAGGACGCGGTACTCAACGCGAACTACATCCTGCGCAGCCTCGACGACACGCTCGACGCGCCGTTCGGCCCCTCGGGTCCGTGCATGCACGAGGCGTTGTTCTCGGATTCGGGCCTCGCCACCGGCTTCTCGACGATCGACATCGCCAAGGGCCTGATCGACGAGGGCTTCCACCCGATGACGATGTATTTCCCGCTCGTCGTCCACGGCGCGATGCTGGTCGAGCCGACCGAGACCGAGTCGAAGGCGGCGCTCGACCAGTTCATCGCCGCGCTCCGCTCGGTCGCCGAACGCGCCAAGGCCGGTGACCCCAGCCTCAAGACCGCACCGCATTTCGCCCCCCGCGCACGCCTCGACGAGACGCTGGCGGCGCGCAAACCGGTATTGGTCTGGAAGGATCCGGCCCCGCTGGCGCAAGCGGCGGAGTAGGGGAACAGATGTGGTGTGACGCTTACACCTGAAGAAGAATACCGCCCCGGCGAAGGCCGGGGTCCAATTGGGTAACGCTGCTGCTAACGGACGGCGGCATGTCGTTATTGCCACCTTTCCAATTGGGCCCCGGCCTCCGCCGGGGTGGCAGTTCAACGAGCTGCCCCCTCTTTACCTAGGCTGTACTGCTGCCATACTACACCACGCTCGGATAGCGTGGGGGAACAATGCAGGCGCAAGACGCACAAGGCTGGATCAGCTACGCGGTCACGGCGGTCATCATCGGGATCGTCTTCGCGATCCGCTGGCGTCGCATGAGCGTGGTGAAACCGCTGAAACTCGTACGTCTATGGATATTCCCCGCGCTCTATGCCGCCGCCGCGCTTTCCATGTTCACGATGTTCCCCCACACGGTCTAGCCTGGCTGTTCTGCGCGCTCGCCCTCGTGATGGGCGCGGCGCTTGGCTGGCAGCGCGGCAAGATGATGCGTATCACGATTGCCCCCGACACCCACGCGCTCAACACGACCTCGTCGCCAGCCGCGGTCCTGTTTCTGGTCGCGATCGTCGCCGTCCGCACCGGAGCGCGCGCCGTCGTCGGCGACGGCCACGCGCTGCACCTCGATGCGTTCGCGATCACCGACATGCTGGTTGCCTTGGCGCTCGGCCTGTTCACCACCCAGCGCATCGAGATGTACCTGCGCGCGAAGCGGATGCTGGAGACGGCACGAGTCGGCTAGAAACGATCCTCCCCCGCCAGGGGGAGGTGGCGCCGAAGGCGACGGAGGGGGAGGACAGGGAACCGACGTCGTCGCTTACCGCCCCCTCCGTCTGGCAAGCGCCAGCCACCTCCCCCTGGCGGGGGAGGATTAAGAGGTGGCCTCAAGCAATCGCGCGATCCGTTTCTTCCCGCCGCCGGACATGCTCGCGCCAGACGATATAGAGCCCGCTCGCCACGATCACCGGTGCCCCGGTCCAGGTCGCTTCCGCCGGCAGCGTGTCGAACACCAGCCACCCCAGCAACGTCGCCCACAGCAAACTCGAATAATCCATCGGCACCACCACCGACACCGGCCCGAGCCGCAACGACGTCGTCATCGCGATCTGCGCCAGCCCGCCGAATATTCCGACACTCGCCAGACACGCCCACGCGACCAGATCGTGCGCCTGCGCCGCCTGCGCATAGAACAGCGACAGCGGGATCAACGACAGCGCCGAGAACCAGAACACCGTCGTGAGCGCGCTCTCGGTCTTGCCGATCTGCCGCAGCAGGATCGACACGCTCGCCGTTCCGAAGGCCCCGGCCAGCGCACACCCCGCACCCCATAACGGAAAGTGATCGCCGCTCCCGGGCTGCGCGACGATCAGCACACCCGCGAACCCGGCTGCGACTGCACCCCAGCGGTGCCACCCGGTCGGCTCGCGCAGCACCAGCGCCCCGAGGATCGTCGCGAAGATCGGCACCGTGAAGCCGATCGTCGTCGCCTCGGCGAGCGGCAACGCGACGATCCCGTTGAACGTAAACGCCATCGCCGACAGCCCGACGATCGCGCGCACGACATGCGCCGGCAGCCGCTTGGTAGCGATCGAAGGCAGACCCGGTCCGGCGAAGATCACCCCTGACACCAGCAGGCACGCGCCGAATTGTCGGAAGAACAAAATCTCCGCCACGCTCGCACCGTGCCGCTCGGCCAACTTGATCGCGGTGTTCATCAGCGCGAAGATCACGACCGACAGGAGCCGCATGCCGATGGCGGGAAGGATGCGGTCGGTGGGCATGGGGTTTCCTAACGGGGGCAGGGCGGGCATCACACCCCCAAACCGCCGTTCTCTTCGCACAAACCTCCCGTCATTCTTTCACAAACCTCCCGTCATCCTGACGAAAGTCAGGACCCAGGATACCATCCACACCGCCTTTGGCTCTGGGTCCTGACGTTCGTCAGGATGACGGGAAGGGGGAGATGACGAGAGAGAGCGGTGCCGGATGGGGTGACGAACCCCTGCGCACCCGCTATCCGCACGCCATGATAAAGCGCGCACTCCCCGTCACCCGCGAGGCGGATTTCTCCGCCTGGTACCAGGCCGTCATCTCCGAGGCCGATCTCGCCGAGGAATCCGGCGTCCGCGGCTGCATGGTCATCCGCCCCTGGGGCTATGGCATATGGGAGCGCATCCAGCGCCTGCTCGACGACCGGATCAAGGCGACCGGCCACGAGAATTGCTATTTCCCGCTGTTCATCCCGCTCTCGTATTTCGAGAAGGAGGCCGAGCATGTCGACGGGTTCGCCAAGGAAATGGCCGTCGTCACGCACCACCGCCTTAAGGCCGATGGCTATGGCCGCCTGATCCCCGATCCCGAGGCCAAGCTCGAGGAGCCACTGGTCGTCCGCCCGACGTCTGAAATGGTCATCGGCGCGGCGTTCGCGCGCTGGGTCCAGTCGTGGCGCGACCTGCCCGTGCTCATCAACCAATGGGCGAACGTCGTCCGCTGGGAAATGCGCACCCGCATGTTCCTGCGCACCAGCGAGTTCCTCTGGCAGGAAGGCCACACCGCGCACGCTACCGCCGACGAGGCACGCGACGAGACGCTGAAGATGCTCGAAGTCTATCGCGACTTCGCGGAAGAGTGCCTCGGCATCCATGTCATCGCCGGTGAGAAGCCCGAGAACGAGCGCTTCCCCGGCGCCGTCGCGACCTATTCGATCGAGGCGATGATGCAGGACGGCAAGGCGCTGCAGGCGGGCACCTCGCACTTCCTCGGCACCAATTTCGCGACCGCGCAGAACATCCGCTTCCAGAATGCGGGCGGCGAGTTCGAGTTCTGCAACACCACCAGCTGGGGCGTGTCGACGCGGATGATCGGCGCGGTCATCATGGTCCACGGCGACGACGACGGCCTTCGCGTGCCGCCGATGATCGCGCCGTGGCAGGTCGTGATCGTGCCGATGCTCCGCGACGTCCCCGAGGACGCGGCGATCGTCGACTATTGCAAGTCGCTCCAGGCCGAGCTCGCCAAGCAGTCCGCGCTCGGCGAACCGGTCCGCGCGCTGCTCGACCTCAAGCCCGCCAAGGCCGCGACCAAGCGCTGGGGCTGGGTCAAGAAGGGCGCCCCGATCGTGATCGAGGTCGGCGGCCGCGACATGGCCGGCGGCAACGTCACCGTGATCCGCCGCGACCGCCTCTACCGCGAGGACGGCAAGCTCGACAGCGTCGCCACGCCGCGCGACGCGTTCGTCGAGGAGGTTTCGGGGATGCTCCACGACGTGCAGGCGACGCTCCACGTCGAATCGATGAACCGGGTGAAGGGCAACATCGTCCCCGCCGACGACTTCGCCGCGATCGAGGCGCATTTCGCGGACGGCGTGAAGAACCCGGGCTGGGTCGACGTCCGCTGGTCCAAGCCGACCGGCGCCGCGCTCGACAAGGTGGTGGAGCGGTTGAAGGCGCTCAAGCTCACCATCCGCAACGCACCGATGGGCCAGACCGGCTGCGACGACGGCGCGTGCATCTTCACCGGCGAACCCGCGGTGGAACGCATCCTGATCGGCCGCGCCTACTAGGCGCGCCGAGCGGCTGTGTCCCGCGTCGGACAGGCCCGATTTCGGCCGCTTAGCCCGCATCCAGGATCCGGAAGGCATCCCGGTCGAACTCCGGCAGCCCGAGGGTGCTGCGTGATGACGACGCGCCTAAGTTTGGTCTGACGGGCGGCCGCAGTCCGTGGGAAGGTGTCCGTAATTGCACCAAGCCCTACGCCAGCACTTTCACCCCTCCCTGAAAGGGAGGGGCCGGGGGTGGGTTGGCCCGATTTAGCCACGACGGTTCGGATGGGCGGAAACCGACCCACCCCCAACCTCTCCCTTCCAGGGAGGGGAGCAGAATGGCAGATCTGACTCGTATAAGGGGGCAGGGATCGCCGGCCGAGCCATCCGCCGCGCCACGCGCCCAAGCCCCCCCTCAAAACAACTCCCCCTGAGGCCCCCTCGGCACCCGGAACAGGTCGCTCCGCAACGCAACCCGCTCCCGGTTCAACCCGTGCTTCGCGCACGCAATCCGGAACCGAGTCCCCAGCAAGTCCGCCCAGGGCCCTTGCCCCTGCATCCGCGTAAAGAAGTTCGGATCGTTATCCCTACCCCCGCGCAGCGACGCGATCGTCGCCATCACCTTCCCCGCGCGGTCCGGGAAATGCTCGTCGAGCCAGGCGCGGAACAGCGGCGCCACCTCATGCGGCAACCGCACCGGGATAAAGAACGCCCGCGTCGCCCCAGCCTCAGCCGCGCGCGCGATCAAATGCTCGATCTCGTGGTCGGTGATCGCCGGGATCACCGGCGCGATCGAAACATACACCGGCACCCCCGCATCGGCGAGCCTCCGCACCGCCGCCAGCCGCCGCTCGGGATGCGGCGCGCGCGGTTCGACCGTCGACGCCACCTTGGGATCCAAGGACGTGATCGACATCGCCACCGCCGCCAGTCCCTTCGTCGCCATCGGCGCCAGCAGGTCGAGATCGCGCACCACCCGATCCGACTTGGTGGTGATCGTCAGCGGATGATCCGTCTCGCTGAGCACCGCGATGATCCCGCGCGTGATCCGCCAGTCGCTCTCGATCGGCTGGTACGGATCGGTGTTCGTCCCCAGTGCCATCGGCGCGACCGCATAGCCCGGCTTCGACAATTCCGCCCGCAGCAACGCCGCCGCGGAGGGCTTCGCGAACAGCTTGCTCTCGAAATCCAGCCCCGGCGACAAATCGTGGAACGCATGGCTCGGCCGCGCGAAACAATAGATGCAGCCATGCTCGCAGCCCCGGTATGGATTGATCGAGCGATCGAACGGGATATCGGGCGACGCGTTGCGGCTGATGATCGTCCGCGGCGTCTCGACGGTCACCGTCGTGCGCAGCTTCGGCGCGATGCCGTCGATCCCCTCGCGCATGTCGAGCCAGTCGCCGTCGGCCTCGGTCTGCGGCAGGTTGAACCGCCGGCTCTCGTCGTTGCGCGTCGCCCCGCGGACTGGTCGAGTGGTCTTCATCGGCAGACGATACGCGCGATGCCGGAACAAATATAGAACATAATTCCCTGCGCCGCGCAGTTGTCCCGGCAGGATCTTGATTTACATTAGAGAAATAATGGTGAGTTTCTAGCGACTTGCCAGTGGTACGAATGAGCGCTCGCCGCGTGCGGCGATTGCGCGTAGGGCGAAGCGATGACGGGACAGATCACCACGGTGGAACGGGCTTTCGAACTGGCACGCTCGGGCGAGTGCGAGTCGGTCAACGCGCTGCGCCAGCGGTTGCGGCGTGAGGGGTATGACGCGGTCCACCTCCATCTTCACGGCGCGTCGATCAACAGGCAGCTCGTCGACCTGATCCACGCGGCACGCGGCGGGTCCGCGCTGGCCTGACGTGGCGGCCTCACGCGGGGGCCTGACGCGCTGGCCTGACGCGGCGGCGGTCCGGTCGAGACACGCGCACGCGTCCGACCGAACCGTGCAGCCTCACTTCCGCGCCAGCATCACCGCCTTCGGCATGTTCAGCCCGGCAGCGGACCATTCGGCGGATGTCTTGCAGATCGTCCGATCGATCCGCGAGCCGGTCATCGCCGGCTCGACCATGCAATATTTCTGCGTCTTGGCATCGTACTTCAGGACCGTCGTTTGCGTCGACGTCGAAGGAGCAGCGAAGGCCGGAACGCTGATCGCAAGGGCAGCGACGGCTACGAGGCTCTTCAGAAAGATCGGGGTCATGGCAGGCATCCTTATGGTGGTATGAGGCGCCCGGTGGGGCGGCATCTCGACCAATGCATCTGGCGTGCCAGTTGAGTAATACAGTGCTACACAGTAGCGAAGGTGCTCGAACGGCGAGATTTTTCACCGAACAGCTAAACTGAACGTGTAAACTCCGGATCGCAAGACACACCACAATCTGGCGAAAGCCGCAGAGAAGTGGTGCAAGCCCACCTCACCAACACCAGCAGCGTCTCTCCCTCTCCCATCGGGGAGAGGGACCCGCGGCCCCGTGGCCGTGGGAACGGGTGAGGGCACGCGAAAGGCGAAGCCAACTCCCTCGCGAAAACCCTCAGCGCTCCAGCAACCGCGGCATAAGCTCGACGAAATTGCAGGGCCGATGGCGGCTATCGAGCTGGTCGCGCAGGATCCCGTCCCAGCCATCCTTCACCGCCCCGGTCGAGCCCGGCAGCGCGAAGATATACGTGCCCTTCGAGACACACGCACAAGCGCGCGACTGCACCGTCGACGTCCCGATCGTCTGGTAGCTGAGCATGCGGAAGAGCTCGCCGAAGCCCGGGATCATCTTGTCGGCAACCTGCTCGACCGCCTCGGGGGTCACGTCGCGCCCCGTCACGCCGGTGCCGCCGGTGGTGATGATGCAATCGACCGCCGGGTCGCCGATCCACGCATGCAGCCGCGACACGATCGTCTCGACATCGTCCTTCTCGATCCGGCGATCGGCGAGCACATGCCCTGCCTCGGTCAGCCGCGCGACGAGCGTGTCGCCCGAGCGATCCTCGGCCAGCCCACGCGTGTCCGACACCGTCAGCACGGCGATCCGCACCGGCAGGAAAACCCGGCTCTCGTCGATCGGCATGAAACTCAGTCCGCGCGCGTGATGGTAGAGGATTGCGGCCCGACGCTGGCGTTCACCGCCACCGTGCTCGCGCTCGCCCGCGCGTTCGGCCGGGCGTTCATCCGCACCGCGGTCGCACCCGGCAGGCCGGGGAAGCGCGGCCACATGCCCTGCGCCAGCGCATTGCGGCTGACCGACGCCTTCTTGCCGCCCTGCGCCTCATACATCCAGTAATTGCGCAGCACCGTGGTCACATAGCCACGAGTCTCCCAATACGGGATACTCTCGATATACAGCAGCGGATCGCCGTTATCGCGGACGATCGCGTTCCAGTCGCCGACCGGACGCGGCCCCGCATTATAGGCAGCGATCACCTTGGGCAGCAGACCGCCGGTAACGCCCGCCATGTCGCGCAGCCGTTCCAGATGGCGCTGGCCGATATCCATGTTGGTCGACGGCTTGGTCAGCGCCTTCATGTCGATCGAGGTGCCACGCTCGCGCGCGAAATCGGTCGCGGCGGCGGGCATGATCTGCATCAGGCCATACGCGCCGGCCGGGCTCTTCACGGTGTTGCGGAACCGCGATTCCTCCAGCGTGTGCGCATAGACCAGCGCCTTGTCGATGTGCCAGCCGCTGTCGGGCGTCCAGTTCGGGGTCGGATAGCGCGCCTCGGCGGTCGACGTCACACCCTGAGGGCAATTGTGCGCGAGCCACACGGTCGTCGCCGGCAGGCTCAGCGCTTCCGCCACGCGGACCAGATTGGCGAACTCGCGCGGGTCGCCGATCTTCGCCTGCTGGCGGATCACCGTATCGGCCAGATCGGTCTCGCCGACCTCGACCAGCGCCGCCGCGACGCGCACGTTCGGACGCTTGCCGACGACCTGCCAGTCGCTGGCGACCAGGCCACCGACCGACGTTCCCTTGTCCTTCATCGCCAGTTGCTGGCGCGCAAGCTGGCCGTAGAAGCTCTCGCCGAACTGCGCCGCGGCCTTCAACCGACCCTCGATCTTGTCGGGGCGCGAGCACACCATGTCCGCGCGCGACGCCCAGTACAAAGCCGCCGCGCGAAGATCGACGTCGCCGGCCCGCGCCGCGACACCCTCGAACCCGGATTCGGCATTGGCACAATCATTCTGACGCCACGCCGACAGCGCGCCGACCCAGCGGCCCTGCACCGCCCAGTCGCCGACGCCGTCCTGCGCCTTCGCCGCCATCACGCGCGCGTTCGCATCGTCGCCCTGGAGGAAATAGATCCACGCGATCTTCTGCTGCCACTCGGTCAGCGCCTCGGGGGTCAGCCCCGGCGTGCTCTCGAGCAGCGACTGCGCCTCGCGGCCCATGTCAGCCTTGACGTAAGGCTGCATCTTGAGCGCGAGATCGGCGGCGATCATGTCGCCTTGCAGGCTCTTGGCGCGGACGCGCCGCGGGGCGCCGTCCTGCCAGATCAGTCGCTGCGCCGCGGGCAGGGGGGGCAGGTCGACCGCCCCGCGCATCTTTGCCAGCCGCGAAATCTGTTCGGCCTCGGGCAGTTCGGGGGCCTCGTTGAGCAACGCGACGAGCGGCTCCATCTCGATCCTGGGCGAGCCCTTCGCCGTGTACATCTCGGCACGCGCGATCGCGTGCAGCGGGCCGGGCTTCATCGTGTCGAGCTGAATCTGCGCGTCGGTCCACTTGCCGTCGCGGATCGCCGCGAACACCGTCTTGTATGCCTCGCGCTGGCCCGCATCGAGCTGGTCCGGAATCTGCTCCAGCGTCGGTGCGCCGACCAGCTGCGTCGAACCGAGCCGCGTATCGCCAGCCGGCTCGCCCGCACCGGTCGCCGCCATGGCCGGAAGGGGGAGGGCGCAGAGCCCCAGAGCGATGGCCGCCCAGGAAACCGATCGGGTCCGAATCATCTCACGCCCTCTTGCGATATCTGTTCGCGCATCAGCATCTGCAAATCCTTCCAGGCCTCGGCCTTGGCCGCTGGCTTCTCGATCAGAAACCGCGGATGAAAGCTCGCGACCACGCTCGTCATATGCGACGCGTCACCGACCCCCGTTTGTGCGGTCTTATGGTTAAACCCATGTAAACGCCCGCGCGCCGCCTGTAATTCCGTCCCGAGGATGGCACGGCTCGCCGCATTGCCCAGCAGCAGCAACCGCTTCGGCGCGACCAAGCCGATGTGATGCTTGGCGATTTCGGAGAGGCGCGCTTCGACCTCATTCTGGATCCGCCCCGCCGTCGGCCGCTTCGCACAGACCGCAGCTAGGTGGACCTCGTCGCGGGTCAGCCCAATCGCCGCGAGCATCTTGTCGAGCAACCGTCCCGATGCGCCGCTCAGCAGCGCCCCCGCATCCCCGTCGTCGCGGTCGGGACAATCGACAAGCACCATGACCGTAGCGTCAGCCGGGCCCGAAGCCGCCAGCGAAACCCCGCTCCAGTCCGCCTCGGGAACCCCCGCACCGCTTCGCCAGTTGAGGAAATCGGCGAGCGAGAGCGGCATCGCGGACGGCGCTGCAACGTGTGCAACCGGTGCTGCGGCGGGCACGACAAGCGGCTCAGGCGCCGCGAACCAGTCGCGCGGAGCGTCGTCGACCAGCGTGTCGACACCAGCCTCGTGCCACCAGTCGAGCGCACTCGCCGCGGCGTTTCGCCAATCGATGGTTTGATCCGCCCCCACAGAGTAACCTATGCTGCACGGTTGACGTGGCGGTCAACTCGCGCAATCGCCATATTGGACAAGATGGTGCCGGCCCGAGCCCGAACGAACGGTGGGGCATCGAGCGCTTGGCCATGAAGCTGGGCAATAAGGGGACATCCCCCGGGAGACGATGATGACGACACGTGAATCGATGCCCTATGACGTTGTGATCGTCGGCGCAGGTCCGGCGGGGCTCTCGGCAGCGATCCGTCTCAAACAATTGGCGGCCGAGAAGGACGCCGAGATCAGCGTCTGCGTGCTCGAAAAGGGCTCGGAAGTCGGCGCGCACATCCTGTCGGGCGCAGTCATCGATCCGAAAAGCCTCGACGAACTCCTGCCGAACTGGCGCGAGGACGGCTGCCCGCTCGCGGAGGTTCCGGTCACCGAGAACCATCACTGGATTCTGAGCAAGACGAAGAAGAGCGAGATGCCGCACTTCGTCACGCCCTCGTTCCTGCACAACAAGGGCACCTATACCGGCTCGCTCGGCAACCTGTGCCGCTGGCTCGCGGGCAAGGCGGAGGAACTCGGCGTCGAGATCTTCCCGGGCTTCGCCGCGGCCGAGATCCTGTTCAACGACGACGGATCGGTGATGGGCGTCGCGACCGGCGACATGGGCGTCGCCCGCGACGGCACGCACAAGGGCGACTATACGCCCGGCCTGGAGCTGCACGCCAAGTACACCTTCTTCTCCGAAGGCTGCCGCGGTCACCTGACCAAGCAACTGATCGGCAAGTTCGCGCTCGACAAGGACAGCGATCCGCAGGTCTACGGCCTCGGCATCAAGGAACTCTGGGACATCGATCCCGAACTCCACGTCCCCGGCCGCGTGATCCACACGCAGGGCTGGCCGCTGACCGAAACCGAAGGCTCGAACGGCGGGGGCTGGATCTATCACCAGGCGAATGGTCAGGTCTCGATCGGCTTCGTCACCTGGCTGAACTACACCAACCCGCATCTCTCGCCGTTCCACGAGATGCAGCGCTGGAAGACGCATCCCGAAATCGCCGCGCTGCTGAAGGGCGCCAAGCGCGTCAGCTACGGCGCGCGTGCCATCAGCGACGGCGGTCTCCAGTCGATCCCCAAGCTCGTGATGCCCGGCGCCGCGCTGATCGGCGACAGCGCCGGCTTCCTCAACGTGCCGCGGATCAAGGGCACGCATACCGCGATGAAGTCCGGCATGATGGCCGCCGAGGCCGCGGTCGAGGCGATCGTCTCGCAGCGCGGCCATGACGAACTCGCCGCCTATCCCGAGGCGTTCGAGCGGTCGTGGGTGAAGAAGGAGCTGTCGGTCGTCCGCAACGTCGTGCCGCTGGTCAAGAAGTTCGGCGATCTGGTCGGCTCGGGCCTCGCCGGCATCACGATGTGGCTCGAGCATCTCGGGATCAAGGTCCCCTTCACGATGCACCACCATCCCGACCATGAGAGCCTGTGGCGCAAGGACCTCGTCAAGCCGATCGCCTATCCGAAGGCCGACGGCGTGCTGACGTTCGATCGTCTCTCGTCGGTGTTCATCTCGAACACCAACCACGAGGAGGACCAGCCGGTCCACCTGACGCTCAAGGACCCGGCGGTGCCGATCGCCTACAACCTGCCGATGTACGACGAGCCCGCGCAACGCTATTGCCCGGCCGGCGTTTACGAGGTCGTCGGCGAGGAAACCGGCGATCCGAAGTTCGTCATCAACGCGCAGAACTGCGTCCACTGCAAGACCTGCGACATCAAGGACCCCACCCAGAACATCAACTGGGTCGTACCCGAAGGCGGCGGAGGCCCCAATTATCCCAACATGTAAGCGTCTGTTTCTCGCACTAGGTCTCGCCGTGGCGGCTCCCGCCACGGCGGGAACGGGTGATCTCTCCGCCTATTTGAAGGCCCGCGCCGCCGACGCCGCGGGCAGGCCGGACCTCGCCGCCGCCAGCTATGCCAGGGTGCTGGCGGCATCGCCCGACGATCCCGTCGTCGCGATCCGCGCCTACCGCGAGGCGCTGGAGGCCGGCGACATGCCGCTCGCCACCCGCGCCGTCGCCGTGCTGAACAAGGCCGGCGTTGCCCCCGCCGACGCCGCGCTGCTGCCGCTCGCCGATGCCGCGCACGCCAACGACACCAGGGCTGCCGACGCTGCGATCGGCACGCTTGCCACCGGGCCGCTGGTGGTGCTCGCGCCCTCGCTCTACGCCTGGGTCGCGCATAGCGAAGGCCGCGATCCCGGCCCCGCGCTTGCCACCGCCGCGAAGGACCCGGTCGCCAATCGCTTCGCCACCGAAACCCGCGACCTGATCGCCAAGGCACCCGCTCGGCAGCCGCTCGCGATCGGCGTCTCGCGCCTGCTCGCGCACCTCGCCAGCGACCTCGCGCTCGGCGAACCCTCGCCGCTGTCGATCGCGCTGGCCCAGGCATCGCTGCGCGCCGATCCAAGCTACGATCGCGCCCGCATCCTCCTCGCCCATGCGCTGGCCCGCAATGCACTGGTCGATCGCGCGCTTGTCGTCCTCGATCAGGTCGGGCCGAAAAGCCCGTTCGCGGTCGCCGCGGCCGCCGAACGGATCGACATCCTCGCCAACGCCGACCGCGACGGCGAAGCGCTCGCCGCCGCCAAGAACCGCGTCGACCAGCCGGGCGCGGACGCCGCCGACTGGCAACGCTATGCCGACCTGCTCCTGACCACCGGCAACCCCGCCGAAGCCGCGAGCTGGTACCAGCGCATCATCGCCGCGGACGGCAAGACCGGCGGCAGCTGGGGCGCCTGGCTGCAATATGGCGGTGCGCTCGACCAGGCCGGCCGCTGGCCCGAAGCGCGCGATGCCCTCGAAAAAGCCGTCGCGCGCGGCCCCGCGCAACCGTTGGCGCTCAACTATCTCGGCTTCGCGCAGGTCGAGCATGGCGACGACATCCCCGCCTCGATAAAGCTTTTGGAACGCGCCAGTCGCCTCGACCCGACCAACGCCTCGATCACCGACTCGCTGGGCTGGGCCTACCACCTCTCCGGCGACACGGCGCGCGCGCTCCCTCTATTGGAACGCGCCGCGCAGGCCGAGCCCGCCAACACCGAGATCGGCGACCACCTAGGCGACGCCTATTGGAGCATCGGCCGAAACTACGAAGCCCGCTACGCCTGGCGCGCCGCGCTCCTCACCGCCGAACCCACCGAAACCGCACGCCTAACCGCCAAGATCGCCAACGGCCTCCCGCCAAAGGCTCGCCGCTAGTCCCCTCATCAACCGGGAAGAGGAAAGGGACCCGCACCGCACACGGGGTGAGGGTGAGGCCGTTGCGAACCGATGGCGCACTAAGGCCGACTAGTTTCTATCGCCGATATTGGCAGTTTGAATGAGGAAGGCGCCCGGTCCCCCTTCGTCATCCTGACGAAAGTCAGGACCCAGAGCCAAGGACGGCACGATCGCTACCCTGGATCCTGACTTTCGTCAGGATGACGCGGTTAAACCCGCAGACATGATGCGTATTACGCTAAGCCGCGCTCAACTTCGTAGCTAACCGAGACCCAAAATGCCCGCCATCACCGAACCCGCCCCCGCCAAGATCAACCTGGCCCTCCACGTCCGCCGCCGCCGCCCCGACGGCTACCACGACCTCGAAACCCTCTTCGCCTTCGCCACGGACGGCGACATCATCACGGTGGAACCCGCCCAAACCAACAGTTTCACCATAACCGGCCCCTTCGCAGCAGCACTACTCTCACCCCCCAACACCCCCCCGGCGAAGGCCGGGGCCCAATCGGGAACGGCAAACAACGAAGCACCCCACTCGCACAACGCCACCCCAGGCGCCGCCCCCTGGCAAGGCAACTTGGTAACCGCCGCCGCCGACGCCTTCACCACGGCCTTCGCCCCCAACACCGACCACGCGATAACGCTCGAAAAACACCTCCCCATCGCCTCAGGCATAGGCGGAGGCTCGGCCGACGCCGCCGCCACCCTCCGAGCGCTGGCCCGCCTCCACGGGATACCCACAACCGACCCCCATCTCCACGAAATCGCCGCAAGGCTTGGCGCAGACGTTCCCGCCTGCCTCGCCAACCGCACCGCGCTCGGCACCGGCAAAGGCGACGCCCTCACGAACCTCGAAGGCCTGTCCGGCACGCCGCTCCTACTCGTGAACCCAGGCGTCGCCGTCTCGACTGCGGCAGTCTTCAAGACGTGGGACGGCCAGGACCGAGGCCCGATTCCCGAAGGCACCCTCCTCGACCGCGCAAAAGCCGGCCGCAACGACCTCGAACCTCCCGCGCTGGCGCTAGCCCCCGAAATCGCCCAAGTCCGAGCCCTTCTGGACGCAGCCCAAGGCGTTCTCCTGTCCAGAATGTCCGGCTCCGGCGCCACCTGCTTCGCTCTGTTCGAAACCCCCGAAGCCAGAGACACAGCCGCGACAGCCGCTCGCACCCGCGGCTGGTGGACACTCGCAACGACTTTGGCGTGAACGAAACGGCACCACCAAATAGTCGGCTACCCGAGACCCCGAGACCCCGCGATGGCGCGGCCACACCACCACCCCACCTCCGTCATCCTGACGAAAGTCAGAATCCAGAGCCACAAATCAAACCCCCAACCACGGACCCGTATCGAAACCGCCCACGAATTGACCAGCACGAGCCCACGCCCGAACAACCCGAACCGATCTCGACCTAATCACGCAAGGTGCCGAACCCGTCGTCCCCGGCTCGCCGATATGTCCCATGACCAAACCACCACCCCGAAGGCCGGGGCCCAATTGGGAAACGTCGCTGACGACCGCCGCACTTCGTTACTCCAACCTGTCCGCCTAGACCCCCGCGCCCGCCGGTGGGGGACCTATCCAATTCAGATAGCCACCAGCTCGCCTCAAGCCGTTGCCCCGCGAACCCACGTGCGACCCAGCCACCGCAAAATTCCCGCAAAACCTAACGTTCCCTACTTGTTCCACCAGAACAAAGAGAATACATGGTGTTTGACGCGTTGAATGGCACGCGCGCTTGCTTTAGCGATGGGAGCTTATCAATGGCCGCTAATCTGAAAGTGATCGACACCGGCATGGCAACCGCAACCAACGACCGCCAGAAGGCGCTCGACGCCGCGCTCGCGCAGATCGACCGCGCGTTCGGCAAGGGCTCGGCGATGCGCCTGGGCTCGAAGGAAACCATGCAGGTCGAGGTCATCTCGACCGGCTCGCTCGGGCTCGACATCGCGCTTGGCGTCGGCGGCCTGCCGCGTGGCCGCGTGATCGAGATCTACGGTCCGGAAAGCTCGGGCAAGACCACGCTCGCGCTCCACGTCATCGCCGAGGCGCAGAAGGGCGGCGGCACCGCGGCGTTCGTCGATGCCGAGCACGCGCTCGACCCGGTCTACGCCAAGAAGCTCGGCGTCAACATCGACGAGCTGATCGTGTCGCAGCCCGACACCGGCGAGCAGGCGCTCGAGATCGTCGACACGCTGGTCCGCTCGAACGCGATCGACGTGCTCGTGGTCGACTCGGTCGCAGCGCTCGTGCCGCGCGCCGAAATCGAAGGCGAGATGGGCGACAGCCATGTCGGTCTCCAGGCGCGTCTCATGTCTCAGTCGCTGCGCAAGCTCACCGGCTCGATCAGCCGCTCGCGCTGCATGGTGATCTTCATCAACCAGCTCCGCATGAAGATCGGCGTCATGTACGGCAACCCGGAGACGACGACGGGCGGCAACGCGCTGAAGTTCTACGCCTCGGTCCGCCTCGACATCCGCCGCATCGGCGCGATCAAGGCCGGCGAGGAGGTGACCGGCAACCAGACGCGCGTGAAAGTCGTCAAGAACAAGGTCGCCCCGCCGTTCAAGCAGGTCGAATTCGACATCATGTACGGGCAGGGCGTCTCGAAGCTCGGCGAGATCCTCGATCTCGGCGTGAAGGCCGGTCTCGTCGAGAAATCGGGCGCATGGTTCAGCTACGACAGCGTCCGCTTGGGCCAAGGCCGCGAGAATTCGAAGACGTTCCTGAAGGACAACCCCGAAACCGCCGACCGCCTCGAAAAGCAGATCCGCGCGCGCACCGACAAGGTCGCCGAGGAAATGATGGCCGGCCCCGACGCCGAAGACGACGTATAAGGCTCTTCTTCCCTCTCCCTAAGGGGAGAGGGGGGGCATTCCCCTCGCAATGGGAGGGTGAGGGCACGTGGCGGATGGTGCGCGGTGGCGTGGCGGCAACGGGATTGGCTTTGCACCGACGTTGGCATCGGCTTTGCACTGACATCGGCATAAGCATCGACTTTGCACCAACATCGGCATTGGATCGCACCGCCCCGCCCCAACATTCCACCCCGGCGAAGGCCGGGGCCCAATTGGAAAGGTGGCAATAACGAAGCGCGACCTTTCGTTACGATCATATCCCAACTGGGCGCCGGGGTAGCTGCTCCTACCGATCAACAACCCCGCCCCCTTGTTCTCCCGCGAAGGCGGGAGCCCAGCCTGGATCCCCGCCTTCGCGGGGAAACAAGGAAGTGCAGACTACCGCGAAAATCAGTGCAACAGGCACGGCGAAACCCTCCAAATACCCCAACGCCAAACCCACGCGAGCGTCTATACTTCCTACACTTCACTCCAAACTACTGCCCCCCGATCCGACCATGAGGCACCCCGACCCATGACCACCGCCTACGACTGGACCGGCAAAATAGGCGACGTCTGGGCCGAAGAATGGCGCCGAACCGACCGCAGCTTCACCAACCTGACGCAGCACCTCGACGCAGTGATCCTGGCCGCCACCACGCCCGGAACTAGGAAGATCATCGACATAGGCTGCGGCGCCGGAGCAACCACGCTCGCCACCGCCCAAGCCCTCCCGAACGCGACGGTGACCGGCATAGATCTCTCACCAACCCTGATCGAGATCGCCAGACACCGCGCCGAAACCCAGACCAACGCTCGCTTCGAATGCGCCGACATCGCCGTCGCCGCCCCGAACCACGCCCCGACAGACCTCTACGTCTCGCGCCACGGCGTCATGTTCTTCGCCGATCCGATCGCCGCCTTCGCCATGCTCGCCGCAGCGGCCGCCCCGGACGCTTCGCTCGTCTTCTCCTGTTTCGCCGAACGCGCCGCCAATGTCTGGGCCACCGAAACCGTCGCCGCGACCGGCGGCGATCCCAACGCCCCTGCCAGCACCGCACCCGGCCCCTTCGCGTTCGCCGATCCGACCTATGTCGCTGAAATCCTCGCAACCGCAGGCTGGAATGCCGCCCCGCCCCAGCGCCTGAATTTCGCCTACCGAGCAGGCGAGGGCGCCGATTCAGTCGCCGATGCCGTCGACTATTTCCGCCGCATAGGCCCCGCCGCCTCCGCCATCCGTGACGCGGCCCCCGAGGAACGCGAGCGCCACATCGCGCGTCTCACAGACATCTGCGCACGTCACAGCGACGGCGATACGGTGGAATTTTCCGCGGTCGCCTGGATCTGGACCGCGCGCAAATCAGCCAACTAAAACCAGGGGGTTCAGCATGATCATCGTCCACCACCTCGAAAACTCGCGATCGCAGCGTATCCTGTGGATGCTCGAGGAACTCGGCCTCCCCTACCAGATCAAGCGCTACGAGCGGAACAAGCAGACCATGCTTGCCCCGCCCGAACTCAAGCGGGTCCACCCGCTTGGCAAGTCGCCGGTGATCGAGGATGCCGATGTTCAGGGTGGCCAGGTCGTCGCCGAAACCGGTGCGATCGTCGAATATCTGGTCGACAAGGCCGACGGCAAGCTCGGCGCCCCCGCCAAACGCGCCGACGCGCTCCGCTACCGTTTCTGGCTCCATTATGCGGAAGGCTCGATGATGCCGCCGCTGCTCCTGAAACTGGTCCTCGCGCGCATCCCGATCATGGGCAAGGTCGCGGTCAAGAAGATCCAGCCGATGATCGACGTCCATCTCGACTATGTCGAATCCGAACTGTCGCAACGCCCCTGGTTCGCCGGCAACGACATGACCGCCGCCGACATCATGATGAGCTTCCCCCTGGAAGCCGCGCGCAGCCGCGGCGGCCTGAACGAGTCGCGCCCCGCGACGATCGCCTGGCTGGCGAAAATCCACGCGCGGCCCGCGTATCAGGCCGGCCTCAAGCAGGGCGGCCCTTACGCCTACGCTTGAGGGCGGCAGATTGGAAACCGCGTCGAGGCTGAGAACGCAACCTTCCCCTAAACACCACCCCGGCGAAGGCCGGGGCCCAATTGGGAAGGTTAGAGTAACGAGGTGCGACGGTCACCATTAGCGTCCCCCAATTGGACCCCGGCCTTCGCCGGGGCGGTACTTTTTTATTAAACCGCCAGCGTGGAAGGGCATCCTTGAGACGTCATCGGCTCAACGTAGCCATTCGTCTCAAACCTGCCCCGGCCCGATCTTCTCATAGCTGTCCACGTCAACCTTCGGCCCATGTCCGGTCGGTGCATGTGGGAAATCACGATCCGCCGGCTCGCGCTCGTCGAGCCCGCCCTCCCATTTCGCCACCACGGTCGCCGCCACGGCATTGCCGATCACGTTGGTCGCCGACCGCCCCATGTCGAGGAAATGATCCACCGCCAGGATCAGCAAAATCCCCGCCTCCGGAATCTTGAACATCGAGAGCGTCCCCGCGATCACCACCAGAGACGCGCGTGGCACACCGGCGATGCCCTTCGACGTGACCATCAGCACCAGCAGCATCGCGATCTGCTGCCCGATCGGCATATGGATGCCATAAGCCTGCGCGATGAACAGCGACGCGAACGTCATGTACATCATCGACCCGTCGAGATTGAACGAATAGCCCAGCGGCAGCACGAAGCTCGCGATCCGCGGCGGCACGCCGAACCGGTCGAGCGCCTCCAGCGTCCGCGGATATGCCGCTTCCGACGATGCCGCCGAGAACGCCAGGATCAACGGATCGCGGATATACCGCACCAGCAACCGCGTCCGCGGCCCGATCAGCAGGAACGCGATCCCGATCAGCATCGCCCACAGCAGGGCAAGGCCGATATAGAAGGTCAGCATGAAATAGCCGAGCTGGCCGAGGATGGTCGGCCCCCGCTCGGCGAGCGTCGCGGTCACGGCCGCGAACACCGCGAACGGCGCGAACCGCATCACGTAGTTGGTGATCTGGAGCATCACCGCAACGAGGGCCTCGATCGCCTTCACGAGCGGCGCGGCCTTCTCGCCGACCGCGGTGATCGCGACGCCGACGAACACCGAGAACACGACGATCTGCAGGATCTCGTTGCTCGCCATCGCCGCGATCATCGAATCGGGCACGATATGCGAGATGAACTTGGCGAGATCGAACGCCGCGGCATCGACCCCGCTCGAGGCGGTCGCGGGCGGGATCGCGAGTTCGAGGCCGACGCCCGGCTGCAACACGTTGACCAGGATCATGCCTAGCGTCAGCGACAACAGGCTCGCGCAGACGAACCACCCGAGACTGCGCAATCCGACCCGCCCAAGCGCGCCGGTGTCGCCCATGTGCGCGATCCCGACCACCAGCGTCGAGAAGACCAGCGGCGCGATGATCATCTTGATCAGCCGCAGGAACAGCGACGTCACGATCGAGAAATAGCCGGCGATGTCCTTCAACTGCGCGGCGGACTCGGGCGTGCCGTTGTCGATCGACGCGTTCAGGATCCAGCCGACGACCATCCCCGCGACGAGGCCGAACAAGATGTAATAGGTTAGCCGCTTGGCCATTAATCGCTCCCGAGAAGTGCGGACAGGGAAGGGGATTGCGGCGCCCGGGTCAAGGACCCTATCGTCCGGCGATGTCGACCACACCCCGTAAATCCGTCTTCAGCCCCTCGCGCCGCGACCTGCTGAGCCTCGCGATCGCGGCGCCGTTGCTGTCGACCACCGCGATCCTCCGCGCGGCCGAACCCGATCTGTCGGCGCTGTCCAACATCACCGGCACGACCAGGCCGATCGACGCGACGGAGCGCGCCGCGAGGCTGGTCCGCGCGCAATCGCTGATGAAGGCGGCTGGCATCGGCGCGGTGCTGATCGAGCCGGGCTCGTCGATGATCTACTTCACCGGCGTCCGCTGGCACACGAGCGAGCGGCTGACGCTGGCGATCCTGCCGGTCGAGGGCGAGCCGTGCATCGTCACGCCGTTCTTCGAGGAGCCCTCGGTGCGCGAGACGCTCGCGGTCCCCGCCGAGGTGCGCGTCTGGCAGGAGGACGAGAACCCGCTCGCCGTGGTCGCCGGGTTCCTGCGCGACCGGAAGCTAGCAACGCGGCCGATCGGGCTGGAGGCGGAGGTGCGGTATTTCGCGTACGCCGGTCTCCAGCGCGTGCTGCCGGATGCGAAGATCGTGTCCGCCGATCCCGTCGTACGCGCCTGCCGGATGATCAAGACGCCGGCCGAGATCGCGCTGATGCAGGCCGCGACCGAGGTCACGCTCGCCGCGTATCGCTGGACCTATGCGCGGGTCGAGAAGGGCATGACCGGCCCGGAGATCGGCGCGCTGATGAACGCCGCGACGCGCAAGCTCGGCGGCGCGCCCGAATTCGCGCTCGCGCTGATCGGCGAAGCGTCCGCCTATCCGCACGGCAGTCGGGAGATCCACCGCGTGGCCGAAGGACAGGTCGTGCTGATGGACTGCGGCTGCACCGTGCAGGGCTATCAGTCCGACATCTCGCGCACCTGGGTCCACGGCGCGGCGACCGCGGACCAACGCAAGACCTGGGATCAGGTCGCCCGAGGCCAGCAAATCGGTTTCGCCGCCGCCAGGATCGGTGCGACGGCGGGCAGCGTCGACGATGCGGTGCGCCGCCACTACGAAACGCTCGGCTATGGCCCCGGCTACAAGCTCCCTGGCCTGTCGCACCGTACCGGCCACGGCATCGGCATGGACGGCCACGAACCCGTCAACCTCGTCCGGGGGGAGATGACGAGACAGGCGGCGGGAATGTGTTTCTCCGACGAACCCGGCATCTACATCCCCGGACGGTACGGCGTGCGGATCGAGGATTGTTTCCACATGACCGACGCCGGGCCGAAATGGTTCAGCGAACCGCCCAAGTCGCTCGAGGTGCCGTTAGGGTAGGGGGGCTCCCCATAACGCCACCACCCCACCAACGCCGCCACCGACCAACGCCATCCCCACAAAGTCGCCACCCCGGCGAAGGCCGGGGCCCAGTTGGAAAGGTTAGAATAACGGAAGGTGGCGCTTCGTTATCGCCGTCCCCCAACTGGGCCCCGGCCTCCGCCGGGGTGGTATCGTTGGTTTGGGTGGTGGCTCGTAGCGAACCGCAGCCCCCAACCCCCTCGTTCTCCCGCGAAGGCGGGAGCCCAGACTGGGTCCCCGCCTTCGCGGGGAAACACGCTTGCTTCGTTTCAACGGCGTACGTTCACACCCCTCACACACCTCACTTGAGCGAACCGCCCCGCTCGCCTAAGTCCCCGCGTATGACATCGACGAATGACATCCGCCGCGGCTTCCTCGACTATTTCGGATCGCAGGGGCACCAGATCGTGCCCAGCGCACCGCTCGTGCCGCAGAACGACCCGACGCTGATGTTCGTCAATGCCGGGATGGTGCCGTTCAAGAACGTCTTCACCGGCCTCGAATCGCGCCCCTACACCACCGCGACGTCGTCGCAGAAATGCGTCCGCGCCGGCGGCAAGCACAATGATCTCGACAATGTCGGCTACACCGCACGCCACCACACCTTCTTCGAAATGCTCGGCAATTTCTCGTTCGGCGATTATTTCAAGGAGCAGGCGATCGTCCACGCCTGGACGCTGCTCACGCGCGAGTGGGGCCTGTCGCCCGATAAACTGACCGCCACCGTCTACCACACCGACGACGAGGCGTTCGACCTCTGGAAGAAGATCGCGGGCCTTCCCGATCACCGCATCATCCGCATCGCGACCAAGGACAATTTCTGGTCGATGGGCGACAACGGGCCGTGCGGGCCGTGCTCGGAGATCTTCTACGACCACGGCGACCACATCCCCGGCGGCCCTCCCGGCAGCCCCGACGAGGACGGCGATCGTTTCGTCGAGATCTGGAACCTCGTGTTCATGCAATATGAGCAGGAGAATGCAGAGATCGTCGGCAATTTGCCAAAGCCCTCGATCGACACCGGTATGGGGCTCGAGCGCATCGCCGCGGTCATGCAGGGCGTCACCGACAATTACGACACCGACACGTTCAAGGCGTTGATCGCCGCCTCGGGCGCGCTGACGCACACCGCGACCGACGGCGCCAACACCGCCAGCCACCGCGTGATCGCCGACCATTTGCGCACCGCCGGCTTCCTGATCGCGGACGGCGTGCTGCCCGCGAGCGAAGGCCGCGGCTACGTGCTGCGCCGGATCATGCGCCGCGCGATGCGTCACGCGCACATTCTCGGCGCGAAGCAGCCGCTGATGCACCGCCTCGTCCCCGCGCTCGTCACCGAGATGGGCGCTGCCTATCCCGAACTGTCGCGCGCACGCCCGCTGATCGAAGCGACGTTGCAGCAGGAAGAAACGCGCTTCCGCCAGACGCTCGACAAGGGGCTGAAGCTGCTCGACGAGGCGACCACCGGGATGACCGACGGCACGCTCGCCGGCGACGTCGCGTTCAAGCTCTACGACACCTACGGCTTCCCCTACGACCTGACCGAGGACGCGTTGCGCGAGCGCAACATCGCGGTCGACCGCGAGGGCTTCGACACCGCGATGGCCGAGCAGAAGCGCGCCGCCCGCGCCGCCTGGAAGGGCTCGGGCGCAAAGGCCTCGGACGACATCTGGTTCGACATCGTCGAGCAGACCGGCGGCACCGAATTTCTGGGCTATGCGTCGGATACCGGCGAGGGCGAAGTCGTCGCGCTGGTCAAGGACGGCGCGCGCGTCGAGCACGCCACCACTGGCGATACGGTCGCGATCGTCGTCAACCAGACGCCGTTCTACGCCGAGAGCGGCGGGCAGGTCGGTGATGCCGGCCACATCTCCAACGATAGCGGCCTGCGTGCGAACGTCACCGAGACCTCGAAGCAGCTCGGCCGCGTGTTCGTCCATCACGCGATCGTCGACGCAGGCGAAATCAAGGTCGGCGACCCGGTCAAGCTCCAGATCGACGTCGCCCGCCGCGCACAGATCCGCGCCAACCACTCCGCGACGCACCTGCTACACGAGGCTCTCCGCGAACGCCTCGGCACGCACGTCGCGCAGAAGGGGAGTCTTGTTGCGCCCGATCGCCTGCGCTTCGACTTCTCGCAGCCGGTCGCGATGACCCCCGCCGACATCGCGCAGGTCGAGGCCGACGTGAACGCGCAGGTCCGCGGCAATGGTGCGGTGACGACGCTGCTGATGACCCCCGACGACGCGATTGCGATGGGCGCGATGGCGCTGTTCGGCGAGAAATACGGCGACGAGGTCCGGGTCGTGTCGATGGGGTCGACCGACGAGGGCAAGACCTATTCAATCGAACTCTGCGGCGGCACGCACGTCAATGCGCTGGGCGACATCGGCCTTTTCAAGGTCGTCGGCGAAGGCGCGGTTTCCAGCGGCATCCGTCGTGTCGAAGCCCTCACCGGCGAAGCGGCGCGCGCGTACCTGACCGGCCGCGACGACCGCCTGCGCGAAGCTGCGGCAGTGCTGAAGTCGACCCCCGACGAGGTCCCGGCGCGCGTCGCGTCGCTGCTCGAAGACCGCCGCCGCCTCGAACGCGAACTCGCCGATGCGAAGAAGGCGCTTGCGCTCGGCGGCGGTGGTTCGGGTGAAGCGGCAGGGCCCGAACAAGTCGGCGGCGTCGCGTTCATCGGCCAGGTGCTGAACGACTTCGAGGCCAAGGGCCTGCGCGGCGCGGTCGACGAGGCGAAGCAGCGGCTCGGCTCGGGTATCGCGGTGATGGTCGCGATCAACGACGGCCGCGCCTCGGTCGCGGTCGGCGTGACGGCGGATCTGGTCGCGAGCCATAACGCGGTCGACCTGCTCAAGATCGCGGTCGCCACGCTAGGCGGGCAGGGCGGCGGCGGCCGTCCCGACATGGCGCAGGGTGGTGGACCTGATGGCGACAAGGCCGCGGAAGCGGTTGCCGCGGTGCGCGCAAAACTGGACGCGGCGGGCGCCTAAAGCTCGCCGAAGTCGTATGCTAACCGCAAGCAGTATTCCCCCGCGGACGCGGGGGCCCAGCTAAATACCGTCAGCTGCCTTGGCTCCTGGCCCCCCGCCTTCGCGGGGGAACAGAAGAGGGCGCGGCGAGATGAGTTCCACCCCGGCGAAGGCCGGGGTCCAATTGGCACGTCCGAGGTAACGAAAGACCGCCCTTCATTATCACCGTCCCCCGATTGGGCCCCGGCCTTCGCCGGGGTGGTGCTTCTCATCGGGTGGCATCGGTGCTGGAGTTCAGCCCCCACGCACCTTCGCTAGCGTCGTCCCCGCGGTAATCGCCTCGATATCCGTCACCAGATGCAGCAACCGCACCCCGCTGCGCGACACCGCCCGGTCCAAAGCCCCCGCAAAATCCTCGGTCCGGGAAACAGTCTCGGCCCAGCACCCATAAGCCCGCCCCAGCGCGGCAAAGTCCGGATTCCGCAACCCAGTCCCCGAAATCCGCCCCGGATACTCGCGCTCCTGGTGCATGCGGATCGTCCCGTACCCGCCATTATCCACCACCAGCACCAGCATGTCCGCATCATGTGCAACCGCAGTCGCCAGTTCCTGCCCGTTCATCAGGAAACACCCGTCCCCGGCCAGCGCCACGATCGTCCGCTCGGGATGCCGCAACGACGCGGCGACCGCCGCCGGTACGCCATACCCCATAGCTCCAGCAGTCGGCGCAAGCTGGGTCCCCGGCCCGGCATACGCCCAGTACCGGTGCCACCAGCCCGAATAATTCCCCGCCCCGTTGCAGATAATCGCATCCGCCGGCAGCCGTTCGCGCATCGCCGCCACGCACGGCCCCAAGTCCATCGCCAGATCGCGCGGGCTAGGCGTCGACCACGCCAGCCACTCGGCATGCGCCTGCCGCCCAGCAGTCCGCGGCGGCAGATCGAGCAGCAGCAACGCCTCCGCAAACTCCGCCATCCCCGCACACACCGCCACATCCGCGAGGTATGCCCGGTGCAGTTCGTCCGGATCGGGATGCACATGGATCAGCCGCTGCCCCGGATGATCGGACGTGACCAGCGCATAGCCGTCGGTCGTCGCCTCTCCCATCCGAGGGCCCACGACGAGCAACAAATCCGCCGCCTTCACCCGCTCGACCAGCTTCGGGTTGGGCCCATAGCCAAGGTTTCCCGCCCAAACCGGGCAGTCGTTCGGAATCGCATCCTGCCGCCGAAACGCCGCCGCCACCGGAACGCCGTTGCGATCCGCCCAGGTCGAGAACGCCCCCGACGCCGCGACATCCCAGCCCGCGCCGCCGACGATCGCCACCGGTCGCTCCGCCGTCGTCAGCAGATCCGCCAGCAGATCCATCGTATCGGCATCACAGCCTTGCGCCACTCGCTCGACCCGCGGCCGATCGACCGCCTCGACCACATCCAGCAACATATCCTCGGGCAGCGCCAGCACCACCGGCCCCGGCCGCCCCGACATCGCCGTCGCATAGGCGCGCGCGACATATTCCGGGATCCGCCGCGCATCGTCGATCCGCGCCGCCCACTTCGCGATCGGCGCAAACATCGCCTGGAAATCGATCTCCTGGAACGCCTCGCGGTCGCGCGTGCCGCGGTCGATATCACCGACAAAGAGGATCATCGGCTGAGAATCCTGCATCGCGACGTGAACCCCGATCGACGCATTGGTCGCGCCCGGCCCGCGGGTCACGAACGCCACCCCCGGCCGGTGCGTCAGCGTCCCGTCCGCGCACGCCATGAACCCGACACCGCCCTCCTGCCGACACACCACAAGATCGATCGCCGGCGTATCGTGCAACGCATCGAGCACGGCGAGGAAGCTCTCCCCAGGCACGGTGAAGATCCGGTCGCAGCCCTGTGCGACGAGTTGGTCGACCAGGATACGGCCGCCGGTGCGTGGTGTGATCATGGCCGCACCCTGCCGTCCGTTGCGCGCGAAGTCGAGACGCGGTTACGCTGGCGTCGAAGCCGGGACCAACCCGACTCGCCCGGAGAGGATCATGACCGACTTCACCACCGTCGCCGACGGCCTGCGTTTCCCCGAGGGCCCGGTGGCGATGCCCGACGGCAGCGTCATCCTCGTCGAGATCGAAGCCGGCCGCATCACCCGCGTCTCACCAGATGGAACGAAAACGACCATCGCCGAACCCGGCGGCGGCCCCAACGGCCTCGCGATCGGCCCCGACGGCAAGCTGTATTGCTGCAACAATGGTGGCTTCGCATGGCGCGAGGCGAACGGCTTCCTCACCCCGCACGGCCAGCCGGACGACTATTCCGGCGGCCGTATCGAGCGCATCGACATCGCCACCGGCGCGATCGAGATCCTCTACAAGGACGGCGATTTCGGCTGCGCGCTGCGCGGCCCCAACGACATCGTCTTCGATTCGCACGGTGGCTTCTGGTTCACCGACCACGGCAAATCGCGCGACCGCGAACGCGACATCACCGGCATCTTCTACGCGAAAGCCGACGGCAGCCTGCTCGAAGAAGTGATCTTCCCGAGCGAAAACCCCAACGGCATCGGCCTCTCGTCCGACGGCAACACGCTGTATGCGGCGGAAACCTACACCTGCCGGCTGATGGCGTTCGACATCGTCGCGCCGGGCAAGGTCGCCAGCGCAGCGGGCACGCCGCTCTACCGCCCCGCCGGCTACAAATTCTTCGACTCGCTCGGCGTCGAGGCGTGCGGCAATATCTGCGTCGCGACGATCGGCGAGTGCGGGATCAGCGTGATCTCGCCCGCCGGAGAGCTCGTCGAGTTCGTCGCGACCGACGACGTCTTCACCACCAACATCTGCTGGGGCGGCGCGGACGGTATGGACGCGTACGTCACCTGCTCGGGCAGCGGCCGGCTGGTGAAGACGCGGTGGAAGCGCCCCGGCTTGAAGCTGGCGTATTGAGCCGACCCAATCCTCCCCCGCCAGGGGGAGGTGGCTGGCACTTGCCAGACGGAGGGGGAGGAAAGGGCGAACCAGCGTTGCGCGTGCCTCCCCCTCCGTCACCGTTGGCGCCACCTCCCCCTGGCGGGGGAGGATCGTGAGAAACCGATCTAGTCTGCGTTGCCGACCGATCGCCAGCACCGTATGCGAGGCAAAATACCTGAGGAGGATGCATGGCGAACAAGCGCTACACCGATGCGGCAACGGCACTCGAAGGCGTGCTGTTCGACGGCATGACGATCTGCGCGGGCGGGTTCGGGCTGTGCGGCATTCCCGAGCGGCTGATCGACGCGATCGAAGCGTCGGGCGTCAAGGACCTGACGATCGCCAGCAACAATGCCGGGATCGACGGGCAGGGCCTCGGCAAACTGCTCCGCTCGCGCCAGGTGAAGAAGATGATCTCGTCCTATGTCGGCGAGAACAAGGAATTCGAGCGGCAGTATCTGAGCGGCGAATTGGAGGTCGAGTTCTGTCCGCAGGGCACGCTCGCCGAACGCTGCCGGGCAGGGGGGGCTGGGATTCCCGGCTTCTACACCAAGACCGGCGTCGGCACGCAGGTCGCCGAGGGCAAGGAAGTGAAGGTCTTCGACGGCCAGGAGTACATCCTCGAGCGCGGCATCCGCGCCGACCTCGCGATCATCAAGGGCTGGAAGGCGGACGAGAGCGGCAACCTCATCTTCCGCAAGACCGCCCGCAACTTCAATCAGCCGATGGCGACCGCGGGGAAAATCTGCGTCGCCGAGGTCGAGGAGATCGTCCCCGTTGGTAGCCTCGACCCCGACACGATCCATCTGCCCGGCATCTACGTGAAGCGGATGATCGTCGGCGCCCCCTACGACAAGAAAATCGAATTCCGCACCGTCCGCGAGCGCGCGACGGCATGAAACCGCTGCGGTTATCCTGCGGAAGGCTTGAGCCTGGTATGGACCGGCAGCCAGCGCTTCCGGGGCGCGACCGCGCCGAAATCGCTCCGTCACCCCGGACGCGTTCCGGGGGCCACGGTTCCGCGCACCAAATTCTCTCGATTGTGCGGCACCGTGGATGCCGGAACGAGCCCGGCATGACGGAGGCCTGATGGTGTATCGCAAGCACAGCCCGTTCTCCTGCGAACGCAGGAGCCCAGGGTCACGGGTGTTCCGGCTGGTATCCTGGACCCCTGCGTTCGCAGGGGCACTGGTGCTGCAAGGTTGCGTCAGCGTATCCGCGCCGACCTCGATAACGCCGACCGTCTCCGCCCCCGTAACCGTCGACGGCGTCCCCGCGGGCATGCAGTATCTCTACGCCTCGGGCGAAGCCGCCGCCGTCAGCATCCAGGCGTGGAACGCCCTCGTCGGCTATGTCCGCATGCAACGCACGCCAACCTCCGTCGTCCTCGCGCAAGGCGCCACGCTCGCGGCCCCCACCTGGACGACCTGCGGCACCAAGCCGAAAGCCGCCGTGTTCGATGTCGACGAGACGGTACTCCTCAACCTCGGCTTCGAATATGACGCGGCGTCCGGCCAAACCTGGTCCGACTCCCGCTGGCAGGATTGGGAACGCACCGGCGTCAAGCAGGTCGCCCCCGTTCCCGGCGCCCTCGCCGCGCTAACCGCACTCCGCGCAATGGGCGTAACCGTGATCTTCAACACCAACCGCTCCGCCGCCAACGCCGCACAGACGCAAGCCGCGATCGAAGGCGCCGGCCTCGGCCCCGCCCGCCACGGTGACACACTGTTCCTCGCTGGCGACGACGCGACCGGCTCGAAGAAGGACGGCCGCCGCGCGACGATCGCCGCCCGATACTGCGTCGTCGCGATGGGCGGCGACCAGCTCGGCGACTTCAGCGACCTGTTCAACGCCGGCCAGACCCCGGCCGCCCGCCGCGCCGCCGTCCAGTCGCCCGCGATCACGGCAAAATGGGGCGCAGGGTGGTTCGTCTTGCCCAACCCCGTCTACGGCACCGCGCTCAAAGGCAATCGCGACGAGGTATTCCCGCCCGCAGTCCGCTGGGCCCCGACAGGAGGCGTACGCTAATGGCCGACCATCCCAACGCGATCGTGCTCGATAAAGGCGCCAAGCTCACCGGCGAATCTGTCGAGGTCGCGCGCATCTGGATCACCAACGGCGCCGGCAGTAACGTGCTGATCGATGCAGGCATACTCGAGGACCCGACCGTGTTCGGCTATCTGATCGCCGATACGATCCGCCACGCCGCGCGTGCCTATGCGGGCACCTGGGGCATCGCCGAGGATGCAGCCTTGCAGGCGATCGTCGACGGCGTCGGCACCGAACTCCGCGAGCAATTCACGACCATCACCACCCTCCAGGAAGGAACGATCAACTGATGCCCTGGGACCGTAACCAGATGGCCGCCCGCGCCGCCAAGGAACTCAAGGACGGCTATTACGTCAACCTCGGGATCGGCATCCCGACGCTGGTCGCGAACAATATTCCGGAAGGCATGACGGTCACGCTCCAGTCCGAGAACGGCATGCTCGGGATCGGCCCGTTTCCCTATGCGGGCGAGGAGGACGCCGACCTGATCAACGCCGGCAAGCAGACGATCAGCGAACTCCCCTCGTCGGTCTATTTCAGCTCGTCGGACAGTTTCGCGATGATCCGCGGCGGCCATATCGACCTGACGGTGCTCGGTGCGATGGAGGTCAGCGAAGGCGGCGACATCGCCAACTGGATGATCCCGGGCAAGATGATCAAGGGCATGGGCGGCGCGATGGACCTCGTCGCGGGCGTGAAGCAGATCATCGTCGTGATGGACCACACCGCCAAGGACGGAAGCCCCAAGTTCATCCCGTCCTGCACCCTGCCGCTGACGGGCAAGAACGTCGTCGACATGATCGTCACGGACCTCGCCGTGTTCCAGCGCCCCGATCACGACTCGCCGTTCAAGCTGGTCGAACTCGCGCCGGGCGTCACCGCGGACGAGGTCGCGGCGAAGACGACGGCGCACTACACCGCCTGATGAAGCGCGCCGCCATCGTCATAGCGCTGATCGTGATCCTGATCGCGGGCACGGCGTTCACGGCCGGGCCGGGCACGCTCAGCGTTCTCGACGGCGTGATGGGCGGCGGTCGCGGAACGGCGCGGGTGAGGGAAGGCGTCCCGTTCGGCACGCACGGCCAGAAGCTCGACGTCTGGCGCCCGTCCGGTGGGGCGAAGACCGGCCTGCCGGTGCTGATCTTCTGGTACGGCGGCGGCTGGGTCCACGGCTCACGCGGCGCCTATGCGTTCGCGGCGCGCGCCTATGCGAAGGCGGGCTACGTCGTCGTCATGCCCGACTACCGCAAGGTCCCAGACGTGCGCTTCCCCGCGTTCCTCCAGGACGGCGCCGAGGCGGTGAAATGGACCCGCGACCACATCGCGCAGTCGGGCGGCGACCCGAACCGGATCGCCGTCGCCGGCCATTCCGCGGGCGCCTACACCGTCGCGATGCTCACGCTCGACCAGCGCTGGCTGAGAGCGGAAGGCGTCGACCCGCGGATCATCAAGGCCGCCGTCGGTCTGTGCGGCCCGTACGACTTCTACCCCTTCACCGCCAAGCGCGCGATCGACGCGATGCAGGGCGCTGCCGACCCGGTGATGACCCAGCCGATCCACTTCGCGCGGGCTGATGTGCCGCCGATGCTGTTGATAACGGCGGGCGACGACACGCAGGTGAAGCCGCACAACGCGGTCAACCTCACCGCACGACTGAAAGCGCTCGGCGCGTCGGTGACGCATATCGATTATCCCGGTTTGAGCCACGAGAACGTCGCGATGGCGCTGTCCAAACCCTTCCGCGGCAAGGCTCCCGTTCTGGCCGACAGCGTAGCGTTCCTGAACAGGGCAATGCCCGCCCGCCAGCCGCTCCCCCCTCCGTCATCCTGACGAAAGTCAGGACCCAGAGTTACGAAAGTTGCGCGTGGTACCCTAGGTCCTGACTTTCGTCAGGATGACGAAGGGCGCGCGCGCCTTCGCGGGACCACAAACTTCCTTCCCCCGCCAAGGCACACGGCTCGGCGACCGAAAATTACATCGAACCTTGGCGCGGCAGCCCATTTCGGTTAACGCGCCCCCCATCATGGCCACTCCGCAAACCTTGTACGAAAAGATCTGGGCGGCGCACGTCGTCGAACGCCGCGACGACGGCACCTGCCTGATCTATATCGACCGCCACCTCGTCCACGAGGTCACCAGCCCGCAGGCCTTCGAAGGTCTCCGCGTGGCCGGCCGCAAGGTCCGCCGCCCCGACCTGACGCTCGCCGTCCCCGATCACAACCTGCCGACGACCGCGCGCAAGGACGCCGCCGGCCGCGTACTGCCGATCGCCGACCCCGAAAGCGCGCAGCAGCTTGACGCACTCCGCCGCAATACGACCGAGTTCGGCATCGACTATATCGACGCGATGGCCGTCGAGCAGGGCATCGTCCACGTCGTTGGTCCGGAACAGGGCTTCACGCTCCCCGGCACCACGCTCGTCTGCGGCGACAGCCACACCTCGGCGCACGGCGCACTCGGCGCTTTGGCGTTCGGGATCGGCACCAGCGAGGTCGAGCACGTCCTCGCCACGCAGACGTTGCTGCTGTCGCAGGCCAAGACGATGGAAGTCCGCGTCGACGGCGAACTCGGCTTCGGCGTCTCCCCCAAGGACGTCATCTTGGCGATCATCGGCAAGATCGGCGCGGCGGGCGGCACCGGCCACGTCATCGAATTCACCGGCAGCGTCATCCGCAACATGTCGATCGAGGGCCGCCTGACGATCGCCAACATGTCGATCGAGGCGGGCGCGCGCGCCGGCCTGATCGCGCCCGACGACACTACATTCGCCTATCTCAAGGGCCGCCCGATGGCGCCGACCGGCGAGAACTGGGACCGCGCGGTCGCCTGGTGGCGCAGCCTCGCGACCGATCCCGGCGCCAAGTACGACAAGTCGGTCGTGCTCGACGCCGCCGATATCGCCCCCGGCCTGACATGGGGCACCAGCCCCGAGGACGTCGTGCCGATCACCGGTGTCGTCCCCGAACCATCGAGCTTCGCCGATCCCGCCAAGCAGGCGGCCGCGCAGAAGTCACTCGAGTATATGGGCCTCACCGCCGGCACCGCGATGCGCGACGTGACCATCCAGCACGTCTTCATCGGCAGCTGCACCAACAGCCGGATCGAGGATCTCCGCGCCGCCGCGGCGATCGCCGACGGTCGCCATGTCGCGACCGGTGTTCGCGCGCTCGTCGTCCCCGGTTCGGGCCTGGTCAAGCGCCAGGCCGAAGCCGAAGGGCTCGACAAGATCTTCATCGAGGCCGGTTTCGAATGGCGCGAACCGGGCTGTTCGATGTGCCTCGCGATGAACCCGGACAAAGTTCCTGCGGGGGAGCGTTGCGCATCCACGTCGAACCGTAATTTCGTCGGCAGACAGGGTCCCGGAGCGCGCACGCATCTGGTATCACCCGCGATGGCGGCGGCGGCGGCGGTGACCGGGAAGCTGAGCGACGTCAGAGAGTTGATGAACCGAAATCTGGTGGGGGCACACGCATGAAGAAGGTTTTCGTATTGTTGGCGGCGGGCGCCATGATCAGCGGCGTCGCGGCCTATGTCGCATCGGCGCGCACCACCCCGGAGCGAACGGGCCCGGAGCGCACGGAGCAACGATGACCCCCGTCACGACCGTCTCGGGCCGCGCCTATCCATGGGGCGCGAAGAACGTCGACACCGACGTCATCATCCCGGCGCATTGGCTGAAGACGATCACGCGCACCGGCCTCGGTCGCGGCGCGTTCGAGACGGTCCGCGCGCAGCCCGGCAACATCTTCGACGATCCGCGCTACGCCGGCGCGCCGATCCTGATCGCGGGCGACAATTTCGGCTGCGGCTCCAGTCGAGAGCACGCCGCGTGGGCGCTCGCCGACATGGGCATCACCGCCGTGATCGCGCCGAGCTTCTCCGACATCTTCTCAGGGAACGCGTTCAAGAACGGCATCGTCCCGGTCGTCCTTTCCCAGGAGGCGATCGACCGCCTGCTGGAGGTCGCGCAGGACCAGGTCGTCACCGTCGATCTCGAGACGATGACCGTCACCACCCCGTTCCAGGACCGCTTCACCTTCGAACTCGACGCATTCCGCCGCCAGTGCCTCATGGAAGGGCTGGACGAAGTCGGCCTGACACTGGCAAGGGATACCCAGATTTCAAATTTCGAGGAGGCGGTCGCATCGAATCGCCCCTGGATGACGGTGGAGAGCGGGTATGCGGGCATTGGTATCGAAGGCGATCGGCGGACCTGAAACTCTGGAAATGGTCGAGCTGCCCGATCTGGTGGCCGGCCCCGGACAGGTCGTCGTCGCGGTCAAGGCCTGCGCGATCAACTTCCCCGACGTCCTGATCATCGAGGACAAATATCAGTTCAAGCCGCAGCGCCCGTTCGCACCGGGCGGCGAGATCGCCGGCACGATCGATTCGATTGGCGACGGCGTCACCGGCTGGGAAATCGGTGACCGCGTGATCGCGATGCTCGGTCACGGCGGCCTGTGCGAGAAGGTTATCGCCGATCCCGCCAAGCTCTATCGCCTGCCCGAAGGCCGCAGCTTCGCCGAGGGCGCGTCGCTGATCCTCACCTACGGCACGACGATTCACGCGTTGCTCGACCGCGGCCATATCCAGGCGGGGCAGACCTTGCTTGTCCTCGGCGCGGCCGGCGGGGTAGGGCTTGCCGCGATCGAACTCGGCAAGGCGTTCGGCGCGAAGGTCGTCGCCGCCGTGTCGTCGGAGGAAAAGGCGGCTGCCGCCAAGTCAGCCGGCGCCGACGAAACGCTGATCTATGCCCGCGCGCCGTTCGACAAGGATCAGTCGAAGGCGCTCGCCGAACAGTTCAAGGCAGCGGTCGGTCGCGACGGCGCGCACGTGATCTACGATCCCGTCGGCGGCGACTATGCCGAGCCCGCGCTGCGATCGATCGCGTGGGAAGGGCGCTATCTCGTAGTCGGCTTCCCCGCCGGCATCCCACGGCTTCCGCTGAATCTAACGCTGCTCAAAAGCTGCGACGTCTGCGGTGTGTTCTGGGGCGCGTTTGCCGCCCGCGATCCGAAGGCAAACCAAGCGCATATCGAAACGCTGTTCGAGCTCTGGGAGGCAGGAAGGATCGCACCGCGCGTCACGGAGGTCTTCGCGTTCGAAGACGGCGGCAAGGCGATCGCCAAGATGGCGGCGCGCGGCGCTATCGGAAAACTCGTAGTGGAGGTCGGCTGACGCCGACTGTCCCGCGCCTTCTTCGGCTCAACCCATTCAGCTTGCCGGGTTGAGCCGTTGAGACGAAGCCGTTCAGACGAAGTTGTAGACGACAGCCCCGATAGCGGCCCACATCATGACGGATGCCAGCACGCCATACGCCAAGCCATGCACGACTGGCGGTGCCGTCCGCATAGGAGTGGTAGGGGCAGGTGCCGAAAAACCGATCATGATCACTCTCCTGCTCGCGCATATTGTCACGTAGCCGTCTTATATATCGGTCATTTCGTCGCTCTACGCTAGTAGGATTCTACTGCGTTTCGTCGATTGTTGCGTAGCGGCAGTCGGCGACCTATCTCGGGCTCGACGACGAGACTGAACGGGGACCCGCGATATGACCATTTTCGAAGATCGCGAACGCGCCAGCGAGGCACATTTCGCGCGCGAGGAGGAGATGGCGTTCCGGATCACGGCGCGCCGCAACCGCCTGCTCGGGGGATGGGCGGCGCATGAGATGAAGCTTACGCCGGAGGAGACCGACGCGTACGCGACGGCCCTCGTCCATGCCGACATGGAGGGTGGCGGCGACGACGACGTCGTGCGCAAGCTCGTCGGCGATCTGACCGCAGCCGGCCTCGACCATGACGAAGCGACCGTCCGCCGCGCGCTGGCGCAGCAGATGATCGAGGCGCGTCGCCAGCTGCTGGAGTCGCGCTGACATGCCGATGGCTGCCGACGACATCGCGACCATGATCCGCGACGCGATCCCGGATGCCAAGGTCGAGATCACCGATCTGGCCGGCGACGGCGATCACTATGCCGCCAAGGTGACCGCGGCGAGCTTTGCGGGGATGAGCCGCGTGAAGCAGCACCAGGCCGTCTACGCCGCGCTCGGCGGACGGATGGGCGGCGTCCTGCACGCCCTGCAACTTACGACCGCAATTTCCTGAGGACCGACACATGACCGACGATTCCAACGCCCGCATCGATGCCCTGGTCAAAGCCAGCCCGGTAGTGTTGTTCATGAAGGGCAGCCCGCTCTTCCCGCAGTGCGGCTTTTCGAGCCGGGCGATCGCGATCCTCAACCATCTCGAGGTCGAGTTCGAGAGCGTCGACGTTTTGCAGGACCAGGGCATCCGTCAGGGCATCAAGGCCTATTCGGACTGGCCCACCATCCCGCAGCTCTATGTCGACGGCGAATTCGTCGGCGGCTCCGACATCATGATGGAAATGTACGAAAGCGGCGAACTCGCCCAGTTGTTCGAGAAGCAGAAGGCAGACTGATCCGGCAGGCATCGGCCGACTTCAAGCACCATCCCACTTCAAGCCTGTTCCGTCACGCCACGTCCGTCACCCCATGTCCGTCACCCCAGCGAAAGCTGGGGTATCAGCATGAGGCGGGCGGCATCTGCACCGAGGGATACCCCAGCTTTCGCTGGGGTGACGGGGTTGGTCTGGGCGCCGGGGTTGGCGTGGGTCCGGCTTAGTGTGGCAGCGCGTTGGGCTGTATGTTCGCGTGACCGAGGTCCGGAAATTGCACCGGGGAGGGTGGATCGACGCGAGACCGGACGGTAGCGGTCGACCCACCCTGCATGAACGCGGATGCGCTCGGTGACGTCGTGAGCGATGCACCCGCCATGCCAATTTGGCCGCACCCCTCATTTGCGCGGCCTTCGATAGTTAACGCCATTCTCGCCGGCGGCCGACGTGTAAAGAACGCCGACGATCGACTGTAACACGCAGGTCTTGCCGCGGGTTTTGCCGCAGGTCTTGCCATCGCCGCACGGACCCGCCATCTCGCACCCATGGCTGAGCATTCGACCGGTATCCCGATCCAGCTCGAGCCGCTCGTCATCCGCGTGCTCGCGCCCAATCCGTCGCCGTACACCTATACCGGCACGCAGACGCACATCGTCGGCACCACCGATCTTGCCGTGATAGATCCCGGCCCCGACGATCCCGCGCATATCGAAGCCTTGATCCGCGCGATCGATGGCCGCCCGGTCAACGCGATCGTCGTCACGCATCATCATCGCGACCACAGCCCCGCCACGCGTCCGCTCCAGGCAATCACCGGCGCCCCGATCGTCGGTGCGGCACCTTTCGACCTCGACGACGCGGGCGCGCGGGCGGACGCGTCGTTCGACCCGGCCTACGCCCCCGACCGCATTCTCGCCGAGGGCGACACCGTCGATGGCGATGGCTGGACGCTTGAGGCGATCGCAACGCCGGGCCATACCTCGAACCACCTCGCCTTCGCGCTGCCCGAGACGAAGGCGCTGTTCTCGGGCGATCACGTCATGGGCTGGTCGACCACGATCGTATCGCCCCCCGATGGCAACATGACGGCGTACATGGCGAGCCTCGAAAAGCTGATGGGGCGCGACGACCGCGTCTATTATCCCGGCCACGGCGAGGCGATCGAAAAGCCGCAACGCCTCGTCCGCGGCATGCTCGGCCACCGCAAGCAGCGCGAGGGCCAGATCCTCCGCTTGCTCCGCGATGGCGCGTGTTCGATCCCGGCGATGGTCGAGCGCATGTATGTCGGTCTCGACCCGCGGCTCGTGCCAGCCGCCGAGCGATCGGTGCTGGCGCATCTCTACGATTTGCAAACCCGCGGACTGGTAATCGAGGAAGGCGAGACATGGCAGACGAAAACCTGAGCCCCGACCCGACCCCCGCACGTAGCGGCGGCGTCAGCGCATTCCTGGCCAAGGCGGTTGGCGTGATCGTCATACTCGTTCTCGCTGGGCTGCTCGCATTGTGGGGCGTGCAGCGCTACGTCAGCGACCGCCTGACCCCCGATCCGACGACGATCGCCAGCGCCAGTCTGGCGGGGCTGCGCGAGCAGAACCGCCTGTCCGCCTTCGCCGCGCGCTATGTCGCGGTCGTCACCTCGAAACAGTCGCAACTCGGCTTCACCACCGAGAAGACGCTGATCATGCCCGGCATGGTCCGCTACGAGGTCGACATGGCCAAGCTGACCCAGGCCGACGTCGCATGGGACGGCACGTCCAAGATCCTGTCGGTGCGCCTGCCCGCGGTCGAGGCTGACGGCCCGCAGGTCGATCTGAACGCGGTCCGCGAATATGGCTCGGGCGGCGTGCTCACCACCTTCACCGATGCCGAGAAGCGCCTCGACGCCGCCAATCGTCGCGCCGGCCAGATCGAGCTGATCCGCCAGGCGCGCGAGCCCGCCATGATCAAGCTTGCGCGCGACGCTACGCGCAGGGCCGTGGAGCGCAGTTTCGCGATGCCGCTGCGCGCTGCCGGGATCGACGCGACCGTCGCGGTGCGGTTCGCCGACGAGCCGGTCGCGAATACGGAGCGCTGGGACACCTCGCGCTCGCTGCAGGACGTGCTAGGGAATGCGCGCTAAACTCGGGATATGACCATGGAATTGAACCAGAACTTCGCCGGCATCGACATCCGCGCCGAGATCGAGCGCCTCCGCAAGGAGAAGAACGCCGTCATCCTCGCGCATTACTACCAGAAGCCCGAGCTTCAGGATCTCGCGGATTTCGTCGGCGACAGCCTCGACCTGTCGCGCAAGGCGGCGGCCACCGATGCCGACGTCATCGCGTTCTGCGGCGTGCGCTTCATGGCCGAGACCGCCAAGATCCTCTCGCCCGACAAGATCGTCGTGCTGCCCGACATGGACGCCGGGTGCAGCCTGGAGGACAGCTGCCCGCCCGAGCAGTTCGCCGCCTTCCGCGCCAAGCATCCCGATCACATCGCGCTGACCTATATCAACTGCTCGACCGAGGTGAAGGCGCTGTCCGACATCATCGTCACGAGTTCGTCGGCGGATACGATCCTCGCGCAGATCCCGCTCGACCAGAAGATCATCTTCGGCCCCGATCGCAACCTCGGCGGCTATCTCGCGCGCAAGACGGGCCGCGACATGCTGCTCTGGCCGGGCGTCTGCATCGTCCATGAGGCGTTCAGCGAAACCGAACTGATGAAGCTCAAGGCGCAGCATCCCGGTGCGCCCGTCGTAGCGCATCCCGAATGCCCGCCAATCATCCTTGACCACGCCGATTATGTCGGCTCGACACGCGGCATCCTTGATTATGCGCTGGCGATGCCGGGCGACACGCTGATCGTCGCCACCGAGCCGCACATCATCCACCAGATGGAAAAGGCGTTGCCGAACAAGCGCTTCATCGGTGCGCCGGGCGCGGACGGCAACTGCAACTGCAACATCTGCCCGTACATGGCGCTCAACACGCTGGAAAAACTCTATGTCGCGCTGCGGGATCTGAGCCCGCGCATCGAGATCGAGGAGGGGCTTCGATTTCAGGCCAAGAAGAGCCTCGACGCGATGTTGTCGATGGCCTCGAACACGGTCGGCAAGGGTGATCTCGGGCCCAAATGACCCGCAGGCCGTGGAGATCGGGCGGGGTGTCCCGCCCGATAGCGTCAGGCCGCCGAAGCGTTTGCGTTGATCTGGGCAAGCGCCTGATCGATGTGGATCGCCGCGATCGGCAACTGAAGCGCGTCGGCCAGCGCTAGCGCCTCGTCGAGCAACGCGTTCAGGCGTGCGGTATCGGCTAACGTCTTCGTAGGCATGGCAATTCCCCAGGGCTCGATCGTGCAACTCGGACACTTCGATTTGGTTCCGGGTTTCCCGAAATAATTTCGTCGCTCGGCGGCGGCGTAAATTCGCTGTCCCCGCGCGCGGTTTTTTGGCACCGGCGCTGGCATCGCCGGCCGGTATTGAGTGGGAGAGTTTAGGTGAACGCAGCATTGCCCGAAACCTTCGACGTCCCCGCGTTCGTCGCAGCGACGCTGGCCGAGGATCTTGGCACGATCGGCGACATCACGTCCGCCGCGGTCATCCCCGCGGACGCACGGTTCACCGGCGTGATGGACAGCCGCGACCCGATCGTCGTCGCCGGGCTCGACCTCGCCGAAGCGTTCTTCCGCGCGCTCGATCCGGATGTGCGGATCGAACGCCTCGTCCAAGACGGCCAACAGGTCGCGGCGGGCACCGAATTGCTGCGGCTCGAAGGGGCGGGGCGGGCGCTGCTCACCGCCGAGCGATCCGCGCTCAACACCGTCCAGCATCTGTCGGGCATCGCGACGATGACGCGCCGCTACGTCGATGCGATGGCAGGGACCGGTGCGATCCTGCTCGACACGCGGAAAACCATTCCCGGCCTGCGCGTGCTGGAGAAATACGCGACCCGGATGGGCGGCGCGCAGAACCACCGCATGGGGCTGTGGGACGCCGCGATGATCAAGGACAATCACGTCGCGGTCGCCGGCGGCGTCGCCGAAGCGGTGCGGCGCGCAAAGGCCGCAGGGATCGCGCACATCATCGTCGAGGTCGACCGGATCGACCAGATCGAGCCCGCGCTCGCGGCCGGAGCGACGCACCTGCTGCTCGACAACATGCCGCCCGCCACCTTGCGCGAGGCCGTGACGCTAGTCGCCGGCCGCGTGCCGACCGAGGCGTCGGGCGGCGTCAATCTCGATACGATCCGCGCGATCGCCGAAAGCGGCGTCACCTATGTCTCGGTCGGCCGCTTGACGCAGTCGGCACCCGCGGCGGATATAGGCCTGGATTTCGCGACCGCCTGACGACCGCGCCGATCACGGCGTGAACCAAGCGCGACACGGCATACAAGGCAGGGAACGACAAGCATGGTCAGGCCGATATCGATCGTGCGCTACGAAAGGCTGTATCTCGCCTCGTTCGTGCTCGGATTGATCGTTTCCGCGATGAGTTGGTCGCAGCGCACCGCGCTGGTCGCGGCGAACCCGGTCCTGGCGCAGGTCGGCTGGATCCTGCCGATGTTCCAGGTCGCGGGCATCGCGATCACGCTGCTGCTCTGGTATTTTACCGCGCGCTCGCCCAGCGTGGCGGCGCGGTGGGTCGTCGTGGTACTGGCGGTGCTGTCGATCGTTGGCGTCGGCCTGTCGCTGGCAAGCGTGGCGCGCGGGCAGACGACGATCGGCACGATCTCGCTCGTCTCGTTTGCCGCCGATGCCCTGTACGTCGCCGCGGCGCTGCTCTTGTTCAAGGCCGACTCAAAGCGCTGGTTCGGCGAACTGCCCGATGCCGACGAGCCGGACACTTTCGAGGAGATGTCGCATGATCGCTAAAGTGATGCTCGCCGCCGTGGCACTGGCCTTGCCGGGTGTGGTCCAGGCACAGGCCTATCAATGCTCGGCCCCGGCGTCGGTCGAGCGCGTCCGCCCCGATCTGCCCTCGGCGAGCCAGCCGAAGCGCCACATCCCGATCGGCAGCTACACGCTCGCGATCACCTGGGCGCCGCAATATTGCCGGGACAATGGCGATCGTGCGGGATCGACCTTCCAGTGCGGCGCGGGCAACCGGTTCGGCTTCACGCTGCACGGGCTCTGGCCGGACGGCGTCGGCAAGGACTGGCCGCAATATTGCCACGCGGCCGGCCTCGTCCCGCCCCCGGTGATCCGCGCGCACCTCTGCACGACGCCGTCCGCGCAGTTGCTCCAGCACGAATGGGCGAAGCACGGCACCTGCATGCCCGGCTATCGTCCGGCGAAGTATTTCAACCAGTCGGCCGGACTGTACGGCAAGCTCCGCTATCCGGACATGAACGCGTTATCGCGGACTCAGATGACCGCAGGACGGTTCGCGGCGGCGATGGCGCGCGCGAACCCGGGCCTGAAGCCGGATATGATGCGGGTGACGGCGACGAGGCAGGGTTGGCTCGACGAGGTCTGGATCTGCCTGGACCGGCGTTTTCGCTATCGCCGCTGCCCCGTGCACCAGGGCGGACTGGCCCCGACGGCGCCGTTGCAGATCTGGCGGGGTGGCCGGTAGGGGGACGGAGCTTTCGTGACCGGACGCGTGGGTACATGTGACCGGTGCCGGTGCCGGTGCCGGTGCTCGGATATTCGCGTTCGAAGATCCCTCTGATCCTCCCCCGCCAGGTGGAGGTGGCGCGCAGCGACGGAGGGGGAGGGGGCGATAACGTCGGTTTCGTGCCCTCCCCCTCCGTCAGGCAAGCGCCTGCCACCTCCCCCTGGCGGGGGAGGATCGTGAGGACTGGTTATTTGGTTTTGGTGCCGCTCTCGAACCGCAGGAAAACGACCGGCGGGAGCGCCTAGCGGCGGTCCTTCAACCAGACCAGCACCGCCGCCGCCACGCCGACTCCGGTCCCGATCAGGAACCCCGGCGTCGCCTGCCCGATCGCGAAGCCCACGCCCGCGCCGCCCAGCATGCCGAGCGCGACGAGGAAGCCGCCCGCGGCGCTGGGGTCCTTGTGGGGGGGGGGGGTGTCGCGGGAAGTCGGGTCGGCCATCGGCATGTCCTGCCACGCGGCGCGGCGCGATACCAGCCGCGCGCCGCCCGCGATTCGTCGCCCGGACGAAACGTGGCGGAAATACGGCGTTACATACTGTTCCGGAACGACAAGCCCGGCTAGGAGCCGAACATGGTGTTCCGCGTCGGGCGAGCCGGGCCGGCCGCCGTCTTTTTCGTTCTGACGACAGCCGGGGCAGCCGTTTCCGGTGCTGACGCACAGACCGCGGCTGTTCCCAAGCAGAGCGCCGCGAAAACCGCGCCTGCTCGCGTGCCCACGACCGATCCATCGTCCGGTTCGCGCGCGAGCGGGCCGGCGAGCATCCCCGCGAGCACCCCCGCGAGCACCCCAGCCGATACCCCGGTGTCGCTCGACCCCAATTCCCCCCTCGCCGCGCTGCCCGATATCGGCGTCGGCTGGCCCGATCTCGCCACGTCGCCGATGGATCCGGCCGCGGCGATCGCCGCCGTCGATGCCAATGCCGAGAGCCGCTATGCCTGGCGGATCGACGGGATCGACGGCATCAACGACACGCTGCTGCGCCAGCGGTTCGCCCAACTCTCGACGCTCGACGCGAACGATCACCAGGCCGCCAACGCCGCGCAGCTCGATCGGCGCGCGCGCGAGGATGCCGATCTGCTCAACAGCCTGTTGCGCGCGGAGGGCTATTACGACGCCAACGTGGTCACGCGGGTCGAACCCGGCGCGAAGCCGATGGTGGTGCTGTCGGCCACCCCCGGCACGCTGTATAAGTTCAAGGGCGTAACGATCGACGGCATCGCCGCAGCGGGCGACAAGGCGCCGGGCCTCGTCACCGCGTTCGGCGTGAAGCCCGAGGATCCGGTCAATTCCGACGCGATCGTCGCCGGGCAGGCCAAGCTGACGACGCAGATCGGCCGCGAGGGCTTCCCCTTCGCCAAGGTCGGCGATCCCGCGATCGTCGTCGACCACGCCACGCGCACCGCGACGCTCGACCTGTCGGTGCAGCCCGGTGGCGCGCGCAAATTCGGGCAGATCGTCGCACTCCCCGGCAACCGGGTGTTCGGTGCCGATCATGTCGCGGAGATCGCGCGCTTTTCGCCGGGCGACCTGTATGACGCGGCCAAGATCGACGATCTCCGCCGCGCGCTGATCCAGACCAGTCTCGTGTCCGCGGTCGACATCAAGCCGGTGCAAGGCGCGACGCCCGATACGGTCGATGTCGCGGTGAAGCTCGATCGGGCGCCGCCGCATACCGTCGCGGGCGAGCTCGGTTACGGGACGGGCGAGGGTGCGCGCGCGGAAATCAGCTGGACGCACCGCAACCTGTTCCCGCCCGAGGGCGCGCTGACGTTGCGCAGCGTGCTGGGGACGCAGGAGCAGCTTGGCTCGATCGTGTTCCGGCGCAACAATTTTCAGGCGCGCGACCGGGTGCTGACGCTGCAGGCCTCCGCGGTGCACACCAACCGCGATGCATATGACGCGAAGACCTTCACGCTGGCGGGCACGCTGGAGCGGCAGACCAACATCTTCTTCCAGAAGACCTGGACGTGGTCGCTGGGCGCCGAGCTGATCGCGTCGGACGAGCGCGACGTGATCGTGTCGACCGGCGATCCGCGGCGGCGGACGTTCTTCATCGGCGCGCTGCCGACCAGTCTCAACTACGACGGCTCCGACGACCTGCTGAACCCGACCAAGGGCTTTCGACTGGGCGGGCGGCTCAGCCCCGAAGTGTCGTTGCAGGGGTCGGTGTTCGGCTACACGCGGACGCAGTTCGACGGCAGCGTGTACCAGCCGATCGGCGGCAGCGTGGTGCTCGCGGCGCGGACGCGGCTCGGCACGATCGTCGGCGCGCCGCGCGATCAGGTGGCGCCGTCACGGCGGTTCTACGCCGGCGGCGGCGCGTCGGTGCGCGGGTACGGCTATCAGTCGATCGGCCCGCGCGATCCCAACAACGACCCGATCGGCGGCCGCAGCCTGACCGAATTTTCGATAGAAGCCCGTGTGAAGGCGTTCGGCAATTTCGGCATCGTGCCGTTCCTAGACGCGGGCAATATCTACACCTCGCCGCTGCCGAAATTCACCGGGCTGCAATACGGCACCGGGATCGGCGTGCGCTATTATTCGAACTTCGGGCCGATCCGCCTCGACGTCGGCACGCCGATCAATCCGCAGCCGGGCGACAGCCGGATCGCCGTGTACGTGTCGCTGGGGCAGGCGTTTTGAGCGACGATGTCGCGAGCGAGGACGTGGTCCTCCGGACGCCGCCGCCGAAGCGCCGGGTTGCGTGGTGGCGCTGGATCGTCAGCGCAGTCATGGCGCTGCTGGTGATCCTCGGCACGGCGTTGCTGATCGTCGACACCGGCATTGGCCATCGTTTCGTCGCGGACCGGATCGCCGCGATCCGGACCGCGAACGGGCTGCGCTTCACGGTCGGGCGGATCGATGGGTCGCTGTACGGCGAAACGCGGCTGATCGATCTGCGCGTGTACGATCTGGAGGGGCTCGTCTTCCAGGCGCCCAATGTCGAACTCGACTGGTCGCCGTTCGACTGGTTTTCGAACCGGCTGGAGATCCGGCGGCTGATCGTCGATCGCGCGATCCTGACGCACACGCCGCGCACCCGGCCGTCGAAGACGCGAGGCCCGATCCTGCCCGATTTCGATATCCGTATCGGCCAATTGTCGGTCGGGCGGCTGACGCTGGCGAAGCGCGTGCTGGGGACGCAGCGGATCGCGCGGCTCGACGGGCGTGCGGATATCCGTTCGGGGCGCGCGCTGGTCGACCTGAAGGCGCGCGTTGCGGGCAGCGACGATCTGACGCTCCGGATCGATGCCGAGCCGGCGCGCGACCGCTTCGACATCGACGTCGCCGCACAGGGAGCCGCCAACGGCGTGCTCGCGCGGATGGTCAAGGCGAAGGGGCCGGTCGCGCTGGCTGTGACCGGCGACGGCAGCTGGGCGAAGTGGAACGGTCGCGCGAACGGCATGATCGGGACGACGCGGGTGGTCGATCTCGCGCTGGCTCAGGTCGCCGGGCGCTATACGCTGTCGGGCACGCTCGCGCCGTCGTCGCTGCTCAAGGGGCGGCTGCAAAAGCTGACCGCGCCGCGCGTGCTCGTCAACGGCAGTGCGGGGTTCGCCAATCGCCGGCTGGACGGGCAACTCTCGTTGCGTACGCCGGCTCTGGCGGTGGACACGACCGGCATCATCGATCTCGGCGCCAACGCGTACCGCGACGTGCGGATCAAGGCGCGGCTGCTGCGTCCGCCCGCGCTGTTCGGCAACATGACCGGCAACATGGTCGAACTGCGCGCGATCCTCGACGGGCCGTTTGCGACCGCGGCGTTCGACTACCGGATCGACGCCAGCCGCTTCGCCTTCGACCAGACCGGGTTCGAGAACGCGCACGCTGCCGGCAAGGGGCGGCTGTCCGCCGCGCCGGTGACGGTGCCGATCCGCTTCACGGCGGCGCGCGTCACCGGCGTCGGCACCGTCGCGGGCGGCATCCTGCGCAACCTGTCGGTCGACGGGCTGCTGAGCGTGACCCCGACGCTGCTGACCGGCGACGCGCTGAAGCTCCGGTCCGACAAGCTCACCGGCAGCATCAATCTGATCGTCGACCTGCGCAACGGCCAGTTCGAGGTCGGCATCAATGGCGGGCTCGGTCGGTATCTGATCCCCGGGCTCGGCATCGTCGACGTGAAGTCCACGCTTCGGGTGGTCCCCGGCCCGAACCGCAAGGGTACGCGCGTGATCGGGCAGGGCAGCGCGCAGATGGTGCGGCTCGACAACGCGTTCTTCCGCAGCCTCGCCGGCGGGTTGCCGCGGATCACGACCAACCTCGAACGCACCACCGACGGCGTGCTGCACTTCACCAATCTGGTGCTGACCGCGCCGCAGATTCGGCTGACCGGCAACGGTTATCGCAGGCGCGACGGCACCTTCCACTTCGAGGGCGGCGGGCGCCAGCAGACCTATGGCCCGCTCACGCTGAAACTCGATGGCCAGATCGAGAAGCCGACGCTCGATCTCGTCTTCGCGAGCCCGAATGCGACGCTCGGCCTGTCGAACGTCCGCGCACATCTCGATCCGACGGCGCAGGGGTTCGCCTTCACCGCGGCAGGCGGATCGCGACTCGGGCCGTTCACGGGCAACGGCGCGATCCTGTTGCCGCCGGGCAAGGGCGCGACGATCGCGATCGCCGCGTTGAACGTCGCGGGCACGAAAGCGAGCGGCAATATCGCGGTCGTCGATGGCGGCTTCAACGGTGCGCTCGCGGTCGCTGGCGGCGGTATCTCGGGTGAACTCCTGTTCCGTCCGGTCGGCCAGATCCAGCGCATCGAAGGCCATCTCGCTGCAAAAGCCGCGACGCTCGACACCGTTGCACTTCGCCAGGGCAAGCTCGATTTCGTCACGTTGCTCGATCCCGCCGGCACCTCGATCGAGGCGACCGCGACCGGGCTCGGCCTGCGTCGCGGTGCGCTCAGCCTCGCGCGGTTCAACGGTTCGGCCTCCCTGCGCGGTGGGGTGGGCACGATCAAGGCGTCGATCGCCGGCTCCCGCGGTCGCGCGTTCGATATCCAGAGCGTCACGCAGGTCACCGCGAACAGCTACGCGATCTCCGCGCAAGGGACGCTCGATGGTCGCCCCCTGAAACTGCTCACGCCAGCCGTCGTCACCCAGGCCGAAGACGGCTGGCACCTCGCCCCGACCAAGCTCAGCTTCGGCGGCGGCGAGGCGCAGGTCGGCGGGCTCTTCACCGCGACCAGCACTGCGATCGACGCCAGCCTGACGCGGATGCCGCTCGCCTTGCTCGACATCGGCTATCCGAGCCTCGGCCTGAGCGGGTCGGCATCGGGGCGTTTCAACTTCACCACCGCGAACGGCGGCGCGCCGACCGGCAAGGCCGAACTCACGATCCGCGGCCTCGCCCGCGCCGGCCTTGTCCTGTCGTCGCGACCGATCGACGTCGGCGTCGCAGCGGTGCTCTCGCCCGACAAGCTCGGCCTGCGCGCGGTGATCGCGTCGGGCGGCAAGACGATCGGGCGCGCGCAGGCCCAGCTTGCGCCGCTCGGGCCCAACGCTGGAGGGGGCGACCTCGCGTCGCGCATCAGCAACGCCCGGCTGTTCGGGCAGCTTCGGTACAGCGGCCCGGCGGATACGCTGTGGCGCCTCACCGGCGTCGAGCTGTTCGACCTGTCGGGTCCGGTCGCGATCGGTGCGGACGTCGTCGGCACGCTCGCCAACCCGACGCTGCGCGGCGTGGTCCAGGCGAACGGCGCGCGGATCGAGAGCGCGACCACCGGCACCGTCCTGACCAACGTCCAGGCGAACGGCCGGTTCGGGGGCTCGCGGCTCGTGATCGACCGGTTCGGCGCGGACGCGGGCAAGGGCGGGCGCGTCACCGGCACCGGCCAGTTCGAATTCGCCGCCGCAGCCGGGATCGGCCTCGACCTCACGCTGCAGGCCGACAAGGCGGTGATGATCAATCGCGACGACATCGGCGCCACCGTCTCCGGCCCGCTGACCTTCAAGTCGAACGGCTCGGGCGGCACGATCGCGGGCGACGTCCTGCTCGACAAGAGCCGCTATCGTCTCGGCCAGGCGACCGCCGCCAGCGCGGTGCCGCAGCTCAACATCCGCGAGATCAACCTGCCCGAGGGCGGGGAAGAGACCGCGAAACGCACCACGCCCTGGACGCTAGCGATCAAGGCGCGTGCCCCCAACCAGGTCATGGTCAGCGGCCTCGGTCTCACCAGCGAATGGTCCGCCAACCTCCAGATCGCGGGCGCGCCCGACAACCCGGCGATCACCGGTCGCGCGACGCTGGTCCGCGGCGATTACGAGTTCGCCGGCCGCCAGTTCGAACTCGCGCGCGGCGTGATCCGGTTCGACGGCGGGGTGCCCGCCAACCCGGCGCTCGATATCGAGGCGAATGCGGATTCGACCGGGCTCAGCGCGTCGATCCGTGTCACCGGCTATGCGCTGAAGCCCGAGATCGGCTTCACCAGCACGCCCGCTTTGCCCGAGGACGAACTGCTCTCGCGGCTGTTGTTCGGCACCTCGATCACCAATTTGTCCGCGCCCGAGGCGTTGCAGCTGGCGGCGGCGGTGGCGGCGTTGCAGGGTGGTGGCAGTGGTCTGAACCCGATCAACGCGGTGCGTCGCGCGGCCGGTCTCGACCGCCTGCGCATCCTCCCCGCCGATCCGCAGACGGGGCAGGGGACGTCGATCGCGGCGGGCAAATACGTCACGCGGCGGCTGTATGCGGAGATCGTCACCGACGGTCAGGGCTATTCGGCGACGCAGGTCGAGTTCCAGGTCACCCGCTGGCTGTCGCTGCTGTCGAGCATCTCGACGCTAGGCCGCCAGAGCGCGAACGTGCGCGTGTCGAAGGATTATTGAGCGTTCCCGGTTGCTCACGCGCAATTCTCGCGAATTAGTACCTCCCCGGCGAAGGCCGGGGCCCAACTGGAAAGGTCGCAGGAACGAAATGCTGCCCTGGGTCATGACCGTCCACCAATTGGGCCCCGGCCTTCGCCGGGGTGGTGGCCTTATCTCGCGCAGCCCCTTCGACTTCGCTCAGGGTGGACGGTAAGGGGATTTTTTCGGTTTAGGACCCAGTCATGAAGCCCGTCATCTTCGGCCTGTCCGGCCCCGTCCTCACCCCCGCCGAACGCGCGTTCTTCGCCGAGTGCGAACCCGCCGGCTACATCCTGTTCAAGCGCAACATCGTCGATCGCACGCAGGTAAGGGCGCTGACGGACTCGCTCCGCACGCTCGCCGGCCGCGACGACCTGGCGATCCTGATCGATCAGGAGGGCGGCCGCGTCGCGCGGATGGTTCCCCCCGAATGGCCCGCATTCCCAGCAGGCCCGGTATTCGATGCAGCCTATGAACGCGCCCCGATGACTGCGATCCAGGCGGCACGTGCGAACGGGCAGGCGCTGGGCGTGATGCTCAGCGAGGTCGGGATAACCGTCGACTGCGCGCCGCTACTCGACGTGGCGCAACCCGATACGACCGACGCGGTGGCGTGCCGCACGTTCGGCGCCGACCCGATGCGCGTCGCGGCGCTCGGCCGGGCGACACTGGAGGGGCTCGCTGAGGGTGGCGTCGTCGGCGTGGTGAAGCACATGCCCGGCCACGGCCGCGCGAAGGTGGACACGCACCACCACCTGCCGACCGTCACCGCGACCGACGCCGAACTCGAGATCGACCTCGAACCCTTCCGCACGCTCAACCAGGCGCCGATGGGCATGACCTCGCATATCGTCTTCGACGCGTGGGACGCCGACCGCCCCGCGACGCTGTCCCCGATCGTGATCGAGCGGATCATTCGCGAGCGGATCGGCTTCGACGGGCTGTTGATGACCGACGACATCGATATGAAGGCACTGTCGGGCACCGCCGGCGACAAGGCGGCGGGCGCAATCGCGGCAGGGTGCGACCTCGTGCTCGATTGCTGGGCGCGGATGGACGAGATGGTCGAGATCGCCGGGCGGCTGGGGGAGATTTCGGAGGTTTCGCGCGCGCGGTTGGATCGGGCGATGGTCTCGGTTGGGGCGGCGAAAGGCGATTTCGCCGAACTGATCGCTACGCGGGATGCATTGTTGGCGCGGGCTTAAGGCTATTTAAGACTAGTGCACATCTCCCTAGTCACCACCCCGGCGGAGGCTGGGGTCCAGTTGGAGAGGGCACAGTAACGAAGCGCGACGTCGACAACCGACGTCCCCCAACTGGGCCCCGGCCTCCGCCGGGGTGGTGCTTTGGTAATCGCGGTGCTCGATGCCAGTTGCCCACGCGGTGCCCGGTCCGCGTTCGATCTCACCACTCCCGTTCGTCCTGAGTAGCTGCTGAGCTTGTCGACGCGGCGTATCGAAGACAGGTTGTGCTTCGATACGCGCCTTCGATACGGCTCTGAGGAGTCTACTCAATCGCTACTCAGCATGCACGGTTTGGGGGGAGAGCGTGAGTTGCGGGGAGAGCTTGAGGTTGCGTGACCCGCCCCACGAGCCAGAGTCACATCACGCCATCCGCGTGCCAGCCGTCTCCATCGCCGACGCTTCTCGCGCCAAGCTACCGCGAAACCCCGGGATGCGCTGTTTTCCCTCATGCTGTATCGCGGCGTCATGGACGACGCCCAACTGACGCTGGATCTCGACGGGTGGGAGGGGCCGCTCGATCTGTTGCTCTCGCTCGCGCGTGGGCAGAAGGTCGATCTGCGGAAGATTTCGATCCTCGCGCTGGTCGAGCAGTATCTCGCTTATGTCGATTCCGCGCGCGCGTTGAAGCTGGAACTGGCGGCGGACTATCTCGTGATGGCGGCGTGGCTGGCGTATCTCAAATCGGCGCTGCTGTTGCCGCGCGATCCGCTCGCCGAGCCGGACCCCGAAGAACTCGCGCTGAGGCTGCAACTGCGGCTCGAGCGGCTGAGTGCGATGCGCGAGGCCGGCGCGCGGCTGATGGCGCGCGATCGGACCGGGCGCGACGTGTTCCTGCGGGGCGCACCGGAGGGGCTGCGGACGGTGCGGAAGGCGGCGTGGCAGGCGGAGATCTTCGACCTGATCGCCGCCTATGGCCGGATTTCCGCGCGGACGCGGCCGGTGATGCATGTCGTCGCCGACCGCGAGGTGATGACGCTGGAGGCGGCACTGGAGCGCGTGTCGATGCTGGTCGGCGAACGGATCGACTGGAGCGTGATCGAGAGTTTCCTGCCCGAGGCGGGAGAGCGGTTGCGGCGGTCGGCGCTGGCATCGAGCTTCGTCGCGGCACTCGAACTCGCGCGACAGGGGAAGATCGACCTGCGACAGGCCTCGCCGTTCGCGCCACTCTATCTGAGGGCGCGCGCGTGACGCCGCCGGATGAGTTCGTACGGGCGGTCGAGGCAGTGCTGTTCGCGGCCGAGGCTCCGCTGACGCTGGACTCGATCCGCGCGCATGTCGGGGCGGGCGATGTCCGTGCGGCGCTGGACCGGCTCACCGCGGACTATGCCGGGCGTGGTATCCATATCGTGCGGCGCGGCGAGCGGTGGCAGTTCCAGACCGCGCCGGACATGGCGCACATGCTCCGCCGCGACCGCGAGGAACCGCGCCGGCTCAGTCGCGCTGGCATCGAGACGTTGGCGATCATCGCCTATCACGAGCCGGTCACGCGCGCGGAGATCGAGGCGATTCGCGGAGTGCAGATCTCGAAGGGGACGCTCGACGTTCTGATGGAGGCGGGCTGGGTGAAGCCGGCGGGGCGGCGCGAGGTGCCGGGGCGGCCGCTGATGTTCGCGACCAGCCCCGAATTCCTCGTCCATTTCGGGCTGACCAGCCGCCGCGACCTGCCGGGGATCGACGATCTGCGCGCCGCCGGGCTACTCGATCCGGTCGATCTCGCCTTCGATCGGCTCGAAGATACCGAAGATGGCGGTGGGGATGGCGCAATCTCTGGCATTGAGGCGGGATGAGCCTTAGATAGGGTTCAGTTTTCAGGAGAATGGCCATGGGCGGTTTTAGCCCGATTCACTTGCTCGTCCTCGCGGTCGTCGCGATCCTCCTTCTTGGCGGCGGTCGTTTTTCCAGCCTGATGGGCGATGTCGCCAAGGGCGTTAAGAACTTCAAAAAGGGCATGGCCGAGCCCGACGACGAGACGCCGGCCAAGCCGTCGGCGCGGATCGAAGCGCAGAAGTCGGCCGATCCCGCGTTCGATCGCGACGGCAATCGCGTCCGCGACGACCGTCCTGCCTGAAGCGATCGTGCTTGAAGTTGGCAGAGTTGAAGACCCTAGATAGGCGCGGCTGAATGTTCGATATCGCGCCCTCCGAGTTCCTGCTCGTGGCATTCGTCGCGCTCGTCGTGATCGGTCCGAAGGACCTCCCCAAGGCGATGCGCGTGGTCGGCTATTGGGTCGGCAAGGCGCGCGGCGTCGCGCGGCAATTCCGCTCGGGCTTCGATTCGATGGTCCGCGAGGCCGAACTCGAAGAGATGGAAAAGCGCTGGGCGTCGGAAAACGAACGCATTATGCGCGAGCATCCGCAGACGGGTACGGACGGCGCGACCGATACTGCACAGGTCGTCCACTCACCGGAGACCGATGAGTATCGCCGCGACTATCGGTCCGGTGATCTTACGGACGAAGATCAGGCGTCTGGGGATCATACGGACGAGCCGGTGATGGTCGAGAAGCCGGTGGTCGCTGCCGCTCCGCCGACGGTATCGCCGGCGCCTGCCGACCAGGAGCACAAGCCGGTCGGCCATCGTGCCCCGGACCTGTTCGATGTTCCGTTGGATACGCCGGTCACGACCGCGCCTCACCCCGACGACAAGACCGGCAAGTCCGACGTGGCGCCGTCATGAGCGAACTGGCCAAGAGCGAACCCGCTGTGATCGCCCCATATAACGCCGAAAGCATAGTATGAGCGAGATCGACGCAAGCCGGGCGCCGTTGCTCGACCATCTGATCGAGCTGCGGCGGCGGCTGCTATATTGCATCGCCGCGCTGATCGTGACGTTCGGGATCGCGATGTATTTCGCCGAGGATATCTTCGGCTTCCTGGTCCACCCGCTGCTCGCGGCGGGGCAGAACAAGGTTATTTACACCGAGATCTTCGAGGCGTTCTTCGTCCAGATCAAGGTGGCGTTCTTCGCGGCGATGATGCTGTCCTTCCCGGTGATCGCGAACCAGCTGTGGCAATTCGTCGCGCCCGGCCTCTACAAGAAGGAGAAGCGCGCGCTCCTGCCGTTCATCCTCGCGACGCCGGTGCTGTTCCTGACCGGTGCGGCGATGGCCTATTACATCGCGATCCCGATGGCGCTGCACTTCCTGCTCGGGTTCGACGGCATGGTCGGCGGCATCCACCGCGAGGCGCTGCCGGCGATCGGCAATTATCTGTCGTTCACCATGCAGTTCCTGTTCGGCTTCGGGATCTCGTTCCTGTTGCCAGTGCTGTTGATGCTGCTGGAGCGGGCGGGGATCGTCACGCGGAAGCAGCTGATCGGTGCGCGGCGCTATGCGATCGTCGCGGCGTTTGCGATCGCCGCGGTGCTGACGCCGCCGGATATCGGCTCGCAGCTGTTGCTCGCGATCCCGCTGGTGATCCTGTACGAGATGGCGCTGATCGGGATCTGGTTCACCGAGCGCAGCCGGGCGAAGGCCAAGGCGGTCGAGGGCGAGTCCACCGACATCGTCGAGAGTTAAGCGCGCAGAACGCCGATACGAAAACGGGGCCCGGTGCGTGTGCACCGGGCCCCGTTCCGTTACCAGAAGCGCAAGGGCTTACTTGGCGCCGTCTGCGGTCTTCGCGACGGTCTTGCCTGCCGATGCGACGTCCTTGCCTGCACCCTCGACGGTGTTGCATGCCGAAACCATGAGCGCGCCTGCGACGACGGCCAGTCCAACCAACTTACGCATGATACTTCCTCCAAGAAGGGCTTGAATGCCACCGGAGGTGAAATGTTCGGGCGCCGCATTCGTTCCGATGCCGAAACCAGAAGGCGTGCGATTTGTGACGCTTAAGGGGGGAGGGGGCTGGCGCTCGTCTGAACGATAAAGGCCCGGAAGCATCACCAGGGGGGGGAAGGGTGATGCTACCGGGCCTGTGTTCTGGATGGCGAGAGCGGGGGGGCATAAATTCGCTATCCGAAGTGTAGAACGGCGACAGCCGACGTCGGTTCCCGCGTTTTTCGAGAATCTCGATTAAAAATCCGAGTTTAATTTGAATTGGTTAACGTTGCGGCAGGAAACGCCGCAAGACTTCCTGAGTCAGTCGCGGCCGGTGATGGCGACGGCGATCTCATAGGCCCCGACCAGCGGATCGTGATGGAGCGGCGAGCGCAACTGGCGCGACAGGCCTTCCATCACGCGTCCGTAGCGCGAAGCGGCCTCGCGCAGTGCATCGCTCTCGACCAGGGCCCGCGACACCACCCGCAGCAGCGCGCGGTCGGGTTTGTCGGCGAGCTTGTCGGCCGGCTTCACGACGATCCGGATCTGCGCGGCGGGATCGCACGTCATCGCCAGTTCGATCGTCTCGGTCACGAGGAAGGCGATCGCGACCGCGACGTCCTGATTGACCAGATACGGATCGACATCGAGCGTGATGCCCAGCCCGTGCGACCGATCGGAGGCGGTCGCGCGGATGTTGGCGGAGAGTTCGCCGATCATCGTCCGTAGGTTAAGCCCGCGATTTTCCTCGAGTTCGGCGAAGTGATTGCGGTGGACGACGGCGAGTGCATCGACGCGCCGCTGGATGGAGGAATAGGCCGCGGTCGCATCGGCGCTCGGCGCGCTGCGGGCGTGGAAGTTGATCAGGCTGGAGATGACCTGGAGGTTGTTCTTCACGCGGTGGTGAACTTCTCGCGTCAGCTTGGTCTGGCGGACCAACCCTTCGGCGAGCCCGGCTTCGTGCAGCGCGACGGTGCGGCTGATCGCCTGGAACGTCTCGCCCAGCTCGCGGATCTCCTGCGCGGGCAGCGTGTGGACGGTGCCGAAGTCGAGTTCTTCGCCGGGCGTGAAGGCGGCGACCGCACCGCGGAGGCGGCGGAGAGGGCGGATCAGCAGGCGATCGACGACGAACCACGCGATGCTCGCCGCGGCGATCCACATCAGCAACGGCAGCAGCATCGCGACGATCAGCGAGGACGTGACGGGCGCGCTGCGGATGCTGGTGCGCAGGGCAAGGCCCGCGACGCCAAGCTCGGTCCGCATCGTCTCCATGCGATCGAGCGGGCGTTCGTCCGGAATCGTCTCCAGGTGCAGCGAGTCCTCGTCGAGGACGATCGCGCTGCTGAAGGCCGATGCGCGGGTCGATGGCTGCCCGATCTTCTCGAGGAAGGGGCGCGGGAAATAGGCGCGGGCGGACGTGTCGCCGCCGGGGCCGGAAATCGCGAGGAGCAGGCCGTTGTCGGGAACGATCGCCGCGGCGATCGGCATGTCGTCCTGGCGCAGCGTGACCGGATTGGGCAACGGGACGCCGCACAGGACGTTGCCCTTGCGGTCGGTGATGATGAAGCGCGTGCCGGCCGAGGATTGCTGGGCGAACACGCCCTGCGCACGGGCGCAGCTGGGGGCGTCGGCGGGATCGGTACCGAGCGCGTTCACCGCGACCCGCAAGGCCGTCATGTCGCCGACGAGTTCGATCGCGATCGCGCGTGCGCTCTCGTTCGCAGTGACCCGCAGGCGTGCGCGCGCTTCTGCATCGGCCAGGCGGGTGGTCTGCAAAGTCGCGAAGACTGCGATCAACGCTAGCGGGAGGAGCGCGGCGCTGATGATCAGGAAAAGCTTGGCACCGGTCGGCAAGCGACCCATCGCCGAGATGAAACGGCGTTCGGCCACGGTGTCTGCCTGTAGTGTCGGGGTCTTGTCGGGTGGCGAGGCCATGCGGCCCGCCGTCAGTCTAGCTTGCCGAGGAGGTCGAGCAAGTCGTCGGGGATAACCTCGTCGACGGTCTTCTGATAAACCGAGCGCAGCGCCGAGCCCATTTGCTGATCCTTGTTCTGGATCTTCGGGGGCTTCGTTGCAGGCACTGTCTTCTCCGTGTCGTGGCCCAAACTCAAAACTTCCCCCTGCACGACGCAAACCAATCAGATGACGATGAGTATGGCTGGACCCTCGGGCATCAGGCTGCACACTCGCGAAAAGATGCTCGTGAAACCAAATAGCATCTCGATAGTTCCACGTTCGACCGAAAAATCCGCATTCCCGTGTCATTCCGTTCGCTCGCCGGGCAATGATGCACCCGGAACGGACGGACCGGTAGCATTTTCGACCGATGCCATTGCAATGACGCGAGCCGCCCGACACATGAGGGGCCGCACAAGATCAGGGAGTATTCGTTACCCATGTCTTTAGGACAGCAACTCGCACCGCACCTTCCCTTTCTGCGGCGCTATGGCCGGGCCCTGACCGGCAGCCAGATGCATGGCGACAAATATGTGCGCGCTACCTTGGAAGCGATTGTCGCCGCACCGGAAGAGTTTCCGCGCGACGTCGATCCGCGTCTCGGCCTGTACCGGATGTTCCAGGCGATCTGGAACTCGGCGAATTTCGACGAGGTCGGCGACGAGGGTTTCGGCGACGCCGAGGGTCATGAAGCCGTCGCCCGTGCGCGTCTCGCACGGATGACGCCACTGTCGCGTCAGGCCCTGTTGCTGACCGCGATGGAGGGCTTTACGCCCGAGGACGCGGCATATTTGATCGAAGTCGATGCGAGCGAAGTCGACGACCTCGTCGCCGATGCATTGTCGGAAATCGAGAACCAGACCCGCGCGAAGGTCCTGATCATCGAGGACGAGCCGATCATCGCGATGGATATCGAGACGATCGTCCGCGATCTCGGCCACGACGTCACCGGCGTTGCGGTCACCCGCGACGAGGCGGTCGCGCTGGCGATGGAAACGCGGCCGGGCCTCGTGCTCGCCGACATCCAGCTCGCCGACGACAGCTCGGGCATCGACGCGGTCAAGGACATCCTGGCCGAGTTTGAGGTCCCGGTGATCTTCATCACTGCATTCCCCGAGCGCTTGCTGACCGGCGAACGTCCCGAGCCGACGTTCCTGATCACCAAGCCGTTCCAGCGTTCGACCGTCAAGGCCGCCATCAGCCAGGCGTTGTTCTTCGACCAGGCAACCGTTCCGACCGCCTGATCGTCGCCGTATATCGGGTCCGTTTTCGCCAGACGGTTACGGACCCAAAACGGTTCTCGATGGTTTAGGGGTCATGGCTGATCCAAACGAACCGATCCATATCGAGACCGATGACGCGAGAGCGGGATCCACCCCTCACATGACCCGATATATACTGGCGATCTCGCTGGTTTTGGTCATCGTGATCTTCGGATTTCTCGTCCTCCGCTAATCTGAATTCTGCGTAGGTCACTGGCAATGCTGGTAACCCGCGTCTATGTCTGTCGCTCAGCTCGGCAGTTTTATCGGGATTGATTGGATTACCATGACCCAGCCTGCGCCGCGTGCAGACACCGATGATGAGATCGACGAGGTCGTCGTACCGGTCGAGCACGTCTCGCTGTCGGATGCCGAGTTCAAGGTCCAGCTTGCCCAGGTGATCCCGCATCTCCGCGCGTTCGGCCGCTCGCTGTCGGGTAGCCGCGATCTCGCGGACGATCTGGTGCAGGAGACGTTGTTGAAGGCCTGGGCCGCGCGTTTGCGCTTCCAGGCCGGCACCAACATGCGCGCATGGACCTTCATCATTCTGCGCAATCTGTATCTGTCGCAGATGCGTCGTGCGCGCTTCAAGGGCGAGTGGGACGATCTGGTCGCCGACCGCATCCTCGCAGCACCGGCAAGCCAGGATCGGCACGTCGAACTGGGCGATATGCAGCGCGCGCTCATGCATCTGCCGCAGCCGCAGCGCGAGGCGCTGATCCTCGTCGGTGCGGGTGGGTTCGCGTATGAAGAGGCGGCAGAGATCTGCAACGTGGCGGTCGGCACGATCAAGAGCCGGGTCGCGCGCGGCCGTGTCGCGCTGGAGACGATCCTGACCGACGGCTCGTTGCCGTCGCGTCGCGATCACGAAACCGATACGAGCAAGACCGCGCTCGATTCGATCATGGGCGATGTCGAGGAACTCAGCCGGGGTCGTTGACCCTCGGTTGGGTTTGGCTTGCCACGCACATCGGCGATATCAGTGCCGAATGCGGTCCATCTGCTGCAGCATCCGCACCATATCGTCCGGCAGGCCGCGCGGCTCATCGAATGCGCCGCGTAGTGCATAGCCTATAACGTCGGTCACACGAGGGCCGCGGACGGTCTGTCGCCCGTTCTTGTCACCGCTGATCATGTGTAGTGCGTAAGTCATGCACGTAAGAACGGTCGATTGCGGGTTTCGTTGCTTCCCCATGTCAAGACATCGTTACTTTCTATAGTAGCGAAGCATGCACGATCTTGAATCTGAACATGCGATAAACGACGCGCTGGGCCGGGCACGTCTTTGGTCCCCCTTTCTCGCCATGATCCTCGACCGCGAGCCCGTTCTAGCGCAGTCGCTTGCGCAAGGACGTCTCGATCTGGACGCATCCAGCGCGACCCCGGACATGCCGGTTGCAAAACGGCTCAGGCTCGAACGGCGGGCGATGGCGTTGAACGTCGCGATCGGCGATCTCGCGGGCGTGCTCGACCTGACCGCGGTGACTGGTGCGTTGACCCGGTTCGCCGACCATGCGCTCGACACCGCGATCCGGGCCGCGATCGAGGAGCGGACGCCCGGTGCCGAGCCGCTCGGCTTTACCGCGATCGCGCTCGGCAAGCAGGGTAGCGGTGAACTCAATTATTCGTCGGACATCGATCCGATCCTTCTGTTCGATCCCGCGACCCTGCCGCTGAAATCGCGCGAGGAGCCCGAGCAGGCGGCAGTGCGGATCGGCAAGCGCGTCGTCGAGCTGCTTCAGGCCCGCGATGGCGACGGCTATGTCCTGCGCGTCGACCTGCGGTTGCGACCTTCGCCCGAGATCACGCCGATCGTCCTGCCGATGGAGGCGGCGATCGGCTATTACGAGGCGCAGGCGCTGCCATGGGAGCGCGCCGCGTTCATCCGCGCCCGCGCGGCGGCGGGCGATATCGCGCTCGGCCAGCGGTTTCTCGATGCGATCCGCCCGTTCGTGTGGCGACGCGCGCTCGATTTCGGCGCGATCGGCGAGATCCGCGGCATCTCCGCGCGGATTCGCGATCACCATTCGCAGGGGCAGGCGTTCGGGCCTGGCTACGATCTGAAGCGCGGGCGGGGCGGCATCCGCGAGGCGGAGTTCTTCGCGCAGATCCACCAGCTGATCCACGGCGGGCGCGATCGCAGCGTCCGCGCGCCGGCAACCCGCGATGCGCTCGCGCGACTGGCGGAGGCGGGCTGGATCGGCGCCGACGAGTCGCGGGCGCTGATCGACGGCTACACGCTGCTGCGGACGATCGAGCACCGCGTGCAGATGATCGACGACCGCCAGACCCACGCGCTGCCGACCGGGGAGGCGCTCGACCGCGTGGCCAGGCTGCACGGGCTGGAGGATGCCGGCGCGCTGCTGGCGTTGCTTGCCCCGCGGGTGGCGGCGACCGGCCGGATCTACGACGCGCTCGACGACACGGCGCGCCCCGCGTTCTCGCACGACGCGGTGACGCTCGAGACCGATCTCGCCGCTGCCGGGTTCGACGAGCCCGAGCCGGCGCGCCGCCGGATCGAGGCGTGGCGGAGTGGGGCCTATCCGGCGCTGCGCAGTCCGGCCGCGCGCGAGGCGCTGGAGGCGGTGCTGCCGACTTTGGTCACCGCGTTTGCGACCGCGCCGGTGCCGCAGGCGGCGTTGTTGCGGCTAGATGCACTGCTCGAACGCCTGCCGAGCGCGATCAACATCTTTCGCCTGCTGGAGGCGCGGCCCGGGTTGGCGACGTTGCTCGCCGCGATCCTCAGCCATGCGCCGACGCTTGCCGACGATCTCGGCCGGCGCCCGGACCTGCTAGACGGGCTGATCGACGCGACTGCGTTCGAGCCGGTCGGCGATATCGCGGCGCTGGAGGCGGCGATGCGCGCGGGCGAGGTCGGGGGCGATTACCAGGCGCGGCTCGATCATGTCCGCCGCGTCGTCGGCGAGCTCCGGTTCGCGCTCGGGGCGCAGATCGTCGCAGGCGCGTCCGATCCGCTACACGTCGCCGCCGGCTATGCGCGGGTTGCAGAGGCAGCGATCGGCGTGCTCGCGCGCGCGACGATAGACGAGTTCGCCAAGGCGCATGGGAGTGTGCCGGGCAGCGAACTCGTCATCCTCGCGCTCGGGCGGATGGGCGGCGCGATGCTCACGCACGCGTCCGATCTCGACCTGATCTATCTGTTTACGGGCGATTTTGCGGCAGAGTCGGATGGCCCGAAGCCGCTCGGCGCGACGCTCTACTACAACCGCCTCGCGCAGCGCGTGACGGCGGCGCTGTCGGTCGCGACGGCCGCAGGCCCGCTCTACCAGATCGACACGCGGTTGCGGCCATCGGGCGGGCAGGGGCCGCTGGTCGTCACGCTCGACAGCTTCGCCCGCTACCAGCGCGAGGATGCGTGGACCTGGGAGCATATGGCGCTCACCCGGGCGCGGCCGGTGTTCGGTTCGCCGGACGCGCGCGCCGCCGTGGCGGAGATCGTGCGCGGCGTGCTCGAAGGCGACCGCCCGACCCGCGACGTGGTCGCCGAGGCGAAGTCGATGCGCGCGGACATGGCGGCGCACAAGCCGCCCAAGGGGCCGCTCGATGCCAAGCTCCTCCCCGGCGGGCTCGTCGACCTGGAGTTCGCGGTGCACGTCGTCCAGCTCGTCAACCGCGCCGGCTTCGATCCCAATCTCGGCACCGCGATCGACCGGCTGGCGACCGACGGCCTCGTCCCGCCGACGTTGCGCGCCGCGCATGACGTGCTGACGCGGCTGCTGGTCACGCTCCGCCTCGTCGCGCCCGATGCCGCGCCGCCGGGCCACGCGACGCAAGAGCTGATCGCCCGCGCGATCGGGGTCGCGGATTGGCCGGCGGTGGTTGCCACGCTCGAATCGACGCGGCAGGAAGTCCGCCGGTTCTGGGTGCAAGTGACGGGAGAGCAGGATGGATGACGGGTCGAAGATTCCGGACGTGACGGTCACGATTGACGAAGCGGGCAACGAGGCCGCCGTGTCGCTGGCGAGTCTCGGCGCGCCGCTCGTGGTGTATTTCTACCCGAAGGACGACACCTCGGGCTGCACCACCGAAGCGAAGGACTTTTCCGCGCTTGCCGACGCGTTCGAGGCGGCGGGTGTAAAGGTGGTCGGCATCTCGAAGGACACGCCAGCCTCCCACGCGAAATTCAGCGCCAAGCATGCGCTCACCGTGCAACTCGCCAGCGATGTCGACGGCGTTGCCTGCGAGGCATTCGGCGTCTGGGTCGAGAAGGCGATGTACGGCAAGAAATACATGGGGATCGAGCGCGCTACGTTCCTGTTCGGCGCCGACGGCACATTGACGAAGACGTGGCGCAAGGTCCGCGTTCCGGGCCATGCCGAAGCCGTGCTCGCAGCCGCAAAGGCGCTCTGAACTGCTGGCGGTAACGGGCGGAGATTCGCGGATATTCCGCCGGCCTTCTGCGGCGTTCCGCGATCGTTCCCTGCGCCAGGCGGGTGATTCCATCAACTCGCCGTATCAGCCTGCCGCTCCGCCGCGCGAACGGGGCCGCGCTCTTGCCCGTCGCGGCGGTATCCGGCCTAACTCCACTCGTCTGGTGCGCGGAGGGGCTGCGAGTCAGGACAGAGTTTCGGAGCCGTCCGCCTGGGGGCGAACGGCCCTGCATTTTTTTGTCGGGGACCAATGGTCGATTTTACCGCTGCTGCCATCGTGACACGCCTCAAGGCGGTGTTCGCGGTGCGTACATTCTCTTCGATCGGGCAATATGCGATCGCCGCGACGATGGGTGTCGCCGGGTTCGCGTCGGCCGCTGAAGCGCAGGTCGGGGGGCCTGCTAAGCAGGTCGCAAGCCAGGCGCACGTTGTTCGCGCCGCGACCGGTGGTCCGATGATCGCCGCCAACACCGAGGAAGCCAGTGCCGATCTCCGCGCCGACGCGCAGTTCCGCACGCTGTTCCAGACCTGGAAGAAGCTCGATGCGACCCAGCAGGGTGTGATCGCGATCCCGTCGGTCCAGCCGGTCCACTCGCTCTCGTTCACCAGCAATTTCGGCATCCGCTCGGATCCGTTCCGCGGCACCGCGGCGATGCATGCCGGCGTCGATATCCCCGGCCCGGTCGGCACGCCGATCTACGCCACCGCCGATGGTGTCGTCGCGCACGCCGGTCGCCAGGGCGGCTACGGCAATCTGGTCGAGCTGAACCACGGCAAGGGTATCGCCACCCGCTATGGCCACCTTTCGAAGATCCTGGTCGCCGACAACACGCGCGTGACCCGCGGCCAGCTGATCGCGCTGATGGGCTCCACCGGCCGCTCGACCGGCCCGCATCTTCACTATGAAGTCCGTATCGACGGCCACGCCGTAAACCCGATCCCGTTCCTGACGACCGCGGACTATCTGCTCGCCGCACAGGACCGCTCGGTCAAAGCGATCCCCGTCTCCACCGGCGGCCCCGCCGCGCAGGACTGATCTAGGACGCGGGCATAAGCGCTAATGTAGGCCAAACCCCCGTCATCCCGGCGAAAGCCGGGACCTCGACCCACGAGGACGGACTATCAGCCTGCGGCCTCCTCCCGCCACCCTCCGCACTTCCACCCGTCATCCCAGCGGAAGCTGGGATATCCCACCACGGGGACGGACCATCAGCATGAGATCCCAGCTTTCGCTGGGATGACGGGCGAGGCGGCGGTGCCGGTCCTACCGGCGAGCCGCCGGTGCCGGTCGCAGAACCTTCCGGACGCAAACCCCGAGGTTGCCGCAAGTTACTCGACCCCCTATCTCCAAGCCATGGCAACGCTGGCTCCCGACATCATCCTCACCCCCTCCGCTGCGGCGCGCGTCGCGGCGATCGCCGTCAAGCAGGGGAAGCCGGCGATCCTCCGGCTCTCGGTCGATGGCGGCGGCTGTTCCGGGTTTCAGTATAAATTCGGGTTCGCCGACTCGGTCGAATCCGACGACGTCATCGCCGAGCATGACGGTGTGAAGCTTGTCGTCGACAGCGTCAGCATCGACCTCGTCCGTGGTTGCGCGGTCGATTACGTCGAGTCGCTCGCCGGCGCCGCGTTCAAGGTCGAGAACCCCAACGCCGCGTCTGGTTGCGGCTGCGGCTCCAGCTTCTCGGTCTGATCCGCCCCATGAAAATCGTCACGTACAACGTCAACGGCATCAAGGCGCGGTTGCCGCGGCTGATCGAGTATCTCGTCGAAGAACAGCCCGACATCGTCTGCCTCCAGGAACTCAAGTCGAGCGACGACACGTTCCCGGTCGCGGACATAGAAGCGGTCGGCTACGGCGCGGTCTGGCACGGCCAGAAGGCGTGGAACGGCGTCGCTATCCTCGCAAAGAGCGGCACGCCCGTTGTCCGCCAGCGTGGTCTGGAAGGCGAACCCGAGGACGAGCACAGCCGCTATATCGAGGCGGAAATCGACGGCCTGATCGTCGCTGCGCTGTATCTCCCCAACGGCAATCCGCAGCCGGGCCCGAAATTCGACTATAAACTCCGCTGGATGGACCGCCTCGCCGACCGCGCACGCGTGCTGCTGGCCGAGGAAAAGCCGGCGATCCTTGCGGGCGACTATAACGTCATCGCCAACGACGACGACACCTTCTCGGTCCGCGCGATGCAGGACGACGCGCTGATGCAGCCCGAAAGCCGCGAGCATTACCGTGCGCTCGTGGCGGAGGGCTGGACCGACGCGCTCCGCACGCAGTTCCCGAAGGGCGGCGTCTGGACGTTCTGGGATTATCAGGCCGGCGCATGGCAGCGCGATGCCGGGTTCCGCATCGACCATCTGCTACTCAGCCCGCAGGCCGCCGACCGGGTGATCGATGCCGGCGTCGACAAGGCGTATCGCGGCCGTGAAAAGGCCAGCGACCACGCGCCGACCTGGGTTCGGTTACGATGAAGCGACTGCTGCTGGGCGTCGTACTTTCCGGTCTTACCCTAGCTAGTCTTCCCGGGGCCGCGGCAGCGCAGGAGCGTGAATATTGCCCGGATCGGCCGGGTCTCGATACGCCTGCCTGCACGATCGCACCGGGGCGCATCTCGGTCGAGACGTCGCTGGCCGACTGGACGCGCGACGACCAGCCGGGCTCACGCGAGGACAGCATCCTGTTCGGCGACACGCTGGTCCGCGTCGGCGTCAGCGACACGATCGAGGCGCGGATCGGCTGGACGCCGTTGGGGCACGACCGGATGCGCGACTCGACCGGGGTCGACTCGGTGAACGGAGTCGGCGACGTTTCGCTTGGCATGAAGGCGAACCTCCACCACCCCGACGGTTCGGACCTGTCGGTATCGGTGTTGCCGTTCGTCACGTTGCCGGTCGGGCGGTCGTCGATCGGTGCGGGCGACTGGGGCGCGGGGTTTCTCGTGCCGTTGACCTATGAATTGTCGGATTCCATATCGCTGGACCTGACGCCGGAGCTCGATGCGGCGGTCGACCAGGACGGCAATGGCCGGCATCTGGCGTATAGCTCGACAGCCGGCTTGTCGTTCGCGGCATCCAAGGCGGTCACGCTGACCGGCGAGTTGCAGGCGTTGCGCGATAACGATCCGGACAAGCATACGTCGCAGGCGCTCGCCGCGCTGTCGCTGGCGTGGATGGCGAGCGACGATCTCCAGTTCGACATGCTCGGCGCGGCGGGGCTGAACCAAGATACCCCCGATGCGCGGGTGTATGCCGGGGTATCGCGGAGGTTCTAGATGCTGGTCGGCCTGCTCCTGCTGCAAGCGGTAGCCGGGCCGCCGCTCCCGCCGGAATTGCGCAAGCGCGTGGCGCGCGCGACGATGCCGTGTCCGGTGCAGGCCGATCCCGACGGCGAGATAGTGGTCTGCGCGCGGCCGACCGACAGGCGACTCGGGACGCTTGCCGAGCCGGTCCAGCCTGTACGCGGCGATCCACTATCGTTCCGGTTGCCTGGGGGAGGCACGGGCAATGTCCACGCCATTCGCACCGAACTGCCCGGCGCAAGCGGGCAGGGCGGAGCGGTGACGTTGAAGATGCCGTTCGGTAGGGGGAAGCGGGAGTAGGGCGCACCCTTCCGTCATCCTGACGCTTCCCGTCATCCTGACGAAAGTCAGGATCCAGAGTTCAGAGTTCGGCTCTGTTTGGCTCTGGGTCCTGACTTTCGTCAGGATGACGACCTTTAGCGGCCTTGCCCTCGCTGTGACATTCAGCGGCCTTGGCCCCCTACAGCGTCCGCTCGTACACCTGGTACACCTTGTTCACCCGGCTCTCGATCGTCTCCGCGATCGACCGCATCCCCTGGTTGTCGTCCAAAATCCAGCCGATCTCCGCACGCTTCGCGTCGTAATGCTCGACCGAGGCGCGGCGGATGTATTCGATCATCATGAAGGCCAGCTGGCTCGCCATCCGCGACGCCTGCAACTCCTTCACCACGCCCATCAGCGGCACGCGCACCGTCCGCACCTTGGGCTTGCGCAACCACCACAACAGCTTGGCCCAGCCGAACGGGAGCAGGCTGCCGTTCAGCGGCTTGATCGCCTCGTTCAGGTCGGGAAGGGTGATCATGAACGCGACGGGCTTGCCGTCCAGCTCGGCGATCCGGATCAGGTCGTTGAAGACGATCGGCTTCAGCTTCACGCCCACGTCCTTGATCTCCGGCGGGGTCAAGGGCACGAACCCCCAATTGTCGCGCCACGCGTCGTTGAGGATCGACAGGATGATCGCCGCCTCCTCCTCGAACTTGGTCTTGTCGACGTTGCGGACGCTGATCCGCGGGTTCTTCTCGCCCGACTTGATGATCCGCTGGACGATCGGCGGGAACTGCTTCGTGACGTCGACCTCGTAGGTCATCAGCCGCTTGACCGGGCGATACTGTGCCCATTCGATCCAGCCGCGATATTCGCGCTTGGCGTGGCCCATCATGATCGTCGGCGGATGATCATAGCCGTCGATCAACAGCCCCGGCTCCTCCCAGATCGACATGCTGATCGGCCCGAGTGCGCGCGTCATGCCCTGTTCGCGCAGCCAGTCCTCGGCGCGGGCGAGCAGGGCCTGGAAGATGTCCTGCCGCTCCGCCTCCATCAGGCCCCATTGGCCGACGCCGGGACCGAAGCCCTGCTCGGGCGGCATCGTCAGCGCGAGCGTATCGATGTGCGCGGAGATGCGCCCGACCACCCGGCCGCCCTCCTCGGCGAGGAACAGCTGCGCCTTGGCATGGCTGAACCAGCCGTTCTTTTCGGGCGTGATCAGCCCGAGCGCCTCGGACTTCAGCGGCGGCACCCAGTTGGGATCGTCGGCGTAAAGTCGGAACGGAAGATCGATGAAGATTTTCCGGTCCTTCTTCGTCTCGACCGGACGGATCGTAAGCTTAGCCATGTGTCGTTCCCGAAAACCCAGTCGCGCGTGTCTAGCAGCGTACGGCGTAAAGGCGAGTGACGCTTGCGTCATTGCGGCAGCCGGTCAGAGTGATCGGGTTTCCTCGCGCGGGGACATGCCCGCAACCTGTAAATGCCACGCTGCGGCCACTATCTTCGGGCAATGGACATGCCCATGGATACCTCGCTCAGCCTCGCTCGCGGCACGGCCGCTCCAGCTTCAGCAACACCCGGCGCGGGTGTCGTGCGTATTGCCGATGACAAGGCGATGCTGCGCGCCGCGGCCGACCTGACGCGCGATCTCGTGAAGCCCCGGCCGGCGGTGTATTGGGGCGACCTGATCGCGTCGATGGTGCTGGGCTATGGCGCGCTGTTCGTGGCGGCGACGAGCGACTCGACCGCGGTGACGGTGATCGCCGCGATCGCGTCCGTGCTCGGGCTGTACCGCGGGCTGAGCTTCATCCACGAAGTCAGCCACATGAAGCATGCCTCGGTGCCGAACTTCCGGCTCGGCTGGAACATCCTCGTCGGCGTGCCGATGCTCACGCCGTCGTTCATGTACGAGGGCGTGCACAACCTCCACCACGCCAAGACCCGCTACGGCACGGTCGAGGATCCCGAATATCTGCCGCTCGCGCTGATGAAGCCGTGGACGCTGCCGCTGTTCATCGTCGTGTCGGCGCTGGCGCCGATCGCGCTGATCATCCGGTTCGGGGTCCTGTCGCCGCTGTCGCTGCTTTCGCCGAAGCTGCGGACGATGGTGGTCGAGCGCTACTCGGCGCTGGCGATCAACCCGCAATTCCGTCGTCGTGCGCCCGAGGGTGAGGCGAAGGCCTATTGGAACCGCCTCGAGATCGCCGCGAGCCTGTGGGCGATCACGCTGATCGCGATCACGGTGACGGGCGTGCTGCCGCTGCGTGCGTTCCTGACGATCCTCGGTGTGGCGTCGGCGTTCGCGGTGCTCAACCAGGTCCGCACGCTGGTCGCGCATCTGTGGGAGAATGACGGCGAGACGATGACGGTGACCGCGCAGTATCTCGACACGGTCAACGTGCCGCCGCCGGCGTTGCTGCCCGCGCTGTGGGCGCCGGTCGGGCTGCGCTATCACGCGCTGCATCACCTACTGCCGGGGCTGCCCTATCATGCTTTGGGAGAGGCGCATCGCCGGATTTCGGCCGAGCTGGACGCGATGTCGCCGTATCACAAGGCGAGCTATCCGGGTTTGCCCGGGCTGGTGAGCAAGATCGCCCGCAGCACGATGGTTAGGCGCTGATCCTAACCTGTTCGTCATTCCCGCGGAGGCGGGAACCCATACTGGCTAGCGTCGCGCTTAGTAGGCAAGCGCTAGAGGATATGGGTTCCCGCCTCCGCGGGAATGACGACTAGAGGGTAGCGTTATTCCTCCGACCGGATCAGCACCGCTTCCCCGATCAGGAAGAACAGCAGGAACGGCGCCCACGCGGCGAGAAACGGCGGATACGCGCCGAGATTGCCCATCGCCAACGCGAAGTTGTCCGCGACGAAGAACGCGAACCCGAGGCCCATCCCGATCACCGCGCGCACGAACAGCTTGCCCGATCGCGCGATACCGAACGCCGCGACCGCGCCCAGTAGCGGCATGAGCACCGACGACAGCGGCCCCGACAGCTTGTGCCACAACGACCCCTCGAGTGCCTTGGTCGGCCGCCCCGCGTCGGACAGGTCGCCGATCGCCGCCTTCAGCGCACCGAACGACAGCCCGTCCGCATCGACGCTCGCCAGCGTGAACTGATCCGGCCGCACGTCCTTCGCGATCACCACCGAACCGAGATTGGTGACCGAACCACGCGCCACGTCGAACCGCGTCGCCCGCTCGATCAGCCAGCCGCCACCGGGAGCACGCTTGCCGTGATCGGCGCGCAGGATCGCGACGAGGTTACCACCGGTGCGATCGTACAAGGTGATCCCGCCCAGCCGCGTCGCATCGCCGCGCCCGCGGATCTGCGCCACCTCGATCAAATCGTCGCCATCGCGCACCCACACGTTCGCGCGGTCGCCGCGATCGATCGGCAGCTTGCCGTAATTTACCTTCTGCCACTGGTTCAGCGTCGCAGTGGAGCGCGCCACGACCCGGTCGTTGAACGCGAAGCTGATGATCGCCACGCCGAAGCTCGCCACCAGCAGCGGTGCGAGCACCTGATGCGCGGACAGCCCCGAGCCCTTCAGCGCGACGATCTCGCTGTTCTGGTTCATCGTGATCAGCGTCAGGATCGTCCCCAGCAGCACGGAAAAGGGCAGGAACCGCGACACGATCTGCGGCACGCGCAGTGCGACATATTGCCAGATCTGCGCGTCGCCATTGCCGGGATAGGCCAGGATGTCGCCCGACTCGCTCAGCAGGTCGAGTGCCTGCAGCACCAGCACGAGCGCGGCCAACACGGCGAACGTCCGCACCAGGAACATCCGGCCCATGTAGATCGCGACCGTGCGCGACGGGAAGAAGCTGACGGTTTTCATGTGGTCTTGCTCGTCTGCGACTTAGGCCGGAAGCCCGGAATGCGCTTGGTGATGGCCTTGAACGTCTTCGAGAAGACGCGTTCCAGCGCGCCGATCGGCTGCCCGCCGGGGACGTAGGCGATGGTGTAATACATCCACAGGATCAGCCCGGCGAAGATCGTGAACGGCACCCACAGCGCGATGATCGGGTCGATCCGGCCGAGTTCGCCGACGTCCGCCGCATATTGGTTCACCTTGTGATAGGTGACGATCATCACGATCGACAGGAACACGCCCAGCGCCGACGAGGATCGCTTGGGGGGCACCCCGAGTGCGAGCGCCAGCAGCGGCAACAGGAACATCGTCGCGACTTCAGCGAGGCGGAAGTGGAACTCCGACCGGCTGCCGTCGCGCTGCTCCAGCGTCGCGCCGCGCTGACCCTGCTTGGCCAGCTCGGGGAGCGTGTATTCGAGATTGCGCCCGCCACGGACGCGGAAACTCTCGAACTTGGGCAGGTTGATCGGCAGATCGTGGCTGGTGAAGGTCAGCACGCGCGGCGTTTTGAACTCGGGCTTGTTGTGGACCAGCGTGCCGTTCGCCAGCCTGAAGGTGATGACGTTGGGATCGTCGGTAGCGAGGAACTTGCCCCTCTCCGCTGTGACGCCCAGCCAGTCGCCATTCTGGCTCGACGCATGGACGAAGATGCCCGACAGCTCGCGGCCCTTGTCCTTGCTCTCCTCGATCCGCAGCGTCATCCGCGAGCCGAGATTGGTGAACTCGCCGACCTTGATCGACGCGCCGAGCGCGCCCGTGCGCAGCTCGAACCGCAGGCCCTCGTAATAATAGCGTGCGATCGGCTGGACGTATCCGACGATAGCAAGGTTAAGCAGCGCCAGCGCGATCGTGTACATGTACGGCACGCGCAGCAGCCGGTTGTAGCTCATGCCGACACCGCGCAGCACGTCGAGCTCGGACGAGGTCGACAGCCGGCGGAACGCGAGCAGGATGCCGAGCATCAGCCCGATCGGAATGCCGAGCCCGAGATATTCGGGGAGCAGGTTGGCGAGCATCCGCCACACGACGCTGATCGGCCCCCCTTGCGTCGCGACGAAATTGAACAGCCCGAGCATACGATCGAGCACGAACAGCATGACGGCGATCAGCAGCGTCGAGAACAGCGGCACCGCGATCAGCCGGGCCATGTAGCGGTCGATGGATTTCATGCGCGGGTTCGGCTCGGTATGCTGGGTCGCCGGGGTATAGAGGGGCAGGGGCGAAGCGTCATCCCCTATCGCCGCATCAGTGAACGATCATTCCGCGGCGATCGGATCGCGCTGAGCGGTGGCCGTTGAGGTGGTGCGATCCGCGGCCATCGCAGTCGCGACCGCGCGCTCCAGGCCGTTCAGCGTGAAGGGTTTGCGCAGCACGTCGTGGCCGCCGAACTGCGCGACGTTCACCTCGCCCGCAAAGCCGGTGACGAACAGCACGGCGATGTGCGGATAGAGCGGGGAAAGCGCGGCGATCATCTCGGGTCCGGTCTGGCGCGGCATCAGCACGTCGGAGATGATCAGCCCGATCGCCGGGTTCGCGGCGAGCAGTGCGGGGGCGGCGAGCGGATCGTCGCACGGTATCGCGCGGTGGCCGATCTCCTCCAGCGCGCCGATCGTTGCCGTCAGCACGCGCGGATCGTCCTCGACGACGAGAATGTCGAGCATCGCGGGCGGCGGCGTTGCAGCGGGTGCGATCTCGGTCGGCAGCAAGGGCACGATGGCGGGCACGACGTCGACGGTGCGCGGCAGGTACAGCGTGACGGCGGTGCCTTCGCCCGGTGCCGAGACGATGCCGACCTCGCCCTGCAACTGCTGGACCAGCGCGAAGATCTGGCTGAGGCCGAGCCCGGTGCCCTTGCCGACATCCTTGGTGGTGAAGAACGGCTCGAACACACGGTCGGCGACGTCGGGCGTCATCCCGCAGCCATCGTCGGCGACCATGATCGTGACGTACTCGCCCGCCGCGCACTTGCCGACCTGATCCGCCGCCAGCGTCGTGGCGCCGGTGACGATCGTCAGCGTGCCGCGGCCGTTCATCGCATCGCGCGCGTTGACCGCCAGGTTGAGGACCGCGTTCTCCAGCTGGACGCGGTCGGCGCGCACGCAACAGCCCGCAGCCTCGTCGCGCGCCACCAGCGTGATCGCATCGCCCAGCGTCCGGTCGAGCAGATCGGACATGCCCGCGACCAGTGCGGCCGCGTCGATCGGCTCGGGCTTCAGCGAATCCTCGCGGCTGAAGGCGAGCAGGCGGCGGGTGAGCGCGGCCGCCCGGTTCGCGCCTTCGGTGGCGCTGTCGATGTGCCGACGCGCGGTCATCGGATCGGCGGCGACGCTGCGCCGGGCCAGCTCCAGCCCGCCCAGCACCACCGCCAGCATATTGTTGAAGTCGTGCGCGATGCCGCCGGTGAGCTGGCCGACCGCCTCCATCTTCTGGATCTGGCGCAGCTTGGCCTCCTGCACGCGCAGTTCGGCGGTGGCGGTGGCGACGGCTGCGGTCAGCTCGTCGGCGCGCTCGCGTTCCAGCTCGGCGTCGGCCAGCGCCGTGGCCCGCTCGCCGACCGCGCGGATCGTGAACCAGCCGAGCAGGATCGCGCCCAGCACGATCAGCACGCCGAACACCGCGAGCACGCCCGCGACCCAGCTCGATCGCTCGACCGATCCCATCGCCGCCGCCGTCCGCTGGTCGAGCAGCGCGCGCTCGCCGGCGATCAGCGTGTCGAGCGTCTTGTTGATCTCGATGAGCGTCGGCGCCTTCCGCGCCTGGTAATAGCGCGCGAGCGCCTGGCCGTTCTTGCCGTAGCTCGTGTTGAGCGCGGTCAGCGACAATTCGCGACCGCGGGCATCATACGCGGCGCGCAGGCGGTCGATCCGCGGCTGCTGTTCGATATTGTCGTTGGTGATCCGGTCGAGCCGGTCGATCTGCGTGCCCGCCAACAGCCACTCGTCGAAGTATAGTTGCCCGAGTTGCTTGTCGCCGCTGATCACGTAGCGCCCGAGCGACGCCTCGGACCGCGCGATCGTCCCCGACAGCGTGCGGGCGAGGATCATCACGTCGTAGCTGTGCGCCTGCAATTCGAGCGCGCGGTCGCGCTGGCGATTGGCGTTGCCGAGCGTCACGATCAGGGCGACGAGCACCGCCGCGCCGAGCAGCCCCATCACGACCAGCGTGACGGTCCGCCAGGTCGCTCCGCCCCCCAGGGCCGCGGTCTGGGCCTCGCTTCGCATCACCCGGCCATCCTAGCGCGTCACTGCCCCCGCGCAATGATTTCGATTTTTGGGGGGCGCCCTCCCGATCCTCCCCCGCCAGGGGGAGGTGGCACCGAAGGTGACGGAGGGGGAGGACACGGAACAGAGGTTACCCTTTCCGCCCCCTCCGTCTGGCAAGAGCCAGCCACCTCCCCCTTGCGGGGGAGGATCGAAGGTCAGCCGATCACCCCGACCGCACGCCCGGCCGCCTCGAACATCCCCAAAATCGTCGTGATCTGCTCGTCGGTATGCTCCGCGCACAGCGAACAGCGCAGCAGGAACGTCCCCGCCGGCGTCGCGGGCGGCCGCGCCATGTTCACGTACAGCCCGCCCTCGAGCAGCGACTGCCAGATCGCGATCGCCTGTTGCTGGTCGGTAAGGATCACCGCGATGATCGCCGAATCCGACGTCTCCGTGCCGAGCTTGAAGCCCATCGCCTTCAGCCCGCCGTGCAGCCGGCGCGCGTTCTTCCAGAGCTGCGCGCGCTTGTCGTGCGCGGTCATCAGCTTGCGGATCGAGGTTGCGGCGGTCGCGACCACCGACGGCGGCAGCGAGGCGGTGAAGATGTACGGGCGGCACGCGAACCGCACCATCTCGAACTTCGGGTGGTTCGACACGACGAATCCGCCGACCGTGCCGACCGACTTCGAGAACGTTCCCACGACGAAATCGACGTCGTCGGTCAGCCCCATCTCCTCGTACACGCCGCGCCCGTTGGGGCCGAAAAAGCCCATCGAATGCGCCTCGTCGACCAGCACCATCGCGCCATGCTTCTTGGCGACAGCGACCATTTCCTTCAGCGGGGCGATATCGCCGAGCATCGAATAGACGCCTTCGAGCACCACCAGCTTGCCCGCGTCCTTCGGCAAACGACCGAGCCGCTTGTCGAGATCGCTCACATCGTTGTGGCGGAAGCGGACGATCTCGGCATTGCCCTGCTTGCAGCCGTCGTAGATCGAGGCGTGGCTGTCGGCGTCGAGGATGACGTATTCGCCTTTGCCGGCGAGCGTCGAGATGATCCCCAGATTGGCCATGTACCCGGTCGAGAACACGATCGCGCCGGTCATGTCGTAGAATTCGCGTAAGGCTTGCTCGACATCGATATGATCGTGGAACGTGCCGTTGAGCATCCGGCTGCCGTTGGTACCCGACCCGAACGCGTCGAGCGCATCCTTGCCGGCCTGGATGACGTCGGGGTCGAACGTCATGCCCATGTAGTTGTAGGTGCCGAGCAGGATCGTGTCCTTGCCGCGGATCACCGCCTGGGTGGGGCCCTTCACCTCGTCCATCACGATCGCGAACGGATTGCGCACGCCGCTGGCGATCAGCGCCTCGCGTTCGGCGATCAGCGCATCGAATTTGCTCATGAGATCGCGTTCCGGCGCGACCTCGGGAGCGTCGACGGGCAGGGCGTGGGCAGTGGTGGCGGCTTCGGTCATTCTATCGATTCCACAGGTTGGAATGTATCCCGGTCCCCCGCCCCCCGTTCGCCCTGAGCGAAGTCGAAGGGTGGCCGCTGGGGCGCGGCTTCGACTGCGCTCAGCCCGAACGGGGGCGGGGGCCTCGGGCTTGCTCAGGCGGCCTTCAATTTCGCGACCGCATCGACCAGCTGGCCGACCGTCTCGATCTCGGCCTGCATGTTCATCGTGATGATGATGTCGAATTCGTCCTCGATCGCGGCGACGAAATCCATCACCGTCAGGCTGTCCCACTCCAGGTCGCCCTGGAACGTCGTCGCATCGGTCAGCGCGACGCCTTTCTTGTTGAACGGCTCGATCTGCGCGGTGACGGTGTCGTAGATCTGCTGGCGGTCGCTCATCGTAATCCTTCCGGGTGTCGCCACGCAGTCCTGACAGGGAATTGCGGCGGCTTTTCGGCGCTATAGCAGCCCCGCCGCGCGATACCATGCGGCGGTTTGCGCGAGCGCCTGCGGGGTCGGGACCGAGGGCGTCCAGAGCGCGGGCGGCGGCGGCTTGTGCGCAACCCAGTCGGGATGGCAGAAATAGCTGACCCGGTCGCGCGTCAGCTTGGCCCTGCGGCGCCGGACGAGGCGGTCCGCGGCGGATGCGAGCTTCAGCAATGCGCGCGGTGTCGAGAACACCCTGACCGGCTTGCCGACCGCCCCGTTAACCGCCGTGCCGATCGCACGCGCGAAATCGCGGTTGTCCCAGCCGTTCGGCACGCCGTCATCGGGCTCCATGATCGACGGCGCGTCGGCGCTATCGGCGAGCGCGAGCAGCAGCGCGGTGAGATCCTCGACATAGAGCAGCGAGACGCGCGTGCCTTTGGGGGGCATCGGCACAAAGCCAGACCTTGCGGCCCTGAAGACGTCGAGCAGTTCGAGATCGCGCGGGCCGAAGATCGCGGGCGGGCGGACGATCGTCCAGTCCAGCCCGGATATCTGAACGCGCGTCTCCGCCTCGGCCTTCGACCAGCCATAGTTCGACAGCGTCGGCTCGCGCGCGGCGAGCGAGGAGACGTGGACGAAGCGGCGGATGCCGGCGGCGCGAGTCGCCTGGAGGATGCCTTCGGTGCCGGCGACATTGCCTTTGCCGAAGCTTGCCCGGTCGGGCGCGTTGACCACGCCGGCGACGTGGATCACCGCGTCGGCGCCCTCGACCAAGGTCGCGAGGCTCTTTGGGCGATCGAGTGCACCTTCGATCCAGGTTACGCCGATGCGTCCGGCCTGCGGTTTGCGGGCAAGCGCGCGGACGGTGTGGCCGGTTTCCAGCGCGTGGTCGATCAGGTGGCTGCCGACGAACCCGGTGCCGCCGGTGATGGCCAGGATCATGACGGCGTCCCCGAGATCGAGGTGGACAAGGTTTGGCCGGTCATACGAGCGCCAAGTGATTGCGGTGCACCAGCGCGGACCGGGGCGCGTAACCGAGGATCGCCGCATGATCGTCGCTATGGCGGCCGAGCAGACGCGCGGTGTCGGCCGCATCATACTCCGCGAGGCCGCGCGCGACCGTCCCGGCGGGCCCTTCGATCGTCACCAGATCGCCGCGCATGAAGCCGCCATCGATCCGAGTCGCGCCGGCGGCAAGCAGACTTCGACCCTGGCCGAGCGCCGCCGCAGCCCCCGCATCGACATGGATCGCCCCCTTCGCGGTAAGGCCCCCCGCCAGCCACGCTTTCCGCGCCGACGCGGTGCGTTCGGCGGTGAAGATCGTATGGCGGGCAGGGGTGGAGAGCGGATGCTCGATCCGACCCGACGCGATCGCCAGCGGAATCCCCGCACCGGTCGCGATCCGCGCGGCGGCGATCTTCGACGCCATGCCGCCCGAGCCCATCCCCGAGCCCGACCCGTCGTCCGCCATCCCCGCGACCGCATCGATCCGGCCCACGCTGGCGATATGCGTCGCGGACGGATCGGTATGCGGGTTGGCGGTGTAGAGACCGTCGACGTCGGACAACAGGATCACGCCCTGCGCGCCAGCCGCCTGCGCGACCCGCGCCGCGAGGCGATCATTGTCGCCGAACCGGATTTCCTCGGTCGCGACGCTGTCGTTCTCGTTGATGACGGGGACAACCTTGAGCGATAACAGCCGGTTGAGCGTGGCTGCGGCATTGAGATAGCGGCGGCGGTCTTCGAGGTCGTCGAGCGTGACGAGCATCTGCGCTGCGTTCAGCCCCTGCGCGGCGAGCAATTCGGCCCAGACCTGGCTAAGCGCGATCTGGCCGGTGGCCGCCGCGGCCTGTGCGTCTTCGAGACTGGCGCGGCCGCCTTTGGGAAGGCCAAGTCGGCGCGCGCCAAGCGCGATCGCTCCAGAGGATACGATCGCGACCTGCTGGCCTTCAACCGTGCGTGCGGCGATGTCCGCGACAAGCCCGGCCAGCCACTCCCGCCGAACGCTCCCGTCCGGATCGACGAGCAACGCCGAGCCGATCTTTACGATCAGGCGGTGACACGAATGCGAAGCAAAGATCATTGACGCCGCCAACTTGCATACTGGAACAAGGCCGATAACCTTCCACTGATAACTACAAAATTTGGCACCAAGGAGCGTTGTTACATGGGAAAAGGCTATAATTTCGAGCAACTTAAAGCAGAGATGATTGCCCGCAGTAGTGATCAGGTCTGGGAACAGGCTAAGATGGAATGGGATCTTAGGGACGTATTCGTTGTAAATCAGGATCAGATATGCCTTTGCGGCCATCATCCGATTCGTCAGATTTGTACAATAAGAAATCAAATCAATCAAAATGACGCGGAAGTCGGAAATGTGTGTGTTCAGAAATTCCTTGGAATGAGATCTAGGCGAATTCTAGCTACCCTTAAAAAAGTACGGGAAAATCCCGAAAAGTCGTTGAGCAAGGCTGGTATAGCTATGTTTACCAAGCTTGGGATCATATCCCAAATCGACTCAGAAGATTATCTTAGTTTTTCTCTAAAACGCAAATATCTCACGCCGCGTCAGCGGCAACTCAAGGAGCGTTTAAACCAAGCTGTTCTTGAGTATGCCGATGAGCGGGCTAGGCAATCTGAAAACAACTTCCGTAACCTGTAATTTTTACAGCGGCGACCATGCGACCGGCACTTCGCCTTCTTCCAGCTCCTTCGGCGCACCCGGTGCCGGCCCGATCGCCTCGATCAGCTGGTCCAGCACCGCCTCGATCCCAGCGCCGCTCGCGCCCGAAATCGCCATCACCTCGGCACCACTGGCTTCCGCCAGTTCCGCCGACAGCGCCGCGATCAGTTCCGGATCGAGCATGTCGATCTTGTTCAGCGCGACGATCACCTTCTTGTCGGTGAGCCCCTCGCCGTAATTCTCCAGCTCGTCGCGCACGATCCGGTACGATTCGGCCACGTCGCGGTCGTTCGCATCGACCAGATGCAGCAGCACTCGGCACCGCTCGATATGCCCGAGGAATCGATCGCCGATCCCCGCACCTTCGGCCGCGCCCTGGATCAGCCCCGGAATATCCGCGACCACGAACTCGCGCTGCTTGTGGCGCACCACGCCCAGCTGCGGCCGCGTGGTCGTGAAGGCGTATTCGCCGACCTTGGCCTGCGCGTTCGTCACCTGGTTGATGAAGGTCGACTTGCCCGCATTCGGCAGGCCGACGAGCCCGGCATCGGCGAGCAGCTTCAGCCGCAGCCAGACCCACGCCTCGCCGAACGGCCAGCCGGTGCCGTGCTGGCGCGGGGTGCGGTTGGTCGAGGTCTTGTAGCTCGCGTTACCGCGCCCGCCGTCGCCGCCACGGAACAGGACTTCGCGCTGGCCGACTTCGGTGAAGTCGATCAGCACCTCTTCCTTGTCCTCCGACAGCACCTGCGTGCCGAGCGGAACGCGGATGACGAGGTCCTTGCCGCCCGCGCCGGTGCGGTTCGAGCCCGAGCCGCCCGAGCCGCGCGGCGCGCGGAAATGCTGCGTGTAGCGGAAGTCGATCAGCGTGTTCAGGCCGGCGATGCATTCGAACACGATGTCGCCGCCCTTGCCGCCATTGCCGCCATCGGGGCCGCCATATTCGATATATTTCTCGCGGCGGAAGCTGACGGCACCGGGGCCGCCCTCACCCGAACGTACGTAGATCTTGGCTTGGTCTAGAAAATGCATCGCCGCCCCATAGCGAAATTGGCGAAAATCTCCACCCTCTGCGATTTCGCCAAAGACCTGGGCGCGTTAGCAGGGTGTCGGCGCGCCCGCGTCCTTGCTGGCGAGCAGCGCATCGAGCGCCAGTTCGCGCGCCTTGCCGACGGGCAGCCCCAGCGCGCGGGCCATCGGCGCCCCCATCAGCGCATCGCCGAGCGCCATCAGCACCAGCGTCAGAGTCTGTTCCTGGATCGGCCGCGTCCCGGGCAGTTCCCCGCCCGCGAGTTCGTCGACCAGATCGTGGATCGCCGCCATGATCGGATCGAGCGCATCGGTGTTGCCCGACAGAATCATCCAACTCGCCAGCGCGCCCGCACCCCCCTTGCCGAACGCGTCGAAGGTCATCTCCACCACCTCGCGCGGGTCCAGTTCGCCCGCGCGCACGCGCAAGACTGCCGCGCCGATCGTGCCGACGATGTCGGCCGCCATCCGGGTGATCAGCGCGGTATGCAGCGCCTCCGCCGACCCGAAATGGTGGAGCAGATTGGCGTGCGTGCGCCCGATCCTGCCTGCGACCGCCTTCAGCGTCACAGCTCTGGGGCCGCTCTCCACGAGCAAGGCCCGCGCGGCCTCGACGGCGGCTTCACGCGATTCGGTGGGGGAGAGTCGCTTGCGCGGTGTTGACGTCACGGACCGGGAAACCTATTTACATCAATGTAAGTAACGAGTGTTCATTCCTGTTTGGAGGTTTCCGTGGCGAAAGCAACCACGCCTGCCGATCTGACGATCACCCCGCGCGACCGCCGCTTCGGCCGCGGCGCCGATATCCGCCGCTGGTGGCTGAACGACGATCCCGTCGCGACCGCGTTCTACAACGCGCTGTCGGTGACGTTTCCGAAGGGCGAGGGCTATTTCGTCGACAGCGTCCGGAAATTTCGCGAGGGCACGCCGCCGAAACTCCACGCCGAGATCAATGCCTTCATCAAGCAGGAGGTGATCCACACCCGCGAGCACGTCGCGTTCAACCGCCACGTCACCGACCAAGGCTATGACGTCGCGCCGCTGATCGCCGACGTCGATGCGGCGCTGGCGCTGACCAAGGGGCGCCCGGAGATTGCGAGCCTCGCCGCCACCACCGCGCTCGAGCATTTCACCGCGATGCTGGCGCACGAGCTGATCGCGAACCCGAATCATCTGCGCGGTGGCGACGAGCAGGCGGCGGCGCTGTGGCTGTGGCATGCGGCGGAGGAGATCGAGCACAAGGGCGTCGCCTACGACACGTGGCTGCACGCAACGCGGGACTGGCCGCGGTTTACGCGCTGGCGGGTGAAGTCGCTGGTGATGCTGATCACGACGTGGCGGTTCTTCACCGGGCGTGCGCGCGGGATGGCGGAGCTGCTGCGACAGGACGGGCTGACCGGGCCGAAGGTGTGGGCGCGGATGGCGTGGTACGCGTTCGGCAATCCGGGGATGGCGCGCAAGATCGCGGGTGTGTGGGCCGCGTATTTCCTGCCGGGCTTCCACCCGTGGAAGCACGACGACCGCGCGCTGATCGGGCTGGCCGAGAGCGAGTATGAGGCGGCGGTGCTGCCGGTTGCGAAGCGGGTGGCAGTGGCGGTGGCCTGATCCGCCGCCGAAAGAATACCTGCCATCCCCTTCTAGTTCTCCCGCGAAGGCGGGAGCCCAGGATACCAAACGGTACCGCCCGTGATTCCTGGACCCCCGCCTTCGCGGGGGAACAGGGCGCGGGGCGGGGGCCGCCACGTAACGAAATGCACCACCCCGGCGAAGGCCGGGGCCCAGTTGGGGGACTTAGCTAACGGAGGATATCGCTCCGTTACTGCGACCTTTCCAACTGGGCCCCGGCCTTCGCCGGGGTGGCGTATTGTTATGCAGTGGATCGACAACTCACGCCGCAAGCGGCATCGGCGCACATCGATCGTCATCCAGATCCAGCTCGAACATCACCGCCGGCGCCTCGCCACCCCGCCCCCGCGACGTCCGCGGCTCGACCCGCCCGGTCGGCCGAAACCCGAGCTTCGCCAGCACGCGCCCCGAGGCCGGGTTGTCGACGAAGTGCGACGCCGTGAGCCGACGTATCCCGAGCGCGTGGCGGGCCATCGCCACCACCGCCTGGCCCGCCTCGGTCGCATAGCCGCAACCCCATGCCTCGGGCGTCAGCCAATAGCCGAGGTTCGCCGAACCATCATGTACATCGCTGACACCGATCCCGCCGACGAGTCGCGGCGTGCCCGCTTCCATCGTCTCGATCAGGAATCGCGGCTCATGCCCGCCGCGCGGCTGGGCCAGAAACGCCTCGGCGTCGCCCAGCGCATAGGGCCACGGAACCCGGCCGAGTTTGGCGACCACGCTCTCATGGCCGATCGCCCGCGCCAATGCAGGGGCATCTTCCGGCCAACCCGGCCGTAACGTCAGTCTCTTGGTGCGCGCGAACACGGCTCTCTCCTATCGCGTCGTTGGCTGCGCGCATGCCACGTCGGGATGACGGGACCGCGACAGCCGCGTGGAGGGAGCAATAAAAAAGGGAGCCGGGGTGACCCGTCTCCCTTGTTCAGGTTCGCTTTCGCGACCCGGGTCACCCTGGTGGGCAACCCGGATGGTTACCCGATGTTATTCGGCTGCGGCTGCCATATCAGCGGCATCGTTCGCTGCCAGCTCGACCGAGCAGAATTTGCGCCCGAGTTTGCCCTGGCTGAACACGACGCGGCCATCGACCAGCGCGAACAGCGTGTGGTCGGTACCGATGCCGACGTTCGTGCCCGGGTAGAACTTCGTCCCGCGCTGACGCACGAGGATGTTGCCGGCGACGCACGCCTGGCCACCGAACTTCTTGACGCCGAGGCGACGACCGGCCGAATCGCGACCGTTGCGCGAAGAGCCGCCTGCTTTCTTATGTGCCATCTGAAGCTACTCCTTATGCCTGAGCGGCCGGGGCGGTGTCGCCCTCGTCCCTCTTGGCGGTCTGGCCACCAACGCTGACGATCTTCAGGATCGTGTGCTGCTGGCGATGGCCGTTCTTGCGACGATAGTTATGACGACGACGCTTCTTGAAGACGATGACCTTGTCCGCCTTCGCCTGCGCGATGATCTCTGCAGCGACGACGAAGCCCTCGACGGACCGCAGCTCCGAGCCTTCGCCCGCCAGCAGAACGTCACCCAGCGTCACCGACGCACCTGCATCGCCCTCGATCTTCTCGATGACGATCTTATCTCCGGCGGCGACGCGATACTGCTTGCCGCCCGTGCGCACGACTGCGAACATGGCCCTTGTCACTTTCCAAATACATGTGCCCCACGAACGCAGGGTCCGCCGGGAGAAGCCGGGCAGCTAAGCGAGGGGGGGCGAGTTGTCAACCGCGAAGGGGTAAGGGAAGGGCGGTTTTGCGTGGGGGCGACCGCAGTCATTCCGTGACTCCTCTCATCACCCCGGACTTGTGCCGGGGGTCACCGTGCCGCGAATCAATCGCCGATGATCAAGCGGAAGGGTGGATGCCGGAACGAGCCCGGCATGACGCCCGGCATGACGGAAGACGCGATTCGCCTCTAGTGCCGGTGAACCTGCCGCAGCGCATACCGGCCGTCCGCATAGTCGCTGAACAGCCCCGAGATCGCCGGATGATCGACTGGCTCGTCGCTGTCGTCCGGCACCAGATTCTGCTGGCTGACATAGGCGACGTAGCTTGACTCCATGTTCTCGGCGAGCAGGTGGTAGAAGGGCTGGTCCTTGCGCGGACGGATGTCCTCCGGAATCGCCGCATACCATTCGTCGCTGTTCGCGAAGACCGGATCGACGTCGAAGATCACCCCGCGGAAATCGAACAGCCGGTGCCGCACGACGTCGCCGATCGAGAAGTTCGCATGCGAGATCGGCGGCGCGACCACCTCGGCAGGGATAAGCGGGCTCGTAATGTCGTGAGCGATACTGTCGTGTCGGGGCATATCGGCCAATTTAGGGCCTGTTTTGCGCCGCACAAGGAAAACGCGCCGGACGGTGCCCGCAAGCTCGAAATCCGCTTGCGTCCCCAGGGGCACTTCATTAGAGGCCGCGCTTCGACCGATCGGAGGGACTGTTCGCAGCGCCTTGGATGACCTGCGGAGAGGTGGCAGAGTGGTCGAATGTACCGCACTCGAAATGCGGCGTACCCGCGAGGGTACCGTGGGTTCGAATCCCACCCTCTCCGCCATTTACTTGCTGACATCGCTGGATAAATCCCCACCGGGCGCCCCGCGCTCGACTGTGGGCCGCGCCTGGCCGGCATATGAGCAGGTCGCGGGGAAGCCCTCGCTGCTCTGGGTGATGCGCACATGCTCTCATGGCCACGCGCGTCGTTCTGGCGAACGTCGGGCGTGAAAGTAACGCGCCAATTCTATTGGGCTCCGGGTCCCGACTTTCATCAGGATGACGGCGCAATAGTGGCATCGAACGCCAAAGCCAGAGATGTCGTAAAGTATAGCTCGAGCCAGAAACTGTGCCGGACAAGCAAACGCCCGGACCGTTGCCGATCCGGGCGCCTGCGTGACGATCGCTCGTCAGCCCCCATTTTTGTGCTTTCGCTCAGCACCTTTGGTGCGGCGTAAAAGCAGTCCCCGAACCACGGCCGTTGCCTGTGTCTCAGCGAGGTTTTTGCTAGTTATGTGAGCGGGCTTTGTCACGGTATTTGCGCGTCCGGCGGCACGATTGGATAAGCCCTGTGGCGATTACGCAACATACCAATCTAGCCATCGGCCGAGATCATGCCCATGACGCCGCGATCCCCGCTCCCTCCACACGCGCGCGCTATCCCGCCCGCCGTCTCGCATGTGTTGCCTCGCGCGGGGACGCGTCCTAGAGCCGGGGCATAGTCTCCCTAACGATCGAACCCGGCCGCCCATGATCCTGTCCCGCTACGAACGGATGATAGCCCGTCGCTATCTGCTGCCGGGCAAGGGCGAGGCGTTCATCTTCCTCGTCGCCTCGATCAGCCTGGTCGCGGTGATGCTCGGCGTCGCCGCGCTCGTCATCGTGATGAGCGTGATGAACGGCTTCCGCGCCGAACTGTTCGACAAGATCGTCGGGCTCAACGGCCATGCCGTCATCCAGCCGATCGGCGGGCGCGGGCTGCCGGACTGGCGCGAGATCGCGAACCAGGCGCGGGCGACGCCGGGCGTCACGAGCGCGCTGCCGCTGATCGAACAACCGCTCGCCGCCACCTATAACGGTCGTGCCGAGGCGGTGCTCGTGCGCGGCATGCGCATCGGCGATATTCGTGGCAATTCGACGATCCGCAGCAAGGTGCTGATGGGCTCGCTCCAGTCGATCACCCCGGGCAGCGGCCGCATCGCGATCGGCTCGCGACTCGCCGAATCGCTCGGCGCGCAGGTCGGCTCGGACATTTCGCTGTTCAGCCCGCAAGGCCAGACGACGCCGTTCGGCACCGTCCCGCGGATCGTCAGCTATACCGTGGCCGCAATCTTCGAGATCGGCGTCTACGATTACGACAAGGCCTATATCTTCATGCCGATCGAGGACGCGCAGACGCTCCTCCTGATGGGCGATGCGGCGGGCATGGTCGAGATCAATACGGTCGATCCGGACAAGGTCGGCGAAATCCTGAAACCGCTCGGCGACAAGATCGGCGGCCGTGCGGTGATCGCCGACTGGCGGACGATGAACGCGCAGCTGTTCGAGGCGCTCGCGGTTGAGCGCGTCGCGATGTTCACCGTGCTGTCGATCATCATCCTGGTCGCGGTCTTCAACATCCTGTCGTCGCTGATCATGCTGGTCCGCGCCAAGACTCGCGATATCGCGATCCTGCGCACGATGGGGGCGACGCGAGGCTCGATGATGCGGATCTTCATCGTCGTCGGCACCACCATCGGCGCGCTCGGGACCGTGGCGGGGCTCGTGCTCGGCTTCATCTTCCTGTTCTACCGGCAGGGCGTCGTGAACTTCGTCCAGCTCGTCACCGGCCAGAATCTGTGGGATCCATCGATCCGCTATCTCACCGAACTCCCGTCGAAGACGGACCCCGTCGAGATCGTCGTGATCGCGCTGATGGCGCTGATCTTCAGCTTCCTCGCGACGCTCTATCCGGCCTGGAAAGCGGCGAGTACCGACCCCGTGCAGGTGCTGCGTTATGAATGAAGGCCTCAAAATCGACCGCCAGATCGAGAAGTTCGACGATTACGTCCTCCAGACCAGCGGGCTGACCAAGAGCTTCACGCAAGGCGGCGCGACCATCGACGTGCTGCGCGGCGTCGACCTCGCGATCGCACCGGGCGAGATCGTCGCGCTGCTCGGGCCGTCTGGCTCGGGCAAGTCGACGCTGTTGCAAGCCGTCGGGCTGCTCGAGGGCGGCTTCCAGGGATCGATCCGAATCGCCGGTACCGAGGCGGCCAAGCTCAACGCGCATGAGCGCACCGTGGTGCGCCGTGACAGCCTCGGCTTCGTCTACCAGTTCCACCACCTGTTGCCGGACTTCAACGCGACCGAGAACGTCGTCCTGCCGCAGCTCGTCCACGGCGCCACGCGCGCCGAGGCGGACGCGCGGGCGGCGGAATTGCTGACCCAGCTCGGTCTCGGCCACCGCTTGACCCACCGCCCGAGCCAGCTCTCCGGCGGCGAGCAACAGCGCGTCGCGGTCGCCCGCGCACTCGCCAACAAGCCGGCTTTGGTGCTGGCCGACGAGCCGACCGGCAACCTTGACGAGCATACCGCCGACATCGTCTTCGCCGAGTTCATCCGCCTGGTCCGCGAACAGGGCACCGCCGCGGTGGTCGCGACGCATAACGAGCGGCTCGCGGCCCGGATGGACCGCGTGCTGCGGCTGCACGAGGGGCGGCTGGCGTGACCTGGGGCGAGACGCCGACGCTCGTCGGGCGTCACGTCACGCTCCGCCCGCTGGTCGCCGACGACATGGACGCGCTCGTCGCGGCGGCGTCGGCGGACAACCTTTGGGACACATTCTACGCCAACGTCGCGATGATGAAGGCGCCCGACCGCTGGCTCGCGGCGGCGTTGCGCGAACAGGGTTTCGGGCGGGCGCGGTTGTTTGCGGTGGTGGCCGGCGGGACCGTTGTTGGAACGACTCGCTTCATGCGGATGAACGCGGCGCACAAGCGGCTCGAGATCGGCGGCACCTTCTACGCCAAGTCCGTGCAGCGCACCGGCGTCAACACCGAAGCCAAACTCATGTTGCTGACCCACGCGTTCGACGCCCTCGGCTGCGAATGCGTCCAGATCCGCACCGATTCGCTCAACAAGAAGTCGCAAGCCGCGATCGAACGGCTCGGCGCCAAGCGAGACGGCGTCCTCCGCGGGCATCAGGTGATGGCCGACGGCCGCTTGCGCGACACGGTGGTCTACAGCATCCTCCGCCACGAATGGCCCGGCGTACGCCAGAACCTGGCGTATCTGCTCGCCCGCAACGAGGACCGCCCATGACCGCGATCACCGACTTCACCGTGAAGACCGCCGACGGCACCGCAGCCTCGCTCGAACCCTATCGCGGCAAGGTGCTGTTGATCGTCAACACCGCTTCGAAATGCGGCTTCACCCCGCAATATGAGGGGTTGGAGGCGTTGCACCGGGACTATGCCGATCGGGGTTTCGAGGTACTGGCGTTTCCCTGCAACCAGTTCGGCGCGCAGGAGCCGGGCGATGCGGCGGAAATCGCGAATTTCTGCACGCTGACCTACGACGTGACGTTCCCGGTGTTTGCGAAGATCGACGTCAACGGGACAGGGGCGGACCCGCTGTTCGAGCGCCTGAAGTCCGACGCACCGGGCGTGCTGGGGTCGAAGGCGATCAAGTGGAACTTCACCAAGTTCCTGGTGGGGCGCGATGGGGCGGTTGTGGATCGCTACGCGCCGACGACCAAGCCGGAGGACATTCGCAAGGATATCGAGAAGCTGCTGTAATCCTGACGCCGTATTAGTCGCGGCCCCTAATACACCACCCCGGCGAAGGCCGGGGCCCAATTGGGGGACGGCGGTGAAGACCGCTGCGCTCCGTTACCGCAACCTCTCCAATTGGGCCCCGGCCTTCGCCGGGGTGGTGCAGCTTTGGGGACGGCGGACGTCAAGCCCAAGCTTGTTCCCCCGCGAAGGCGGGGGCCCAGACTGGACTTCCGCCTTCGCGGGAGAACAACCTCACACCGAAAACGCCGCCGCGCCCTTCTTATGCGCCAAGGCCGAAGCAACCGAAGTCACGCCACCAAACAAAAAGCTGATCCCCAGCACATACCCCGGCAGCGTCAACGCCGACCAAGGCAACGTCGCCAGCACGATCACCGCCAGCACGATGTTCACCACCCCCAGCGCGATCATCAGCCCCTTGCCCCGCCGAAACCGCGCCCCAAGCCCGATCTCCAACGCCCCACGAACCCCAAGCCAAACCGCAATCAGCAACGTCAGCGAGATCGCGCCCGTCGCCGGCTCGAACGCCATGATCAGCCCGATCACCAACGACACGAGGCCAAACCCGATCGCATAGCCGCGCCCCTCATGCCCCTTGCCGGCAAACCCCGACACGATCGACACGATTCCGGCGGCAATGAGAAATGCCCCGATCACCAGCGTCGCAGCATAGGTCGCGGTAAACGGCGACACGAACGCCATGATCCCGAGCACCACAGACAGCACGCCATACGCCAGTATCCACCCCCAGCCGGCGCCTGCACGCGGCGTTCCCGCGGCGGTGGTTTCGGTATCGGCAAAGCGCCCGTTCGCGTCGGTCATGTAGAATACTCCCAGAAGTCTCCGCCGCAACGGCTCGTCGTGTCCGCGGTTCCGATCGGACTCATGCCGGCTGGTCGAATCACGCCACAACGCCTACCTCTGGTCGATGCATTCCGGTTACGTCCCCCTTCGCGTTTTCTCCTGCTACACCATGCTCGACGGCGCCATCGATCCGAAAGCGATCGCCAAGCAGGCGCGCGCGCTGGGCTTTCCCGCCGCCGCGCTGACCGATCGCAACGGGCTATACGCGGCGATGGCCTATTCGGACGCCGCCAAGAAGGACGGCGTGCAGCCGATCATCGGCGTGATGCTCGGCGTCGGTCGCCCCGACATGCCCGACAGTGTCGCGACGCAGTTCGACTGGCTCGCGCTCTACGCGCAGAACATGACCGGCTACGACAACCTCTGTGCGCTCGTCTCGATGGCGCATCTCGACCGCCCGATCGAGATGCCCGCGCACGTCGATTTCGCCGCGCTCGAACGCCACACCGACGGCCTGATCGCGCTGACGGCCGGCGGCGAGGGCGGCCTCGCCCGGCTGTTCGCGGAAGGCCAGCCCGACCGCGCCCGCGCTTACCTGGACCGTCTGCAAGGCCTGTTCGGCGACCGCCTCTACATCGAACTCTCCCGCCGCGGCGACGCGACCGAGATCGCTGCCGAGAACGATCTCATCGACATCGCCTACGAGCGCAATCTCCCGCTGGTCGCGACCAACCCGTGCTGCTTCACCGAGAGCGCATTCGGCGACGCGCACGACGCCATGCTCTGCATCGCGCACTCGACCTATGTCGAGACCGAGGACCGCATCCGCAGCTGCCCCGAGGCCTGGATGAAACCCGCGCCGATGATGCACGAGATGTTCGCCGACATCCCCGAGGCGATCGCCAACACTTTGGTCGTCGCGCAGCGCTGCGCGGTGATGGCGCCGTACCGCAAGCCGATCCTCCCCAGCCTCGCCGGCGATATCGAGGGCGAGGCCAAGCTGCTCCGTGACGACGCCGAGGCCGGGCTCGAGAAGCGGCTCGCGCGCATCGCCGAACTTCACGGAGAGGGCGAGGACGGCTGGCGCGACGTCTACCGCAAGCGGCTCGCGTTCGAGGTCGACGTGATCGTCCAGATGGGCTTCCCCGGCTATTTCCTGATCGTCGCCGACTTCATCAAATGGGCGAAGGATCACGACATTCCGGTCGGCCCGGGCCGTGGTTCGGGCGCTGGCTCGGTCGTCGCCTGGTCGCTGACGATCACCGATCTCGATCCGATCAAGCTCGGCCTGCTGTTCGAGCGCTTCCTCAACCCGGAACGCGTGTCGATGCCCGATTTCGACATCGATTTCTGCGAAACCCGCCGCGGCGAGGTGATCCGCTACGTCCAGGAAAAATACGGCCGCGATCAGGTCGCGCAGATCATCACCTTCGGGAAGCTGAAGGCGCGCGCCGTGCTCAAGGACACCGGCCGCGTGCTGCAAATGAGCTACGGCCAGATCGATCGTCTAGCGAAACTGGTCCCGAACCACCCGACTGACCCCTGGACGCTGGAACGCGCGCTCAACGGCGTTGGCGAACTGGCGAAGGAATACGCCAACGACAACGGCGTCCGGAAACTTTTAGATCTGGCGATGAAGCTGGAGGGCCTGCCACGACACTCCTCGACGCACGCCGCTGGCGTGGTAATCGGCGACCGGCCCTTGGCGCAGCTCGTGCCCCTCTACCGCGACCCACGCTCCGACATGCCCGTCACGCAGTTCGACATGAAATATGTCGAGGGTGCCGGCCTCGTGAAGTTCGATTTCCTCGGGCTGAAGACGCTGTCGGTGCTCCAGAAGGCGGTGCAACTGCTCGCCAAGCGCGGCCTGACCATCGACCTCGACGCGCTCGAATGGGATGACGCGGGCGTCTACGCGCTCTTGCAAAAGGGCGACACGGTCGGCGTATTCCAGCTCGAATCGGAGGGCATGCGCCGCACGCTGTCCGCGGTGCGCCCGTCCAATTTCGGCGACATCATCGCGCTCGTGTCGCTCTATCGACCGGGCCCGATGGACAACATCCCGTCGTTCGGCCGCCGCAAGAACGGCACCGAGGCGATCGACTATCCGCATCCGCTGCTCGAACCGATCCTGTCGGAGACCTACGGGATCTTCGTCTACCAGGAACAGGTCATGCAGGCCGCCCAGGTCCTCGCCGGCTTCTCGCTCGGCGGCGCCGATCTGCTGCGCCGCGCGATGGGCAAGAAGGTGAAGGCCGAGATGGACGCGCAGCGCGCCGGCTTTGTCGAGGGCTGTCTCACCGTCAACGGCATCAAGAAGGCCGAGGCGAACGCGCTGTTCGACTTGATCGACAAGTTCGCCGGCTACGGCTTCAACAAGAGCCACGCCGCCGCCTATGCGCTGCTCGCCTACCAGACCGCGTGGCTGAAGGCGCACCATCCGCACGAATTCTTCGCCGCCTCGATGTGCTACGACCTGCACCAGACCGACAAGCTGGCGATCTTCACCGACGATATGCGCCGGCTGGGAATCTCGGCGCTACCGCCCTGCATCAACGCAAGCCAGGCGGAGTTCGACGTCGAGGTGAAGGAGGACGGTCTCGCGGTCCGCTATGCCCTCGGCGCGCTCAAATCGGTAGGCGAAGGCGCGATGGAGAAGCTCATCGTCGAGCGTGTCCAGAACGGTCCGTTCGCCGGCCTCGACGATCTCGCCAAACGCGTCGATCCGCGCCTGCTGAACAAGCGCCAGCTCGAGACGCTCGCCGCCGCCGGCGCGTTCGACTCGTTCGAGCCCAACCGCGCCGGCATCCACGCCACCGCCGAAACCATTCTCGCGATCGCCGCGCGCACGCACGAACAGAAGACCAGCGGGCAGGGCGGCCTGTTCGGCGACGCGGAACCCGCGGGCGACGCGATCAAGCTCCCCCCCTCGGTCCGCTGGACGCTCAGCCAGCGCATGGACCAGGAAAAGGAGGCGTTCGGCTTCTATTTCTCCGCGCACCCGGTCGATCGCCACCGCCACATCGCCAACAGCCACGGCGCCCGCGCCTACACCGCGCTGTCGGAGCTCAACATCCCCGACGACGGCAGTCGCGCCGGCGCGACGATGGCGGTGCTGGTCGAGGATGCACGATACCGCACGTCGGCGCGCGGGAAGCGCTTCATGATGGCGCAATGCTCGGACGCGAGTGGCCAGTTCATGGCGACCTGTTTCGACGAACAGGTCTCGCGCGACCTCGAAGAGGCGGCCAAGGCCGGAGGCTGCGGCCTGATCACCGTCGAGCTCGACCGCAAGCCCGGCGAGGACACCCCCCGCGTCAGCATCAAGCGCATCCAGCCGTTCGAAGGCCTCGCCAACCTCGCCCGCTTCCAGGTGGTCGTGACGATCTCCGACATGGCCGCGTTCGCCGGCCTGGCCTCGCTGCTCGCCGAACATCGCGGCGCCCGCGGCGAGGTCCGAGTCCGTGCGCAACTCCCAGACGGCGAGGTCTGCATCCTGCTCGGCCGCGACTTCCTGCTCGACGGAGAGCTTGTCGAGCACATCGAGTCGTTGCACGGTGTCGCCAAGGTGGAGATGAAGACCTCGGAAACGAGGCTCGCTCTGGTCGGATAACAGCTTGGGAGAGCGCAAATGTTGGGTGGAATGCAGGATTTCGAGCTTCGTGTTCCCCGCCTGATAGATCACGCGGCACGCGAACACGGCGCTAGGGAACTCGTCAGCTACTGGGCCGACGGTCGCGAGACGCGGACGAACTGGGCCGGCATCTCGCGCGACGCCCGCAAACTCGCCCAGGCGCTCGAAAAACTCGGCGTAGCCCCTGGCGACCGGGTCGCGACGCTGGCGATGAACCACGCGCACCACCTCGTCGCCTGGTACGGCACGATCGGCATGGGCGGCGTCATCCACACGATCAACCCGCGCCTGTTCGACGAGCAGCTCGTCTACATCGCCAACCACGCCGAAGACCGCGTGATGCTCTACGACAAGGCGTTCTCGGCCATAGTCGATCGCCTCCGCGGCCAGTGGACCAGCGTCCGCCACTACATCTGCTTCGACGATCTGAGCGCCGACGGTTTCCAGGCGATGCTCGACGCCGAAGACGGCGATTACGCGTGGGTCGAGGGCCCCGAGCGCGACCCGTGCATGCTCTGCTACACCAGCGGCACCACCGGTAATCCGAAGGGCGTCCTCTACACGCACCGCTCGACGATGATCCACGCCATGGCCGAGGTCGCACCGTGGGTGTTCGATCTTTCGCCCAACGCGGTCGTGCTCCCGGTCGTGCCGATGTTCCACGCCGCCGCCTGGGGCCTGCCGTTCGCCTGCGCGCTGTCGGGCGCGAAGGTCGTCTATTCCGCGGTCAACGATCCCGCCGTGCTGTGCCGGTTGATGAACGACGAGAAGGTCACGCATTCCGCCGGCGTGCCGACCGTCTGGCTGGCGATGTTCGGCCACATGGACGCGACCGGCGACGCGCCCGCGCACCTGAAGCTCGTCACGATCGGCGGCTCGGCGGCGCCGCGCGCGATGATCGACCGGATCATGGGCATGGGGGCCAGCGTCAAGCACCTCTGGGGGATGACCGAAACCTCGCCGATCGGCACCGCGGGCTTCGCGCCGCCGCACTGGGACGACATGACGCACGACGAAAGGCTCGATCTCGTCACCAAACAGGGCAGCGTCCCCTTCGGCATCGAACTCCGCATCATCGACGACGGGGGCGTGGTCCTCCCCCGCGACGGCTCGATCGCCGGCCGGTTGCAGGTGAGGGGCCCGTGGGTCGTCCAACGCTATTTCGGCGCCGACGAGGATGCCGTGGACGCGGAGGGCTGGTTCGACACCGGCGACGTCGCGATGCTCCACGCCGACGGCACGATGCAGATCACCGACCGCTCGAAGGACGTCATCAAGTCCGGCGGCGAATGGATCAGCTCGGTCGACCTGGAGAACGCCGCGGTCGGTTGTCCGGGAGTGGCGGAGGCGGCGGCGATCGGCGTCTACCACCCGAAATGGGACGAGCGCCCGCTGCTGCTGGTCGTCCGCAAACCCGGCAGCGACGTGAGCGAGGCCGCAATCCGCGATCACCTGGCTAAGCACGTCGCCAAATGGTGGCTCCCCGACGCGATCGTCTTCGTCGAAGACCTGCCCCACACCGCCACCGGCAAGCTCCTGAAAACCGCCCTGCGCGAACGCTTCAAGGATTTCGCGCTGGCGGCAGCCTGAGAGAGAAAGGCCACGCGCTGGCCGCCGCCTAACTCCCCCCCTCCCTGAAAGGGAGGGGCCGGGGGTGGGTCGGCTTCCGCATGGCGATCACGGGTGGCGCAAGCAGGCCGACCCACCCCCAACCCCTCCCTTCCAGGGAGGGGAGAAAGCGACGGCGCGATGCCACCCAGCTGGGGCATCCCCACCGACCTGAAAAACGTCTCGCGTCATTCGTGCATCATCCACGTGCCATTCGCGAGTCACCCCACCCGTCCGTCATCCCAGCGAAAGCTGGGATCTCCCCGTTCGAGCCGCACCCTTCACAACGGGAAGATCCCAGCCTTCGCTGGGATGACGAGCGGAGTGAGGGCGATGGCGATGGCGAGGGTAAAGGGCGAACTCTAAGCGCGGCCGCACCAGCCACAACACCGACAGCGCACCCTTCCTTGTTCTCCCGCGAAGGCGGGAGCCCAGACTGGATCCCCGCCTTCGCGGGGAGCCATGCTTACTCTTCCCAACGAGATACGCCCCACACCCCATCATTTCGCACTTGCACAATTCCCACGATCCGGCAGCTTGTGCGCATGACAGCCGCCACCCCGATCATCCGAACCGGCGCGAACGAGGCCAACGCCGTCACGCTGCCCGCCCGGCCGGAAGCGCTCCGCCTCGACCCCGCCGAGACCGCGGTCGTGGTGATCGACATGCAGAACGCCTACGCCTCCCCCGGCGGTTACGTCGACACGGCCGGCTTCGACATCGCGGGCGCGGCCGGCACCATCGCCGAGATCGCCAAGGTCCTCGACACCGCCCGCGCAGCACAGATGCCAGTCGTGTTCCTCCAGAACGGCTGGGACCCCGACTATGTCGAGGCCGGCGGCCCCGGCTCCCCCAACTGGCACAAGTCCAACGCGCTCAAGACCATGCGCGCCCGCCCCGAACTCCACGGCCAGTTCCTCGCCCGCGGCGGCTGGGACTACGAGATCGTCGACGCGTTGAAGCCGCAACCCGGCGATATCCGCGTCCACAAAACCCGTTACAGCGCGTTCTTCAACTCGCAGCTCGACAGCATCCTTCGCTCGCGCGGCATCCGCAATATCGTCTTCGTCGGCATCGCCACCAACGTCTGCGTCGAGAGCACGCTGCGCGACGGCTTCCACCTCGAATATTTCGGCGTGATGCTGGACGACGCGACGCATCATCTTGGCCCGCCCGAGATGCAGGCGGCGACCGTCTACAATGTCGAGAAGTTCTTCGGCTGGGTCAGCACGGTCGGCGATTTCTGCGGAAGCTTCGGGCAGTTGCCGAAGTGACCGGCGCACTACTGTTCCCTCGCGAACGCGGGGGTCCAGGAGCCAAAAACGCCAGCGTCTGCGACCCTGGACCCCCGCCTTCGCGGGGGAACGGTGACGACCTGAAAGGATGACAATGCCGTTCGAAGCCATCAACCCACCCCAGTTCCCGACCCCGATCGCCCCCTATTCCGCCGGCGCCAAGGCCGGCAACACGGTCTACGTCTCGGGCGTGCTCGCGCTGGGCGAGGGCGGCACGGTCCTCCATCCCGGCGACGCCGCAGCCCAAACCCGCATAGTCCTCGACACCATCAAGACCACGCTCGAAGCCGCCGGCGCAACGCTGGCGGACGTCGCCTTCAACCACATCTTCCTGAAGGACCTCGCCGACTACGCCGCCTTCAACAGCGTGTACGCCGAGTATTTCCCCGGTCCCAAGCCCGCGCGCTACTGCATCAAGACCGAGCTCGTGAAGCCCGAGTGCCTCGTCGAGATCGCCAGCATCGCCCACCTCGCCTGATGGCGCTCGCGGGTGGCATCCACTGGGAGGAGCACGGCCGGCCCGACGGCCCCGCGATCCTGTTGTCGAGCGGCCTCGGCGGCTCGGGCCGCTATTGGCAACCGAACCTCGCCGCTCTCGGCGCCGGCCACCGCGTCATCACCTACGACCACCGCGGCACCGGCCGCTCCGACCGCCACGTCCCCGGCGACCTGACCGTCGACGCGATGGCCGCCGACGTCGTCGCGCTTATGGACGCGATCGGCCTCCAAAGCTGCACCTTCATAGGCCACGCACTCGGCGGCCATATCGGCCTCGCGCTCGCCTTGGCAGCACCCGAACGGCTCGACCGCCTCGTCGTCATCAACGGCTGGGCCAAGCTCGACCCGCACACCGCGCGCTGCTTCGACACACGGCTCGCGTTGCTGAGCGACAGCGGCCCCCGCGCGTATCTCCACGCGCAACCGCTGTTCCTCTACCCGCCGCAATGGATTTCCGACCACCACGACCGGCTCCAGGACGAGGAAGAGGACATGCTTGCGCACTTCCCCGGCGCGGAAATGATCCAGCGGCGCGTAGCTGCGGTCCGCCGGTTCAACATCGCCGGCCGGCTCGACGAGATCCGCGTGCCGACGCTGCTGGTCGCCTCCGACGACGACATGCTCGTGCCGCCGTCCGCGTCCGAAAAGCTTGCCGCGGGCATCCCCGGCGCGCAGTTTGCCCGGATGGCGGCGGGCGCCCACGCGTGCAACGTGACGCGCGCGGAGCATTTCAACTTGTGGCTGCTCGACTGGCTCGACGGCGAATAGGAGCGGCATATGCAGGTCGGCGTCTTCGTTCCCATCAACAACAATGGCTGGCTGATCAGCGAAAACGCGCCGCAGTACAAACCGAGCTTCGATCTCAACAAGGCGATCGCGCAGGCGGCGGAGCGGCACGGCCTCGATTTCCTGCTATCGATGATCAAGCTGCGGGGGTTCGGCGGCAAGACCGAATTCTGGGATTACGGGCTGGAGAGCTTCACGCTGATGGCCGGGCTCGCCGCCGTCACCGAGAAGATCAAGATCTACGCGACCTGCGCCACGCTGCTCGTCCCGCCGGCTTACGCCGCGCGCATGTGCAACACGATCGATTCGATCAGCCACGGGCGGTTCGGCCTGAACCTGATCACCGGCTGGCAGCCGCCCGAATACACGCAGATGGGCATGTGGCCCGGCGACGAGCATTTCCGCAACCGCTATAAGATGCTCGACGAATACGCGCACATCCTCCGCGAGTTGTGGGAGGAGGGGACGTCCGATTTCAAGGGCGACTATTATGAGATGACCGACTGCCGCGTCTGGCCCAGGCCGACCGGCGACATGAAGATCATCTGCGCGGGGTCTTCCGACGACGGCCTCGCCTTCTCCGCCAAATGGGCCGACTACGCCTTCTGTCTCGGCAAGGGCGTCAACACCCCCACCGCCTTCGCGTTCAACAACGAACGCCTCGCCGCAGCCACCGCGAAGACCGGCCGCGACGTGCAGATCTTCGTCCTGATCATGATCATCGCCGCCGAAACCGACGAAGAGGCGATGGCGAAATGGCAGCATTACAACGCCGGCGTCGACGTCGACGCGATCGCCTGGTTGATCGATGAGGGCGCCAAGGACACGCACAACACGGACACCAACGTCCGCCAGCTCGCCGCCCCCGAAGGTGCGGTGAACATCAACATGGGCACGTTGGTCGGCTCGTACGAAAGCGTCGCACGCATGCTCGACGAAATGGCGGCGGTGCCCAACACCGGTGGCGTGTTGCTGACCTTCGACGATTTTCTTGAGGGGGTGGAGGCATTCGGTCAACGAATACAACCACTTATGAAGAGCCGCGCAGGCGTAGGCACAACCTGAAGCAACCGCGCGTTGGCCTAACCCTCCCTAACCTTCTTTTCGCATCTCCCTCTCCCATCGGGAGGGGGAAGGGGCCCGCGGCATCTTCGCCGTGGGAAGGGTGAGGGCAAGAGGAAGGGTGAGGACAATAGGAAGGGCGCGCGCAGGGCCACCACCCCGGCGAAGGCCGGGGCCCAATTGGGAAACGAAGATAACGGAGGACGGCGCTCCGTTACGACCACCTTTCCACTTGGGCCCCGGCCTCCGCCGGGGTGGTGCCGCCCGGAGCGCCGTTCCCCCGCGTCGGGGTAGGTCAAACCGCCCGAGGCGTCCGCTTAGCCTTCCGAATCCGCGGCTCGGCGATCATGTCGGCCGCCTTCTTGATCTCCTGCCGCAACTCGTCCCGCTTCTCATGGATCGACGCGATCACCGGCCCCATCGCCACCCCGAGATCGACCAGCACCGCCTCCGCCAGCTGCAGCGAACTCTCCAGCGTCTCCGGCACCGCGTCCGTCACGCCCGCCCGGTACAATTCCGCCGCATGCGCCGTATCCCGCGCACGCGCGACGATCGGCAAGTCCGGCGCCAAAGCTCGCACTCGCCGCGCCAGCCGCACCGTCAGCACCGGATCGTCCATCGTCAGGATCAGCGCCTTGGCGGTATGCAGCTTCAGCCGATCCACCAGTTCCGCCCGCGCCACGTCGCCGAACAGCACCGGATGCCCCTGCGCCCGCGCGGCTTCGACCGAGTCGATATCCGCCTCGACCGCGACGTATTTCTGCCCGTGGACGGCCAGCATGTCCGCCACCATCCGGCCGACCCGGCCGAAGCCGATGACGACCGTCCCAGGCCCGTCGTCGTCGATCTCGACATCGCCCGCATCCGCAACCGAGCGACTCTCCAACTGCCGCGACACGGTGCGGCCGAGCTTCGCCAGCAGCGGCGTGATCGTCAGCCCGATCGCCGTGACCGTCTGCCAGAACGACGCGGTCGACGGCAAGATCAGCTGCGCCTGTGCGGCCGTCGCGAGCACGATCAGCGTCGTCTCGGACGGGCTCCCCATCAGCAGCCCGGTCTCGGCGGCAACACCCCGGCGGGAATTGGCGACGCGGAGGAACAGGAACGTCACCACGGCCTTGGTCGCGACCACGCCAGTCACCGCGAGCAGCAGCGACGGCCAGTTCTGCGCGATCAGCCGCAAATCGAGGCTCATGCCGACCGTGATCAGGAACACGCCGAGCGCGAGCCCCTTGAACGGCGCGGTGATGACCTCGACTTCGCTGTGGTACTCGGTCTCGGCGATCAGCAGCCCCGCCAGCAGCGCGCCGACGATCGGCGACAGCCCGGCAGCAGTGGTCGCGACGCTCGCGACGATCACCACCAGCAGCGATGCGGCGAGGAACAGCTCCGGGCTCTTGGTGCGCGCCGCCTGGCCGAACAATCGGGGCAGGATCAGTCGTCCGCCGATATACATCGCGACGACCGTCAGCCCGCCGCGCAGCGCGACGCCGGCGATGCCTTGCCAGCCGGCATCGCTCGCCGTCGGTGCCAAGGCACCCAGTACGAAGATGATCGGCACGAGCGCCAGATCCTCGAACAGCAACATCGCGAACGCACCGCGACCGACTGCGCCGGTGGTGCCGACGAGCGGCAGGACCAGTGCGGTGGACGATAAGGCGAGCGCGAACCCCAGCCCGATCGCGCCGGCCCATCCCTGGCCGATGAAGTGCAACGCCACGCCGATGATGAGCGCCGAGCCGATCAGTTCGGCGGCGCCGGTGCCGAACACGAGCCGCTTCATCGACCACAAGCGCTTGAACGAGAGTTCGAGGCCGATCGAGAATAGCAGCAGGATTATGCCGAACTCGGCGAACGGCTCGATCGATTCCGGGCTCGATATGGTCAGATAATATAGCCACGGTGCGGCACCGGTCAGGGCGCCCAGACCTGCGGGGCCGACCAGCAGTCCGACCAGGATGAAACCGATGACCGGGCTCACCCGGAACCGCGCGAACGCGGGAATGACCAGGCCCGCCGCGCCGAGAATGACGAGCGCGTCGCTGAAACCGTGATTGTCGAGCCGTAATGCCATGCGTGCGACCTTAGGGGACGCATGACGGATTTGTCAGGAAGAAATACTGCGCGTTCGAGAGGGGAGGCACGGATCGCTCGATTGCGTCTCTATATGGGCACCTCCCCGGCGAAGGCCGGGGCCCAGTTGGGCAATCTCGCTGATCGGCGCCGCGCTTCGTTACCGCGACCTCACCAACTGGGCCCCGGCCTTCGCCGGGGAGGTGCGTAGAGTTGCCAAGCACAAACCCGAAGGGTGCGCGCTCGTACAAGGTAGCCCCGCTCCCGTTCTCGGGAGCGGGGCCATGAGATCAGGCCCAGTTGGCCATCTCGGTCTCGAGGTTCGAGCGGACCTGCTCGAAGAACTGCTCGGTCGTCATCCACGGCTGGTCGGGGCCGATCAGGATCGCGAGATCCTTGGTCATGTGGCCGTCTTCGACCGTCTTCACGCAGACGCGCTCGAGCGTCTCGGCGAACTTCGTGACGTCGGGCGTGTCGTCGAACTTGCCGCGATACTTCAGGCCGCCGGTCCATGCGAAGATCGACGCGATCGGGTTGGTCGAGGTCGCCTTGCCCTGCTCGTGCATGCGGAAGTGGCGCGTGACGGTGCCGTGCGCCGCCTCGGCCTCGACGGTCTTGCCGTCCGGGGTCAGCAGGATCGAGGTCATCAGGCCGAGCGACCCGAAGCCCTGTGCTACCTGGTCCGACTGGACGTCGCCGTCATAGTTCTTGCAGGCCCAGACGAACTCGCCGTTCCACTTGAGCGCCGATGCGACCATGTCGTCGATCAGGCGATGCTCGTAGACGATGCCGGCTTCCTTGAACTTGTCCTTGAACTCGGCCTCGAACACCTCGGCGAATAGGTCCTTGAATCGGCCGTCATAGGCCTTGAGGATCGTGTTCTTGGTCGACAGATACACCGGCCATTTCAGGTTGAGGCCGTAATGCATCGATGCGCGCGCGAAATCGCGGATCGAATCGTCGAGGTTGTACATCGCCATCGCGACGCCCGCCGACGGGAACTGGAACACTTCGCGGTCGATCGTCGCGCCGTCGTCGCCTTCGAACACGAGGCGCAGCTTGCCGGGTCCGGGGACGAGGAAGTCGGTCGCGCGATACTGGTCGCCGAATGCGTGACGGCCGACGACGATCGGATGCGTCCAGCCCGGGATCAGGCGGGGGACGTTCTTGATCACGATCGGCTCGCGGAAGATGGTGCCGCCGAGAATGTTGCGGATCGTGCCGTTCGGCGACTTCCACATCTTCTTCAGGCCGAATTCGGTCACGCGCTGCTCGTCGGGCGTGATCGTCGCGCACTTCACCGCGACGCCATGCTTCTGCGTGGCGAGCGCGCTGTCGATCGTGACCTGATCGTCGGTCGCGTCGCGATGCTCGACGCCGAGATCGTAATAATCGAGTTCGATATCGAGATACGGCTTGATCAGGCGCTCACGGATCCATTCCCAGATAATCCGCGTCATCTCGTCGCCGTCGATCTCCACGATCGGATTCTTAACCTTGATCTTCGCCATATCCGGGTCCTTCGGGGGAGGGGTTTGGGGAGCGTCTAGGGGAGCGCGGCGCGGCGATCAACCACCGGGCAACGGCTCGGCCAGCATTGCGCAACCGTTGGTGCTGTAAGGAAAAGCCGGTTCATCGTTGTATCGCGCGTCAGGCACGGATAGACCCGCGGGTTATGGCATCGCTCGACAAGCCGCCCGTCACGACCTCCACGGTCAAATGGCGATTTCCCGCAGTCCATCCGGAAGGCCACAAATACGTCGCGATCGCGACCGGCATCACGCTGTTGCTGACGGTCGTCAGCCACGTGCTGTTCTGGCCGATGGTCGGCGTCGTGATCTGGGTCGCGACGTTCTTCCGCGATCCGATCCGCACGACACCGCAGGGCGAAGGGCTGATCGTCGCCCCCGCCGACGGGCTGATCACGATGATCCAGCGCGTCCCCATCCCGCGCGAGCTCGCCGGCGAGAACGGCCTCGGCGACGCGCCGCTGGTGCGCGTGTCGATCTTCATGTCGGTGTTCGACGTGCATATTAATCGTACGCCTGTCGCGGGGACGGTTCGACAGGTGGTCTACATTTCGGGCAAGTTTCTCAACGCCGACCTCGACAAGGCCAGCGACGAGAACGAGCGCCAGCATTTCGTGGTCGAGGATCGTCATGGCATGCGCATCGGCTTCACCCAGATCGCAGGCCTCGTCGCGCGTCGTATCCTCGGCTTCGTCAAGGCCGGCGACATGGTCGCAGCAGGGCAGCGCATCGGCCTGATCCGGTTCGGCAGCCGCGTCGACGTGTACCTGCCCGATCATGTCGTACCGCAGGTCTGCCGCGGCCAGCGCAGCATTGCAGGCGAGACCGTGCTCGGTCGCATCGGTGGTGTTCCGGTCGGTGGTGTCGCGCAATGATCGGTCGCGACGAGATCGATGACGGTTCGACGGACATGCGTGGTCGCGGAAAGTTCGGCCGCACCCGCCGGGCGTCGCGCGGACTTCCGTTACGCGCCGTCGCGCCCAATGCCGTAACCGCACTGGCGCTGTGCTCAGGCCTGAGCGGCGTGCGATTCGCGATCGGCGGCGAGTGGCAAAGCGCCGTCGCGATGATCATGGTTGCCGGCGTGCTCGACGGTCTCGACGGGCGGATCGCCCGGATGCTCCACGGCGAGAGCCGGTTCGGTGCCGAACTCGATTCGTTGTCCGATGCGATCTCGTTCGGCGTCGCGCCTGCGTTGATCGTCTATCTCTGGTCGCTGGCCGCGCTGCCCCGCGTCGGCTGGATATGCTCGCTGATCTTCGCGGTATTCTGTGCGCTGCGTCTCGCACGCTTCAACGCCAAGATCGATGAGAGCCATCAGCCGCACAAATCGGCTGGTTTCCTGACCGGCGTCCCGGCCCCAGCGGGTGCTGGTCTGGCGCTGATGCCGATGTTCTTCTGGTTCTGGACCGACGAACCGAAATTCGCGTCGCCCTATTTCGTGGCGCCGTGGGTCGCGTTCGTCGCGCTCCTGATGGTGTCCAGCATAGCTACCTATTCGTGGAGCTCGGTAAAGCTCCGCAGCAACATCCGGTTCGAGGCCATCGCACTCGTCGTGTTGCTCGGCGCCGCGATGGTGAGCGCGCCTTGGCACACGCTCAGCATAATCTGCGTGCTGTACCTGATTTCGATGCCGTTCAGCATCGCGAGCTACGCCAAGATCAGGCGGCAGCGTTCCAGCGCCGGGCGGGCGCCGGAGTCGTCACCGACGCCCAGCGCCTGACCGCAATCCGGCGCTCGGCCACGGCCAGCGTCCGGAGCGGTTGGAATGCGGGTTCGACGTTACCCATGGCAAGCCGTACGATGCGATCCCATTGCGGCGCGATCGACGACACGATCATCATGCCCGCGACGGCGAATGCACCAGCAAAAACCATGAAGCTCAGAACCAACATCACGTCCGCCTTCCTATGAGTTGCGAACAAATTATTAATGTCCGCAAACACTTGGTCAGAAACATCGTTCCGTTCGTCGCATTTCGAAACCGGCCATACCGGTTCCCATCAGCGCCGAGTCGAACATCTGTTCCCCTCTGAGCCCTTTATGTTCTCATTGCGTTCCATGAGTCAAGCGGGCCTTATGCAATTGCTTTCCAGGCAAGGCCACGCTAAGGGCCGCGCCTCTAACCCCGCATGGGAGGCATCATAGCCCGGTGCGTCACGGTTATTCGGCCACGACGTCATCCGCTTCCCAGAGGCACAACCGGAAGGATATATCCCTATGGCGGCTCCAGTCGTCTCCATGCAGCAGCTCATCGAAACGGGCGCGCATTTCGGCCACCAGACGCATCGGTGGAATCCCAAGATGAAGCCCTACATCTTCGGTGATCGTAACGGCGTCCACATCCTCGACCTTTCGCAGACCGTGCCGCTGTTCGCGCGCGCGCTCGAATTCGTCTCGTCGGCTGTCGCCGGTGGCGGCAAGGTCCTGTTCGTCGGCACCAAGCGCCAGGCGCAGGAGCCCGTCGCAGATGCAGCGCGTCGTTCGGGCCAGCACTTCGTCAACCATCGCTGGTTGGGCGGCATGCTTACCAACTGGAAGACCATCTCGGGTTCGATCAAGCGTCTCAAGACGCTCGAGGAAATGCTGTCGGGCGACACCGTCGGCTTGACCAAGAAGGAAGTCCTTCAGCTCACCCGCGAGAAGGACAAGCTCGAGCTTTCGCTCGGCGGCATCCGCGACATGGGCGGCATTCCCGACGTGATGTTCGTGATCGACGCGAACAAGGAAGAGCTGGCGATCAAGGAAGCCAACACGCTGGGTATTCCCGTCGTCGCGATCCTCGATTCGAACGTGTCGCCGGACGGCATCGCCTTCCCGGTTCCCGCGAACGACGACGCAGCCCGCGCCATCCGCCTGTACTGCGAGGCGATCGCGATCGCCGCGACGCGCGGTGGCCAGGAGCAGCAGCGCCGCACCGGTGCCGATATCGGCGCGATGGTCGAGCCGCCGAAGGAAGAAGCTGTCGCCGAGCCGGTCGTCGAAGCTACGGCCGACACGGCGCAGGTCGCGGCGAATGCCGATACCGCTGCAGAATTCGCAGCCGAGGGTGAGCGCCAGATCGACGCATAAGCGTCGTCGCCGAACCGTCATGCGGGCGGGGTAGGGCGAAAGCTCTGCCTCGCCCGCAACCATATTCAGACCCAAAGAGGATTAAAGACATGGCCGATATCACGGCAGCAATGGTCAAGGATCTGCGCGAAAAGAGCGGCGCGGGCATGATGGATTGCAAGAAGGCGCTGAGCGAGAACGCCGGCGACATGGAGCAGGCAATGGATTGGCTGCGCACCAAGGGCCTCGCAGCCGCCGCCAAGAAGTCCAGCCGCACCGCGGCCGAGGGCTTGGTCGGCGTCGCCGTGTCGGGCACCAAGGGTGCCGCGGTCGAGGTGAACTCCGAGACCGATTTCGTCGCCAAGAACGACCAGTTCCAGTCGTTCGTCCGTGACGTGACGCAGATCGCTCTGGCGACCGGTGGCGACATCGAGGCGCTGAAGTCGCAGGCGATGCCATCGGGCAAGACCGTCGAGGAAGTCCTGACGAACAACGTCGCGACGATCGGCGAGAACCAGTCGCTGCGCCGCTCGCGCACGCTGGAAGTCAGCAAGGGTGCGGTCGTGCCCTACATCCACAACCAGGCGGCACCCGGCCTCGGCAAGATCGGCGTTCTCGTCGCGCTTGAGTCGGAGGCTTCGGACGAGGCTCTTCAGGCGCTCGGTAAGCAGCTCGCGATGCACATCGCAGCGGCGTTCCCGAAGGCGCTGAACGAAGCCGACCTCGACGAGTCCGAGATCGAGCGTGAGCGCGCGATCGCGACCGAAAAGGCCGCCGAGTCGGGCAAGCCTGCCGACATCATCGCCAAGATGGTCGAGGGTGGTATCGCCAAGTACCGCAAGGAGCATGCGCTGGTCAGCCAGCTGTTCGTGATGGACGGCAAGACCAAGATCTCCGACGTTGTCGCCAAGGCCGGCAAGGATGCGGGCGCCGAGATCAAGCTGGTGGACTATGTCCGCTTCCAGCTGGGTGAGGGCATCGAGAAGGAGCAGTCCGACTTCGCAGCCGAGGTTGCTGCTGCTTCGGGCGTGCCCCAGGCGTAAGCCGACTTTGCCCTCGCCCCTCGGGGAGAGGGCATTGGAGATTGAGCGCTCGCCAAACACCCTCCGTCATGCCGGGTTTGTTCCGGCATCCACGGTCCCGCAAACCGCCGGTCGGTGAGTTTGCGGAACGGTGGACCCCGGAACAAGTCCGGGGTGACGGAATGGGTTTGGCGGGCGTTTTGTTGTCCGGCTCCTTGGATCGAGAGTGGCGAGGTCTCGAACCTCACGCCGCCTCATCCGGCCCTACCGGGCCACCTTCTCCCCGAGGGGAGAAGGATCGCGGGGCAGCCTTGGTGCTGCTCCGTCAGCCCCGCGCAGGCGGGGATCCATAAACTCCGGCGCCGGTGATCTATCGAGACGCTGGCCAGTATGGGTTCCCGCCTCCGCGGGAATGACGGTAATTCTCTGGTGCGCGCTCATCTGCGAACGACGATTTTCCGTCCTATCGCCATCCAGTTTCGATGAACGCGTCGCGCGGCGCTTCACATCCCGGGCCTCGCCGCCTAAGGTCCGCGCCGCCCCGCCAATCAATATTCGAGATTTATGACGCCTCCGCGCTACAACCGTATCCTGCTGAAACTGTCGGGCGAAGTCCTGATGGGGCCGTCCGGCCTGTCGATCGATCCGACCGTCACCGCGCGTGTCGCGCAGGAGATCGCCGACATCAAAGCCAAGGGCTATGAGATCTGCATCGTCGTCGGTGGTGGCAACATCTTCCGCGGCATGGCGGGCGCGGCGCGCGGCATGGACCGCGCGACCGGCGATTACATGGGCATGCTCGCGACCGTGATGAACGCGCTCGCCGTGCAGAACGCGCTCGAGCAGATCGGCGTCGACACGCGCGTCCAGTCGGCGATCCCGATGGCGTCGGTCTGCGAACCGTTCATCCGCCGTCGCGCCGAGCGTCACCTGGAAAAGGGCCGCGTCGTGATCTTCGCGGCCGGTGTCGGCAGCCCGTATTTCACCACCGATTCGGGCGCCGCGCTGCGTGCTGCCGAGATGAAGTGCGATGCGCTGTTCAAGGGCACCTCGGTCGACGGCGTGTACAATGCCGATCCGAAGACGCACCCCGACGCGGTGCGCTACGCAACGGTGTCGTACAGCCGCGTGCTGTCCGACGACCTAAAGGTCATGGACGCGAGCGCGATCGCGCTGTGCCGCGACAACAATATCCCGATCGTCGTCTTCAACATCCGCGAACCTGGCAATCTCGCCGCGGTCCTCGCGGGTGATGGCGTGTCGACGATCGTCCAGAACGAGCAGGAGCTTTAAGATGGCCGCATATGACAAGACCGACCTCGAGCGCCGCATGGCGGGTGCCGTCGAAGCGCTGAAGAGCGATCTCGCCGGCCTGCGCACCGGTCGCGCGTCGACCGCGTTGCTCGATCCGGTGATGGTGACGGTGTACGGCTCATCGATGCCGCTGAACCAGGTCGCGACCGTGTCGGCGCCCGAGCCCCGGATGCTGTCGGTACAGGTCTGGGACAAGTCGAACGTCGGCCCGACCGACAAGGCGATCCGCTCGGCCGGTCTCGGCCTCAACCCGATCGTCGACGGCCAGACGCTGCGCCTGCCGATCCCGGATTTGACCGAGGAGCGCCGCAAGGAACTCGCCAAGCTTGCCGGCCAGTATGCCGAGAAGGCGCGCATCGCGGTGCGTAACGTGCGTCGCGACGGGATGGATTCGCTCAAGACCGACGAGAAGAAGGGCGTGTTCAGCGAGGACGAGCGCAAGCGTCACGAGACCGAAGTGCAGAAGCTGACCGACGGCATCGTCGCCGAGCTCGACGCGACCGCGACCGCCAAGGAAAAGGAAATCCTGGGCAAGTGAGGGCGTTCGGCGCCGCTTCAACCGGGGCCTCGGCCGGGGCTTCGGCTGGAGCTCCTTCGACTGCGCCGCTGGCTGCCGTCCCTTCGGGCGGAGCAGTCCCGCGCCATGTCGCGATCATCATGGACGGCAATGGCCGCTGGGCGAAGAAGCGGTTCCTGCCGCGCTTCGCCGGGCACAAGGCTGGCGTCGAAGCCGTGCGGAAAGTGACGCGGGCGGCGCGGGCGATGGGGATCGAGGCGCTGACGCTCTACGCGTTCTCGTCGGAAAACTGGCGGCGTCCGGCCGAGGAGGTCAGCGACCTGATGGGGTTGCTGCGGCATTTCATCCGCAGCGACCTCGACGAACTCGCCCGGGAGAACGTCCGGCTGCGGGTGATCGGCGACTATCACAGCTTTTCGCCCGATCTGGTGGCGATGGTCGACGACGCGATCGCGCGGACCGCGAACAACACCGGCCCGATCCTGGCGATCGCGCTGAACTATGGCGCGCATGCCGAACTGGTGACCGCCGCAAGGCGCCTCGCCGAACGCGCCCGTGACGGTACGCTCGATCCTGCCAGCATCGACGTCGGCACGATCGAGGCCGAACTCGACACGCACGACCTGCCGCCGCTCGACCTGATGATCCGCACCTCCGGCGAGCAACGCCTGTCGAACTTCCTGCTGTGGCAGGCGGCCTATGCGGAACTGTTGTTCGTCGACACGCTCTGGCCCGATTTCGACGCCGCCGCGCTCGCCGAGGCGGTTGCCGCGTTCGGTCAACGCCAGCGCCGCTACGGTGGCCTGTGAATCTTACCGACCCTGAAAAGGCACCCGACCAGGCGCTCCGCACACCGTCCAATCTCAAGCTTCGGATGATCGCCAGCGTCGGCATGATCGTCGTCGCGAGCATTGCGCTGACGCTCGGCGGGATCGCGTTCTGGTTGCTGGGCATCCTCGCGGCGCTGTTCATGATGGCGGAATGGTCGATGCTCCAGGGCGTCGATGCCAAGACCAAGCGGATGACGCAGTTCGCGCTGTCGGTCCCGCTCGCGCTGATGGCGCCGGCGTCGCTGATCCTCGTCATCCATGATTTCTTCACGCTGGGGCTGCTCGCGGGGGCGGCGTTCTTCGTCGTCATCACGACGCGCAAACCCAAGCTGGCGCTCGGCATCGTCTATTGCGGTCTCCCCGTGCTCGCGCTGATGATTATCCGGCGGCAGGACGAGGGCATTCTCTACACGCTGTGGGCGCTGTCGCTGGTATGGGCGTGCGATATCGGCGCGTTCTTTACCGGGCGGACGCTGGGCGGGCCCAAGCTCGCACCGGTGATCAGCCCGAACAAGACTTGGTCGGGGCTGATCGGCGGCGTCGTGCTGGCGAGCGCGGTCGCGGCGGTGCTGCACACGCAATACGGCCTGCCGATGCGGATGACGCTGGCGACGCCGGTGCTCGCCGTGCTCGCGCAGATGGGCGATCTTTACGAGAGTTGGTTGAAGAGAGTGGCGGGCGTGAAGGACAGTGGCAACATTCTGCCGGGGCATGGCGGCGTGATGGATCGCCTCGACGGACTGGTCCCGGTCGCGCCGGTCGCCGCGTTCCTCGTCCTGCTGCCGCATTTCTACGCATGAAGAGCGTCACGATTTTGGGGGCGACCGGCTCGGTCGGCACCTCGACGCTCGACCTGATCGAGCGTGAGCCCGACCGCTTCCGCGTCGTCGCGCTGACCGCGAACTGCGACGTGGCCAAGCTCGCCGCGGCCGCGATCCGGACCAACGCGGAGTTTGCCGTTGTTGCGGACGAGGGGTGCCTGCCCGAACTCCGTGAAGCGCTGGCCGGCACGGGCATCCGCGCGGGCGGTGGCTCCGAGGCTATCGCCGAGGCGGCGTCATCGGGTGCGGACTGGACGATGGGCGCGATCGTCGGCTGTGCAGGCCTGAAGCCGGTGATGGCGGCGATCGAGCAGGGCGGGACCGTCGTGATCGCCAACAAGGAGCCGCTGGTGTCCGCCGGCGACGTCATCCTCGCTGCGGCCAGGCGGACCGGCGCGACGCTGTTGCCCGCCGATTCCGAGCATAACGCGATCTTCCAGTGCTTCGACGCGAGCCGCCCCGAAGGTGTTCGTCGGATCATCCTGACGTGCAGCGGCGGGCCGTTCCGCGACTGGACGACCGATCAGATGCGCGGCGTTACGCTCGAACAGGCGGTCAAGCATCCCAACTGGTCGATGGGCGCGAAGATCTCGGTCGATTCGGCGACCTGCATGAACAAGGGCCTCGAACTGATCGAGGCCGCACGGCTGTTCCCGATTCCGCACGACCGGATCGAGATCGTCATCCATCCGCAATCGGTGGTCCACAGCCTCGTCGATTATGTCGATGGATCGGTATTGGCGCAACTTGGTCCGCCCGACATGCGGACGCCGATCGCGCACACGCTCGCCTGGCCGGACCGGATGGCGACGCCGATGGCCCCGCTCGACCTCGTCGCGATCGGCCGACTCGAGTTCGAGGCGCCCGATCCGGTGCGCTTCCCGGCGCTGCGACTCGCGCGCGAGGCATTGGACGCAGGCGGGGCGCGGCCGGCGATTCTCAATGCCGCCAACGAGGTCGCGGTCGAGGCCTTCCTCAAGCGCCGCATTTGTTTCCTCGAAATTGCCGCAATCGTCGAACATACGTTATCCTGTTACGACCCGGCCGCGCCGGACAGCGTCGATGCCGTATTGGCGATCGACGCCGAGGCGCGGGTATTAGCGGGTGGACGTGTGAAGGATTGCGCGGTTTGATCGAAACACCCGGTATCCTGCTGACGATATTGTCGTTCGTCTTGGTGATCGGACCGCTCGTGTTCGTGCACGAGATGGGCCATTACCTCGCCGGACGCTATTTCGGGATCAAGGCGGATGCTTTCGCGGTCGGCTTCGGTCGCGAGATCGCAGGCTTTACCGACAAGCGCGGGACCCGCTGGAAGTTCGGCTGGCTCCCGCTAGGTGGCTATGTGAAGTTCGCCGGCGACATGAACCCGGCCAGCCAGCCCTCGGCCGAATGGCTGTCGCTGCCCGCCGAGGAACGCCAGCGCACCTTCCAGTCGAAGCCGGTCTGGCAACGCGCGATCGTCGTCGCCGCCGGCCCAATCGTCAATTTCGTCGTCGCGATCCTGATCCTCGCCGGCTTCGCGTTCGCGTATGGCGACATCCGCATGCCACCGGTCGTCGGCGGCACAATGCCCGGCAGTCCGGCCGCGGCTGCTGGACTGCAGGTGGGCGACCGGATCACTGCGATCGGCGGACGGTCAGTCGAGACGTTCGACGATCTCGCCCGCTTCGCCCGCATCCGCGCCGGCGAGAGCACGCGCATCGACGCGGTGCGGGGCGGCCAGACGGTATCGCGCGATCTCGTGATCGGCACCGAATTGCAGCGCGACCGCTTCGGCAACGAATACCGGATCGGCCGCCTGGGCATCGCCGGCTCGAAGCCGGTGATCGTTCCCGTCAGCCTGATCGAGGCACCGGTCGTCGCGGTGAAGCGCACCGGCCAGATCGTGTCGATGATGGTCGAGACGCTGGGGCAGGTCATCACCGGGCGCCGTTCCGTGAAGGAACTCGGCGGACCGCTCAGCATCGCCAAGGTGTCGGGCGAGCAGATGTCGCTCGGGCTCGACGCCTATGTGTTCCTGATCGCCCTGGTCTCGATCAATCTGGGGTTCATCAACCTGCTGCCAGTGCCGATGCTGGATGGCGGTCACCTGTTCTTCTATGCGATCGAAGCGGTGCGCAGGCGCCCGGTCGAGCCGCAGGTGCAGGAATGGGCGTTTCGCGGCGGCCTTGCGGCGATCCTCGCGCTGATGCTGCTAGTGACCTTCAACGATCTCGGCAATTTCGGGCTGTGGAAGAATCTGGCCGGCTTGATCGGCTGACCACGATAGGGCAGGGCGGGCGCGCCTTGTATGTGCACGTTTTTAAGGTGGGTTTGGTGACAGCGATCAACGGTTACGATTTCGCGCGCAAGGGCGCCCTGCTGCTAGCAGGAACGATCCTGTCGGGCGTTCCCGCGCTGGCACAGACTGTGCCGGCTGGATCTGCGACTCCGGCGGCGACTCCTGCGCCAAGCCCTTCGTCAGGCCGGCAGACGCCGACGACGGCTGCTCCGGTAGTGGGTGTAACGCCCGTCGCCGCGCCGGTATCCGTGCGGACGATAAAGACTTTGCGCGTCGAGGGATCGCAGCGCATCGAGGCCGAGACGGTGCTGTCCTACACCAAGCTGCGCGTCGGCATCCCGTACACCGCGGAGACGCTCGACCAGGCGCTCAAGGACCTGCAGGCGAGCGACCTGTTCGCGGATTACTCGATCGCCGGCGTCGAGGACGGCAACATCGTGCTTCGCGTGCGCGAGAACCCGATCATCAACCGGGTGATCATCGAGGGCAACAAGGCGCTCAAGACCGACAAGATCACCAAAGAGATCAAGCTCGCACCGCGCCAGATCTTCACGCGCACCGCGGTCCGCCAGGACATCGGCCGGATCATCGAGCTGTATCGCCGCCAGGGCCGCTTCGGCGCCGTCATCGATCCGAAGATGGTCAATCTCGACCAGAATCGCGTCGATGTCGTGTTCGTCGTCAGCGAGGGGCCGAAATCGAAGGTTCGCCAGATCAACATCCTCGGCAACGAGGTGTTCTCCGACGACCAGATCCGCGGTCAGATGGCGACCAAGCAGGCCCGCCTGTTCCGCCTCCTCTCGTCGGCGACCAGCTACGATCAGGATCGCCTGTCCTATGATCAGCAGAAGCTCCGCCAGTTCTACCTGACGCAGGGCTATGCCGATTTCCGCGTGACCTCGGCGGTCGCCGAGCTGACGCCGGACAAGAAGGACTTCATCATCACGTACGTGGTGGAGGAGGGCAAGCGCTACAAGTTCGGCGACGTCACCGTCGACAGCCAGATCCGCGACTTCGACAACACCAAGCTCGCCGCCAGCCTGCCGCTCAAGAAGGGCGACTGGTACAACGCGAAGCTGGTCGAGGATTCGGTCGACAATCTCAGCCAGACCGCGGGCTTGTTCGGCTATGCGTTCACCGAAGTGAACCCGGAGTTCGCCAAGGATTCCGACACGCTGACGATGGGGATTAATTTCAACATCGCCGAAGCCAAGCGGACCTATGTCGAGCGGATCGAGATCAACGGCAACACGCAGACGCAGGACAAGGTCGTCCGCCGCGAGATCCGTCTGGCCGAGGGCGACGCGTTCAACAGCTTCCAGGTCAAGCGCTCGCAGGATCGCATCAACTCGCTGGGCTATTTCCAGGACAAGATGGAGATCAAGCAGCTGCCGGGTTCGGCGCCCGACCGCGTGATCCTGGAGACCAACCTCGAAGAGAAGTCGACCGGCGAGCTTCAGCTGTCGGCGGGCTATTCGAGCCTCGAGCGCTTCATCGTCCAGGCGAACATCACGCAGCGCAACTTCCGCGGCAAGGGCCAGGAACTGCGCGCCGGCGTTAATTACTCGAGCTATTCGAAGTCGATCGAGCTGGGCTTCACCGAGCCCTATCTGTTCGACAAGAACATCGCGCTTGGTGGCGACATTTTCCGCCGCGACTATAATTCGTTCAATTTTGTCGGCAATGATCGGCAAACCAACTATTCGCAGGTCTCCACCGGTTTCCAGCTTCGTACCGGCGTGCCGCTGACCGAATTCTGGTCGCTGTCGGCGCGCTATGGCCTGTCCTATGACGAGGTTGGTCTCGACAACCAGTTCCTGAACGCCGATGGCTCGTGCAACGTGCTCGTGGCAGGACGCTATCTGTGCGACGCGATCGGCAATCGCTGGACGTCCTCGGTCGGCTATTCGCTCAGCCGCGACAATCTCAACAGTCGCTTGCGCCCGACGGCCGGTTCGCGCTTCTCGTTTAGCCAGGACTTTGCCGGCCTCGGCGGCGACGTGAAGTACATCCGGACTCGTTTCGAAGGGTCCAAGTACCAGAACCTCGGCAGCGGGTTCATCGGCTCGATCATCGCCGAAGGCGGCTATATCCATCCGCTCGAGAAGGCGCGCAGGGCAGGCTCGGACGCGGTCCGGATTACCGATCGCTTCTATCTGGGTGAACCGCAGTTCCGCGGCTTCGACATCCGCGGCGTCGGGCCGCGCATTCTGCGCGCAGCCTATAGCAATGGAACACCGACCCAGGTTCTCGCGACCGACCGCAATTCGATCCAGGACGATGCGCTGGGTGGGCGTGCCTATTACCTGGCGCGTGCGGAAATCGAGATTCCGTTGGGCTCCGGCGCCCGCGAGCTCGGCTTGCGGCCGTCGATCTACGCGCAGGTCGGCAGCCTGTTCGGTATCACCAGGCCGCTGCCCTCGGCGACTTTCCCGACCTTGATCGATCCGACCACGGGCAAGGAATATGTCGGATCGACCTTCACGCCATCGGTCAATTCCGCGGGTGCAGCGCTCTATACATACACGACGACCGACACGACCGGTGCGCCGGTCACGGCCAACACGACCTGCGCGGCCGGTTCTCCGGATGCGGCGGGCGCGTGTATCGGAACAGCCGCCAACCCGCGTGCCTTGACCGAACAGACGCCTTTCGTCGAAAGCTTCCTCGGCAACTCGGCCAAGCCGCGTCTGTCGGTGGGTATCGGCGTCAATTGGAACTCGCCATTCGGCCCGCTCCGCATCGATCTCGCCAAAGCCTTGCTCACCCAGAAGGGTGACGACCCCAAGCTCATTACTTTCAACGTAGGGACACAGTTCTGATGACGACGTTCAAGACGCTTCTCCTCGCCGCAGCGCTCGTCGCGCCGGCTGCCATGACCGCGACCGCTGCGGACGCACAGGTTTCGGGCATCGCCGTCGCCGACGCGCAGGGCGCGATCGCCAACTCGAAGGCCTGGAACGCTGCACGCGCCCAGATCGAGACCACCTACAAGGCCCAGCTCGACCAGGCCGAGACCCGACGCCAGGCCGTAGCGCGTGAGCTTCAGCCGCTGGTCACCGCGTTCCAGACCGCCCAGCGTGCACCCGGCGCGACCGAAGCCACGTTGCGTCCGCAGGCTCAGGCGATCCAGGCGCGTGAGAACGCCGCCAACCAGGAACTCGCCCGCCTGACTCAGCCCGCCCAGCGCGCGCAGCAATATGCGATCGAGCAGATCCAGGCGAAGCTCAGCGACGCCGTGACCGCTGCCGTTCGCGCGAAGAACGTCAGCCTGTTGCTGCGTCCGGAGGCTGCGCTGTTCGCACAGCCGACCGCCGACATCACCGCCGCGATCACCACCGAGCTCGATCGCCTCGTGCCGTCGGTCAGCACCGCCGTGCCGGCGAACTGGCAGCCGAACCAGGGTGGCCAGCAGCAGCAGGGCGCCGCACCGGCTGCAGCCGCGCGCGCGCCTGCTGCGACGCGCACCCCGCAGGGTCGCTAAGCCACATTGATGACCGAGACCGTGAACGATACTGCTAAAAAAGGCATGGGCCCGCTCGATATCGGGCGCGTCATGGCCGCGTTGCCGCATCGCTACCCGATGCTGCTGGTCGATCGTGTCGAGGATCTGATCCTCGACACCTCGATCACCGCGATCAAGGCGGTGTCGATGAACGAGCAATTCTTCCAGGGGCATTTCCCTGGGCGCCCGATCATGCCGGGCGTGCTGATCGTCGAGGCGATGGCACAGGCCGCGGGGATTCTCGCGGTCGAGTCGCTGGGTCTCGCGGGCTCGGGCAAGCTCGTCTATTTCATGGCGATCGACGGGGCGAAGTTCCGCAAGCCGGTCGAGCCGGGCGTGTTGCTGAAGCTAGAGGTCACGTTCGTCCAGAAGCGGAGCTCGGTCTGCAAGTTCGCCGGCCGCGCTCTGGTCGACGGGCAGTTGGTGGCCGAGGCGAACTTCACGGCGATGATCGCAGACCCGCCGAAAGCCTGACGCGAGCCTCTGAGCACGCATTCTTGTAAAATCGGGCGCGTCCGTGTACGGGCGCGCCTTCCTTTTCAGGCTGGTCGGAACCAGCCACCTACCGGAGAAGTCTCATGAAGCCCGATACGCACCCCGATTATCACATGATCACCGTCCAGATGACGGATGGCAGCAAGTACCAGACCCGCACCACCTGGGGTAAGGAAGGCGATGTGATGACGCTCGAGATCGATCCGCTCGCGCATCCGGCATGGACCGGCGGCCGCGGCACGATGCTTGACACCGGCGGCCAGGTCGCGCGCTTCAACAAGCGTTTCGGTGGCGGTCTCACGCTCCGCAAGTAATTGCACTAAGCCCCGGAACGGGTTTGATTTAATCCGTTCCGGGGGTATTCGTTAACGTGACTTTAGGCACTCGCGACTAGGCCGTACCTCGCAAGGACGAGGGCCTTATGTTCGCCGCCGACTTCGAACCCGCAGAACGCACCAGCCGGCGACGCGCGCCGCGCGCACCGATCTCGCTCGACGCCAGCATCGGCAAGACGGGCCGGGCCCTGTGCAGGGTTATCGATATTTCCGTACACGGCGTACGGCTCCAGACCTATTCGGCGCTCAGGCGCGGTACCAGCATCTGGCTCAACCTGCCGGAGATCGGCCAGGTCGTCGCCGATGTGATGTGGGCCGACGATTTCACCGCGGGTTGCCAGTTTCACAAACCCCTGCCGATCGAAGCCTTCGAAGCGCTCGTCGCCAAGGATACCGTCAGCTGACCGGTCGCGTCGTGGCGGGCTGCGATACAGAGCCTCCCATATCCATCTGCAATGATCTCGGTCTGCGATGCGTCTTGCACGCGGCACAGTGACCAGCGTGCTTGTGCCGACGGGGCAGGGGAGGGCGCTGTGAGGGCGCGAGCGCCGAAACCCAAAAAAGTGACCTCAAACTGTAAAAAAGCGTTTGACGGTTCTGCGAGGTGGTCCTAGAGGGGTGTCACCGCAGCGGAGTGCCTCACCGGCTTCTACCGCGGTCGCAAAAAACCAGATGCTCCAAATCTTCCGCAAGGGAGGTTATGCGAGTGTCGGTATTTTTGTCGGCTCTTTGACAT